>Ga0154384_1221_pt1 | contig 10150 bp, 2 predicted proteins | sample RifGroB1_FD_115896 | JGI IMG/M metagenome (GOLD analysis project Ga0154384, IMG submission 115896) | Spirochaetes bacterium GWB1_59_5 | reverse complement strand
CCTGTCGTAAATCCTACCCCCGCCCCCAGTAATCCCGCAAAGAACCCTCCGGCTAAACCAGTGCCCACGAAACCTATACCAGCGCCGACTGCCGCATACCGAGTGGCTACAGCGGCTCCTTTTGAGAGAGAGAAGTAGCCACTATCCGCATAGAGGATCGATCCAAAGTGATAAATCCCATACGGATTCGTGTCGTATATTGCCCCGGCCTTCTGAATGTTCCGTATCTCGGCCCAGCCGCTCGCGTCGCTTCCGAACTCTCCTTTGGCTGCCATCATTCCAAGCAGGAAACTACGAGCATCAGCTCCTCGTCCCAACATCTTTGGCTCGTCGAAAGCATTCCACCCCATCCTGTTTGTAAGCTCGGCCCCATCTCCCTCTCCGATGATTGTGACCTGCTCGCCGATACTACATTCCTTCACCGTTCCGGTGAAGCGGTTCTTCAACGACCACACGTTTCCGCTATACCCTATGCGGACCTGGAACCTCACACCGGGACGCAGGTAGTGATTCATGTAACGAGACATGATCTTCGCCATAAGCAACTGACGGAACTCCTCGTCGCTCAACATGTGAAAGTTCAAACGCATGGCGGCCGTAGTATCATTCAACAACTGCCCAGTCCAGTTCCAGGCCTCCACTCCTATGCGTCCTAGTAATTCTCCAACGCCTTTCTCCTTCGTACCAAACCGGGGGCTTTCGATGTTCATCCGAAGATCGTTGATGGCTTCTTCGGCTTTATCCATCTGAGGCTGCAGAGTCTTATAGACATTGGACAATTCTATCATACAGGTGTCCGCGGCACGGTCTCTGTGCCTACTGATGACACAACTCGTTACAGCCGAATAGGTAAACACATCCGTCCAGAACTTGATGCCAAAGGTCCTGGTGTACTCGTTAATAAAGAGAAGCTTCATTGTTGGGAAGGCGCGAATGAGACGATCCTTTCCGGAGTAGTAGATATCGTCGATCAAGAGGCCGGCGTTGCTCTCGTTGACCCCGCTCATCGGTGCCGCCATATAGATAGACTCAATCGGTTTGCCGACGTACTTCGGACCGTCCTTGTATGCCCGTGCAACAGTCTCCGCAGTCCACTTATTACCTTCATCCCCGGGAAGGATTGATGTATTCTCCAGGATGACACCATATGCCGCGTTCGTGAACTCGGAACTGTTGAAGTCCGTCTTTCCAAAAGCGCCAGGTTTTGCCGATCCCTTCAGCTTCAAAGCATCGAGCGCACTCGCCGTCGCGTTTTCCTGCCGCTTCGTCTGATCCTCCATTCTCCCTATACTTCTCTGAACCTGAAGCAGAACAAGTTTCCTGCCTTCTACAGGTATCTCTTCCATCTCCTTGTACAACTTGCTGAAGTCCGGACTGTGCTTCATGCGCAAGAGGACCGTGTCTCCAAATTCCATGGACGTAGAGTCTCGGTTAATCATCGCAAGAGCCGCTTCGCCAAAGTCCCCCGTCGCAAGCGCCGTGGAGAAAGATCTCACAACAGAAACAGGGATCGAAGCGTTAAACCCGGCCTTTATCATGTTGGCCATGGCCTCTTTGAAACCATGACCCCTGTCCATCTCTTCCTTAATGTACCAGGCCGCGAAGAGGGGAGGAACCAGCTCAATGACTGCGCCGGCTCCGGTGTGCTCCATATTATGCAGCGTCTGATTGCTTGACTTGTCCTCAACGTAATCGACTACCTGCTTGTCACTTAAAGCTTGAAGACAAAGCTCGATATCCTTCATCTGCGCCAACTGTTTCTTCTGGTCCTGCTTCTCACTTAACGGAAGCTCCATCTTCTGGAGATTACCAAGATGCAGGTTCCCGCCGAAACGATCCAGCAACCAGGACCCCCCATCGTCCCCGTACAGGTTCTGGTACGAAGCGTGACGTCGGAGGATCTCACTGGCTCGCGCTGCATACGTAGTCGACTTCTGCATATAAAAGTCGGGATCGACATATCGACCCCCGTTATCATTTATCGTGGAGAATAGCGCCCGCATGAGCGGAACATTGGATACTCCGTCCTGGCTGAACTGGCGCATAAGCTCGTCCATTCTGCGAGTAGACACAAGAGGGGTCTGACTCTCAGGCCCCATGGACGAATTCATCACACCTCCGGTCATATCGAGTATCGTCTGATCCGCAAACTTATCCGCTCTCTTGTCGGGCATGTACTTGGACGCGAACGAAACCAACCCCTGTTTGATCGCGGGCATGTTCTTCTTTAGAAGAAAGATGACGACCTCCGAGAAGCGAGGCAACGCTAAATCCGGATAGGCCTCCAGATCCATGAGGCCTTCCTTCGTCTCCATCAATCCTTTGTTTGCGGAGGCAATACTGATATCCACCTTCTTGCCATCAACAGATTTGAAACCTTCCTTCAAACTGATCCCGATCAGGTCCAGTATTCCACCCTGCGGCTGCCACTCATCCGTTCGTTGCTTCATAAACCTTTCGGGCGCCGCGGCGAGAGTCTTCCAAAGTTCCCCGCTCTCCCACAACATATCCAGAGCCTTTATCCTCTCCTTCTTCTTCGAGAGGTCGAAGAAACTTCCGGAGTACTTCTGAAAGTAAGCGATATCCTTATAGAGGTCTTTACTCTTAAAGAAAGCCATCGTGGAGTTGCTGGACTCCATCTGCTTGTTCAGTTCAGACTGGAGCTGATTCAAAAGATCGGTCTGTCCCGGACTCCCTTCGGGCAATCTATCCGCCGCCTGAATGCGTTTCGACAGTGAACTGCACGCTTCTGATTTGTCTTTCGCAGTGCTTCCCTCTATAGCCACGTTAATGATATCGTTATACTTCTCCAGGAAACCGGCGACCGGCTGCATCTGCTCTTTTAAAGCCTGTCCCGGATCGTACTCGGCCATGTTTATCTGGATCTCATACTCCCCGGGAAATCCTCCGACTGTCTCTGTCGAAGCGGTTGACACAAGACAATGACCAAGCCCCAACATCTCCAACATCGAGTTCCGGACCTTAAAGTACCCCGCCGGGGTATAGAGACGGATCTGTTCAGAGGTCAGATCAAGCCGGGTCCTGAGAGATGTAACAGCGTTGTCTTTTCCCTGTAAGGTCACGCGCGCCGTCGCTTCTCCCCCTCCCATATACTGGTAAGCTACCTGGCCGTTACTCTCGGTCGCCAGGGGTTTGAAGACATTCTTATAGAAGTATGAGAGGCCAACGCAGGTATAATCGTCAGCAGAAGAAAACATGGCGGCATCGTCGGATGTAAGATCGCGCGCCGTAGTCGTCATCGTCTTGCGCATCTCGGTCAAACCAGTAAAAAACGCCGTCTCAAGTTGCTCTGCGGTACTCACTCTCCCCGCCGCGAGGAGTTGATAGAGTGTCGTATTCGGAAGACTACAGATACCGTTGACGAACTGAGCGACCGCGGCTTTCGCGTAGGCATCCGAATCCTTTATCGTCTGCTCCCCGCTCGCCATACTGTTAAAGATCTCATCCTCCCGCATCATCCCCGCGCCGGCATCAATAACGCTTCTTAGCATCCTCGAATACTTCAGTCCGTCACGTTGGTCCGAGAGCAAAGACACGAGAGCCTTTGTAAGATCTTCCTTTGCCTTCGTGTTCAATTTCAGGTTCAGGTTCGGGTTCTGCTTCATGTGCGCGACAAAATCAGACAGATTCTTGTTTGCTCTCTCAATGATACTCCGAGCTGTGGGCCCATTTCTCTTCTGATATTCCTGGATCGCTCGTATGACGATATACATCACCGTGGCTGAACGCGTCCTCTGGTCGGCCATCTCCAAAGCATCATTGTTAATCCCCAGCAGGTTAAAGTGAGAGTTGAAGTACATGTTCTCGGTGGTGAACTTCGGAAGGCGATCCTGCCTCTCGGAGTCGATCATCGGGAACCTGTCCGTCCCGTAGTCGTTTGTATACCACTCAAACAGGTCCAGATTGAACTCGCTCATGAATTCGTAAGACCGAGGAAGATAGATGTTGTGATTGAAGCGCAGAAGGCCCAGGGATACCATGAGCTCTCCGGGGAAGCCCTCTACCGTGTTTACGGAGAAACTCTGGAGAGCCACGGCGTATATCTGATGGACACGATTCAAGTGTAGATTGCTCACCGGGACAAACGGGGTCATGCGATACATCCTGAGGAGCCTGACGAGCTTGACGAACTCCGCGGGAGCCAACTGAAGCGCCACGGAGACATATGTTGTGTAGAGGTCTGGAACTTGGGTTGGGTAATACTGCCTGAGCGTGGGAGAGGATTCGATCTTCTGGTTATCGAACACGCGGATCGCGCCGGGCTTCGTGGCGAACGCCTGCAGCCCGATCATCAGAAGGCCTTCGTCGACAACACTTTGCGTTGCAGCTTTTTCAGCTGACGCCATAGACATTATTCAAGACCTCTTTGACCCGCGGAACGTTGACCGTTCCTCTATTATAAGTGACAGATGAAGACATTATCGCATCGGGCATCCGCTCTATTCCTTCTTCGAGAATCCTCTTTGTGTCCTGTATGCGTTGCTGGCCCTTTCGTTGTATCCTGACGGTGTGCCGAAACTGGGGAACATCTTCGTAAGGATTCACCCCTGTTGGTTCTGGTATCCTCTGACTATGAGCCCCGGCGTATACTGCTTCGTCATAAGCTCCTGACAACGCGTCCTCGGTCATTTCACCCATGCGCCGCTCGGATTGGGCTGCCAACGCCGTCTGTCTCATCTTATCCTGAATCTCGGCGCCGCGCTCGACAGGGCTACTACGCTCCATTATATCAGGAGCGCCACGCCCAATACCAGCAGTTGACTCAATAAGTTGCCGGCTCTCGGGTAACGAAGCGGGATACGAACCCAGGACATGAGAGTCTCCCTGTCTTATAAGCTTCCAGGCGCCACCGGTTGCATTATCTATCTGGCGAATCTCTCTCATTGGGGAAACTTGAGGTTCAACCATGCCCCACGCGGGGGCCGGGACTTTGCTCGATACCGCCGCCCCGGAAACATCGTAAGCCTCCCCGGGTTTAAGAATAGTATTCAAACCGGAGGGATCGAGATGGGACTCCGTTTTGAGCTCGCTTGCGAGCCGAGTCATGTAACGCTGAGTACGACGGGTCGCGCTATCGGTAATGCGGGCAGTCTCTTCTACAGACTCCCGGAGCCAGCCGCGAGAAAAAGTCCTCGCTTCGGCCTTCTTTGCCGCGTCGAGAATGCCGCCAAATACCCACTTCGCAGGAGGGAGCACCTTGCCAAGCTCCCCAACTTCTAATCCTAGATCGACCTCCATCCGTAATTTCTGCGCTGGTTTGGAACCCGCCGGAGGTAACGCAATCATTTCTCCATAAGACTTCCCGAGTTTCGACGAGTATTCGCGAGCGAGACGGTCGGCATCTTCTGAAGCTCGTCGAAAAAGAATCGGGACTTCTTCCGCATACTGCCCCATGGAAGCGTACACATGCGCGATATCCAATGTCCTCTTCTCTACGTCCTTTTCCATTATCGGCATAGACACTTCTTTAACGGGATATTCGATAATCCTAGAAGCCAGCCCTCTCGCCTTTTCCACGGGAACACCCTGTTCCATGGCTCTCTCAAATAATGTACGACGAGTTCCCCTCTCTCCAATATGAAAAGCATCTTCCAAAGAGATCCTGGGGAGATCTCCTTCTACCCTCGCATAAACGTTCAACTCGGTATTCTCCCACGCTGTAGACAGAGGAACCTTTCCCCTCTGTAAAGCTTCGAGAGGCTTCTTCACTATCCGGGATATTTCCTTCGGCTCGACATCCTCGGCTTTCTTCATCCAGTTCGAAATCTTCAGCCACGGACTCTCCCAGTCATGAAACTCTGAAACTTGACCCCCTTTGAACAATTGCTTCATCGACGCCATATGCGCAAATCCCCCGCCGGCAAAAGCGTCTGCACTTTGAGCCCCAACATCTCTTTTAGAATACCCTGACCGAATCGTGCCCCATACCGTGGACAGATAATCAGGACCCTCTTCTCTGCCCAGAATCTCTTTTCCTGTTGCGATATGTCCCCGCAGAATATTAGACACTAACTCTTCCTTACCCCGGGCGTGCGATACAAAACCGAAGGTTCCCGCGGCAGCCAACTTGGACTGGATAGCTTCTACAGTCTCTGCCGGTTTCATCGCCCACTTGAAAAGATACTTGCCAAGTTTCTCAAGGTTAGGAGACGGAATAGTCTCCATCTCCCCTATGTCAACCCCAAGATTATATTCCATCTCCGTCGCGGACTTGTTAGACAAGACAGATCTCGATAGGACGGGAATCTCATTCTTTGCACCAACTCTCGGTACGCTAAAAAGACCCGGCGCTTGAAGAACTTCTTCTATAAAACGCTCTTGAGGTCCTCTCAAACGATAAGAGAATCTTTCGTTTCCCGCAATGTGGTGCGAAACCGTGTCTATCATGCGATCAATATCCAATGTCAACTTCTCAGCGCCGGACCCCCAAATGTTCGGTAAGTGGCTGACGAAAGGTTTGTTGGGAACAACAGAAACCCCGAGAGGCACCATGGGGACAACCGATGGCGCGGCAAACTTCCAGATCGACTCTGAGTAATAAGATTCCGGCCGAATGATGTCATGCGACGATGTTATCCAGGGACGAGAAGGCGTCGCGAACAGGATACCCTCAAAACCCCCAATACCCGGACGCGCTTTGGAAACAAAAGACGCACTCACCGAATGATGCGCGGCCGAGCCTGGCCATCTCTCCGCCCCCGTCCTCAAATAAGACCATCCCGTGTTCGGGTATGGCTGACCGCTTAAAATCCCAACCATCTTGCGGATAGTTGTTTCCGAACCTACATTCATATCCAAACCTTCGGCAAACGAAGTCGCGTGAAAATAAAGACGCTTCTGCTCTGCTAACTCACGAAGGGCTTTGGCTACAACCTTCTGATAATCCATCTCAATAACCCGGCATGTGGATCACGTCCCGCGGATCCTCCGGGCCTCTCATTATATTGTCCATCAACTGCGTGTTACTGTATTCATTCGGCTTCATGGGAGAATCTCCCCACCCGAGCGTACGCGTCTCGCTCCCTGTGATATTAAACGGCAGCCTGTTGCCCAGTCGGCTCTGAAGGTCGCCCATGAAAGCTTCGTGATCAAAGTCCTCCGGCATATTGCGGCCGTCGATATTCAGCATGAGCTTCTTGTTCAGGAGCTCTGAATCAACCCAGTTGACTTCAACGCCCGCGGGCTGATTCACGAGAAGGTGGTTCAGGGGATCTTCTCCTCCCCTTGGTTCTGACTCGAGAGGGTCATTGCGGATCTTGCCGGAAGCATACGCCGCGAGGCCCACCATCGCTGTCGCCGCAATGACACCGATGCCAAACCTCTTCAGGCCGCCCCCTCCTACTGCTTTCTTCACGATACCTTCGGCGGCGAGGGTGGTTTCAACACCTTTCCCTATGAGGTGGGGTGGAATAGCCTCTGGGGAGCCCAAGGTCAGCGCACGACCCATCGCTTCCGTGTACTTTCTGTACGTCTTGGCCTTGAACCCCTGAGCCTCCATGAAGTCCGAAGTGATCGCATAAAGACCGGCGTACTCCGGCATCCCCTGAATCCGGCCGAGGACGGACTGGAGCTTTCGCTCGTCGCCGGCGAGCTGGCCAAGCTTCATCCCTTGATACGTGCCCGCGGGGACCAGGAGCTCCTCGGCTACCCGCTCCGCCGCATCCGGCATCTGCGCATTAAAGTACCAGGCGCCGGCGTTCGGGCCTCCGCGGATCATCTCTTCGGTGTAGGCTCTGTTGATGTTCTTGATATGGCGCCCGAACTCTTCCCCTTTTATCGTCCCGTCTTTGATGAGCTGGGCAACGTTCTGGCCCCGGTACTTCATCATCCACTCGGCCGAATCGGAGATCGTCGTATCGTAAAACTCCCGCATCGGCCCGTCAGGCATCATATAGGCATAACTATCTGGTTTGAGCTCGCCTCTACTAATCCCTGACTGTATCGTGTTTGCAAGAGCCTCTCTTACACTAACCCCTTTTCCCGTCCCCGCGGCCATCGATTCCAAGATTCCGGCGGACGCGGATCCCTCCAGCCTCGTAAGAAGAGATTCCAGGCCTCCCGCGGATTCTATGGCCTGCAGCCCTTCTCTCAATCGGGCTTTACTGGATGTCGGGATCGTGAAGGTCTGACCTCCGTACTCGTGGCGCAGCACCGGCTCCAAACCCGTTCCCCGAAGAGACTTATAAAAGTCAAACCCAGTCGCGCCACGCTTGGCCTCAAGGGTTTCGAGGTATTTATTGATCTCCCGAGCCTCTGTCGGAATGCCAACGAATCCCCTGAGATAGGCTTCCTTTGGATTCTGCATCAGCGCATGCTGGCGCATCTCTTCCCTGGTAGAGAACCCGAGGGCTTTGGACAACGTGTCCGGGATCTCTCCCCATTCACGTTCAACCATGTCCTGGGCGAGGAGACGTGGAGCTTCTCTTCGGTAAGCGGGGTAGACCGGGGCGCCGATGGAAGCCAGGTAGGTAGCGCCGAGGCGGTCCATGTGACCAGCGTCCTGAAGAATATCCAGCTCGCTTGTCCCCTGTCTGAAGAACGCCCCCAGGTTGACGGTCCCCACGGACATCTTGTTATTCTGCCGGAGCTTGGCCGCCACAAGCTGGGCGATCGGCTCCGACCAGGCCGACACCAGCCCGGCCTTGTACCCGCCGAGCCCGGTCGCCGCCGTCTCCAGCGCCGCCCCCATACTGAACTGCTTTGCATAGTTATGATAAGCTATGAAGGCCTTTGCAACATCGTCTGTCTCCGCGGCGACCGCCTGCTCGCCGGCGATCCCGGCCATGATCCTCTCGATGAGCGCCTGCTGGCCGTCGGCTTCGCCCAGCTGCCGGCCGAGCTCGGTGCCCAGGCGGCGCTTCTCTTCCGCCGAGATGACCTTTCCGCCGTGACCCCGGTCGAACATCCACTCGATAAGCTTATCCCGTTCATCGGGATTCTGCATCCCGAAGATCTTCTCCAGCATACCCTTGTCGAGTTCCCGGTATCCCTCGATCGGCGTGACACTTCCTCGGGAAGGATCGAATCTGGGCTCCCATAGAGTAAACAAAGACCGGCCGCTCATGGCCCCGGCAGGCGCCGGAGCCCGGTGAACCTGACTGAGCTGCAAGTATATGGGCTCCATGGCCTTGTCTATCCCGTCCGTGATGCTGATGTCTCTGACGAGGAGACCCACTGTTGCTTGTTTCCTGTCCCTCATGATCGTCCTGCCGGCCACAAAGGGAGAGTCCGGACCGATCGGCGCGCGCTTCATTGTGTCCGGGACCCGGGCCTTGCGAAGAAAGCCAAACAAGAGCTCCCCTGCACTGACTTCGCTGATCTCTTTCGCACTGCCCCGAAGGATATCCTTTACCTGACTCACCGGGATATTGAGATCCTTGACGAGATGAGCCACCTCCGGCGTGATCTTCGCGTAGTTCCCCGATGTGATGGCCTCCCGGACGGATTGAGCCATCGCCCGACGCATGTCATCAACAGCTTCCATCGTGTCAACGGACTGAGGTACGGTGCCGACCGGCGCGTCAGCGATCTGTCGCATGAGCTTCGCCAGGGTCTCCAGGTTATCTCCAGCTTCGATAACCCTGATACCCGGAGCCAGGAGCTCTTCAATGGCCGGATCTCCGGCCGTCAAGCGAAGGAACGCCTCCTTCGCCGTATCAGCAAGGGCAATCGTGGGCCTCCGGCGCGCAAGGCTCGCGTCCTCGGCTATGGCGTCAAAGTAACTCCAGACCTCACGGTCTTCTACCGGGGCTTTGTGAATCTGATTTAGTTCGACCTGCTCGAAAGCCTTACGGATCTGAGGCAACGCCCTGTGAATGGAGTTCAGGGGGCCGCTCACCGGTTCGGCCCTGCCCACCAGGTCTATCAGGGCCGGCGCGCCAAGGGTTGCCTTCCCGGCTGCGTCTCTGGTTATCGGGATCGACCAGTCGGCCCAAATGTCCGCCTGATCCCGCAACATCTTCCGGACCAGGACCTCGTTATCCAGGACGGCCATCCTGAAGCCCTTGCTCTCGGACAACCCCCGGGTGAACCGTCCCACGACCGCGGCCTGTCTGCTCAACATCTCCTCTGCTTCTCGCGACGGGGCGTCTATCCTCTTCAAGATACCCTCTTCCATCTTGAAGAAGGA
>Ga0154384_1246_pt2 | contig 10175 bp, 11 predicted proteins | sample RifGroB1_FD_115896 | JGI IMG/M metagenome (GOLD analysis project Ga0154384, IMG submission 115896) | Spirochaetes bacterium GWB1_59_5 | reverse complement strand
TCCCAGGTAATCATGAAAGACCTGAGGCTGGTCTCCGGCTACGACGTTCTCTACGGAAAAGTGAAGGAGTTCATAGCCCAGCATCTCTTTGACCGTGTTATCGAGATTGACGACCTCAACACCCTGCGCAACCTCTCCGAACTAGAAGCCGCCAAGACAATCATAGAAACGTTCAAGCGCAAGATCAACGAATTGACCGTCCAGGACAAGGGCAGCGCCGAAATCCGCGATTCAATCAAACTACGCCAGACCAGACCCCGGGCCTGGAAGACCTAGACGTCCCACTGAAAATGGCCCGCCTCAAAGCCTGGTGCAAAGACATCAACGCGGCCCAAACCAAAATTCTGTTTGACTATGCGTTTGTTGAAGAAGCCAAGTTCATTGAATATGCGCCAGGCACGTTTGAGGCCTTGGTACAGAGTTTTATGACATACAAAAGCTGATGGTAGATATTCCAGTCCAACCTGCCACTGATTCCGGCCGACAACGGCAGGTTTAGACTGGACTATTCATGAATAGCTGATTGACACTTTTTTTATAGAAGCTCAAGCGTTTTTTTGACTTAGAACCCTGTGATTAAAAAATCGATTGAAGCAACAATTTCATTTCTGCTTTCTTTACAGCTGCCAACAACCTTGCCTAGTATTTTATTACTTACTGAGGCCATTTGCGGCGTCAGCACCAAATATTCTTTTTTTTCTATCTGTATTGTTGGAGTCAGGTTTTTCATAGAAAGATTCTCATGTTTTGATTTTAATAGTACTGGAATGACCAGCGTGGTTTCCAACGCATCCAGAAGAGGAGATTGAACGTCTACGAGATAAGGATAGAGTGCCCTGGAAGCCTGGTTGGCATTGATGAAAATATCAAACTGTGGCATTAAAATACCCTGAGTTCATCACTGAACAAACCAAAGGTGCTTACATGATCATTATACTTGACAATTGATTCATTATTTTCTTCCAGCCAGTCTGATTGCATTTTTTGCCTGACCTTATCGGCGAGTGCGGCCTCAAGTACTGAAGAAATATTAATATTAAGGTTCTTGGCTTTATATAGTAAATCACTGTTGATCGTAAGATTTGTAGGCTTTTTTGGCGCATCAAGGTTATAACAGACCAGCATTGCAGGCTCCTTGGTATACGATACGTATATCGTATGCGCATTGTGTATGTTATGTCAAGTCTGACAATTGTCAACGCCGATTTCTATGTGCCGCTTTTAGCCGACGAAATTTAGCTGGTTTTGTTCCATGTCAATCGAAGCAAACGTACGCGAACAGGACGGGCATTTTATATGATGTTGGGCGAACGCTTAGGGTGAAAATGAACAAAGAGAAACATTCATCAATCAAATGCAACTTACTTATAGTTGCAAATATTGAATTACTATGGTATCATTGAGGATATGAGCAAAGAACAAAAGCTTATCAAAAGATTTATATCGAAGCCTAAAGACTTTACATATAATGAGTTATGTAGAGTCCTTGATTCATTTGGATATGTAGAATGTGAAAGCGGAAAAACATCGGGTTCACGAGTTGCATTTATTGATAATAATGCTAATCATATTATTTGTTTACATAAGCCACACCCAAGTAATGAATTAAAACAATATCAAATTGAACTAGTGATTGAAGAATTGAAGTCAAGGGGGCTTTTATGAAAGATGTTTTGGTTTATAAGGACTATATAGGATCAGTACACTTCAACGCAGATGACGAAGTTTTTTTTGGTAAAATTGAGGGAGTAGAAGATCTTATAACATTTGAAGGAAATAGTGTAGTTGAATTAAAAAGGGCATTTGAAGAGGCTGTAGGCAATTACATTGGATTATGTAAAGAAATAGGAAAGAAAATTGATAAGTCATATAAAGGAAGTTTTAATATAAGGATAGCTCCTGAAATACATAAGAAAGCAAAAAGGCTTGCTTTAATGAAAGGCATATCATTAAACCAGTTCATTCAAAAAGCCGTAGAAGAAGAAGTAAATCGTGAAAGCATTAATATATAACACAAAGATGCTTGAGTTCATGCCCGAAGTGCAGCGGTGATCCTGACTCGCCTATGTCGCATATCGAATCAGAAAAGAGCACACTCAGTTTCATAGTGCGGTACTACTGCCGCAAGCACCATGGCGGAGCGGTGCCTTGCCCCGAGTGCGGCAACCTTCTGGAATACGCCAGCAAGCGGCTCGACCAATGCCAGTTTGCCAAAGCTAAGAAGAGTTGCCTCCGCTGCCCTGTCCACTGCTACGCCAAGCCGCAGCGCCAGAAAATCCGCACCATCATGCGCTATGTCGGCCCGCGGATGATCTACCTGAAACCGCTTGAAGCGCTCAGGCACCTGTGGCGCTGATGCCGCCATTCGCCGCGTCCATCTTCAGCCAGTGATTTGCCTTCAAGAAGCAAAGCAAGCTTTTCTCCGGGATTGCGTTGATCTGGTGTTACCGCATCACAGCCATCCAGACTAAGCTTACCAGCTTTATGCTGCTCTATCCAGTTGGCGATTGTTGTGTAATTGATTCCTGTTTCCTTGGCAATCTGGTACACGCTCCGACCGCTTCCGTCCAGCGTCTTCCGGATGATAGACGACCTGAAACCTATCGAGTACTTCATTGGTTTTCGCCCTCCTAAAGGCGAAAACTATCTTGACTGTTATTGTCCCGGCTTTGACCGAGAGCTACGCCTAAATGACTTGACAGCCGAACTAAACGAAACCAGACTAAATTGATCGGAGGAGTCCATGAAAATCCTGGTCGTCGACGATTCGGCCGTCATGAGGCGGATACATCGGAATATACTAAAGGAACGGGGAATAGACGATGGCGACATCCTCGACGCGGCGGACGGTCAGGCGGCGCTCGAGATAGCCTCGCGGAATGCCATAGGCCTCTTCCTGGTCGATTGGAACATGCCGCGCCTAAACGGGCTGGACTTCGTGCAGCGCATACGCGCTATCGCTTCCTACGCTAAAACCCCCATTATAATGATCACCTCGGAGGCCGCTCGCTATAATGTGGTAGAAGCCATTCAGGCTGGCGTCACCAATTATGTAGTCAAGCCAATCAAAGGTGAAGCCTTGTTGGACAAAATTGGTAGATACCTTAACGCCTGAGGAGCAGCCATGCAGGTCAAATACATAAATCCATTCCTGAGAGCCTCCGTGAACCTGTTCAAGGACTACCTCGATCTTCAGGTCGAAAGCGGAAAGCCCTTCCTGCTCAAGGACCCGCAGGCCCTATACGAGGTATCCGGCATCATTGGCTTGGCCGGCGAGACGCGCGGCGCCGTGGTCCTGAGTTTTGGCCGCGAGACCGCCATCAGGATCGTTTCTCGCCTGGCCAAGCAGGAGTATTTGGCCCTGGGTAACGAGGTGCTGGACGGCGTGGGAGAATTGATCAACATCATCGCCGGGAACGCCAAGCAGGATCTCCTGGAATTCCGCATAGAGATATCGTTGCCGGGGGTGATCACCGGCAAAAACTACAAAATCCATTGGCCTGAAGGTGTTCCGGTGGTGTGTATACCCTTCTCCTGTGAGTTCGGCGATTTCTCCGTAAACGTCTCATTGAAGGACATAGCATGAACGGAATCTTCGGCTCGATACGCTTCAAGATTGTATCAGTCATCATCCTGGTCCTGACGGTCAGCATCTCCATCTCCCTGGCCGTCATGGTAGGAACGACGCGGGAGAACCTCCTAGGCTCGGTCAGGCGAAACCTGACGGTCAACAACGACATCCTCAACACCGTCATCAGGAATCTCATGCTGGCGGGCGAGGCGCCCATCGCAGTACAAACCCTGCAGGGGCTCAAAGCCCTGGAAGAATTCCAGGAGATCGCCATCTACAGAAAAGACGGGACTACCGCCTTCAACGACTACGACACCATCGATTCAGTGAACAGATTCCAAGACAAAGTCGTTTTCGACCGAACTGAAAGAACCGAACGTCTCATCCTCGAAAACCCGAATTTCAAGCGAGTCCTGGAAACCAATACACCACGCCAGAACGAGCTGACTACTGAACGCCAGATGGAGTACTTCTTCCCTATACTCAATTACGCGCAATGCAGATCCTGCCACGGCCCCTCCCCCTACATCCGCGGCGTAGCCTACTACCGGGTCTCCACAGCAAACGCCTACGACCGCATAAACGCGGCGGGAACCTTCCTGGCGGCCAGCCTCATCGCGATGGGGCTGGCCATAGCCGTCCTGCTCATACTCCTTATGCAACGAATAGTCGTGCATCCGATACTCGCCATCGGCGCTACCGTGGCGCAGGTCGGAGAGGGAAATCTGGACGTCTCCATCGAACTCGAATCTCATGACGAATTCGGCGGATTGGCGATCAAGATCAACGAGATGATCGACGGCCTTAAGACGCGGAACCGCCTCCTCATCGAGAATAAGAACATCGAGGCGCGCAACCAGGAGAACCGCAAGTACCTGGACAACATAGGCCAGGGGCTCCTCCTGATTCGCAAGGATTTCATCATCGGGGAACAGTATTCTGCCTTCCTCGTCCAATTGTTCGGCCACGCCGAACTAGCCGATAAGCCCTTCGCGAACTTCATCTATCCGGATCCGGCCTCCATCCAGGAACGCGAGGAGCTAGAACAATTCCTTTCAATGGTCTTCTTCAATACCCTCACAGAGATGGAGATGATCCAGGTTGCGAATCCCCTGCGGGACAAGACCCTCCGCGTCGGAGACGGCAAGGGCGGCGAGCGGGAGATAATCGTGGACGTGCTTTTCGCCAGGATCATGGACGGAGAAACCGTCGACAGCGTCATGGCCATATTCGAGGACCGCACCCAGATCGTGCGGGCGCGGGAGGAATTGGCGGTGCAGCGCGAACGGCGCGATGCCGAGCTAGAGGAGATTTCCGCGATACTCAAGGCGGGCCCCAGCGCCTTCATCGAATTCGCGCGAGAAGCGGACGCAGGACTCGATAGCCTGAAACGGAGCTACGACCTCCTGAGCGACGGGGAGATCGTGGCGGCCCTATTCCGTTCCTTCCACTCCCTCAAGGGAAGCGCGCGATACCTGGAGCTACGCGGCTTCGAACGCCACGCCCACGCCTTGGAGAACCTCCTGGCGCTGATACGGGACGGCGCCGATCCGCGAGCGCGCGTCGGAGAACTCGTGGCGGCGGCCGCGCGACTGGCCGACGAGGTCGAAAACATCAAGAGCATAAATGAACGCTTCCGCGCCTTCGTGCCCGCGGGAATCGGCGGCGACGGCAAAAACGCAGTCGGCTCCGGAGAAACGACCGCGGCCGTTCTCGACCGGTTAACCTCCATGGCTAAAAGCATAGCCGCCGACCTAGGCAAAACGGTCCGGGTGGAGTTGCGTAACGAACTGGGAGAGCTCCCCGGCCTCGAAAACCTGAAGACGGCGTTGGTCCACCTAGTCAGAAACGCGATAGACCATGGCCTGGAAGAAGGACTCGAACGCGTCGCGGCGGGTAAGAATGAGGAAGGATCCATTGTCATCCGGATCTATTCCCCCGCCCCCGGAGAAGCGGCGGTGGAAATCGCCGACGACGGCAGAGGCATAGATTTCGAGGCAGTGAGGCGTACGGCGGAAAAGCAAGGCCTGCTGAAAGCGGGCGAAGCGGCTGATTCCTCCCGGCTCCTCCGCTTCATATTCCGTCCGGACTTCAGCTCACGGGACGCGGTCACCTCGACCTCCGGCCGTGGCGTCGGCCTAGACGCGGTGGCTGAGGCCGTTCGGTCCATCGGCGGCAGAATATCCGTGAAGACTGGAAAGAACGAGGGAACGCGCTTCACCATACGCTTCACCATCAAGGAGACCCGATGAATACGCTATCGTTCCGGCCGGTACGTTCCAGCCTCATCCCGTTCGCGGTCCTGTTCGCTATCCTGCTCGTTGTCACCTCCTGCGCGAAGAAGACAGAAGCAAGGTTTCCGCCGCTCACCCTGGCCGAGGCAAACGCGGAAGCCGTGTGGAAACGCATAAAGGTCGACGGCGCCTACGAAGACTGGGCTTTCTGGCCGGGCCACGAAGGCGCGCGCGAAGGCCAGGCGCCGCATGGTCCATACCACCGCATCTACGTGAACGCTGACCTCTTCTCGGGCCTACCGTCCTCGACGCGCACCGCGCCCGAAGGCTCGATAATCGTCAAGGAGAACATGAACGCGGACCAAAAAATCACGGCCATCACCCTCATGGCCAAAATAAAAGGATTTGATCCCGCCAACGGCGATTGGTTCTGGGCGCGCTACGACCTGGCGGGTAAATCGTCCGCCGCGGGAAAGGTCAACGGCTGCATCAACTGCCACGCGGGGATGAAGGACAACGATTTCGTGATTGTCAGAGCGCTCGACGCGAAATAATCCCGCTCCAGCTTTGGCTATGGGTGCGCACCGTCGGCGGTTATACCGATTCATGAATCCAGTCTAGCCTGGAATGCCTCCGGCCGCCCTGGCCCGGGCCAGGGCTAGGCGTATGCCCTCGTAGCCTGTACAGCGACAGATATTGCTCCGCATCCATTCCCGGTCGGCCTCGTCATTGGGTTCAGGATGAGCCGCCAGGAGGGCTACGGCATTCATGATCATGCCGGGGGTGCAGAAACCGCATTGGAAACCGTTCTCAGCGGCAAAGGCCCTCTGGACCGGGTGGTTGCGCAGGCCCTCGATGGTGGTGATTCTTATAGTTTCGCATTCCGCGGCCAGAACCATGCAGGATTTTACCGGCTTGCCGTCCAGTAGCACCGTACAAGCCCCGCAGTCACCATTCTCGCAACCGCATTTTGAACCAGTGAGGCCCAGCTTTTCACGCAGAAGCCGCAGGAGGGTATCCCCGGGCCGGACGGCTACCCGTCTGTCCTCGCCGTTCACATTCAGGTGCAGGTCCATGAGGCCGGTGTACTCTTTCATGACAATTCCTCCAGGGCAGAACCGAGCATAAGCCTGAACAGGGCCGCGCGGTAGTCTGCCGACGCCCTCTGGTCGCTTCGTGGCGTGCCCAGAGCCTCCAGGACCGCGTCTACCCTTGACGAGACGGCTCCAGCGGACAAGGCGACGTCGAGCTCATCAGCACGGAGAGGATAGGGATGAACCCCGCTCACAGCCAGCCTGAAAGCCTGACCGTGGCGGACCAGGCAGAGGGTAACCAGCGGGTAGTCAACCGGGCCGATCCTGGTCTTGCGCCGGTGAGCCCAGGGCAGGGAGGTACAATCCTCAGGCAGGCTGAAGTTCAGTAGTAGTTCTCCGGGTTCCAGCGTCAAGCGCTTGTCAAAACGGTCTCGCAGGCGCCAGACCTTTCTGGATGGCGCCACACTACCTACGCCAGGTACTATTGATAGACCAGCGGCATCCGCCAGCAACAGGGGAAGGACCGCCTCCCGGTATGGCAGCATGCCCGCTATGTTGCCGCCAAGGGTAAGGCGGTTGCGCACGGTATGGTCCGCCACACCCTTGACGGTTGCAGACAGCAGGGGAAATCCAGGCCAGTCGTCCAGGGCGGACAGGGGCAGGGCGGCTCCCAAAATTAGGCGGCCCGCCTGGTTCTCCAGGATCTGCGTGTCGACCAGGCCCTTCACATCGATCAGGGCTGTAAGCGGATAGGCCGCCGAACGTCTGGCCGTCGTCGTAATCTCGGTGCCGCCGGCCAGATATCTGGCCCCGGGATGGGCTTTCCAGGCAAGGACTGCTTCTTCCGGGCTGTCTACGCGTATATAAGTGACATCGGTAGCTATCATGCTCTAGCCTCTCGTAGCTTGTTCCAGAGGTATTCGGGGGTCAGTGGCAGTTCACACAGTTGGATTCCGGCTGCCAGGGATGCTGCCTGGGCCAATGCGCCGGGCATTCCTATGATGCCTTGCTCGCCAAGGCCCCGGGCGCCAAAGGGGCCGTCGCCCTGAGGAGTCTCCACAAAATCCACGAAGTACTCAGGTTCCTCGCCATAGCGCAATACCTTGTAGTCCCGCAGGCTGCCGTTCTGCACCCCCTCCTGGGAGTCGAAGGTAAAGGCTTCCCGGGTGGCATAGCCCATGCCCATGCCCATGGCGCCGACTACCTGGCCCCTGGCCAGGGCGGGGTGTATCACCCTGCCCACATCCATGGCGCAGGCCGATCTGAGTACCCGCAGGTTGCCGTCATCGGGGTCAAACTCGACCTCGACCCCTTCGGCCCCAAGGGTCCATTCCAAGCCCGGGCGGCCTTCACCACTTGCTGGGTCCATATTGGATAGCAGTCTGGCTATGTACTTGCCGCGGCCGATGACCGGCCCGCCGATGGCATTGCCGTTGGGATACACATAGCCGAGTACTACCTGGGACAGGCTTAGTCCCTGTTCGGGGTCATCCCGGATAAAAACCCTGCCGCCGTGCACTTCCAGGTCTTCTTCAGGACAACGCAGGGGAGCGGAGGCCGTCCGCTTGATCTGGACGACCGCATCCGCCACGGCATCCAGAGCCGCGCGTCCGGCCATGAACAGTGAACGGCTGGCTGCCGTAGTCCAGTCATGGGGTGAGGTGTCGGTATCCACTTCCGGAATAACCCTTACCATGGTCGGGTCCATTCCTAGTGCCTCGGCCACTATGAGCCGCAGGCCCTCGAAGGTGCCCTGGCCTATCTCCACCACCCCTGTAGCCAGGCTGGCGCTACCGTCCTCGGCAAACTGCAGGATGGCCCCGGCATCGGTGAAGGTGGGTATGGCCGGCGCCTTCCAGAAGCAGGCCAGTCCCTTGGCCCGAACCTTGCCGTCCGGCATGACGATCCGACGCCCGGCGTCCCATACCAGCCGCTCCTTGACCCTGGCTATGCACGCAGGCAGGTTTCCGGTGTTGGGGTCAAGCAAGGCCCCTGTAGGCGTGGTGTCCCCAGGCCGTATGGCATTCTTCAGCCGCAATTCCGCCGGATCCATGCCCAGCCTGTCGGCCAGCAGGTCCATTGCCCTCTCGGTGGCATAGGACAGCTCTATATGGCCGAATCCCCGGTACGCGGTGGCAAAGGGATGGTTAGTGTAGACGCAGACGGTGTCGGCCTTCACATTGGGTATGTTGTACGGCCCGGTGCAGGCCACTCCGGCCGCCCGTGAGACATTCACCGCATAATCGGCATAGGCCCCGGAGTCGAACAGGAGCTCCATATCTGCCGCCTCGAGGGTTCCGTCCGCCCTCGCGGCAAGCTTGACCCTGGACTGCAGTCCAGGCCGGCCCGGGCTGGAGAGCATATCGGCCTCCCTGGTGTTTGCGAGCCGCACCGGGCGGCCAGGGAAGCGCAGGGCTAGAAGACAGGCCAGGGGCTCCAGTTGTATGCCCGCCTTGCCGCCGAAGCCGCCGCCCACCGGAGGGGCAAGCACCTCTATGTCGCGCTCCGGCAGGCCCAGACCCTTAGACAACAGTGTCCGCACCCCAAAGGGAGACTGGGTGGAACTGGTTACACGGAGCCTGCCGTCCAGACCGTATTCAGCCACCGCCACGCGGGGCTCCATGGCAACATGATCTCCCGGCGGGAAGGAGAACCAGCCTTCCACCACCACCGCGGCGGCCGCAAAGGCTGCAGTCGGATCACCCTTGCGGATGCGGGTCCGGTTGGCCACATTGCTGCCAGGCTCGGGTAATATCGCGGAAATGCGCCGATATGATCCTAGCCCGGGGTGCAGGATCGGCGCGTCCGGTTCCAGGGCCGCCCTGGGGTTTCCCAGAGCCGGTAGGGGCAGGAACTCTGCCTTAACCAGCCGTATGGCTGCCAGGGCAGCGGCCTCGTCGTCGGCAACCGCCACGGCGACTGGTTCCCCGTGGTACCTGACCCTGTCCCTGGCAAGGGGTGGTTTGTCGCCCAGGTACAGGCCTATGAGTACTTCAGGCCAGTCCGCGCCGGTAAAGACGCCCCTGACACCCGGAACTGCCGCGGCTGCCTGACAGTCCACCGCCACGATCCGCGCATGGGCATGGGGGCTGTACAACACCGCCGCATGCAAGGTGCCTGGCCGTATCTTATCGTCTGTATAGCGGGTAGTACCGCAGGTCTTGGCCGACGCATCGATTCGTTCCGGGGAAGAACCCAGATGGCTGTTGCTGTTCATATCGATAGTGTATGCGGTCGAAGCAATATTGAATACCTCAAACCAGTCATCCTCAACCTTGACCCTGGCGCCTGCCTCCTCACTGTATTTGGTCCCGGGCGTATCCTGCTTCTTCGTAC
>Ga0154384_1239_pt1 | contig 10222 bp, 8 predicted proteins | sample RifGroB1_FD_115896 | JGI IMG/M metagenome (GOLD analysis project Ga0154384, IMG submission 115896) | Spirochaetes bacterium GWB1_59_5 | reverse complement strand
TTGGTCATAGGTAACATCGCCGGCCTCATAGCCAACATCGACGTGGCCAAGAGCCAGTACCGAGAAAAGCTCGACAAGATCAACTCCTTCCTCAAGTACCGTAATATTCCCGACCATCTGATGAAGAAAATAAACAATTATTACAGTTACCTCTGGGACACGCGAAAGGGCTACGACGAGATAGAGTTCCTGCATGACCTGCCGGTAGCGCTTAAGGAATCGGTGGCCCTGCACCTGAACAAGGAAATCATCGAGCGAGTGCCCCTGTTCGAAAAAGCCGACGCGAGCCTGATCCGGGACATAATACTGCAGCTCGAACCGGTGGTCTTTACGCCGGGAGACTACATCGTCCGCTCAGGCGAACTGGGCCGCGACATGTTCTTCATCAGCAAGGGCACGGTAACAGTGCTCTCTGCGGACGAGAAAACAATCTACGCAACGCTCAAGGCCGGGCAATTCTTCGGTGAAATTTCGCTGCTCCTGAGCATGCCCCGGACGGCCACCATCAAGGCCGCCGGATTCTGCGACCTGTACCGCTTGGTCAAGGATCAATTCGACGTGGTAGTCGAGCAGTATCCTGACTTCAAGCAGTCGATAAAGGTCCTCGCGGAGAAGCGCAGAGAAGAAGTGCAGGCGCTGACCAGGTAGCGCGCAGAAGAGCTACCCGGTTCCGCACCGGAAGCCGGGACTGACCAAAACAACGGACAGCTCGATTGATCGGCTGGTGTACAATGCCAGCAACGCGCCAAAGGAGGCACTCTTGAATCCCATGGAAAGCTATGCCCGACTCCTCATACAGGTAGGCATACATCTGCAGAAAGACCAGACCCTGAATGGTCAAAAATGTTTTTCAACGGCTACGCCGATTCCGGCGCGGCCTTCCTGACTATCATGGCGTCAGACCCCGAGCTCATGAAGAACGTCGACCCGAAGCGCATAAGCCGACAGAACAAGGCCCGCGGCACGGCGCTCGAGCATTTCAGATCGCGCCAGATGAGCAACAAAAATGTCTGGTGCGTTGGTTCGGTGCCCACCGTAGCCTGGGCCAGGAAGGTCTTCCCCGGCAACACCAACGCCGAGGCCGTGGATGCGCTGTGGAACGCCATTTATAAGACCGTCCGCGTCGACCAGGACGATCCGGTCAAGGCCTGGCGAGCCCACCAGGCGGCGCTCAATACCCGCCTCGACTTCCTCAAGAAACACGACTTCTGCAGCCTGCGTTACAAGAACGCCCTGGGCACCGACCTCGCCGTGAGCCTGCCTTCGGGGCACCAGTGGTTCGGCGGCGGCGACGAGTGCCCCGAAGGCTACGTGTTCGTGGCCAACATGCCCACCGAGGAAGTATTCACATGCCACACCGGACCGGCGCCAACGGCAGGGTGCAGAGCTCGCTACCGCTCAACTACAACGGTAACCTCATAGAGGATTTTTGGTTCAGCTTCAAGGATGGACTCGTAGCGGACTACGGCGCGCGTAGCGGCGTAGCAACCCTCAAGGAACTGCTGGACCTCGACGAGGGCGCAAAACGCCTCGGCGAGGTGGCGCTGGTGCCCCACGATTCGCCCATATCGAATCTGGGCATACTGTTCTACAACACCCTGTTCGACGAGAACGCGTCCTGTCATTTTGCCCTCGGAAAGGCCTACCCAACCTGCATCGCGGGCGGCTCCGATATGACAAAGGAACAGCTCCTAGCGGCAGGCGCCAACGATTCCCTCGTGCATGTCGACTTCATGGTGGGCAGCGCCGACCTGTCCATCACCGGCATCAAGGTCGACGGCACCGAAGTTCAAGTCTTCAAAAAGGGCAATTTTTCAATGTAATTGATTACTGGTTCATCGAACCTTGTTGCTAAGCATAATTGATACAACCCGCTGTACCGTTTCATTAAACTCGCCACAGCGGATTGTATGATTAATCAAGAAACACAAGGTTCGAGCAACCAGGCTTCTTTTCAATTATCATTTTCTTCTCTTCTCTTCTCATCTTCTCCCAGCGCTCCGCACTGCTCGCGCCGGCTCTGTGCCCAAATTTCCATATTCTTCCTACTCCGTGTCTCCGTGGTATTTTTTTCTTCTTCTTTTCTTCTTCTTACTCATCTTCTCTGTGTCTCTGTGCCAAAATTTCCTATCCTTATTCAATAACCCCATCATTCGGCGCCCGGCTCTCTATGGCGCCCAGGTACTTCAGCGCGGCCCCGTCTTCCGGTAGCACCGCTATGACCTGGGCGAACAACGCGCGCGCGTCGCCGAAGCGCCGTTCATAATAGGCCTGGATGCCCCGCTCGAAGGCGGCGCGCACGAGATCCTTCTTGGAGCGCAATTCGGAGGGGTCGCCTTCGTAGATGTCGAACACCGACACCGGCTCGGACTTGCCTTTGACCTTGACCTTGCCTATGAAGCGCATGCGGAACGCCGTCGGATCGGGCAGATCCGCCAGGATGCGCTCGCTGGCGGCGATACCGAGATCATAGGCCTTGGCGACGCCCTCAAGGCGGCTGGCCAGGTTGACGGCATCTGAGATGACGGTGCCGTCCATCCGCTCCGCCTCGCCTATAGTGCCGAGCATCAGCCGTCCGGTGTGCGCCCCTATGCCTACGCGGATCGCCTTCCCGCCGGAAGCCTCGCGGTCCACATTGTACGCGGCGACGCGGGCCTGCACGTCGAGGGCGCACAGCACGGCGGACTCGGACCCGTCGGGGAACAGTGCCATGAAACCGTCGCCCAGGTACTTGTCTATAAAGCCTCCGTGAGCCCGGACCGCCGGCCCCACCCGCGCCAGGTACTCGTTGATGAACGCGAAGGTCTCCTCCGGCGTGCATGATTCCGCGAGACCTGAAAAGGCGCGTACGTCGACGAACAGTACGGCCATTTCTTCGGCGCTGGAATCGCCGAGAGCTATCTGCTCTATGGTGTTCTTCTTAAGGAAGCCAAGGAAGGCCCTGGGGACAAAGCGCTCCAGGGAACGATTCACCCTGGCCAGGTCGCCGGAATGAGCCTCTGCCTGGGAGAACGCGCCGGAGAAGCGCCGGGTCAGTATCAGCGACAGCGCGAACAGAAAGACCGCCATGCCCAACTGCACCAGGAACACGCCTCGAACGAGGCCGGCCGACACGAGGATGTCATGGATCATGGCGCTGAATATGGCCAGGAATCCCAGACCGAACAGCCCGGTGCCCTGCCGTTTTCTCAGTGCCGCGAAAACGAGAGCCGCGGCCGCGCCTAGAGACACCACGAGGGCTGCCCCCTGGAACCATACGAGACCCAGCGACGAGACGCGCGTGGGCGCGAACAGTATGACCGCGGAATACGCCGCCGAGGCACACGCTGCCGTAACGGCCGCCCAAGCGGGGAATTCATCGGGGTAGGTCTCATGGACGAAGGCGGCGAACAAGGCCATAGCGGCCGTGAACGTCAGATAGCCCAGGTCGAAGAGAATGCGCCACGGCAGGCCCGGCGCCAGGGATAGGATATAGTATTCGTCGTAACACAGCACCCGGAGACTCAATACCAGGCAGAGGAGGCCGAACCACAATGACGCCTTCTCTTTGCGCCTGAAGCCGTACAGACCAAGGTAGTACGCGCCCATCGCGGCTATGGCGCCCACGACAAACAGCTCGTAGGCTACGGCACGCTCGCGCGTAGCCGCTAGCGCGTTGTAGTCGCCAAGAAAGATACTTGAACGCGTGCCACCCTGCCTGTCGGCAAAGTTGGAGGCATGGACCACGAGGTCGAGGCTCCCGTCCGGGCCGGATTCCACGGGCGAGAGGAGGGAAAACCAGCCCGGTTCTTCCTCCTGCGCTGATTTGCCGGGTCGCCCATGCGACTGGATAAGCGTGCCGTTGGCATAGATAGAGGCGGCGCTCAGGAATGACGAAGACCGGAGCCCATAGGGGCGCCCCGGCTCCAGCCCCGTAACCCTGAGGCGCCAGGTGCAGAACCCAACGGATTCTACGCCCCTGATGCCGTACGACAGCCATTCGGCAGGAAACGGCTCAACCGCATCGTACAAGGGCGGCGCGCCGTCGAGCAGTGCCGCGGGATCGACAAAGCGGTTCCAGTAGAATTCCCAGGCTCCGTCGAGCGGAATAGGAACGCTCAGATTGACGGCGGCCAGATCGACTGCGCCGTCGCCGAACACGGCGGACGCGCCCGCGCCGGAGCAGGCACCCAGGCCTAACGAGGCAATCAGGGTGACGGCGGCTACAACCGTAAGCAAAGGCTCTTTTTGTGTCATGACTTAAGGAGCATACTGTGTTACGAAGAGGGCCGCAACGTTGCTTCAACTGGCCGGAATGACGGGAACGTCGGCGAGACGCTCCGTCACGACGAGTATATCGTCGATCTTTTCAAAAAAAATATCCACGAGGCGCGGTTCGAAGGCCTTGCCGGACTCAGCCTTGAACAGCTCCAGTACCCGCTCCAGCGGCCAGGCTTCCTTGTAGACGCGCTTGGTATACAGCGCGTCGAATACGTCGCAGAGCGACACGATACGGCCGGAAAGGCTAATGTCGAGGCCCGAGATGCCCAGGGGGTAGCCCTTGCCGTCCCAGCGCTCATGGTGCTCGTGCGCGATGACGGAGGCGGCGCGGAGCAGCGGGCGCTGCGATGAACCAAGGATTTCCTTGCCGACGGTCGTATGCCGCTTCATCTGCTCGCGTTCGTCAGCCGTGAGCGGCCCCGGCTTGGTAAGTATGGCGTCGGGTATGGCTATCTTGCCCACGTCGTGCATAGGCGCCGCGGCGGTGATTATCTCCACCTCTTCAGCTAAAAGGCCGTAGCCCTGAGACAGAAGGCGCGCGTACTCGCCCACTCTGACCACATGGTAGGCCGTCTCCCGGCTACGGTTCTCCACCACCTCGGACAGGGTCCACAGGATCTCCCGCTGAGTCTTGGTAATCTCCTCGTTGAGTTCGCGAAGCCGTTCCTCGGCGCTTGTCCGCTGCGCCACCTCCAGCCTGAGGGCCGCCGTACGCTGCTTGACCCAGAATTCGAGTTCCTCGTTGGTCGAGGCCATATCGCGCGCGTCGCTCTTCTGGCCCGTTATGTCGTTGAACACGAGCAGTTTCCAGGCATCCGCTCGATCACGGGCGGAACTGGACGCGACGGAGATGCGGTAACTACGCCGCGGGGTGCCGTCCCGGTCGGGCAAGTCCAGTTCAGTTTCCGCTTCGGAATATCCCAATGCCGCGGTCAGCGAGGACGGCCAGCCGGAGAACAGTTCCCGTGCCGATTTTCCCGTCAGGTCGCCCGGGAGGGCTCCCATCAGGGTACTGGCCGCGGCATTGCAGTCAACGACGGCTTCGCCCTTGTCCAGGACAAAAACCGGATCGAGTAGCGTATCCATGACGGCGCGACGGGCCTTGGTCAGTGAACCGAAGAGTCGCTCGCTGAACAAGCCGTACGCGAAGAATATCTTGCTCATGACATCCAGGAGCGGCTGGGCCCAGGCAACGCTACGGCTTACTCCCGGCAATGCCCCGATGATATATCCGAAGAGCAACGCTACAAAGCCTGCAAGGACGACGAGCGCTCCCCTACGTTGCTCGACTGCCCTAGCCAAAGCATGCCACGCGACGGCGAACAGGGCAGTCAGAAGAAGCGCATAGAAGTAAATCGAGAGCACTGCGGCAAAGGCCGATGGCTTGTAGAGTAGCTGCGAGAAAAGACGGTCAGCCCGGTTGTAGCGCAGATATAACAGCGATTCAAATCCGGCCATCGCCAGAGCAGCGGCAAGAGTTGCTAAAAGCAAGGGCACCACGAGTAACACGATAACCGTAGGAGAGGCTTTCTTTGAAGTCGGGCCTACATAGGCCAGGGCAAACAACAGATACCCGGCGCCGACGGCCAGCATCAAGGGCCAGTGGAAGACGTTCCAGAACAGCTTAAGTCCCGTTTCGGGGGATAGCGCCTCAAGCAGGCCCGCCAGAATCCAAGCCGCATCCGCCAGCGAAGCTAGCATGAAAAACTTGACGTCTTGACGGCGCCAACCATTGATGCCCGCCACTATGCCCATACTTATCGAGAACGTCAGAGCGGCAACGTAGAAGAAGGAGCTGAAAAAACTCGCGGATACCAGGCTAGTCATGGTGTGATCCAACACTAAACGATCAATTCCGCCGGCGCAAGAGAGAACCGTTGCCGACTCGTCCCGTACGAGCTATACTTGTAGCAGAAACGCCGATCGGCGCCAAAGCTGGCCGGCCCCTCAGGAGGACCCTATGGCAGAGAAAAGCAAACAACCCAAAGAACCCAAGAAGAAGCCACAGAAAACGATGATGGAGAAGCGCAAGGAGAAGCGCGAGAAGGAAGCCTCCAAACACGAAGAATAGCTTTTCTTCAAGAGCAGGGCGTCTGCTTCGTTGCGGCCCGGGATGCGACCCTCGACATACAGTAGTATGCCTTCGGGTCTCCTCCCGGGCCGCGCCTCGCATCCATCCCCGCTCTTGAAGAAAAGTCTTTACCGGTTAAGTTGGTTGAGGCAACCCGGCGCTATGCGCGGGTTGGGTTTTCTGGCGTTGCGGCCCGGGATGCGACCCTCGACATACAGTATGTATGCCTTCGGGTCTCCTCCCGGGCCGCGCCTCGCATCCATCCCCGCTCTTGAAGAAAAATCCTCGCTAGTCAAGCGAAGTAGTGGCGTATGCGCTCCAGGTTGCGGGGATTGCGGATATCATGCCCCTCGTCGGTGTAGAGGTATTCTATGTCTGCTGCGTAGGTCTCGATGACGGCGTGTCTGACAATTTTCATCGTGCTGTTGACCATGCGGTTGACCTCGGTGAACGGTTCTGGCGCGATGATGAAGGTCGTAGGCGTCCACTGGGCGGGGAATCGCAGTCCGCGATTCTTATACGAATAGAAGCTTTCGCTGATAAACCGCAGCAATTCCTCCGGGTTCGAGGCTTCTCCACGCTGGACCAGGCCGCGGATCTTGGTCTCGTCCAGAGAGCAGACCGCGACAGTGTACTTGCGGTGTTCGTTGTAGGCGACGACCTGGCCGATGAGATCCGCGGTAGTCGTGATCGTCTCCTCGATGGTCTCGGGGCTGTACTTCTCCCCGTCGGAAGCGATAAGCAGGGCCTTCTCGCGCCCGGCAACCATGAGAAACCCGTCCTCGTCGATGTATCCCAAGTCGCCGGAATAGAGCCATCCGTCCCGTAGCGCGGCCATGCTTGCACTCTCGTTTTTGAGATATCCGGCCATAACGTTGTCACCGCGCACGCAGATTTCGCCAAGCTCGCCCCGGGCGGCTTCGGCGCCGTCGGCCTTAGTGATGCGGCAGGTCAGGTTGGGAATGACGCGGCCCGAGGTGCCGAGCTTGTACAGGTGCGGGGTATTGGTGCTTATTACGGGGGCAGCCTCGGTCAGGCCGTAGCCCTGGAATACGGGCAAACCTATGGCAAGGAAGAATTCTTGCTGTCCGCGGTCCAGAAGCGCGCCTCCGCCCACGAAAAACTTGATGCGCGAGCCGAACATCTTCCTGACCCTGCTGAATACCAACTTCTCGGCGATGAACCAGGGAAAGAAGGTAGCCAGCTGCACCAGCGGCCCCGGGCGGTTGAAACCGTCTCCGTTGCGCTTGATGCCCGCCGCAAGGCCGGCCCGAAATATCTTAGTCGCGAAGGCTCCCTTGGATTCCACGCCGTTGATGATGTTCTTCATGAAGTTGCCGGACAGCGACGGGACGGTGAGCATGAATACCGGATTAGTCTCGACGATGTTGGACGGAATGTTGCGCAGTATGGCCATGCCGCCGCCTCGGGCATCGACAAAATACAGCTGTATGCCCTGTATCAGGGCCGCGTACAGGCCGACCGTGTGGGCAAAGCTATGGTCACAGGGCAAGATGACGAGCGTTGAATACCCCCTGGGTATCCTGAAATACGCGATGGAGTCCGTACAGTTTGACCAGTAGTTGAGGTGCGTCAGCATTATGCCCTTGGGGTTGCCGGTGGTTCCCGAGGTATATGAAATGGTCGCGGTGGTGCCTTCTTCGATAGCCGCCTGTGCGGCGGCCTGCGCCTGCGCCGCCTGATCGTCGGCATTGCGTCCTTCCTCAAGCAATGCGTGCAGGCTTAGGAGCTGTGCGCCGGGAACGAGTCCGCGGGCCTCCTCGGTGGCGGCGTCGCTGTCCTCGAGCAGGATGATCAGCGGCGCATGCTCAAACTGAGCGTACACGGAGGCGACCTTCTTGATCTGGTTGTACGAGACGCCTATGGCGACGCATTCAGCGTGGTTGATGCGGAAGGGCAATTCCTCGGGCAACAGCTTTATTGATAATGGTACCGACGCGCACTTGTTGGCGAGCACGCTGAACTCAAAGGTGACCCACTCGGGGCTACCTTCGGCTACGATCGCGATGTTCCTGTCCGAACCGATGCCGCGGGCGCGCAGGCCGCGGGCCATTAGCAGGGCATTGTCCCTGACCTTGCGAAAACTGGCGGGGGTCCAGCCCGCATCGGTCTTGCGCCAGCAATAGGGCTGGTCGCCGAAGGTCAAAACCGCTGTTTCCAGCATCTGCGCTACCGTCCGCTTCATGGGCACCACCTGTCTTGGATATTATCGATCTATGACAAAATGACATTGTGTATTGTTTATGTCAAGCTTTTAGTAGTTCCTCGAAGCTTGTGCCCGGCCCGGAAAAATACTGCGGGAACCAGCAAAGCCATAGTATATTCAAGGGACGTGGAGGGACCATGTCCAGGGCCTTTATTGGCGATGATCAGTACGACGCGGCGGACGACGAAGCGCCGGAAATCAAGATGCCCATCCCGTCGGGTTCCCGCAATTACCTGACTCCAACAGGCGCGGCGAGGCTGGCCGACGAACTAAGGGCTCTAGAGACGGAGGAACGGCCACGCCTGGCCGCAGAAATAGACAAGATGAGCAAATCGGGTGGGCAGGCGTCCCCGGAGAGCTTGTCTAATGCGCGCCGCGCGCTTGGTCGCGCAGACAGGCGCATGGAATACTTGTCCAAGATGGCGTCCATCGCGGAGACCGTGGAACCGCCAGCGGAGGGCCTCGACCGCATCAAATTCGGGGCCACGGCGACCGTGGCCGACGAGGCCGGTGCGGAATCGACATGGCGCATAGTCGGTGTGGACGAGGCGGATCCCGGACACGGTCTGATAGGTTGGACGAGCCCGATAGCCAGGGCGCTGATAGGCAAGAAACCCGGGGATGAGGCGGTAGCTAAACTGCCAGAAGGCGAACGGCGCTACGTCGTCGTGTCGGTGTGCTGAGCTTGATGCAGACACAAGCTTCGATGAACTAGCTCAGGGATAGGGGCCGGTGCCGAGCCTGAGCACCTCGACCTCACCTGAGCGTATGTCGAGCACGGTGCCCATCAGGCGCTCGTTTTCTTCGCCGGGGTCGAGTATTAGATCGACACCGGGCAAATCTTCGAGTTCCCAGCCGCCCGAGAACAGCGCTTCTTCGGGGTATTCTGGCGCAGGCAAGTCCGGGTCAAGCATGGAGCGTTTGGCGGTAAGCGACAGGGCGGCGCAGCCAAGGGCCTCTATGAGATCGGTGGCTACGCGGTGGGCGGGAATGCGGACTCCGAGTTCGGCCCGTCTGAGGTCGAAGCTCCGCGCGGCCTTGTTGGTACTGGGCAATATGAAAACATAGGGACCAGGCGTGAGACGCTTCATTACGCGGAACGCCGCGCTCGACACCTCGCAGAGTTCGGACGCCTGGGCTATGGACGCGCACATGACGGTCAGCGGTCGGTCACGGCCTGTGGCTACGAGTCGCTTGAGTCTGGCGATGCCGTCTTTCGACGTTATGGAGCACAGAATGCTCCAGCTGGTGTCGGTGGGCACGACGACGAGACCGCCGTCCGAAAGGACGGATGCTGCGCGGCGAATGATACGGGCGTCGGGGTTCTCGGCGACGACGTACTCGAGCACAACGGGCCTCCAGGCGGCGCGCATCGGCCGCGCCTTCAACCCGATGATACCCTGTCTTGCAGGCCTAGTGCAACTCGAAGGGATTACAGGGCGCCGCGCTATTTGCTCAAGGTCACGAGCTCGCGCAACTCCGCGTCTCCCAGCTCTGCTATCCACGACTCGCCGGAGCGGACGGTCAGCTCGGACAACTCGCGTTTTGATGCTATCATCGCGTCGATTCGCTCTTCTATAGTATTCCGGGTAATAAGCCGGTGGACAAAGACGTTGCGGGTCTGGCCGATGCGGAAGGCGCGGTCGGTGGCTTGGTTCTCCACC
>Ga0154384_1244_pt3 | contig 10329 bp, 3 predicted proteins | sample RifGroB1_FD_115896 | JGI IMG/M metagenome (GOLD analysis project Ga0154384, IMG submission 115896) | Spirochaetes bacterium GWB1_59_5 | reverse complement strand
CGCGCTGAACGGCGGCCAGATTCCCCGATGTATAACCGGCGAGAATTTCGGTGACGCTGCTGCCGTCGATTCGCTTTTGACCTATGGTCGCATTCAGATTGTCGGCGTGCATGACGCTATTGGCCAGGTTCCCGTATTGAGGATTCGCGACGGCAATGCTGTCGATGAGATAATCCCTCGCATTGGCCCAGGTATTGAACGTCGACTGGCTGGCCATATATCCCGCAACCCTAGAGCTCCATTCCCGTACATCGCCTTCGTATGCGGAAGCAGGATGGAGGTCGCCTTCGGGCACAGCCTCCGCGGTCTCCTGAAAGTACTCAGCGAGGCGCGAGGCTACTGAGGCATCTACAGCAGTGAGCCTGAAGTTATCGCCGTAGGCAAGGCCTAGGCTACCATCGGCACGGAGCGTTAGGAAGTCCGTCCAAGTGGCGGCACCGGCTTCTTGAGGGAACACATATGAAACGTAGGCTCCGGAAGCTATAGCGACAGGAGAACATCCTGCTTGCTGACTGCCGAACATGTTCGCGCGATACGCCTCGTACGTAACGGCGTTCTCTGTGTACGCTTGGTCAAGAGCCCCGCCCAAGGCGTCACGCGCCTTTGCCAGGAGCGTTAGGTTGAGGTAGTTTTGCTCGTACGCGGCACTGGCAAGGAGATACTCGGGGGCAGCGTAGCTTCGCAGTTGGTCGCCCTCGACATACAGGCCGTCGAGCGCAGCTAGATTGACGGCGGCTCGTTCATGCGAGAGCCGAGAATACTCGAGCTCGGCGCTAGGGCTACGGTACGCGTTAGCGGCGGCGTATGGCGCCGCATCATCCGCGGCGGCTAGGTAGGCGGTGCCGGCCCAACGGCGTATCGAGTCCTCAAGTTCATAAGCCGACCGCGCTGTTTCCTGCGCCTTGTACAAGGCATTGGTTCTTGAATACGCGGCTTCGTATTCAAGCCCCGCGGCATCGAAGAGCGCGCCTGCGGCCTGGTATCCGAGCATAGCCTCATCGCAATCGGCTCGCGCTGAGGTTTGTTCACCCTCGAGTACCGCGAGTCGCGCTGAAACGGCGCTCTGATCGGAGGCAAGCTCTAAGGCCTTAGCGAAACCTGTAAACGCCGCAATACTATCCGCTCGCCTGTATGCCATTGACTCATACGCACCGATAGCCCTCTGATATTCGTTCGTCGCCAAGGCCGAAGCCCGGATGACGTCATCTTCATCGAAAGGTTTCTCCGGCGCCTGAAGGTAGGCCGTCGCCGATGTCGGCGCTACGCATTCTTCAAGGTAGTTTGCCCAGGAAACAAAAGCCGCCGAGAGAGCGCGAGTCCGACGCTCCGATTCCTCGTACGCGTCGGCCAACGCGCCTTCGACCCAGCCCGCGGCGATGCGGGGAATAGAAGCGCAATCACCTTCCGGATTGCCAGAGAGCAACGGCGCGGGCAATTCGTTACCGAAATCGGCTATCGCCGGAGAGGCCAGATATTGGCGCCAATGTTTCTCGCCGGATGTGACGCAGGCCGCGGCACTTCGAGATACCAGTTCACAGGCCTCCGTCCATATAAGCAGGGCGGTCGTCTTGCCAAAGCCCTGAAGTACCTGTTCAGCGTGCCTCGTTACAGTTTCTGATATCCATCTATAGATTGGATCGTACGACCCCGCCATATTCTGGTTGGAACCCGGAAACGAGTTCAGCGGATCGTCTATGTATCCGGATTCCAGGTACCGTACCAAGGCTAGCGCTTTTGCCGGATCATCGGGATTGTTGCGCAAGGCCCACGAGAGGGCGTACCCCGAATACTCGCCGGCGTATGAGGATGCGGTCGCGATGAGCTGAATGATGGCGTTGCCGCGGGCAGAAGCGGTAACGCCCGCCCGTTCCGAATATGCAGTATAGGCCGCGCTGTCGCCTGACAACGCCAGGGAAGCGATATACTGTGAGGCTGCTGCCTGAGCGTACGTATCGAAGCCGAGTCCTAGAAATGCTTCTGCTATGGCTGCGTCATCGGATACAGAGGCTCCGACAAACGCCTCGAGTCCGGAAGCGTATCGAAGGCCAAGCGCCTCGATTTCCCAGGAGAAATAACCCGCGTCGACGGCACTCATAGCCATAAACGTAGCCAAGAGGCGCTCAGCAACGCCTGAAGCCGAGCCTTGATCTTGCCGCAAACCATCGCGGTACGCTATGAGCCCTGACAGGGAATTCACAGCCGCTTCATCGACCCGGAAGCGAGCACGTTCAAGTGTCCAGGGTTCCAGGTCACCGCCAGCCGCGATTTCAAGAAGAGACTGCATCGTTGTTCCCGAATCCTGCCCCTCACTGGCGTAAAAATCGTCGAGCCAGCTCGGTTCACCCTCAGGGCCCGGAAGGCTCAGCGCGAGAAGGTCATCACGATCGGGACCGCCGACAATGGCGGCCATATCATCGAATACCAGAGTCCTCATTGAATACGCAATCCTGGATACGGGATTGGAGGCGCTCGCAGTAGCCGCCCTTGCTTCTTCGGCGTCCAAATTTGACCATATATCCACTAGGCGAGCCTCAAGCGCCGCGCCAGTCAGAAGTGAGGGATTCCTAGAATTTACGACAGCATCCAGGCAACGGAGGGCCTCCATGGCAATCTGGACCGCCCGGAAACGGACGTCGATTGCGGCAAAACCATACAGGCTTTCAGCGTCGGTGCTCAGCGTTGTTTCAAGAGCGCTCCATTCTGGTTCGTCGCCCGGGCTACTAAGGTCAAAATCTGCTACCCGGGCACGGAGCGACAAGGCTATCCTCTGAGCGGTTTCGTCCTCTAGCAACTTGAGTTCAGCCGCAGACCAGCCAGGGTAAGAAGCGGCTAGGCAGAGAGCGCTGAGGGCGCTAGTTTCGTTGCCGGCCAGCCCAGCGAGCATCGTAGAAACAGACAGAATCAGCTCGCTTGAATTGCTCAGCTCCGCACGGTAATCCGCGCTGGAGCCGGGCAGCGGCAATCCCAGGGACAGACTCTTCGCGGCAGCATACTCCAGGAGCGCATTCTTCCAGCCGACCAATTCCGATATCATCCAGCCGGGCGCTACGGCGACACTATGATCGACGGCCCCGAGCAGGCCGGCCAGCGTGGTAGCCGTATCGACACTAGCTGAAAAAAGAGCGGCGACGATAGCCCTGGCCCCCGGAAGCGCATCGTTGTCGCCAAGAGCCAGGCTAAGCGGCGCCAGCGCCTCACCCAACAGACCTAGTGCGGTAGCCCGACGCTCCTCTTCCAGGGCCATCGCCGATGATCCGTAGCGAAGGTACGCGGCCTGTCTTCCGCTAGTTCGTTCAAGGGCGTTCAGTGCGTCGGCTACGTGCAGAGAGCCTATATCCAGCCCGTTCGCTCGAAAGAATCCTCTGCCTCTGGCGAAAGCAGCTATTGAGGCATCGCTACCTGCGAGCGCTTCGATGCCTGCGTTGAAGACAGCCTCATCGGCGGTTATATTGTCCTTAATACTATCAACAAGCCTGACGAGCGAGGCGCGCACCGCTTCTGCGGATACGCCTGAGGTAGGCCACCAGGCAGCTAGACTCTTAGCTTCGTCAGTAGCATGCCCTGGAGCAAGGTTGCCGGAGACGACGCCGATGGCCTCGAGTTCCAGTTCTGCCCTCGCAAGGAGGCAGGCTCGTGAGGCTGCGCGTTGATCCGACTCAAGGGCCGCGGCGAGCGTACCTGAGAGAACCAGCCCGCCGGTCCGTTGGGTATACCAATCGCCGGCGCTGGAGGCGCCAAGCAGCGCGATGCCGTCTAGGCGGGATTCCAGACCGGCCGCGGCGCGCGCCTTGGCAATTGAGACAGCCCTCGCTATGAGCAAGCCGCATGACTCCTTGATTGTGTCCCGCTCCTTATGCGTAGTTGCCAGATCAAGACGCAAATTCATCTCCAGCAATAGAGCCTGGATGACAGTGTATTCGGTGTCAGCTTCAGGAATCCCGTATGCGGCGATATCGAGCGGCGCCGCGGAGGGGTCGTCCGGCTCGCGTATCTCCGCCCAGGCGGATAGGAGTTCAGCGAGGCTCGGCTCGCCTTCCATGCCGTTGACGGCTTCACGCAATGCCTCTCCCGAACGCTCGATATCACCCGCGTAACCGAGAGCGCGAGCCTTCTCCAGATACGCGATCAGAAGACCGGGCTCGCTCGGTGCGCCCTCAGCCGAAGAGAGACCACTCTGTTCCATGAGGTCACGATACTTGGCGATGATGGCGTCACTGATGAAGCTCGTGTCGCCGGCCAGTAGCAGCCCCATCAGGACGGAATATTCAGCATTGACGCTTTCGAGCCGGACGCCGGCGGACTTCAGCGCGACCTGCGCGCTAGACATGGCTTCCCGTGCCCCGACGATAGCCGTACCGGCATCTTGCAGAAGTGTCTGGGCCTCGTCGTAGAGCCGCAACGCCTCGTTCCAGGCCATAGAGGCGACTTCAAGGTTGCGGATATTATAGCCGGCCGTAGCCCTGCCCGAACTCAGATCCGTAGCATACTGGAGCACGGCTTCTGCTATTTCTACGCGCCGCGCCCAGTAGCCCTCTATGGCCTGAGCTCTGATGAGTTCCACCTGATATTCATCGAGGCAGAAATCCTCCGCGAGGGCGCCTGAATCTAGGACGGCGCGCAACTTGCCCGTGTCCGAACCGATCGCCAGCCCGAAATCAGAAATCAGACGGTCACGAGCCTCGCGCGCCTTGCTCGTGTACTGGATATAGACCTCGAGGCAATCGCCGGCCTGCGCCAGCCAATCTTTCCGCTGCTGGCTGGCATCCGGTTTCGCCGCCTCCGAAGCAAGCCAGAGGCCGAGGGCCGGGTCACTGAAAGACGGAACCCCGTCGCCCAGGAGCGAGAGCCAGTATCCGGCACCCTCGCGGGCTCCGGCGGCGGCCGCGCCGGCTTGCAGGTACACATCGACCCATGCGTTGGCCCGGTCGGAACTCGCGCTACTGCGCTCCAGCGCGGCCAGCTCGAATTGCGCCTTGGCCTCTCGTATATTGGTTTCAAGCGTCTCGCTCGCGTGCGAAAAGGCTTCTTCTCCGCTTCTGAACAAGCGGTCGGCTCGAAGCTCCCAAGCCTGGCGCTCGCTCGCAAGCGCGTCGAAAGCTGAGGCCCAGGCCTCGTTACCCGCGTCAAAGGCCAGAGCCGCGTCGCGTTCCCACTCTAGGCGACGTATCATGAAACGCTCATCGGCATTTTTCCAGGAAGTCAGCCCTCGCTCAAACTGAAGCTTGAAGGCGGCTAGCCATTCCGTACCGGCAAGCGCCAGTTCTCCGCCGTCGACGGTAGCAGCTTCTATCCTAGCTTCCAGCACGGCAAGACCTTCATCGCAGGGCGTGGAGGCCTCGCGAGCCAATGAGGCCGCAATGACGCTCGCGGCTTCGCTCTCGCTCCGATTTCTGAGGCTCCAGACATCGGTTGTCCTGCGCGCCACGAACAATCGCTCTTCCCGGGCCACGAGGTCGTCGAGTTCACGCGCCGCCGCTCCACTGGCGCGCTCAATGGCCGTAGCTATGAGCGGCTCATAACGCTCGCGTTCGCCTTCAGGAATGTACGAAAGCAATTCAGGGCACAGTGATTCAAGACTGGCTTCGTAGGCAGCCATGGCAATACCCACGGTTGAGCCTGTGTACGCCTTCCAGGCCAGCACGTCATCTTCCAGCGAGGGGCCGGCATCGAGAGGTCGGTACCGGGGGTTTTCCGCTTCGTCGTATGCTATCGAACCATAGTCATTGAGCTCATAGAGGTACTGCTCGTTGGCAACCCGTGTTGCTTCGGCGACAACAAGACGCAGTTCAGCGGCTTGCCGGCCAAAAAACCGGTCACGGATCCAGGACGAGAAGCGGTCAGCGATATCGAATGAGGTCCAGGACTCCAATTCGACCCTCGCGGCGGCCAGGGAGGCTGGGTCCGCGTACAAGCCCGCGGCATCCCGCTCCCATCGAGCGACAGCGAATGCCACACCGGTCCTGGCCTCTGCTAGCCAACGCTCGGGATCAATGGCGCGTTCAGCGCCCGAGTATGAGTACTCGTAGCTTGCCGCATCAAATCCGCGTACAGGCATATCGGATGAGCCGACCGTAGAAGCCGGTAAGGCGGCGGCAATAAACAGAAGGGCGAGGGATGAGGCGCTTATTTTCATGTTTGTCTTCCTTCCTTGGATTGATTTTCCGAAAGTGCGAAACCGCGAAATAGACCAGGCGCACTTGAAGCGAGGGCCGGTATGAGGGTAAGAGCCATTACGAACGAGGCGACAGTACCGGTAGCGGCCACAAACGCGAGCGAGCGCGTCATGGCGCCGCCCGCATCAGCCAGAAACAGCAGTGGTAGTGCCCCCGCGACGGTTGTGCCGCTCGTAGCGACCAGCGAACCAAAACGAGCCCGGGTTAGGCAGTAGAGGTCGGAAACCCGTGCGGAACCGGTTAAACCTTGGGAACGGCGTTCGTCGACAGTCAGTACCGATGCGTTGACAACCATGCCGGATACGGCGACAAAGGCGCAGGCTATCGTCGCGTCCATGGGCGTACGCATAGCGATGAGGAACAACGCGGGAACCGCGAGCGACGGCGGTAGAGCCGTAAGTACAGCCAGCGGCGCTCCGAACGACTCAGTGATAATTGCGGTGACCATATAGGCGAATGCCGTAGCAAGCAGGAATGACCAGCCGGCGCCGCGGAGGCGGTCGGCAAGCTCTATCGCCTCACGGTCAAATTCCATGAGATAACCGACAGGCAACGCTATGTTCGAGACCGCTTCGAGCACGGCGCTCCGAGCCTTGCGGGGATCAATCGGGCTGGATCAATCGGGCTGGATCGCATCGTAATGGAAGCGACGCGTTGCCTATCCCGTCGGTTTATGCGCGCGGCATCGCGCATTCGTCCAGCATCCATGAACGAATCGACGCGCACGGTTCCTCGGGCAGACAGCACGAGCGTAGACACTGTATCAGAAGCCTCTGGCGGGCCGGCTCGCGATACAGTCACACGAACATCGGTCTCGCCGTCGAGGCCAATCCGTTTGTAGGCGACCGGCCCGTGAACGCTACGCCTCAAAACAGCAGCCGCGTTCGAGAAGCCAAGGCCCAGGCTCGCCACACGATTGCGATTCGGGCTTAGTATCAGATCTAGCGGTCCATCCTTGAAATTAAGCACCGTCTCGGAAATCCACGTCAGGGAAGAAACCGCCTGCGCGGCCAGAGTCGCGAGTCGCTGGCATTCCGCATCGTCAGCTCCGGAGACAACGAGTTCCCAGGACCTCTCTCCGGACGACGAGCCTGGAATCCATGCAAAACCGCCGGGTACAGGTACCTTCCGGACAGCAGCGCTGACTCGGTCCCTATCGGTTTTTGATGGATTGAATGAAACGAACACCGAACCTGAACCGCGGCGCGCGGTCGACTGGATGCTTGTTACGCCTTCCAAGTCAGAAAGTGCACTCGAATAATTCGCCAGGTACATGTCGACAATATCAACAGCCGAACCGGGTTCGAACTCTAGCTGCGCATAGACGGCGTTGTCTTCCTCAAGCTCTCGCGGGTCAAGCGGCATGACGAACACGGCTACAAGACCCGCGATACTCAAGCTTGCGGCAACCGCAAGCGGAAGAGCGGGTTTCTTGGCGCAGAGTAAGGCATTCAGAGCAAGCAAGCGGTGAAGGCGGCGCGCGAAGCGTCGCGGGCGGCGAATGCTCGCCCTGGCCTCGGCATCAACGCTTTCGCGGCAATTTAGCATGAGCGGCGGCAAGAAAAGTACCGTGTACAGGTATGAGACGATACTGATGGAACCTATAGCCGCCGCAACACGGGCGACACCTTCTGAAAGAAAGTCGAGTCCGGCTAGCGGCACCAGCACAATCAGCGTCGTGGCCGTGCCGGAAGCCAGCGATGGGGCGAGTTCGCGCATTGCGTTCCTGCCGCGCGCCATTGCATCCGCTTTCCCAAGGCGTTCCGCGGCGAGTATGACGGAATCTACAGACGCTCCAAGGCCAACGGCCAGACCAGCGAGCACATGCCGGTCGAGTCCGAAATCCAGTGAGGTCAGTACGGCCGCGGAAATTGCCAGTATAACCGGGACTGCCGCCACCGCTACCAGCCGCGCCTTTTTTCGCCTCCGCGAGCCGTCGGCTCCGACAAGTGCGGCCGAAGCGAAAGCGACCGCCAGAGCGCCCTGAAACGTAGCCGAGAGTGTGGATCCGAAGGACCTGGCTACCTCGGCTCCTACATCGGAAAGCACCTCAAACCGGATTCCATGGGTAGTTGCCAGAGACTCAGTCTCCCTGGCGAGGGCACGGGAAAGCGCCGGCAAATTGGCTCCGCCGCCAGGATTCACGGCTATCGTCATAGCGGGTTTGCCGTTAACTCGCGACAATGTTTCCGGTTTTCTGGTGCCCTCGACAATGCTGCAAAACGCGCCTAAGGGCACCGGTCGACCGGAAGCTGAGGCTACTAATGCATCCTGTAACGCGGCGACCTCGGCAAAGCGGCCGTCGGCTACGAGTACCAGCATCCTGCCTTCAGAACGTACCGTGCCGGCAGGCGCCAAAACATCGTTCATAGCCAGAAACCGCGCCACCGTTCCGGCGTCTACGCCCATTGTCGCGGCGGCTGCCTCATCTACCTCGACCAGCACCTCAGGCAGGCCTGTCCCCGCGAGTTCTACCTCTCCGGCCCCAGTCAGTTTTTCAAGAGCCGGCTTGACTGAGCGTTCCAGAATCCTTCCGGTGTCAGCAGTAGTCAGGAGTTCGGAGTACACGGCTGCGGCCCATACTGGACCGCGCCCCTCGCTCGTGGTGCCTATCTCCGGTTTCTGGACCGACGAAGGAAGCAGTCCGTACACACGCTCCGCGGCATCCCTGACTGCTTCGTATGCGCTCTCCTTATTTGCACCGAACGCGAAACGGACTATTACCCTGGCCTTGCCGTATTCGCTTGAACTCGACGTTTCAATGGCGCCCGGAGCCGCGGAAAGAGCATCCTCGAGAGGTAGCGCTACGGATCGCTCCATTTCGCGAGCATCGACACCGTAGTGCCGTATTGTAACGGCGAAAGCCGAGCGCGCCAGGGCTTCCCGCGGGCCGAATTCCGCTCCGAACAGCAGGTATACCGCCCCCGCGACCGCGGCGAGCACCGCACAGGTAGCCGCGACCGGGCGTCCGTACCAGCCCCGAGCACTCACGCGGATTTCCTTGAGGCAGCGGCGGCAAACGCTATCGGCGATATGAACAGGGTGAGCGCCGTCGACGCGGCGAGGCCGCCAAGAACAGCTACAGCCATGGACCGCTGAGCCGCTCCCGTTGCGGACAGGCACATAGGCAGGAGGGCGACGATAGTTGTCAACGTCGTCGCAAGCACTGGCCTCACACGGTCGGAGGCCCCGGCAAACGCGGCAAGCACGGGGCCCGCGCCGGCCTGTCTCCTGGCGTCGCTCGCCTCGTGCAGTAATATCGCGTTGTTTACAACGACGCCAAATAACACAACCAGCCCCAGTATGGAACCTGAATCGAGTCCGACGCCGCTCAGAACGAGGGCCGGACCAACGCCTGCCATCGCAAGCGGTATCGTCGCCATTATTGCAACGGGCATCCCGAAAGACTCGAACTGCGCTCCCAGGGTCAGGTACAAAAGCAGCAAAACGAGAAGTACCGCCCCAGCCATTGCATTGCCATAGATCCTGAAGGCAGACTCGTCGGAGCGCCCCGAGCCGCTCGATGTTAAAAGCGCCTTCTCTACGGCTACGGAAAGCTCTTTCGCTCGCCCTGGCGCTGCGCTGAATTCCAGGTAGACAACATCCGCCCTGTCCAGCCGGGCCAAGGCCGCCTGGTCGTCGGTCCGTTCGAAGGTGGCGATGGAAGATACTGGTATGGAATTCCCCGCTACAACGGAAACTGGAACGCCGTAGGCCGCGCTTAGCGTGAGGCACGAGTCTATTCCGTTTGGCTCTCCGGCGAACACCATGACAGCCGATTCCCTTCCTCCGCTTCGAAGCGCGGTCGCCTTGACGCCTTGAGTCGCCGCACGGATTGCGACAGCGGCGTCCGCGAGTGAAATGTCTAGCGTGGCCGCGGCGGCGCGCCGCGGCCGGATGATTATTCGCGGTTTCGTGCCGACTGGCGATCGCACCATTGCGCTGAACGCGGAACCAGCCTCCCTGGAAACAGCCGCTTCGAAGTAGTCAGCGCGATTGCCTGCTTCTTCCTTCGAGTCACCGCGCACCGCTATGACCGCGGCTCCATCGAGCCCCAGTAGCCTGGCCGCGGGATCGGGTGGTAATCCGATTTCAATCGCTATGCCAGGCAGGCTCGTCGCGGACGCAGCAAGCAACCCAGCCCAAACCTCTTCGA
>Ga0154384_1243_pt1 | contig 10515 bp, 22 predicted proteins | sample RifGroB1_FD_115896 | JGI IMG/M metagenome (GOLD analysis project Ga0154384, IMG submission 115896) | Spirochaetes bacterium GWB1_59_5 | reverse complement strand
CTTCACGGGCGCGGGGAGGATCTCGATGGTGCTGGGTTTGGGCATGGGGTCAGCTCCAGTATTTTTTGGGTCTGGCGATACCCGGCTCGCAATCGACGGTGTATTCCGCCAGGTCCACGCCGTAGCGGGTGAGGTCCGCGAACCATCTGCCGGAGGGCTCCTTGGTCAGGGAAACCAACCCCCGGCTCGCCAGGTAGTCCAGCTCCCGCCGAAGCTCAAGTTCCGTAGCATCTGGGTAGATCCCTTGAACGGTCGCCAGGACCAGCTCTTCATGCGCCCCGATGGGTCTTGAATTATTGAGTGTCAGGACGATATTCCACCGCATGGACTCCCGTCTGACCTTGGCCGGATCTAACATGACCGGATTCCTTTCAATTGCAGGTTTTCTATCTTTAAGGCCACCCCGTCGATCTTGGCTTCGATGACGGTCTGGTTTCTAACGTAGTCTTCGCGCCGCACGTATTCGATGGGAAGGGCCGCCCGGAACTTCAGAAACTCCCGTTCCAGCTCCTGAAACCCCTTGGCCGACGCGCGATATTCGGCCATCTCTTCCCGGTGGCGGTCTATCTCGGTCTGCTTGTGGTCCATCATGGCCGTGAACTTGGTCTCCCAACCCCTGGCGGCCTCCTTCCGGATGATTTCAAGGCTGTCAAACTTCTGATCCAACCGCCGGTCTGTCTGGGAGAGAAGGACCTTTCCCGCCCCAAACACAAACCCCAGGAACGAAACCATGAGGGTTATTAATTGCCAAAATTCTACCTGAAGCGTCATGTTTTACCTCGTTTATTTTCTTCTTGTATTCGGTATAAACCGGCTATGATAGCGGATCTATGGCGGCGTTATTCGCCATGTATGAAAAAAACTTGGCGCGATATATGCTGTTGAAAACAGCATATGGGAAGGAAGCGTATGAAATTGACAGATAGGGAAATTGAATTGCTCGACGGAATGATCCGGTCAGAACTGGCCCACGCGGAGAGATGCGACGCATTACAAAATCGGACAATGGCCGAAAAACAAAAGGGTTTTGACATGGAACGGGTCGAGCTGTTGAAGAAATTGAGGGGGTTCCATTTGTCTCGTGATTACATGGTTTCATGCGATAAATGCGGCGCGAGGCACATGAACGGATGGCGATGCCCGAATTGTTGCCCATGAATCAGACGTATTATCTCGTTATGAGGCTCCGCCTCGTAACGCATATCATGCCCATTGTTCCCTGCGCTATGACGGCCCAGGCTGGGGACGGCGCGAGACCAATACAGCCCACCGCGAGAAAACCGTATCCAACGGCCACGGATACGTTGAGGTTACGCTGGCGGGTGAATAGAGAGCTGGCAAAGCAATGGGCATGACCAATCACTTCGGCGGACAAAAACCGCTGAATTCAAACGTTCCCTGGTGACAGGGCCGGAGCCCCGTCACCAGATTGTATTTTTCTTATTCATGTTTTTTTGCCGTATCGCCTTGATCTCCTCAACGGTCAAGGGTTTGCTGGGGAGGGCGTCCGGCCTGGGCGTCGTGTAAGCGTGGGTCCGTTCCAGGGCGATCTGGTGTTTTTCCCGCTCCCGGTCCGCCACGTCCGCGATGTCCCAGACGATCTTCTTTAGGTAATTGTGATTCTGAAGCGGCAATGAGGCGGGCGGCGTGTCGATGATCCGTTGCACCGCGCTGGTCCAGATACCAACCGGGGCCGGGCGGGCAGGCGAGGAGCCGGTCTGGATGTGCCCTTTCTCCACTTCCGCGAGAAGGCTTTCAATGAGCCGAGAGGCTTTCCGCCACTGAAGCGCCCGGCCCTTGGGCCGGAACAGCGCCAGATATCGAATGGCGACCGGTTGAAACCCCTGGGGAACCTTCGAAAACAGGTCGACGAATCCACGGGCGTCGGCATCGGTCAGAAGCGATTCAAGGCTTGCCACGGCCCCGCAGGCAGGGCAGATGGTTTTCATAATTCATCCTTCATTACATGCATTGAACAAACCTCAAACCGCATATCGGGCTCGATCATCACAATATCGGAGGTCCCTCCGGGTATGCGTCCCGGCGCAGCACACGCGGCCCTGTACTTTATGCCAGGCCTGAAATTCTTTGGCCGCGCCCCATGGATGACGGCGAAACGGCAATTCCAGCAGCCTTTTGGTTCATCAATCTGGGCCATGGTTTTCATCTCGCCCCCGCGAATATCGGTAGGTCCATCTGCCGGAACTTGGGGCCGGGGATCTCCCGATCGATCTCTTCCCGGCTCTCCTTGCAAACCTGCATCACATACCGCCGGGAACATCCGCACTCCCAGGCGATCATATCCAGGCTCTTTCCTTTTTTCCGAAGGCCCACGATCCGGTTCCGCTTGTCCATCCGGTCATACCGGGCGAGGGTTGGAAGGTCCACATATTCGCCCCGCACCAGTTCTGCCAACGCCAGGGCCGCGTCGGTCCCAACAACGCACGCGATGTGGTGATCCGCATGCATGTTCCGGGGAACATAGAGCCGTCTCCCGCCGAAATAACGCAGAAGCGTCACCAGCGCCGCCTCTCCCATGGCTGTTTCAAGTTCGTCTATGGTCATGATTCCCCCTTCTTGTTTGATTGTTTCCGTTTGGCGTTATATTCAAGCGCCGCCACGATCTTATGAAGCTGCCGCCAATTACACCATTCAAGCCGGTCTACCTTGGCGATCCGCTTTGCCAGCGCATGGCCGTAGTTCCAGACATACCCGCCGTCCGCGAGAAGCGCCTCGATCTTCGAAAGAAGCGGGTCATTTTCCACAAGCGTTCTGGGTTTTTTCCCCCATCGGCCTTTCTCTTTGAACCCGCACCGCTTCAGATGGGCAGAGACCCTTTCAAGGGTCGGAATGTCCGCGCCCTTGCACGATGTCAGGCCAAACGCCTTGAGCATTTCCCGGTAAGTTTCCTCGTCCATGCCCAGATCCTTCTTGGCCATATGGATCTTGGCCAGCAGGGCTTTTCTTGTTTTATCCGGGTCTTGTTTCATGGTTTTTGCTCCATCATTTTCATTCTTTTTTCCAAGCCCAGCCCCGGCCATTTGCGGACAGACCAGCGCATGAATGTTTCCGCATCCCGCCGGAACACGTCATTGCCAATGGCTGAAAACAGCATGGCGGATGGACGATATTGGAGCGGCCAAAAGTCTTGATCGATGCGGAGTTTCACTGTGTATGGGATGTCCCATGTGCGCCCGCATGCCCGTGAATGCATAATGACTCTTTCCATGGGCCTCCCCATGGGACCGCGCTTCATGACAGCACCGCCAGTTCATCGATGAACCGCCGCGTTCCCCTGTTTTGTCGCTTCAGACCAGGGACCAGCACCCCGCAAGCAATGGCGTTTTCCCGGCCCTGTTCACAGCGCCTGCACCCATCGTCTATGGGGCTGAACTTCCCGGCCCTCCGGCCTATTCGGGCGATGCAATGCCGTCTTTGCATGGTGCAACTGTATCTTTCACATGTGAAATAGGTGAACATTCTCTCCTCCGTTACCGGCTGGCGGTCATGGCCGGGTTCGGCTCATGACCTTCCGCGCTATCGATATAGTCGACAAAGAGCGCCTTCCCTTCGTCAACCCCTGAAAGCCATGCGTCCATTTCCGGCGTCCCCACCCGGTAAGGCGGGTCTCCCAATCTGGTCTCCCCGGAAATCGCGTTCAGGGCGTCAAACACGCCCTTTTTATAGGCCGCGCTCCTGGGGGTGCGCGGTCGCTCGAAAGCCCTGTCAAATATCACTTTTGCTATGACCATTTTCATTCCTCCAAAGGCTCGCTCATCAGGGCCTGGCCGCCGCGCCAGACCGACCGCCCCAAAGGGCGGTTTCGCGTTTGCCGGATTATCCCCGCGCCCCTTTTATCGCTTCCATCTTGGGTTCGATCCGGAGCTTGTCCTCCACCTTCCGGGTGAGGCCGATCTTTGCGAGTTCCATGTCGGAGAGGCTTTCAAGGGCCTCCTTGTCGATCTCTTCCTTGGTGCGAAGGCAACTCATGCCCATGGCCTTCACCGCCCGGACGATGGCGGAAAGCTTATCCGCCGCCCTGGGCGTTGGGATGGACGAGACCACGCGGTAAGCCACCGTTCCAAAATCAAGCTCCTTGCTCCGCACCTTCACGAACTCCGCCTTTCTGGTCTCGACAAACCCCTTGACCAGGGCCTCGATGCCTCTCCTCTCGGCGATGACCTCTTCCGCCCAGACGGAATAGCGGCCTTTCACATCGTTGATTTCAAGGGTCAGCCGCCCGTCCAGGGTCTCTTTTTCAATGTCCAGTTCCCCCATTTTCCGAAGGCACTGGTTCACTTCGTCCCAATCCCTTAAGGCCATGGCGCTTGCTTTCTGGTTTCTCATTCCGCCTCCTTTTTAATGAGCGTTTTCATGAAGGTGATGGCCTCCGCGTCGCACTCCCAAAGGGCATCCAGAAGCACCGCTTCGTCAGGGAGGGAGATCCCTTTGACTCTGCAAAACGCCACCGCTTTCCTAAGACAATCCAGGCAGGGCGCACCCACAAGCTCTTTTCTAAACCTCTCGAAACCGGATAGGCTAAGAGGGGACAACGGGGGCATCCATATTTCTTCGATCGCGTCGCATACCGGGCATTGGGCGCGGCAAGGCAAGAGGTCGACCACGTCACTGTCGACGGTCTCTTTTGGCGGCAAAAACGTTGGAATTTCAAAATCTTCATCGATATCCATATTCATCCTTCCTTTTTCATCCTTCATATGTCACACCTCGCACTTCAATTTTCACCCCTGATAATCCATGCCAAGGGCCGCGAGCTGGTTTTTCACGGCGCGGAGATCCGCCTCGCCGTTGAACGCCAGCATGTCCCGTTCCTCCGGGAACTCCGACCGCGCCGCCGCCCGAAGCCTCACCGCAGCGGCGTTCAGCCGCAGGATGATGTTATTCACCTGAATCTGCTTCTCGGCGGATATCCGCCCGCCCTGTCTTAATTTGTTCCATAATCTTTTCATCATTGGGTATTCCTCCTGGGGTTTTTGGGCGATTCATGAGTCGCCCTTCCTTATTTTACGATATAGGCCGAACAATCCTTGCATTCACGGTACAGCCTGACTCGCGTCGGGTTTGTGGCGGCAAAGGGCCGACGCCGGTTGTCCGCGCACCTGGAAAGCGTCATCTCTCCCAAAACCGGGCACACGACCAGAGTCACGCCATAGAGTTCCTCGACCCGTGCCAATAGGGCGGTTAACGCGCTTCTGTATCTTCCGGACAAGGCTTGGTTCACCGCCGTTGGTGAATAGCCAATCTCCCTGGCCACCGCGCGCTGGCCGATTTCCGCGCACTTGTTTTTCAAGAGCGCCATCCGTTCGTCATCGTTCATGAGTGTGCCTCCTGTCTGCCAGTCGTTTCAACACCTTCCATTGTTTTGATGTCGTGTGAACGGGAACCTCGGCCCGCGACTCCTGGACCGGTGTTTCTTTCTTTGTTGCTGTTTCTTTCGTTGTCTTTTTCTTTTTCTTTGTCTCTTTTTCTAAAAAAAGAGGGTTGCAAATGTTGACGGAAAGAGATTGTCCACAAACATCGCACACAAGCGGCCTTGAGACCGGGTTCCTTACCAGGATGTAGTCCTGATATTGTCCCACTTGGCGGTACACCTGGCCGCCTATTTTCTTGATATAGCCATGTCTCAATAGCTGCCTGAACCACTTCTTGATGTTCTGATAATCCCCTTCGTCTGACTCTTCGCCGGATGTCGCCAGCACTGAACGGATGGTGAATTTCTTCAAAATCCGCATGCTCCGCCACACCTTCCCCCGAAGTGTGTTGGATTTGGCGTTTCGATGGATCATTCCCTTTTTCCCAGCCATGATGGTTCTCTCCTTTCATGATCGCTCTTTCTCTTTTTTCTTACCGTTATTGCCGTTCGGGCCTTTGGGCGTTACCCGTTTCCTGAAGGTCGGCTGATCGAAATAGAGGGACCGTCCGCCCCATTGTTCGGCGTTGATCCGCTCCATGCCGTTCACTTGAGCGAAGTTTTCAATCTTTGTGAGCCCAATCACCATGCGCCCAATGTTCCCGTTTGTTTGGCCATAGAGATAGTCGATCAGATCTTGTTCCACTTCCACCTCGCAAAGCTCCTCGGTGACCTGGATGGCGTCTTCTATGTCGAGGCCTGAAAATTCGACCCATTGGGTGATGCGCCGCGCGATACGGTCGTGCTCCCGGATGTCTCGGGCGATGTTCTCCATCCCCACCAGGATCACCGGGCAGCCGGAGAGGTCATAGATATCCCGGAGAGAATCCACCATGTCGAACTGGCGGAAACAATAGTCCGCCTCGTCGATGAAGATGGGCCGGGGCCGGAGGTTATCTTGGGTGAGCTGGCCCACGATGTAGGTCACCATATCGGCCTTTCGGGTGGTCCGTTTTCCCGCGAGGTCAACGCAAAGCTCTCCAAGCATGGATGTAACCGACCAGCATCCAAGGGCTCGGGCATAAACGCCGTTGTAAAGGTTCGCCACCAGCGCCAGAGCGGTTGATTTGCCGGTGCCTGGAGGCCCCCACACGAGGCCCATCCCCTCCATCCCCTGGGGGCGGTCCAACAGGGCTTCGATGGCGTCGATGAATTTTCTGAGATCTTTTGTCTTTACGGTTTTAATCCGCATGTGATATGTTCCTCCCATCCCTTTTTGTTTCCCCGGTTCCTTCCGGGGGGTTTTGTTTGGGCCGGGCGCATACCCGGCCTTTCTATTTTTCAGGCCGTCACGATTGACTCTTTGCCCGGTTCATGGCGCTTTCCGGATCGTTTACAAGCCATTTATCCGTCTTAAAAACGCCTGTTTTGTTGCCTGTTTTGTCCCAATGCTCAAAGCCCTCTTTCCACTGGCGCTCGTAGGCGGTGATGGTCCCATCCTTGATTTTGGAAAGAAGCTCGTAATAGATGTCCGAAGGGCCTTGAACATCCCGGAATTTTCTGGATTCGGCCAGTTTCACCACCTTCTCCTCCCGGATTCGCTCCCGTTCCAATAGATCTTCCGGAAGTTCGATGTGTTCCGGGGCTTTCTTCTCCGTCAGGTAATCCCGCTCCAGGTAGGCCTTGGCCGCTTCCTCAAGGGAGGGCGTTATGTGCGGAACGCTGGGTTTCGGGAACTCGGCGATGGTCGCGATCCGCTCTTCCCGATAGGTCAGGATCTCTTCGGGAATGGTGTCAACCTTGGCCTTCTTCACCAATTCCGATAGCTCTTTTTTCTGCTCAAGCATGATGGCTTTCTGGCGGGCCTTGGCGTGGTTCGCGAGTTCGGCGGGCGATACGCCGCGCCATGTCGGGCATTCGGCCACGCAGATGAACGCTCCCTCTTCGGAATAGATATAGGCGTACCCCAGGTCTGTGTCATCCAGCCGGACCGCCACCTGCCTGCGGCTCCACTCGCCAAGGGCGGGAGAGATGTAATTCCGGTTGTCCACCCGGATGCCTTTTTTGTTGACCGTGCGGAAGCCGCCGTCCCCAGGCGCGGGTGTCAGGAGGATGTCAAGGGCGCGTTCGTCCGCAACTTTGGGGATGGGGGTTTGCCATTCCCGGACCATTTCAGCGGGGGTTTTCCCGGCAAGGCTTCCATGGTCGTTCTGCATATAAAGGGCGTCCACCCACCGGTCGCAGATCTTCTGAAATTCCAGGGAGGTGAGCGTTACTGCGACTTCAGATCCCCGTTTCATGAGGCGTTCAGAGAATGATTTTCTGGCTTCGATGGCTTTCCGGTCGGCTACGGAGTGGCCGATATAGCCGGGTAAAAGCTCCACGATCCCATGGGAAAAGGTGTGAAACGCCCGCTCGGTGTGCGGTTTTGCTTCAGGCGTGAAGGGCGGGCACAGGTGGTGCGCGATCTCAAGGGCTTCCAGGATGCGCTCGATGTGGGCCGCCACGTAATCCTTGCCGTTGTCGGTTTTGATGGCTTCTGAAACCCCCCACTCGATCAGGCACCGCCGGATCAACGCCGCGACCGCCGTCGCTTTCGACGTGGGAGAAACCAGGAGCCGGAGCCTTCTGGAATAGACATCGATGCAGCCGATGACGGTGAATCGGCCATCTTCCAGCATGATATCGCCAGGGGTGGAGTCCATTTCCCAGAGTTCATTCAGCCGGGAGACCGCTTCCGAAGCGCTCCCATGGGCCACCATGTGCTGGTTTTTCCATTTATCGGGGTTCGTGAGAAAGAGGTGGAGGCTCTCGTTCATCTTCAGCCATCGGGAAACAAAGCGCCGGATCGATCCCAGGGAGGCGGGCATGTTCCGCGCTTCCATGGCCTGGGCGACGTGTTTCGCGGAACATCCGGGAAACTTGACCTGCATCGATATGGCCAGGTCTTGTTGTTCCTGGGTAAGGCGGGTGTCACCTTTGGTTGTCTTGTAATTTTCTGCCAGGGCCAGAAGCCCCCCTTCATTATATAAGGTGCGCCACCGGAAGATGGTGCTGGGGCTGATTTTCTTGATCTGGGTTCGGATGGCGGGCGGCAGGGGAATCATGCCGCTTGCGTATTCGTGGCAGAAAAGTTTTATCTTGTGCTGGCTTCCGGCGGGATAGCCGTTCACTTTCAGCCAGATGTCAACGGCGTTTAAGAGGTCGAGCTTGGCCTGGGCTGATTCTCTTTTCTTTTCTGGAAGCTGGTTGAAACGGGCCATGTCGACGGCGGCTTTCTGACGCCTGGCCTCAAGAGTTCGTTCGTCATTTTGTTGACGGTCGAGGGCCGATTGAACGATTGACCGGTTGAAATCGGTGTCGGGAATGGAAAGCGCCTGGATCAGGGCGGCGGGGGAGGCGTTCTCTGATGGGGAGGAGGCCGATGAAAGGCCCGCGAACGCTTGAGCCGCAAGGTCTCTTTTCCACGCTTGCCGCGCGGATTCTGGAATGGCCGGGTCGTCAATGTGAATTTGCCAGATTTTGCCGCCACGTCCACGGGCCTTACCGTCTTCTCTGCGGCCATTGATCTGGCGGATGAGGGTAAATTTGCCGCGCTGAATGCGTTTTTTAAGGGTATCATAATCCATACATAAAATGTCCCTTACTAAATTTACCCCTAACCAAGAATCCATCTTTGTTATCCTTCTGAAATTACGCTTATTTTTTGTTGTCCCTTTCTAAATTCAGGATGTCCCTTTCTAAGCGGCTTTTTGTCCCTTTCTAAATTTTTAGAAAGGGACATTTTTTGATCCTGAAGGATTAACGTCTCAAGATAGGCTTCAATCCGCTTAGAACGCCCTCTTCCTTGGATAACACCGTTGACAGTCCCACGTTTTAAACCAAGATCTCTTGCTATTTGTGCCTGACTTACCCCAAGCCTGAGCAACGAAATCTTTATTTTTATTGTCTTTTCTTTATCCATCTGTTATCAGTATCCTTAAGAGGTATCTTATTTGTAAGATGATTATCTATATGGAACAAATTTGTTCCATTGTCAAATAAAAAGTAACAATAATTTTACTTTTTTTATGGGCCAGATTGAGGAAAGATTAAAATATGCAAGAAAGTCGGCTGGTTTTACCCAGCAAACTCTTGCTGAACATCTAAATGTGGCGGCTATGACAATTAAGCGCTACGAGAAAGACGCCAGAAGCATCACTGTCCAGATGCTTTCTGATATAGCCATGATATGTAATGTTAGTGTTGTTTGGCTACTCACAGGCACCGGTGACATTTCGCAAATAGATACAAAGTCAGCCCACCAAGCAACGCCAGCCCATGAAGAGATTGTAAGATATTTTAAAGATAAAGAACTTGCCCGCCTGATTAACGCAAATCTAATAAAACTCGAACAAATAAAACCGGAGGCCCTTAAAAGGATCAGTGAATATGTCAAACTTGAAATAAGAATGGAAGGGGGCAATCCCGACGAGGAATTGGAGTGGCAGGAGCTCGCGCGTCACCTCAAGAACGGAACTTCAGGCCAATAATAATAGAAGGGGGGCTTGAAGATGACGCCGAGGAGAGGCGGATTAATGGCTTGTTAAGGGAATTGTTCGTCATCCACATTGCAAGCCACCTTGCTTTTAGGATTGACAAAAAAGGGAAAATCATTGAAGTGATAAAAGCGATGGGCATGTTCAAACCAAAAAGGCTGATTGGATTGAGCATATATGCGTTTATCGCCGATTCGGTTGGGGCCGTATCCGCGATGAAAAATCTTCAACACACGATAAAAACAGGGAGGCAGGGCCGCATGAGATTAAACTGTAGGCGGCTTCTTTCAGACCGGAATGTTATTTCTATGGATTTTGTCATTACGCGCGACACAATCAAATCAGCCATCATATACAGCGACACCCCAATCTATGACAACTAATACAACTCTCAAACCACGCGACACAAAGAGGGAAAACTCAAAAAGAACTCTCAAATTCACAAAAGCCCCCCATCCCACAAAAACCCACAAAATCCCGGCTCTTCCCACTAACATCCCCCACCCCCCTCCACTCTAATACCCCTCGTCTCTTCACATGTGCTGTTAAACACATCTTTCTCCAACAGCCTTTTTGATTTTTTATTCCCCTATATCACCGATTTTG
>Ga0154384_1241_pt2 | contig 10613 bp, 6 predicted proteins | sample RifGroB1_FD_115896 | JGI IMG/M metagenome (GOLD analysis project Ga0154384, IMG submission 115896) | Spirochaetes bacterium GWB1_59_5 | reverse complement strand
GCATCCTGTCCGATGGCATCCGGGCGGCTGATGACGTGGTGGCCTTCTGGTCGAGCAAGCTGTTTCCGCTGCCGCCGGGCGTAGCCGCGTCTCAGGTTATGCAGATCCAGCAGAAGACTCAGGATGAACTGGCGAAGTCGTCGCGGGAAGTGGCGATCGAAGCCTGGAAGGCCGAGCTTGAACTCATCAAGGTTGCCGTTGGCGAAGCCGAGAAGATGCGGACGCTGGCAGTCGGTGCGGCCGGCGACTACATCAAGACGATGGGGAGCAGCCAAAATACCTCCTACCAACTGACGATGGGTCAGTCGCAGGCACAGAACGGTTTGATCCAGGCGGCGGCGGCCTATGCCAACGCGACGACCAACGCGCAGGACACCATGTTCAAGTCGCGGCTGGCTCAGTCGTCGTTTGCGCAAGAGGCCGGCAAGGTCAATGCCACGCTGACGGTGCAGAACAAGGCCAAGGTCGCAGACGTGGCGGTGTCGAATGCAGACTTCGCGTCTCGGCAAGCGGCGGCGATGCTCAACAACCTCCACACCTCGGTTGGTGTTCAGGGGGCGGAAAAGATTGTTTAATGCGGTACAATGTGCTAACAAGTAATCAGGTGTGATATGACTCTTTCAGAATATCTAAGCCACATTCGTAAGTATGTTCTCCGGGATACGACGCAACCCTACCGGTGGCCTGACGAAGTGGTCGTTCCGCGATTGAACGAGGCGCTGAAACGGGTTGCCACGCGAACCCACTCGTTTGTTGCGGCAGACCGGGAAATCTCCATCGACGCAGGCGAACCGTTCTACGATCTGGACAGCGACATCGTGTTCGTGCATTCGGTATCGCTCGATGGGTATCTCGGCGTGTTGCAGCCATCAACCGAAGCGTGGACACCGGACGGCTTCACTGAGAATCGCCCGACCCGCTACACTCTGGATCGTGAAACGCAGACCATTCGCTTTTACCCAATCCCTGACGGTGCGTACACGGCCAAGCTGCGCGTCGCGCATCTGCCGGCCAAGTTGTCGCTTGACGATATGGACGCTGAAGTCGAGGTCGATGAAAAGTACGAGCTAACCCCTGCCGACTGGGTGGCGTACAAGTGCTTCAGCGATCCTGATAGCGACGGCTTCGCGCCCGGTGAAGCCAAGCTGGCCAAAGAACGGTTTCAGGAAGCCGTTGGTGAACAGAAGCGCGATGTCTATCGCATGAAAACAGGACCGTCTGCCCGTGTGCACGGCCAACGAGTTAAGTAGGGGATAACCATGGGTATTTACGACAACGCAAGCTGGGGTGGCATCGGTGACGAGCTTAAACGGACTGGCCGCGGGGCGCTCGGACTGGACAGGCCTTCTTCAAACTATACTGATGCCGGCGCAACTGACCCTGACGCCAACGGTAGAAATCCGAACCGTGGGCGGGGGCCGTCAAGGGTTCCGGTAACCCAAGGCGATATGAACTTTTACGCCGATGCTCGGGACCGCTACGACCCGCTGGGGGTCAAGGGTAATACGAAAGCATCGTCTGAAGCCGAGGAACACATCAAGTCGCTGTACGGAAAACAGATGTCGCAACAAGGGTTGCCGCTACCGACAGGTGGCTCGGGCAAGACGGGGGAAGCCGCGGCGCTGACTAGCCGCATTAGTAACGAGTACTTTGCACCGTCTACCGGGTCGCTGCCGTATGCCGGGGTGGACATGGGTGCCGCGGGTGTTGATCCGCGCCAACAAGCCTGGCTGGATAAAACCGGTAACAGCGGTTATCAGTCGGGCGGTCTTGAAGGCAAGAAGGTCTACAACTATTACGACCCTGACCGTCCTGGTGACCAGGCGAAACATGCGACAGACACCTGGAAGGATATGGCGCGTCAACTGGCGACGTTCTCCAAGCTACGGGCGATGGGTCCGCAGGAAATCCCGAACACCGGCAACAGCCACATGAATCTGGAACTGCTCCAGCAGCAAGGTGCAATGCGTCGTCAGGAGGCTGCAGGCGAGCAGGCGATGGGTCTTGAGGGGGTGCGCGGCGACCGTCAGTTGGAGAACACGCGACTTGGCTACGGTTTGCAGGGGCAGAATCAGGAGGCGCATGACACCCGTGCTGCCGGCAGCGCTGAAGGTTTGGAACGCCTGCGCCGCTCGTTTGAAGCCAACGATCCGGTCAAGGGTGCACAAGCCCGGATGTACGACGCGCAGAGTAAGACTTACGACGCTCATAGTCGACTGTATGGTGCCAGTGCAGACGCGGCTGAACGTTCAGCCAAGATGGACCCGTACCTGTCGCTCGCCTCGAAGATGATGGCTGAAGGCTCGCTTGACCCGAACAACCCTGATCACGCTGCGATTATCTCGGGCGCCACCCGGGCGTTGAATACGCACCTCAACGGGGGTCTTGAAGGCAACCCGAAAGCTGCGGCAATCCGTGAAGCGGTCCAGGCCGGGAAGATCAGCCGGGAAGACGCCAAGAAGCAACTCGCCGCGTTGAAGGGTGAAGCAAAATTCGCCGAAGGTGGTCAAGTGGAATCAGCCGAGCAAATCCTGGCCCGCATGAAAGCCAAATACGGTGGTGCGCCGAGTCCGCAGACCGAACAACCAGCACCGCAGCCGCGCCCGCAAGCCCCGGCACCGCAACAGCCGAAAACGTGGTCGGAAAAAATGCGTGATGTAGCGACCGGGGGTTTGGAGCGTCGGATGCAGGGGTACGCGGATGGTGGCCCCATCGACGTATCGGGTCGTCAGGTTCTCGGGGCTGGCACCGGCAAGTCGGACTCTCTACCGGCGATCATCGACGGTGAACACCCGGCTGCGCTCTCCACCGACGAGTACGTCATGCCCATTGAAACGGTGCGCTACTTCGGCGTAGCCAAGCTGGACAAGATGGTGGAGCAGTCCCGCAAGGGTTTGGATACTGGTCGGAAACAGGCGTAAAATACGGCAACCTGCTAACACGTAAGCGAGTAAACAATGGACGAGTTCGACCAGTTCCTGGATGCAAAACCCAAAGACGAGTTTGACTCATTCCTTGATGCAAAACCTTACGCGCCACCGGCTAAGGCAGGGGTGCTCGACCGCGCCAATGATGTCGGTGTATCGGCGCTGAAAGGTGCCATCGGTGTTCCTGAAGCAGCAGTCGGCCTGGCTGACATTCCGACCTTTGGTCTTGCCGGTAAAGCCGCCGAAGCAGTCGGGTTCCGCCCGAAAGAAGCCAAGGCGATGCTCGATGAGTGGTACTCACCGGCACAGCAGGAAGCGAACCGCAAGGTCGGCCAAGCCGAAGGTTTCTGGGGCAAGGCGGGTGCTGCACTGGAAAACCCGTCAACCATCGCCCACACGGCGATTGAAAGCCTCCCGGCGATGGGTGTTGGTGGTGTTGCTGCCCGCGGTTTGATGGCTGCAAAAACCGTTGCGTCACCTCTGGTGGCAGGTGGTATCGGTGAAGGTGTCGTCGGTGCAGGCCTCGCTGCGGAGCAAATCCGTCAAGGGTCTGACGACGGTTATCTGAGTCCAGGGCAGGTCGGCGCAGCCGTTGCTTCAGGCGTCGGTACGGGCGCACTCGGTGTCATGGGTGGCAAGCTGGCCCGCAAGATGGGTATCGAAGACGTGGATACCGCGATAACTCGCGGAACGGTGCGTGAAGCAGAAGGTGTAGCGAAGCGCGGCCTAGCCGCCCGAGTCGGTGGCGGCATGCTGTCTGAAGGCGTGCTCGAAGAACTACCGCAGTCCATGCAGGAACAAATCTGGCAGAACGTCGCCACGGGTAAAACGTGGAACGAAGGGGTCGCTGAAGCCGGCGCCATGGGGATGCTTACCGGCGGCGTGATGGGTGGCGGGTTCAACGTGTTCACGGGGGGTAAGGAAGTTAAGGCTGAAGCCACCCCTGAACAAAAGAAAGACTTGCTCGCACTACCCTACAAGGGTATTCAGATGCCGGGGTCGATGCCTGAGATCGACGCCATGCAGGCCAACTCGGCGGATGCCGTGGAGGCGGTTCGCTCCAACGAGCAGTTGTGGAAAGAGCGCGAGGATTACACGCGTAGCCACCCCGGACTGGAGGGTTTCCCGCGTTTGCCGGGGTTGGGCCAGTCGTCCTATGCGATACCGGCTGAAGCCACGGAGCATCAGACCCCGTTGGCGAGGTTTGACGTTCTCCAGCAGCGCAGCCTTGACACGGCATCCCGCGAACTGGCCAACGAACAAGCCAGTGACCTTGCGCAAGACACGCGCTACAACATGCCGTCGTTCGACTTCAACGATCAGACCCTGCCGATGCCGACCGACCCTGGTAGTGCCGTGGCGGTGATTCAGGTGTTGTCTCACGCGCAGCAGTCTGGGCAAGCCCTGGTCGAAGGTTCTCGCGCCCACGAAGCGTTGGTTGAAGCGCAGCGTATCCTGAAAGAAAACGGCTTGTCGGTGCTCGCGTCCCGCGCCCCGCAAGTTTCCGCAAAAGGAGGCCGTAATGCACCTACCCAAGTGGCTCAAGCAGGCAATCAAGGAGCAGGTCGTGTCGGAACCGGAAGCACGGGAAATATACAAGATCAGCAGCGAGTCGAACCTGGACTTAGTGATCCTGCCGGAGCACCTGTGGTCAGCCGCAGAACGGATCGACCTGTGGGAGACGCCGGTCGAGGAAATGGGGCGGGCGTAAATCCGGCCACCCAGGGTTTCGGCAAAAAGCAACTGGCGCTCTGGAACGACGCAGTTTCCAAGCTCGGAGAGGCGCACCCAGCGCTTGAGACGATCAACGAAGCGATCACCCAGAATAAACTCCCGGTGGCGCAGAAGGCTCTGAACGAAGCCCTGGCTCCGACCAAGATCGCGTCGCTCGATGAAGTCAAGCTGCCGAAGGTGCAGCAGACTGTTTTCGATCACCTGCTCGCCGCCGCTCGTGATGACCGCATGGACACCGTGTTCGACAGCGAAGGGGTTGCCAAGGCCACTGAAATCGGCGCAGCGCTCGGTCTGAAAAAGGGCAGTATCACTGCCGCCATCAACGGCGCTACGAAGCACCTGGCCAAGCAGCTCGGGTTCAACGACGTTGCCGAACTCAAGACCTACCTCAAGAATCGCACGGCTGAAGTGCGCACCACGCAGGAATCGGATGTCGCCAACCTCGGTCTGTCGCCCGCTGCTCAGAACAACCAGGTGGTCAACGAGAGCGACTTGTTTGGTAGCGGTGAGTCCGGTGCTGAGCAGAACATGGGGATCATCAACTCGGTTGGCGGTTCACAGGGTGAAACTGAAGGTTTGCGTGACGGCCACCGGGACCGGGACCTCGGTGAAGAAAACCTGCGCATCCTGCGCGAAGCGGATCGCACCAAGAACGACGCTAAAGACGACGGTGTGCAGACGGCTGATGAAGTTGAACGTGAGGAACGGGTAAAGGCGGAAGCGAAGGCTCGTGCGGATGCCGAGAACAAAGCAGCACTGTCCATCCCGGAAGCCAAGAATGCGGCCGTTGACTGGGATGAGTTCAAATCCAACCTAGCCCCGCGCTTTGCGGACCTGACTGAACAAGCGCAGGCGTCGTGGGTTGTGCAGTATGTTGAAACCGTATCTAATGACAGCTCGAACGAGGCGCTTGAATCAGCCCAGCGAGACTTTGAACGCCAACTGGAGAGTAGTGATGTCAGAGCAAACACCGAAGGGCCGCAAGGTGGAGTTGCCGCCGAACTGGGATCAGTTATCGAAGGCGATCAAGGCGCGCTCGCCGCACCTGTTCAAAAAGCCCAACCCGTCGTCACCAGCAAAAAGCGTCGAATCGCCAAGCCCGAAGAAGGCGTAGGTGGTAAGACCCAATTCTCCGAGTCAGAAGGCCGCAAAGCCACAGTAAACAGCAAAGTCCTGTCGTGGGCGCAGCAAGTCCTGGTTCGTCGTGCCAAGGATGCTGTCGTGGCGATTGTCACCACGCCGAACGCTCTACTGAAGCAAGTCGGTATTTACCGCTCGATTACGCTCGACATCGAGCACGCTGGTCACATCATGCAGACCCACCCGGAGATTCGACCGGAAGACCTGGCCGCACTGTCTGACCTGCTACAGCGCCCACGGGCAGTAATTCTCCACGGTACTGGGTTCAACTTCATCGTTGATGCGCGTGATGGTGCGGGTAAGCCACTGCTGGTGGCGCTGAATAACACGACGTTGAAGGGCGGTGGTCAGGCGCTGAAGGTCACCGGGGTGTCCACCATGTTTGGTATGGATGACTCTGCGGCATCGTTGGTGCGCAACCTGCAAGCAGGGAATGTTAAGTTCCTTGCACAGAAAGAGGTCGCTCGGCTCCAGGGTTTAATGTCTCTTGGGGAAACCCCTCGTAACACCGAGACTTCCGGCGCGACAAACCAGGATCAGGATTTACGGTATGAGGGGTCAATTCCCTCTCTCACTGGAGAAACCTCCAGCTACACCCCCCTTCAGGCCGAGCGTGAAATCAGTGTAGCCACAGAAAACGGCGAAGTCAAACTCTCGATACCAGATGGCGCTCAAGCCAAGTTGGCCGGGGTGAACTTCTCCGAAGGTAAAAACGACGGCGTAGACGCCAAGACGCTCGGCGACACGCTGCGCAAGTACTTCTTCAGCCCGGAGAAGTTCAACAAGCTGGTCTCGATCTACCCGACCGCAGAGGCGATCCCGGCCGATGTTCGTGCTGCCGCAGCCGCCGACGCCCACATGTCGGAAAAAGACGTACCGTGGGAACACGTCCAGGGCTTCGCCATGAATGGCAAGGTGTATCTGGTGGCAGGCAACATCAAGGAAGGCAACGAACTGGCGGTGTTCCTCCACGAGCTGGGGGTTCACGTCGGCATGGAGCGCCTGATCGACACCGCGAACATGAAGCGTCTGTCAGCTCAGATCGAAACCTGGGCTGCACGCAACGACAAGTCGCAGGAAACGCAGTTCGCCAAGGACGCGGTACGCCGCGCCGCAGATTCCGCCTCGGAAGACCAGCAACAGGAAGTCATCGCGTACTTTATCGAAGAAGCTGTCAAGCACGGTGTCAACCCGGTGGCGATCCAGAAGACGAACAGTCCGTTGGCGCAGTGGTTCCGCTCGCTGTGGGCCGCGGCCAAGATCGCCCTGCGCAAGATCGGTTTCGGACGTTTCGACAGCCTGACCGCTCAGAACATGGTGGACCTGGCGTACGGTGCGGCAAATATTGAGCTGCGAGCCGAATCTATTGAAATCGGTGATGTGGCGGAAACTGCGCCTAGTAAAGCTCAATTCTCACAGACCGCCCAGGGCAACCCGGAGTACCGCAACGCGGCCACCCTGGCCAAGCAGGTCAAGGAGTTCGTCTTCGACAAGTCGAAGTCGGCGCAGTACGCCACGATGTTCGGGCATCAACTCGCCGAGCTGGCCGAGAAGGTTATCCCTGGTGCCAAGGCGTACTTCAACTCGGTGGCTGAAAAGCAGCGCGAACGAGTCCAGCAGGAACAGGCTATCGCCAAGATTGCCGAGGCTTTTGGTGATCTACCGAAGGCTGCGCAGAACGCTGCCAACAAGTACATCGCGGAATCGACCTACCAGAGCAAGTGGGGCTTCCTGCCTGACTGGTACGAAAAGGACGTGCAGACCACGGTGGATGCTGCGATGGCCACCCAGTTCAACGCCTTGCCGAAAGAAGCCCAGGCTATCGTGCGTGACGTGTTCAAGTTCGGTTCAGAGCAGCAGAAGCGCTTCGACGAGTCGGTCAACGCCAACCTGGACCCGAAAGACCGGGTGAAGCGTAATCAGCGCTACGGCTCACCCTACGCCCCGTTGAAGCGGTTCGGGGATCACGTCGTGGTCGGCAAGTCCGCAGAGTTCATCAAGGCTGAAGACGCCCTGAAGCAAGGGTCGATCACCCAGACGCAACTCGACGACATGAAGTCCAATGAAAAGCACTACTACGTGGAATTCGTGGATGGTGACTTCGAAGCGATCCAGCGTCGTGACGAACTGGCGGCGACCAACCCGAACCTCACCTGGGACAAGAAGCCGCTGCAAGACGAGCACCGCGACCTGAACGCCATGAGCTTCACGATGCTGGAGCGGCTGAAGAACCAGATCGCCAACGACCCGGATACCAAGGCGAAGGGTGTGACCAAGGCTGCACTGACCTCGCTGGCCAACCAGCTCTATATCGCGCAGCTCAACCACCTGCACGCCAACAAGTCGCAGGCGCAACGTCTGAACGTCAAGGGTTACGATAACGACATGATGCGGGCCTTTGTCTCGCAGGGTCGGGCCGAAGCCGCACTGATCGCCAGCCTGAAGACCCACGCCGCTACGGAAAAGTCCCTGCAAGCCATCAAGCAGGCGGCTCGCCAAGACGACAACCAGGACACCAAGACCCGGATCGCCAACGAGATCATGCGTCGTCACGTCGCGCTGCTCAACCACAAGGAAACGCCGATCCAGGACAAGCTGATGGCGGTTAACTCGGCGTACTTCCTGCTGACCAGCCCGGCGTACTTCCTGACCAATGCGACGCAGCCGTTCGTGATGTCGCTCCCCTACATGACCGCTTCGCACGGTGGCAAGGCGTGGGGTGTGCTGGCCGGCGCCTACAAGCAGGCGTTCAGTCTGGTCAAGTTCTTCAAGAACACGCAGCTCGACGCGACCCACCTCAAGGGGTTCAACGAAGTCGGTCAAGAGGCCGCGGCCCTGCAATCTCTGCTTGACGAAAACCTCGTCAACATCGGCATGGAAATCGAACTCGGCGAGGTGGCTGATTACGGTGGCAACAAGGCCACCAAGGCGCTCAAGGGGGGCATGAAGTTCCTGCGCATGATCGCCTCCAACGTGGAAACGCTGAACCGGGTGTCTACGGCTGTGACTGCCTACCGCCTGGCTTACACCGAAGCCCTGAACGATGGCGCAGCCGCTGAACTGGCGCACACCAAGGCGACAGCCTACGCCCGCGACGTTATCATCAAGACCCACGGTGACTACGCCGGGTACAACGCCCCGTCGCTGTTGATGCAAGGTGCCTACGGCACGATGCCTGTCAAGGTACTTGGCCAGTTCAAGAAGTTCCAGTTCATTCAGGCAGGTCTGCTGATCGGTACGGCCAAACAGGCGCTGTCGGCGGCTGATCCTGGTGAACGGGCGGTGGCTCGTAAAATCCTCGCCCACACGCTTGGTATGCAGGTCGCACTCGCCGGGTCACTCGGCTTGCCGCTCTCAGGTGCTCTCGCTTCGGCTCTTGCCGCAATGGGTGGTGATGACGGTGAAGACAAGGAAGCCTACCTCCGCCGCCTGATCGGTAACCCGACCCTGGCCCAGTTCATCCTCCACGGCGCACCGGCCGCAGCCGGGCTGGACGTTTCCAAACGGATCGGTATGGCCAACGCATTCAACCCGTTGCCGTTCGCCGATAGCGGCACGACCAACAAGGACACCGCCAAGAACCTGTTCATCAGCGCGATGGGTCCGTCAGCCGCACTCTCGCTGCGGGCTGCGCAGGGCATGGACTACATGGGTAAGGGTCAGTACTGGAAGGGGCTGGAGAACTTCATCCCGAACGGCCTGGCGACCAATCTCTCCAAGGTGGCACGTTATGAGTCCGAAGGGGTGACCAACTCCCGTGGCGATATCGTGATGAAGCCTGAAGAAGTAGGCGTGATGACCGACGCCCTGCAAGTTCTTGGCCTGCCCACCACGGTGCTCACGGATCGTTCGTGGAAAGCCGGCGTGGCTTATGACCAGAAACAACACTTCCAGTCCGAAGCGGCGAAGATCAAGCGCGAGTACACCGAGGCGATCCAGAACCATGAAAACCCTGCGGAAGCTCGCAAGGCGTGGATGGACCTGCAAGCGCAGCGCGTCAAGCAGGGGTTCAAGCGTCAGCAGATGTCGGAGCTGATCGGGGCACCGCGTGAGCAAGCCAAGCGTGAGCGCCAGGTGGTCAACGGCTTGCCTTACGAAAAGACGGACAAGCGGTACATTGAGCGGTTGAGCACCTTGTAAACTTATCGGTCCATAAGTTATACTTATGGCGTCTCTCCACTGCCACTTCCCTCTGGTGGCTTTACGCCGGGTTGAGCTACTCGCTCCCCGGCACTTTTTTCCATAACGCCCGCAACGTGCGGCCCCACAGTTTCTGAGCTGCGATGCGCTCCGGCCAGAATTCGGCGCGGTTGTAGACGGCCATGACGCCTTCCATCTGGTGGTTCAGGAGTTTCTCGATAACGTGGGGCATGACACCCATGTCGGCCAGGCGACTGGCGAAGGTTCTGCGTAGATCGTGGGGAGTGTATAGGCACGCGTTACGCCGCAAGGCTGCGGTCAGCGTGTGACGCCACTTGGGTGGTGGCGGGGCCATTTTGAGGATGGCGCGGACGTGCGGCGTGGCCGGTATCCGGTGGGTGCGGTACTTCGATACGGACTCGGGGATATCCAGGGTTTTGTTCGCCAGGCACCACACGGCCTCACCTGCTCGACAGCCGGTCAGTAGGCAGAAGTACAAGGCCCAGGCGGTGCCGACATCCATACCGCTACTGCGTTTCAGCAGCGCGAAGAAACCTTCGATATCAGAGAATGACAGGGTAACCTCCCGACTGGTCTCACGACCTCCGGTGGTCTTGCGCGTCACGCCCGCGATGGGGTTCTGCGTGATCCAGCCTTTCTCCACGGCGAACT
>Ga0154384_1235_pt6 | contig 10662 bp, 8 predicted proteins | sample RifGroB1_FD_115896 | JGI IMG/M metagenome (GOLD analysis project Ga0154384, IMG submission 115896) | Spirochaetes bacterium GWB1_59_5 | reverse complement strand
CAACATGAAACCGAGGTCGCTGTACTCCACCGCGCTCCCGGGCACGTATGACGGAGCCTCTTCCGCGATCGCGGACAGGTAGGAGGCTTTGCCGTTCAGGCGCACGAAGTAGGGCCGCCAGGCCGGCAGACCTGAGGTATGGGCCAGCAGACGCCGTAGCGTAATGGCATCGTTCCAAGCGCCTCCCGCGCCCGTAGCAAGTTCTGGAAGAAAGCGCCTAGCTTCATCCTCAAGGCCCGCTCGGCCCGATTGCAGGCTCAAGAGCACGAGGGGAAGGGTAGCTATGATTTTGGAGAGCGATGCCAGATCGTAGACCGTATCGGCGGATACCGCGGGCGCGGCGGAGGCGGAAGCCGAGGCATCCGTGTACTCGATCCTGCCGCGGGCCACGACAGCTAGCGCCGTGCCGTGGCAATGGGCTATCACGCCCCCGGGGAAGATAGCGGCGGCTATGCCCCGGTCGAGGCGGTCGGTAAGGCAGGTCTCGATTGTTTCGCTATCAGGCGCGTGTCCGTTCATAGTCTACGGATTATACGATACAATATTTCATCAAGCAACGATGATTGTTAAAAATTATTTTCGCTGAATTCCAACCATCCCGACTGGTTTTTGGCTGATACCGTGCTAAATTTACCTCGTGCGCTCCGTATGGAGGCATACAAGACACTCGCCATTGGGGGTGACCTATGAAACGCGTACTGATACTTATTGCGGCGATCTGTGCCGCGGGCGGCGCGCTTTGGGCGCAGGAATCCGGTTCTGGTACCGACGAGGACTATGTCCTCCAGAAGGCACGGGACGAATACAACGCTGCGAATACGAACCAGACGACCATTACAGAAACCCAGACTACGACGGTAGAAACCCAGACAACAACCACCGTAGTTCCGGCAACTCCTCAAGCCACGACGAAACCCGGCACGACCACCATCACGATAGAAATTCCATGGACGCCCGCTCCGGTCAGGGTCTCCAGGGAATCAGAGCATCCCTACTTTCCTTTCGTCTTCAGCTTCGTGCCCGGACTCTCCTTCCCCTTCGGCATCTACGACACCTCGTTTTCCGCGGCGCCTATAGGAGCCCTGACGGGTTCTGTCAACGGCGTACAGGGAGCGGGCGTCTTCAACATCGCCGACGGCTCGATCCACGGCATGCAAGGCGCCGGCGTCTTCAACATCGCGGGCCAGCATGTGGGCGGATTCCAGGGTGCGGGCGTCTTCAATATCGCGCAAAGCGTCCGAGGAGCCCAGGGATCCGGCGTATTCAATATCGCCGAAGAAGTGAGCGGCATTCAGATGGCCGGCGTGTTCAACATTGCCGACGAAATGCACGGCGTTCAGATGGCCGGCGTATTCAATATCGCCGACAAGGCGGACGGCGCGATGATAGGCCTGGTCAACATCGCCGACGAACTCGACGGCGTCGCCATAGGCCTGGTCAACATCATAGGCAATGGCATCCACGACTTCGCCCTCGACTACCAGTTCGATTCCAAGATGACCTACGCCGCCTATCGTTCGGGAACGCCCTTCCTGTATGCCGCGTTTACCGCGGGCCAGCCCTCCAGCGAATTTCTCCGAACCGCTGAAGGCCTTACGGCCGGCGCCGCGCTGGGCCACCGCTTCAAGTTCCTGTTCCTCACGGCGGACATAGAGCTCGGCGTGGAGACGCCGGTGGATCCAGCGTCAATAGAGCTGATCTACAACGAATTTGCCAATTTCGACCATGCGGACTGGTACAAATTGGGCCCCGTGGTGAATTCGTTTAGATCCTTCGGTTCGCTGCGCGCCTCCTTCGGGTTCGGCAACCGCAGGGGTTTTGGCCCCTACCTCGGCATAAAAGCCGATTTCGCGCCGACCGGGTCAGCCCTGGTGCCCGCCGCAATGCGGAGCTCGTTCGGAGGAGCGGAGCCGTACACGGTCACGCTTTTTGACACGAACATAGACATCTGGCCAAAATGGTTCCTGGGCGTCAAATTCTAAAGATCTCGATTTCATTAGCACGAAGGGTTATACTGTTCCTGTCGCAATCAAGGAGCGCATTGATGAAGAAGCTGCTGGCCCTATCCGTAGCCGTGTTCGCCGCCGTCCAGGCTTTTGCCCTTCCCGCCGCGCCCTTCGGTTCGGTGGATTATGTGGAAGGCAACGCTATCATCGTACGCTCGGGCAAATCGCTTGGCGAGGCCAACATCGGCGACCAGGTACTACCCGACGACATGATAAAGACAGCCAGCGACGGCCTTGTCATCATAGCGCTTGACAAGAGCACCGGCATGCGCGGCACCTTGACCATCAAGCAGAAGTCGGTAGCCTATATCAGGCTCGTGCCGGGCGCGGCTGGCCCGAAGAGTACCATAGACCTCATAGCCGGCCAGATCGGCTCAAAACTGGCCAAGATATCCGGTAGCCCGAGCCTACAGGTGCAGACCGACTCGGTGGTAATGGGCGTGCGCGGCACCGCCTTCAGTATGGCCAGCTCCGTAAACGGCGCCATACTGATAGTCTGTACCGAAGGCGCGGTAGCCTGCACCGACGGCGGAGAACCCCTTACCGTCGCCGCGGGCAAGGCCGTTGAAAAGAAGGCCAGCGAACGACTCAGATTCGTACCCGTAGCCGTTTCATCGCCCGAGCAGTTCGAGCAGCGCTGGATCGTGGACGAGATCGAGGCCTTCCAGGCCAATGCAGTCAAGGCTCTCGGCGATTTCGAGAAACGCTACAACGAGCAACTGGTCAGGTTCAACGAAGCCTTCGCGCCGCTCCAGAAGAGCGAAATTCTGTCCAAGTGGATACGCGAGGACGCGGCCGGACTGGCGCCCTACCCCAACGACGCCACGGTCCTCAAAGAAAAAAAAGCACTCTCCGCCGATATACTGGCCACGAGAAAGGTGCTCTTCATTTTCGAACGCGTATACTATAGAATAGTCCAGCTCGACCAGCTGGTCATGGGCACCGCTCTGGAGCGCCAGAACATCCGCCCAGGCTACAGCGCTGGCGACTTCATCCGGAAGGTCCGCACCGACGCGGCAGGCCTTGAGAAGCGGATGTTCCTGTTCCGTTACGCGGAAAAACTGTACGAACTGCGCAACGCTGGTGGCGCGGGACTCCCGGGTATGGGCTCGGGCGACGATTTCTTCAGCTCGACTGAAGACTGGGACTTCTAGGCCGGGCGAACCTGCTCCCCCGCTGGAGCCCGGAACGGTCGGGCAAAGGCGGGGTGCAATGTCTGTGTTTTCAACTCCTTTTTCATACTACAGCCCTACAAGGCTTGTTTTCGGCCTTGGGACCACCAAGGGCGCGGGCGCCATGGTCGCTGGCCTCGGCGTCAGGTCGGTGCTGTTGGTCTGCGGTTCAGGCGCCACGGGCAGGTCAGCCGGCTTCGCGGCGCTCCGGGCGGGACTGGACGCGGCAGGCGTAGCGTACACCGTGTTCGACAAGGTGACGCCGGACCCGGACGCCGCGCAGGTTGCCGAGGCCGCCGCCCTGATACGCTCAGGCCGGCTCGAAGCCGTCGTCGCCTACGGCGGCGGTAGCCCCATAGACTGCGCCAAAAGCGCCGCCCTGGCAGCCGCCAACGATGTGGACATGCTGGAGTTCAGCTACGGCCGCGCCGTGCCGACCAAGCCGGCCTTGCCCATCATCGCCGTGTCGACCACCGCGGGCACCGGCAGCGAACTGAGCGCCTCCGCCGTGACCACCGACAGAGTAAACGAACGCAAACTAGGCTACACCACCGACTCGTTCTTCCCGCGCATCGCCATCGTCGATCCGGAGAACCACCTCTCCATGCCGCCCCGCGTTACCGCGGCCACCGGCATGGACGCCCTGACCCACGTTGTGGAATCGTACCTGTCCCTCGCGGCCAATCCCCTGGCGGACGCCATAGACCTGAAGGCCGTTGCCATGATAGGCCGAGCCCTACCGCTGGCTTACGCCGACGGCAACGACCTGGAGGCGCGTTCCGCCATGGCCATAGCCAGCGCCTCGGCGGGCGGCGCCTTCTCCCAGACAGGACTGGGCATGGTTCACGGCTTCGCGCACCCCGTGGGGGCCAGGCACGGCGTGGCTCACGGCGACGCCAACGCCATCATCCTGCCCTACGTCATGGCCGCGCTGGCGCGGGACGCGGCGCCCAGGATGCGGGATCTGGCGGCCGCCCTCGGCGCCTGCAAACCGGACGCTCCGGACAGACTCGGCGCGGCGGCTCTCGTTGAGACAATAGTCGACATGAATTTAAAACTCGGCATAGCCAGCAACCTGTCGCTGGTCGGTATAAACGCGACCAACGCCCCGGCCGTGCTCGCAGACGCCCTGACCTACCGGATGCGCGCCAGGAGCCCGCGAGCCTTCACCGACGGGGAACTTGGGCGCCTCCTGGACGCGGCCATAGCCGGCGACCTGAAGGCCGCCGCCCTGTAAGGTCACGCTATAAAAACCGTCAGCGGACAACGCGCAGCGTGGAGCCGACACTAGACTTGGACACCTCGATGCGCGTTGGCACCCGGTTCCGCAACTCCGCCACATGCGACACTATCCCGATGACGCGCTCGCCCCTGACCCGGTCGAGCGCGACCATGGCGCGGTCCAGCGTCTCGTCGTCCAACGAGCCAAAACCCTCGTCTATGAAAATCGAGTCCAGAGCCCCGCTGGCCGCGCGCGCGACTATGACGTCTGAAAGCCCGAGGGCCAGCGATATGGACGCCAGGAATTTCTCCCCGCCCGAGAGGCTCGAGGCGGGACGCGCCACGCCGGTAAACGAGTCGAGCACCTCTAGGTCCAGCCCTACATGACCACGGCCGACGGCCTGCCCTTCCGCAACGCGCAGATCATAGCGCCCGTCAGACATATCGCGAAGCCTCGCCGAGGCGCGTGCCACCACACGGCTGAAGTACGATGCCAGCGTGAAAATCTTGAACGACAGGTGCCGCCCGCCGGTCTGGCCGTTGAGTAGCTTTGACATCGCCACAAGACGGTCGCCTCGCACCCGCAGCTCCGCCCGGTCCGCCCGCGCCGCCGCAAGCACTTCGAGCCCGGAAGCCAGCTCGCGTTCGGAACGTGCGACCTCGTCGACGCGCAACCTGGCTCCGGCATACCCGGAGGAAGCCGCCTCGAGCGCTGACTGGACAATATCTATCTGAGGGCGTTCCGCTCCCTTCACGGAACGTTCGGCCGCGTCGAGCCTGGCTGCCGCTGAGGATTCTTCGGCCGCGCGCTCCCGCACCCGCGCACGCGCGGCGCCAAGATCAGCCGCTGACATCGATGCCGCGACCCAGGAATCCTCGTTGTCGAAACCCGCCTCGCCAAGCGCCTTCACGGAATCGGCTTCTGCCCTGAGCAGCGCCGAGAGGGCGCGTTCAAGACGCCCGGACGATTCTGACGCCCGCGCGGCCGCTTCACCCCGCGCCTTCTTCCAGGCCGCGGCTCCGGCCTCAAGCCGCGCCCGCTCGACCGACGCCCCGTCCCGCTTCTTCTTCAGAACCTCGACCAGCGGGCGGGGATCGGCGTCGCCTGCCCCAGCGCCCGTCTCCGTCGCTGATGCCTCGGCGGCGGAGAATTCCGCGATGGCGCTTGCCTCGGCCGCTGTCGCCGAGTCTAACAGCTGCCGAAACCGCTCTAGCTCGCTCCTGGCCTTGCCGGCCGCCTTGATGCGTGTTGCTTCTAGGCCAAGGGCCGCTTCAGCGGCGCCAAGCCGCTCCCGCGCCGCCCGAGTAGCCTCGGAGGCTTGCGTAACGGACTGCGCCGCCGCGAAACGATCGGCGGCCGCCCCGCGCTCGGATAGGTTATTCTGGAGCTCGGCCAACGTGGCGGCCGCGGCGGCAGCCTCATGCTGAGCCGCGCTGGCAGCCTTTTTGGCGGCCGAAAGCAGCGCTTCCGCTGCCGAAAAGCGCTCGGCGGCGGCGGTATCCAGAGTCTCGCCGGCAGGGTGAATTTCAGCGGGCGTCTTGTTGGCCGGCGCGGGGTGTTCCAGCGAGCCGCAGACCGGGCAGGGTAGACCGGGCTCAAGCCTTTCGGCCAGGCGGCCGGCCGCCATCTCATCGCGTAGCGATTCCAGTTCGCCTTCGGCCGCAAAAAGCGTTCCTGCCGCCAAAAGCTGCCGAGCGCCGGCGGCCTCCGCGACGGCGACGGCCGAATCGACGCGCGCCTGCAAGGCCCGCAATTCCTCAGCGTACAGCTCAGACTCCGCCGCAAGTCGTTCAGCGTCCCGTGCGGCCTCGAGCAGAGCGGCGGCGGCGGCGCGCTCCGCTGCCAGCTGGTCCGCATCGGCGGCGGCGGCTTCCAGCGTAGCCAGCGCCCCCGCCGCCGCCGCGACCGATTCCCCGGCAGCCGCTCGGACCGCCATCGCGGCGCTCCGCTCTTTTTCGGCGGCCGCCAGCCTGGATCTAGCCGCCGCGAGCCGTTCCCATGCCGCCGTTCTGGCGCTCAGTTGCCCGGCCTCGCGGTCCATCGCCTCCAGCTCGGCTACCAGCTCCCCCGCTCGCCGCTCGGCCGCATCTGCTTCCGGCTGCCTTGCGTCCGCCAAAGCCAGCGCGTCGTGCGCGGCGCCCAGCGACGTTTCAGCGTCCATCCGTTCGAGGCGGACACGCGTAGCGGTCGCCACGGCCGAGGCGGCGCCGAGTCCGGCCTCTGCCCGCGAAAGCCGAGCCTGGAGCGACGCCGCCTCGGCCGCCGTAGCCGCTAGCCCCGCGCGCTCCGCGCGCGCCACATCCAGCTCCGCCCAGGCCCTGGCCCCCAGCGCCGCGGCCTGAGCGGCCGCCTGAGCGGCATCGCGTACGGCCAGCGCCGCGGATTCCGCCAGCTTCGCGGACTCCAGTTCGGCGCGGGCGCGCCCCAGCGCCGCCTCGGGTTCAGCGCCGAGCCTCGCTTCCATGGCGGCCGCGCGCGCATCGAGATCCCTGGCCGCCAGCTCCGCTTCCTGCGCCCTTGTCCTCGCCAGTTCGCTCACCGCTCCGTGGACGTTAACGGGAAACAGCTTCTCCAGAATCTGGGTACGTTCCTTAGTATTCATTTCAAGGAAACGCTGGAATTCGCCCTGAGGCAAGAGTACGATCTTCGTAAACTCTTCAGCGGATAGGCCTAGTATGCCGGACACGGCGGCGTCCACCTCGACCGCCTTGTCTCGGTACGGTTCCCATCCGGAGCCGCTCCATTTCTCCAACACTGCCACCTGCGGCCGCTCTGTCGTCCCGGAGCCCTTCTTTTTGGCCACCAGCCTGCCCGGCTCCCGTCGGACCCGCCAGCGTTGCCTGGCAAACTCGAACTCCAGCTCCACAAAGACCTCGTCCTCGGGCGTCGCGAAATGTGAGACGATGTCCCTCGTGCTGATGCCCGTGCCGTACAGGGCGTACGAAACGGCGTCGAAGATGGTGGTCTTGCCGGAGCCGGTCTTGCCGCAGACCAGGAACACGTCGCCGAGTTCGCTGAAATCCAGGCGCGCGAGTCCCACATAGGGCCCGATGTTCATCATCGAAAGCTTATGGAGCCTCATGGTCGGCCTCCTCGCGGAGTTCGGCGAACAAGGCGGTCTCGTCGGCATCGGGGTCTCGTTCTAACATCTCGCGGTAGAACGCCGCAAAATCGTCGGTTATTGAAGCCGGAGCCTTAGCTTCCGCGTAGCCAGGGCCGGCCGCTCCGCTCCGCTCGAAGGCTGCCTGCCTGAGCGACAGGATGAACGGAAAACGCTTCCGGAGAGCGTCCATGGGGTTGAGCACGGCCTCCGCGTCGTCGAGAACGGCCTCCACATAATCGCCAGTAAACGCCTCAAGTTCTGGATCGACGAGGACCTGGTCGTAGGTTCCTTCTATGCGTATCATGCGCCGCAGAGGCTTCACCGCGCGGAACTCGACTACGGCCGCCATTGACGAAAGCTCCACCGACAGGAATCCCCGCTCGCAACCGGCCTCGCCGAAGCCGTACGCCAGTATAGACCCCGGATAGCGTCCCTTAGTCCCGACAGCCTGGGGCCGGTGCAGGTGGCCCAGCGCGACATAATTAAAATCATCGAAGGCCCTGCCGTCCACCAGCTCGGCCGTGCCCAAAAACGCGCGCTCCGACTCGCTACTCGCGCCGCCCGCCGCGAACGCGTGGCACACCAGTACGTCCATACTCGCGTCGGCTGTAACGCCGCCCCCGGATTCAGCGCCAGGCCGTGTCCCGAGAGTCTTTGCTGTCTTCATCGCCGCGCCTATACGCCGCATCGCCTCGGCGAACAGATCCGCCTGCGATCGCAACGCCGCCGTCTCGGGCGCGGGCTCCGCTTCGTCGCCGAACAGCTCAGGCTGCGACTTGGCCGTTGCCGGCTTCTCACCGGGCGCGGGCGCCGGCCGGCTGAAGGCGCCTGGCGTCAGGAACGGCAGGAGCCAGAGCCTGAGCGTCTGGCCGCCGCGCTCCACGACAACGGGAACCTCGCAGGCGGCCGCATCTGAGGCAACGTACACGGCGGCGGTGGCCAGAACGGGAGCCAGGAAGGCCAGCCGGGCGGCCGAATCGTGGTTACCCGGTATCATCGCTATGACCAGCTCCGGATCGATGGCCTTGAGCGAGGCGACGAACTGCCCCAGCAGCGTCACGGCCTCCGCGGTGGGCACGGCCCGGTCAAACACGTCGCCCGCGATCAGCACGCAGGCTGGCCGCTCCGTCCTGGCCGCTTCGAGCACGGCGGTCAGCGCGTGGCGCTGGTCCTCCACGAGGTCGCGTTCGTACAGGCTCTTGCCGAGATGGAGGTCGGCCAGGTGGAATATTCTCATATCGCTCGATCGTAGGCGGGCCATGACACAAGGTCAAGCGCGGTGTAGGATATCGCCATGAATAGCTGTGGGGACAGAGCAGTGCTCGTCGGAACCGCGTACCTCGGCCTCGGAACCCTCGACCCCGGCGCAGGCGCCATGCGGGTCCTGGCCTGGTCAGAAGCCCCGGACGGCCGCACGCTGACCTGCCACGTCGAAACTATCCCCGCTGAAAACGTTGCCTTCAATGCGGCTCTGTCCCCGTACCGTTTTGGTCTCCATGCCTACGACCCGTTTCAGTCGCTGGCAAACTCCCTTGACCGGGCCGCGGAACAGGGCGCAAGCCTTTCGCTGGCGGTCTGGGCCGCCATGGAAGCAAACCTGTTTCGCTTCGCCTTCGATATAGACTTCACCAAGGCGCTCGACGAGGCGCGCGGCACTGAAGAATGGCTACGGTTTGCCCGGCTCAACGCCCTGTACCGGGCCTGCGTCATGGCCCTTGCGCCTCTGGGTATCGTTCCGCCTTCCTGGAACGCCTGGTTGCGCGGCGACAGTCCCTCTCGTTTTCCCGCGCAGGGCTTCGGTAAGGCGTTGGAGCGCTTCTTGACGAGGCCCGTCTACCGCCTGGCTGAAACAGTACGCGGATCAACGGATGCCTGTTGAATCAGAGGCCCTCCGCGCCGATACTCGGTATGAGGGATTCAACATCATGATCGCAAAGATAGGGCACGCCGCGCGGCTCAGGGTATCGGCGCTCCTCTACGGACTCGGCTTTTTCTACAACGTCCTCAGAGAAATCCTCCGCTTCTTCCGCAAGAGCCAGGTCGGATACAAGGTTCTCATCATGCAGATCCTGTTCACCGGCTACGAGGCGCTCGCTATCAACGCCATCATGGCCATAGCGATAGGCGCGGCCATCAACGTCATCGGCTCCAGCCTCCTGCCGCAGTTTGGTCAAAGCCAGCTCATGTACTCCATCCTGATAATAGTCATAACGCGGGAACTCGGCCCCTTGCTTACCGCCTTCGTCATCACCGCCCGCTCGGGGACAGCCATCGCGACGCAGCTCGGCACCATGGTAGTCAACCACGAAATCGAAGCCTATATGGCCGTCGGACTCAACCCGGTGTCATACCTCGTCGTGCCCCGCTTCATAGGCGTCGTCGTGTCGATGCTCGTGCTGACCGTCTATTTCAACATTTTCGGGCTACTCGGCTCCTTCATCGTCGTGCAGGTCATCAAACCCACGCCTATCAGGGAATACCTCGCGGCCCTCATGTCTACGCTGACCGTTGGCGACGTCATGTCAGGGCTTCTCAAGGCCTTCGTGTTCGGCGTCGTCGTATCGGTCGTGGCCACCTACCAGGGCTTCTCGGTCAACCGCGCCAGCACTGAAATCCCCGTGGCAGGCATCAAGGCCGTCGGGCTGAGCTTCATCCTTATAATCGTGGCGGACGTGCTCATCACCCTGGTGCAATATGCCTGAAAACGCAGAACCGCATCGCGCCGCCGAACCGAGCTCAGCGCTGGAACTTCGGGACGTCTCAGCCTCCTCAGGGGGGTTCGAAATTCTGTCGGGCACGAGCGTCTCCTTTCCCGAGGGTCTGTGCAGCGTGGTCATGGGCGTTGCCGGTTCGGGCAAGAGCACTCTGCTCAAGGTCGCCGCTGGACTCGTCGTGCCGGACTCAGGCTCGGTATGGTTCAGAGGCGCGGATATGGCCCGTTTCGGCCACGGGGAAGAATTCGCGTTCAGGGCCACCACTGGCTTCGTCTTCCAGGACTCCGCGCTCTGGGCCGACACCACCATACTGGGCAACGTCGCAATGCCGCTCCGCGTACACAAGCGTCACCTAGGCGAGAAGGCCATAACCGAGGCGGTCCGCGCGCTCCTCGAACGGCTAGGATATGACGAGAGCCTGACCATTCGACCAGCGGAATTGTCG
>Ga0154384_1238_pt1 | contig 10708 bp, 10 predicted proteins | sample RifGroB1_FD_115896 | JGI IMG/M metagenome (GOLD analysis project Ga0154384, IMG submission 115896) | Spirochaetes bacterium GWB1_59_5 | reverse complement strand
CAGCCATGCCACAGCATCGCCTGTATGGAGCTGGACAGAGTCTGGCAGGCTACCGGAATCAGGGAAGCACGAAGCCAGAATCCTGCGTCCCGCGACTTCAAGGAGTATGGGGTTCTCATCCACCAGATGGTATCGTATGCCCTCGATTCCAAAGGAAGCGGTTTTCAGGGAACCGAAGACCCTCTCGCACATGGTGCCGATACCCGCGCCTAGATCCGCCACCTCAAGGAGCCCAAATCTTCGCAGATCCTCCAGACCCTGAAGGAACGTCGTCCAGACACGGAGATGCAGGGAGCGGTCGTCAATGGAACGCTTAGCTTCGAGGTATTCTATAAACCGGGTATCAAATATTTCCATGGCTTAGTTACTGAAGGTAGGTCAGGGGCTGTGGAGTGTCAAGCTCGGCCTATGTAGCGCTAGGATTCTTGCGAGGCTGCCGTTCCTTGACAGAACCCCGCTACCGGGCGAGACTTCCCGCTCTGGTACAAAGCATGAATGAACAACCATTGAAGCAGCCTTCATACGCAACTCCGCCCAGTAGTAGCTCTATGGGTACCAGCAGCGGAGAGCCTGACATCCAGGGCTATTATGAAGAGCATACTACCCGGATGCTGAGATGGGGCCCGGGACGAAGAGAAGGAGCCATCCATCGTGCCAACTGGGACCCGGGATGTAGGACGCTTGATGAATCTTTGCACGCCGTTGAAAGGCGCATACTCGAGCGCTTGCTCGCTCTGGCTCCGAAACATGTTCTGGATCTGGGTTGCGGTGTAGGATCCAGCGCCTTGTGGATTGCCGAGAGGCTTGCAGTCCATGTCACCGGTATAACATTGAGCCCCCTCCAGGCGCGACTGGCCCGGGAGAGAACGGCACAGCGAGGATTGGAAGACCGGTGCCGCTTTCTGGAAGGCGACTTCTGTAGTAATTTTCCGGTTAAAAACGTCGGAACCGCTTACGCCATTGAAAGTTTTTCTCATGCTTCCAGCCCTGCCGGATTCTTTGCCCGGCAGAAAGAGCTGCTACCGACAGGAGCACTACTCCTCATATGCGATGATTTCCTCACCCATGAAACGCCATCAGAGCGGATGGAGGCGCGCTGGGTAGGACGCTTCGCCGCCGGATGGCGGCTGCCTTCCCTCTGCACCATGGAGGAAGCAGCCAGCCGGGCCAAGGCAAGCGGATTCGAGCTACTGAGCAACGAGGACCTTACCCCCTTTCTCAGACTTACACCACGTGCCGGACTCCTTCTCAGAAGCCTGATCGAATCCTTGCCTCTGCTGAAAGCATCCGTTCGGTCCAGTCTGGCTGGCGGCACAGCCCTACAGGTGTGCCAGCGCAGGGGTTGGACTCACTATCGCTTCCTCGTGTTCCGCAGGCAAAATGCATGATGATCCTGGACAGCTCAGCCCGTTTTCAAAGGGGCATGGCCCGGCTGGCCCTCATATATCTGGCAACAGGGTGCTCGCCTTTCCTGCTGCTGTATCTGGTTCCGGAACTCAGGGACTCAGGCTTCAACCCCCTACCCGGGACGCTCAAGATGGGTTCGATACTGGCCTGGCAATTCTGTTTCCTTCTGCGCAGCCGCGACTTGGTGCTGCGGGGAGGGAACCTCGAACACATGTGGGGCTGGGCCAACCAGGTTACCCTTGCACGTGGCGTCCTTCTGGCCGGGCTTGGGGTATTCCTTTTCGTACCCGAACCAGCCGGAGCCGGCAGCTGGATACCCGCCGTACTGTACGCGGTAGCAGGAGCGGCTGATTTTCTTGACGGCTACATAGCCAAACGGACCGATACCCGGACAGAAATGGGAGCTCTTCTTGATGGCCATCTGGATGGGATTGGCATACTGATATCATTCTCCCTGGCGGTGCAGTATGGTCACCTTCCCGTACCCTTTCTGGCCCTGGGTCTGGCCAAGCCCTTGTACTACCTCTATATCACGATCCATACATGGCTGGGGGGTCAGACCCGCGGACTACCTCCCAGCTATATGCGAAGAAGGCTGGCGGGGTTCCTGATGGGTCTTGCCGCGGCGGTACTCTGGCCGGGAATCGATAGTTCAATTGCTATCCTGGGTGCTGGCCTGGTGGGAATTCCCTTCCTGGTCGGCTTCCTTCGCGACGCGCTGGCAGTATCGATGCGTTTTGATACCCAGAATCCGGAATATCAAGCATGGAGGGGAAAGATAGGCCGGACACTCTTCGGACGTCTCCCTCTCCTGCTCCATATAACCGCGGGCCTGTCGGTTATCACCCGCGTAGCTCTGTATGCGACGATGCCCATCCGAGGCGGAGCCGTTGTGTTGGCTGGAGTGCTGGTCTTCTCCTTGGTCGTCATCGCAGTGGGAAGACCGAAAAAACTCTTTGCCCCGGCCTGTATGGTCTTTCTTTCAGTTGAGGTCTTCCGCTCCTCTGGAACCGGGCTGGATATCACGGGGGCACTATCCCTGGCCTCTGCCCTGGCACTGTTCATCTTCCGCCCCTGGAGGACGGACAGGTGAGCGGCAGGGACCAGGGCTGGAAAGCCGGTGCCACATCCGGCATACGCTGGCTACATGTCCTCCTGTGGCTTCCGGCGCCCCTCCTGCTGTCCTGGACCCTCCGGGGAGTTCCCCTTCGTGAAACTGCCATAATCCTTGCCAGGTTGACTCCCGGGCGCCTGGCTATCCTGGCCGCGGTAAACCTTGCCTTCGCCGCCGCCCTTACCCTGCGCTGGATATCGGTACTCCACGGTCTAGGCGAGCCTATAACCATGCGGAGCCTGCCGCCCCTGACCGCGGCCCGCCTGGCCGGATTCGCCGTCAGCTACCTGACTCCAGGGCCGCAGTTCGGAGGTGAGCCGGTGCAGTTGGCCATGGCGCGCAGTCGTACCGGGCTCTCCTACTCACGGGGCACAGCATCCCTTGTCATCGAAAAAGGCTTCGACCTGGCGGGGAACCTGGCTTTCATTGGCTTTGGGGCGCTGACGCTCCGTTCCCTTCCTCTGGCAGCAGGCGGTTCCGGACGAGAGCGGACTCTGTTTTCCGCCGCAGGAATCTTGCTGGGTATCCTGCCTCTGATATACCTAGGCCTAGTATTCGCGGGGGTACGCCCTTTATCGTCTCTCGCGGCCCGGACAGTCAGGAGCCCCCATGCCAAGCCCCGGATCGTCCGGCTGGCAAGCTTCATTCAGGAGGCTGAAACCGATGTGGGGCGGTACGGACAGAAGCCTGTGCGAGCGGCGGCCCAACTTTTCCTATCATTCCTGGCAATCCAGGGACTGGGGATTCTGGAGTTGTGGCTTACCCTGAAATTCCTTGGTTCACCCATTGGTTTAAACAATACCATACTGCTTCTGGCGGGTAGCAAATTGGCCCTTTACACGCCTCTCCCTGGTGGCTTGGGCGCTCTGGAGGCAGTCCAGAGAACGCTGATCGTGCTGGTGGGTTACGAGCCGAGCACGGCTTTGGCCCTGTCAGCCTGGATCCGGCTCCGGGATCTCCTGTTCGTCCTGGTCGGGCTGGCAGCGGCGGCTAAGGCCTTGCGCCGGCCTCAGGGACAGACGTAAAATCCTCGAGAAGGCCTGTGTAGACGGTGTCCAGACCCGGATGGGGAGGCGCCTGCCGGGGAATCCAGCCCGGGGTGTACCCCCGGATGCGGAATGATTCGAGCACCTCCGGATCCTGACAAAGCACGTGTATGGGGACAGACCTGAGTTTACCCGTTCCCGTTATCCCGCTATACGGCTGATGGTCTCCCAGAATGATCACTAGGGGCTTTCGGTCCGCCAGGAACCGGGCCATATAATCACTTACCACGTCCAACTGGTACTCCATCGCGGCAAGGTAACCCGGCGCTCCAGCCGTAGCGGCTCCTTTGGGTATCGGGATGGAGCGGACGTTTTCCCGTTTGGTGAAAACAGCGCCGTCCCCGAGCTCCGACCAGTCATCCAGCCTCCGGGGAAGCAGACTAAAGGGGTAATGCCCTGAAATCATGACGAACTGAACGAAGATCGGTACCTCTGATGGAGCCACCACGTCACGATGCACCACATCGATGGCGTACTGGTCGGGCATGGGGGCCCACCGGAAACTTGGTCCCTGGTAGGCAAAATCCCGGTAGTAGTACTTCTTTGAAAACTTGAAATACTCGCCCTGGGGCCAGTCGAGGGTGGTAGCGGGCATGGAGTTGACCGTGAGGTACCCCGCTTCATTGAAGCGCTGGGCCATTGGGATAAGTTCGGACTCCAGTAACGCCTCATAGGCTACCTGGTCGGCTATCCAGACGCCCGAGGCTAAGGTGGAATCAGCGAGCCAGGAATTGCCCCCAAAGGCCGGTGAGGATAGGAAAGCAGAGCGTATGTGATAACCGGCTTCCTGCAACCGGGCTTCAAATTTCCGCAAGTAGGGTTCGGCTCCCTCGAAATGCCCGGGTTCTGAATAGAGGGTATACCCGTAGGATTCTACAATGAAAAGGAATACGTCACGGCCTGCCAGCCGATCGAGAGGAAAGGATTCCACCTTCATGGCCTCTTGCGCTACCCGCTGGAGTCCCTCCCGCGTTTCCGCTTCGTACCGGCGGTACCCCAGAACGCCCCTGGCTTCCTGGGCCATCCGCGGCAGGGAGCTGGAACCAAGAACGGGCACCCCTGCCAGCGTTTCCAGGAGAACCAGGAAAACACCCAGTCCGGCAAGGAACGCCCACCTGCGGGGAACGCGTCTCGCGGAGCGGACTACCGTATCCGATATGCGCCTGAAGCCCCAGACAAAAGCTGCCAGGAAAAGAGGCAGGGCGACGAGCCCGACACCGAAGACCGGAAGCGGAAGGGTATCCCGCAGGAGCCCGTACAGGTCAGGCACATAACCCGCGTCGGTGACGAGTGACAGCGGACGGTTGAAGGTGCGCCGGACAAAAGCATCAGAGAATCCAAACAGGAGCGTGAAGCCTTCGATCAACGCGAGTATCCAGACAACAAGCTTTCCTGGCTTTGGTGGAATCTGTGGGACCCAGGCCAGTATTGCGATTGCCAGAAAAGCTTCAAGAGATGGAAGCGCCAATGCGGCGGGTCCCTCGATCAAGGCCCACGGGAGACGGAACAGGATATGCAGGAGAACCGCGGTGCCAATCATCCGTGTGCTCCGGATCGGATCAATTGTTCCTCATGGTTTGTTCATACATGGTCGGGCAATGGTAGTAGCACTTTTGACTGCTGTCAAACACACACAAGAGTAAAACTTTCCTTCCAATCCCGATATTGTTAATTTTCCACCATGTTGTCATGGAAACTAGAATCCAGTTATGCCTCGCTATCGGAAAGCTTATACTCATATGTTTCCACGGATACTGTGCCGTCGCCTGAATGGTCGGTTTTCAATACATCCCTTGCGGAAACCCTGGGGCTGGGGTCCACCCCTGATCTTGAGGATCTTTCAATTCTTTCCGGGAACAGGCCACCACCGCAAGCAAGGGTCTACGCCCAAAGTTATGCCGGCCATCAATTCGGTCATTTCACCATCCTGGGAGACGGCCGGGCAGCGGTGCTCGGCGAGGTTCTCGATCCCCAGGGAACACGATGGGACCTGCAACTCAAGGGATCAGGCCGGACTCCGTACTCCCGGGGAGGCGATGGAAAGGCTGTCCTGGGCCCTATGCTTCGGGAATACCTGATCGGCGAATACCTCAATGCTGTCGGGATACCCGCTACTAGAGCCCTGTCCGTAGTGCTGAGCGGCGAATCGATATGGCGTGAGGGCTATAAACCCGGGGCCGTCCTCTGCAGGGTTGCCTCAAGCCATCTACGGGTAGGAACCTTTCAATACGCGGCCGCACTGTCCGATGTGGACATCCTGAAATCTTTAGCCGACTATGCCATAGCCCGGCATTATCCCCAAATCAAGGGCGTGAAGAACCCCTATCTGTCTTTCCTTGATGCCGTCGGCTCCGCGCAGGCTGACTTGGTCGCGCGCTGGATGTGCACAGGTTTTGTTCATGGAGTAATGAATACCGACAACGTAGCCATCAGCGGACAAGCCATAGATTTTGGCCCTTGCGCCTTTCTTGACACGTATCACAGCGGGCAAGTATTCAGCAGTATCGACAGCGGGGGACGCTATGCCTGGGGGCAACAATCCGCCATAGCTGCCTGGAACCATGCGCGGTTCGCGGAGTCGTTGTTGCCCCTACTGGACAAGGATCCCGAAAAAGCCATAGCCCTGGCCCAAGAGTCGATTGAGCGCTTCAACCATACCATGGAAGAACAATTGACCGTGGGCTTCGCAAGAAAACTGGGCTTGACCCGACGGCAAAGCGGTGATGAGAATTTGATAGCAGGACTCCTTGCCTGGATGGAAGACAGCAAGGCCGACTTCACCGTCACGTTCCGGGCGCTTACCCAAAAGGCTGCCAAGCTCAGCTCCAGCGTTCCGCTACCTGGCGCGGGCTGGTTGCACCTCTGGTTACAACGTATACAAGGCGAAGCCGCACCGGTGGGCATTATGATGGCGGCCAATCCCAGGATCCACCCCAGGAACCGGCCGGTCCAATCCGCTCTGGATGCCGCAGAAGAAGGTGACATGCAACCCTTTGAGCGGCTTGTACGGAGTCTGGCAAATCCATGGGCCCATGATGCAACGGTGCCCGAACTGGAGCCTTCTGAACTAACTGAGGTTTTGCCATTTAAAACTTATTGCGGAACGTAATCGCAGATCACTTGAGGCATGAGATGAGTATCAAGAGCATTGATCTAGGACGGACTGTTGGCATGTTCGTCGCTGATCTTTTTGAAGATCTCTAATTTTGGTCATAGGGAAGCAAGCTGGAGAAAGCTACACCTACACTGACGATATTGTAACGCGGTTCGGTTTTCAGTATGGTGACTATAAGGAAAAGATATGCAACCCTCATAACATTTTTATAGCAAATTTAGGAAGATGATGCGATCCTTGACAGGAATCAGAACAAACAGGTTGTGCCTGCTCATGTCCGACACATCGAAACATAGACTTAAAAAGGCTATACCATCATGACTTTGTTTTTCAATACCCTGAATGAAATGTACCTGGGCTACGCCGCGATATTCATATGCATGGGCGCGGGATTCTTGTTCCTGAGAAAAGTCGACAAGGACGAGATCGGCCCTGGCTTTTGGGCACTGAGCTTCTTCCTGAATAGCGTGGGGTTTGTATTCTGGTCCGGAATCGTCCCTATAGTTCCCTGGCAATATTTCCTCTTCGGCGAAATTGCCCATATTCTGGGTTTTTTCATGCTGGTATGGGGAGCCTATAGGTTTTCTGGTTACACGTACAAACGCTGGAATGTCACCGTGATCTTGCTATGGATCGCAGTTTGGTGCGCGTCCATAGTCTTGATCAAACAATACACGCTTGCGGCGACAATCATGATCAAAATGCTACGCGTTGTACTGTTCATTCCAACGGGCATATTGATCATCATAAAAAAGGGTGAAAAAAGACATTTTGGTCAGACTATAGCGGGTGCTGGCCTGATAGCATGGGGACTGTACACAATTGTGTTCGCGTTCCTCAAAGTCGACAAATTACTGAACCTAGCCTTTGGATTCCTCGTCGGCTTTCAGATACTCGCGTCGTTCGGCATGGTCGCCATGGTTATAGACCGGATACAGTATAAAGTTGCTGAAAACGAAAAACGCATAAAGCGCCTCGAAGGCCTCCTGCCCATTTGCTCGTATTGCAAGAAAATCAGGGACAAGGACGATGCGTGGCAGTCGCTCGAACTTTATATAGAAGATCATTCCAAGGCTGAGTTCAGCCATGGCATCTGTCCGGATTGTTTCGAGAAACATAGACCGGACAGATAGACATCCTGGCTGATCGCCCGCTAGGCGGTCGCCAGAGCGACGGGAACCCGCGCCGAATAATTCCCGAGCGACAGCGCCGCCGCCTTAACCGCGCCTGCGAGCAACACGGGTATGACGACGAGGGCCGGACCGGCGGCCGCGCCGACGAGGCTCATGCCGACTATCTTAGACAGCAAATTTGCCATCTGCAGGCTAAGAAAGACGCTGTATACGGGCGCCAGTATCAGTCCCGATTTCCGGCCCTTGCCGTAGGCCCAGCCGGCCATGATCGAAGGCGGCAGGAATATAGCCAGGTCGTAACCCTGCACTATCATAGTGGTGAAGTGCGCCAGGCCCACGGGATACAGGCTCCCCTGGAGCAGCGGCTCGAGTATCACCTGTAGCCAAAGGGCGGCCATGAGCAGGCCATTGGCGATGAGGAACACCGACACGTACCGCCGCTTCGCCGGTACAGACTGCATTTCGTCTCGCAGCCCCAATGCCAGACGGATGAAAGTCTGAAGAGACAGGAACAACAGCACGGCCCAAAGCAGGAATAACTCGTTGTAGGTGCCCATGCCCAGATACATGAAGTACTGCACCAGAAAGTAGCCCACCACGCCCGTCAGAAAGATCTTTCCGCGAACGGATTTTTTTGAGACGACAATCCCGACTATAAGAAGCGGTATTCCGACAGCCAGCGAGAACAGATCCTGGGCTATGCCCTGGACGGCCACATCCGCCGGCATGTGGCGGTACGGCCCGTAGCCATGCAAGGTCACCTGTTCGCCGCGAATCGAGGTGATCCGCTCGGGCCCTGAGCCCCGCTTGTCCAGCTGAGGATAGAGGCAGGCTACCAGGCTCAATAAGGCTATCAGCGCCGCCATCACCGTCGTCGTAATATCTTTTTTCACTCTAGCTCCTTGCGTATGAAATCGCCCGGAGTATAGAGAGTATATTTCTGTACGGCAATATGAGGATCGATTTATAAATTTGAATAGAAGACCTGTAGATTCTGCCTGGCGGCGCAGGTCATAGTGTCCGCACGAAGGTGGAGTTCATGCGGGAAATAATCAACATGATGCTCGCGTCCGGCAGAACGGGCGTCGAGCTGTCCTTGTACACCATCCTGCCGATGATGGTGATCATGATGGCGGTTATGCATGTGCTGGAGCGCAAGCGTGTCCTCAGACTGGTAGCCAGCGGGGTCGCGCCTGTACTGATAGTGTTCGGATTGCCCGGCCTTGGCGTGTTCGCCATACTCCAGATCCTCTTCATCAGTTTTGCCGCGCCCGTGGCTACCCTGCACATACTCGAACATGACGAGTCGGTCAGTGACTCGGGCATCGCCGCTACCCTCGCGGCCATCCTGGTTATGGCGCAGGCCAACGCCGTGTTCCCGCTCGCGTCGGTAGGTCTCAACGTGCCTGTCAGCATGGCCACCTCCCTTGCCGGAGGCCTGATTGCCAGCTTCATAGCGTTCAAGCTGTGCGGCGGAAGGCGGTCCACCAGACAGACCACTGCAAGTCCAGATAAAGGCATATTACAGATAAAAGACGAAAAAAAGCTGATCGCCCTACTGTTCGAAGGCGGCGAGGCGGGGCTGGCTATCGTACTGAAATCCATTCCGCCCCTGGTCATCGCCATCTTCATGGTCAACGTCTTCAAGCGCATCGGCGTCATCGAGCTGCTCGAGTCTATCATGTCGCCCGCGCTCGGAGCCATCGGCATACCCGGCGTGGCGGTGTTGCCCATAGCGACGAAGTTCATCGCGGGCGGTACCGCGATGATGGCCATAATCCTCGACCTGATGGAACAAGGCGCGCTGTCGGTGGCTGAGCTCAACCGATTGGCCGGATTCACGCTCAACCCCCTGGATCCCGTTGGCCTGGCCGTGCTCCTGACCGCTGGTCCGAGGGTCGCCAAAGTGGCCAGACCGGCCGTTCTTGCCGCCGTGGCAGGCATAGTCATCAGGGGCATCCTGCATCTCGTCATTTTTTAATTACACAAGCGATATACAAATCACATTCTCCGCGCGTCTATACCAGTGAGCGATATGGAAACAAGATAACGGATCGAGGCCCGCGAGCGCTTCGACAAGCCTTGCGAGGATGATCGCGCTGGTACCGGCAACGACTCTACTAACGGAAAAGCGACCACCAAACAGGATTCGGATTAGTAACGAGAGAACCATGGCCGGTACCCGCGCGAAGCGGGCCGGCCATGCGTATCCTACCAGCGACCGAGAGCCGCTGGGCCGCCAGCGAGCTCAACGCGACGGCCGCCCAGCACGAGAGACCGAAAATCAGCGGTTTCCAGCCCGCGGCAACGAAGGCCTTGGGTCTGGTCCCGAGACCTATCGCCGCCATCGCGACGACAATGAACAATTTGCCGGCCGCTACGAGAAATTTCGTGCCCGCCGGCGGTACCAGGCCAGTACTGGCGAGAATCGAGGCCGCGACAAACCAGAGCACGAACCACGGGAAGCTCGAACGCATCGACACGGTGGCCTTCGCGGTGACCACGGCTTTCCCGGGCGCGCCGGGAATAACCGCACCGGCATCGCGGGCACTGGCGCGGACGGTACGCGCCACGAGCACCAGCACTATCGGCACGATCAACAGGGTCCGCGTCAGCTTGACGACAGTGGCCGTATCGAGGGCCGCCTGGCTAAGCGCCAAGCCCGCGGCTACGACCGACGAGGTGTCGTTGATGGCCGTACCGGCCCAGACGCTGAAGCCAGCATCGCTTAAACCGAGCAAGCGCCCTGCGGCTGGAAAGATAAGCACAGCCGCAACGTTGAACACGAATATCGTCGAAATTGCGTAAGCCGTCTCGTCGTCGTCCGCATCCATGGCCGGCGCCGCCGCCGATGCGCAGGGCCGTCAAAAAATTCATTAGTTCATCGAACCTT
>Ga0154384_1237_pt4 | contig 10722 bp, 8 predicted proteins | sample RifGroB1_FD_115896 | JGI IMG/M metagenome (GOLD analysis project Ga0154384, IMG submission 115896) | Spirochaetes bacterium GWB1_59_5 | reverse complement strand
ATTGCCCGAGACGAGTATCCATACGCAGGCTATGAGGTGGGCTGCCATGAGTATCCAGAACACAAGCATCATCAATCTGAATATCGCCGGGTTGATGATGGCTTCGCCCCATTCCCTGAGTGTTCTATTTACCTTGATCAGCTTGAGCAGCGGCAGGAAGAGAACGGCGGCAAAAACGTCGACAGGCAAGAGTCCGACGGCCTGGAGGAATAGACCCGGAAACGCCGCCAGCGCATCGGGGATCAGTATGCTCCTGAGGTAGCGCAGCGTCCGCTGTCGGAGGTCGAGTATCAACGCGCCTTCGTGCTGGTACACCGTCTGGAACTCGATGAAGATGTCGACGGCAAAGACAATGGCTATCAACAGCGACAAGGCGGGTACGTACGGCGCCGAATCGGGGTACACGACATACAGCGGCACGAGTATGCCGTTGAATATGGCGAGAGCGGCGACGAGCAGGTTCCAGAGGCGCTTTGCCGTGTTTTCAGACTGAATCATTACGTTATATATCGTGCGTTTGCGTGCATGGCATGAGAGCTTCCATAGTCATGGTAACGGCCCTTTGCATATACCTAGGCTTTTTGGTACAGTGGAGGGCACGAGAAGCATCGGAGGATACTACCCATGAAAGCCGTCGAACTGGCCAAGGCCTACGACCCCAAGGAATTCGAGGACCGTCTCTATGCGGCCTGGCAGGCGGAGGGCTATTTTGCCCCTGTCGCTCCCAACGGCAAGAAGCCCTTCGTCATGGTAATGCCTCCCCCCAACGTAACCGGCGTGTTGCACATGGGCCATGCGCTCAACAACGCCATGCCTGACATACTCGTGCGCTTTCACCGCATGTGCGGCGAGCCGACGCTGTGGTTGCCTGGTACCGACCATGCCGGCATAGCCACCCAGCACGTGGTGGAGAAGAAGTTGCGCGCCCAGGGCATAGACCGCCACGAACTGGGCCGTGAAAAATTCGTCAAAGAGACCTGGAAGGTGGCCAACGAGCACCACGACATAATAAAGAAGCAACTTGAGAAGATTGGCTCTTCCTGCGACTGGAGCCGCGAGCGCTTCACGCTGGACGAAGGCCTGTCAAAGGCCGTCCGCGATGTCTTCGTCACCCTGTACGAACGCGGCCTCGTCTACAAGGGCGAGTATCTGGTCAACTGGTGTACCTCCTGCGGCACGGCGCTGTCCGACGACGAGGTGGAGCACAGCGACGAGGCCGGCGCCATGTACCACATCCGCTACGAGATCGTTGACCCGCCCGCCGGCAGCCCTACGCACATAGAGATTGCCACCACGCGCCCCGAGACTATGCTCGGCGATACCGCCGTGGCCTACCATCCCGAGGACGAGCGCTACAAGGGCCTCGCCGGCGCGAAAGTCAGACTCCCGCTCACCGATCGCGTCATCCCGATGATCGCCGATCCCTATGTGGATCGTGCATTCGGCACCGGCCTCGTCAAAATAACGCCCGCCCATGACCCCAACGACTTCGAGATAGGCAAGCGCCACAATCTGCAGAGCATCAACATCCTCAATCCCGACGGCACGCTCAACGACAATGTGCCGGCGAAGTACCGCGGGATGAAGGCCAAGGACGCCCGCGTCCTCGTTGTGGAAGACCTGGAGACTCTCGGCTGCTTCATCAAGAAGGAACCCGTCACCCACGCCGTCGGGCACTGCTACCGCTGTCATACGGTGGTGGAGCCGTTCCTGTCTAAGCAGTGGTTCGTCAAGATGCGTCCGCTGGCCGACAAGGCGTTGGCTGCCTGGAAAAACGGCGACGTGCGCTTCTACCCCCAGCGCTGGGAAAACACGTACGAAAACTGGATGAACAATATCCGAGACTGGTGCATCAGTCGCCAACTGTGGTGGGGCCACCGCATACCCGCATGGCACTGCGCCCACTGCGGCAAGACCGTCGTCGCCAGGGAAGAACCGCTGGATTGCCCCTTCTGCAAGTCCACCGAGTTGATTCAGGACGAAGACGTGCTGGACACCTGGTTTTCGAGCTGGCTCTGGCCGTTCAGCACCCTGGGCTGGCCGGGAGAGACCGCCGACCTACGCAAGTTCTACCCCACGACGACGCTGCTCACAGGCTTCGACATCATATTCTTCTGGGTTGCCAGGATGATCATGGCTGGCCTGGAGTTCACCGGCCAGGTGCCGTTCCGCGACATCTGCATGACCACCCTGGTGCGCGACAAGCAAGGCCGCAAGATGTCCAAGTCCCTGGGCAACGGCCTCGACCCGCTGGAGATCGTGGAGGAGTACGGCGCCGACGCGCTCAAGTTTACGCTGGCCTTCCTCTACACCTCGACCCAGGACATCCTTATCAACAAGGACGACTTCAAGCTAGGCTCAAAGTTCGCCAACAAGGTGTGGAACGCCAGCCGCTACATCCTGATGAACCTTGAAGGCCGCGAGCTAGTGGAGAACGCTGCCCTCAACGACGCCGACCGCTGGATAAAGGCCCGCCTCAACGCCGCCGCCGTACAGATTCGCGAGGCGCTGCTGGCCTATCGTTTCAGCGACGCAGCCGGCGCGGCCTACGAGTATTTCTGGAACGACTTCTGCGACTGGTATCTGGAGGTGACGAAACTCTCCACCAGATCCGAGGACGAGTCCGAGAAGGACCGCGCCGTTACCGTGCTCTTGTCGGTACTGGAGGAATCGCTGGCGCTGCTGCACCCGTTCCTGCCCTTCGTAACCGAGGAGATCTACGGCAAGTTGCCCGGCGTCAAGAGCCGCCTCATAGCCAGGCCGTACCCTGCCGACGAGGCTGCGCGCCGGCAGGCCGACCCCGAACTGATAGAGCGCTTCGCCTCGGTCAAGGAGTTGGTCACTATGATCCGCAGCCTGCGCAGCGAGTTCGGCATCGCGCCGGAGAAGAAACTGCGCGTGGCGGTGCGTTTCGACCAGGGCTTCCTGGGGGGCGAATTCATGCGCCGCAACGCCGACCACGTGACCCTGCTGGCTGGCGTGTCCGCCATAGAGTTCGTCGACGCGAAGCCTGAAGGAGCGCTGTCGCTCGCGGGCAAGGGCTTCGAGGCGTATGTGTATGCGCGCGAAGCCGTCGATGTGGCGCAGTTGGCGGCCCGCTTCGCCAAGGAAGCCGAGAAGGAGCGCCAATATGCGGCACGCACCGGCGCCAAGCTCTCCAACGCGGCCTTCGTAGAAAGCGCGCCAGCCGACGTTGTCGAGAAGGAACGCCAGAAACTCAAGGAAGCGGAAGTCCGCGCCGCCAAACTCGAGGGGTACCTCGCGGATCTGGCGTAGGGGGATATATGGACAGAAAGGGGCAGCCGCTTCGCATCGAAGCGGAACTCCCTCGGCCTGAAACCATGGCCCAGGAAGAGATGATACGCCTCAAGAGCATGCATCTTGCCCCGTATATCCAGCTCGCCACCGCCCTCATAGGCAAGCGTCGCCGCTCTGGCGGCAACATGTTCCGCCACCAGATAGACACCTTCGGCATCCTGATGGACTACGGCTACATCGACTCCGTGCTACTCAAGGCCGCCGTCATTCACGACCTCGTCGAGGACGTGCCGGATCTGGACCGCGACCGTATCCTGGAGATAGACGACGAGAGTCAGGCCGTGTACCAGCTCGTCCTCGAGGTGACGAGGCGAACCGTGGAGCCGAAGCACACGTTTCTGACGCGCATTCTGGAGTACGGCAGCCCGCGTGCCCTGGTCCTCAAGTCGGCGGACAGGATCAGCAACATGATCTCCCTCGGCTACACGACCGACGTCGCCTTCATCCGCCGCTATGCGGACGAGACGGAACAGTTTGTGTACCCGATAGCACAAAAAGCCAATACAGAAATGCTCGACGAACTCGTCGAGCTCGTCGCCACGCGCAGGGAATTCCTGGCGCGCTGTTTCGAGATTTGAACAAGGAGTCACCATGCCCAAAGAATGGACCAAGGCGAGCATCGCCAAGACCATCGACCACACCATACTCAAGGCGATAGCCACCGAGCAGCAGGTGCGAGAGCTTTGCGTCGAAGCCAAGGCCAACGGTTTCGCCAGCGTCTGCGTCAATCCGTGCTGGGTTCCGCTCTGCGCCAGGGAACTGTCCAGTTCCAAGGTGCTCGTATGTACCGTCATTGGCTTTCCGCTCGGAGCCAACGCTTCCGAGACTAAGGCCTTCGAGGCCGCCTTGGCCGTCAAACAAGGCGCCGACGAGGTGGACATGGTCATCAATGTCGGGGCCGCCAAGGCCGGCGACTGGAAGATCGTCGAGGAAGACATCCGCCAGGTGGTCAAGGCCGCCGGCAAGGCTACCGTCAAGGTCATCATAGAGACCTGCTATCTGACTGACGCCGAAAAGGTTAAAGCCTGCGAAGCGGCGGCCAAGGCCGGCGCTCATTTCGTCAAGACCAGCACCGGATTCGGCACCGGCGGCGCATCGGCCGATGACGTGCGGCTGATGAGGCGGACGGTCGGAGACAAGCTCAGGGTCAAGGCCTCGGGCGGCATTCGTAGCTACCACGACGCCATCCAGATGCTCGATGCCGGAGCGGACCGCCTCGGCGCTTCCAGCGGCGTGACCATCGTAAGCGAACTGCCTGAATAGCATGCTTTCCGGCTACTAATGAAGTCTATTGACTCGAATGCTTCTTGCATTGAAAGCAAGTTAGGTTTACTATCGAGTTCCACATTTCCGCGATCAAGCGGAGATAAAAAGGAGACATGTATGAAGTATCGAAATTTCTTCGCCGCTCTTCTCGTTGTCGCGCTCGCTTTCACCAGCTGCGCCAAAAAGGAAGCCGCCGCACCCGCAGCCCCTGCAGCTCCCGCCTTCAAGGTCGGTCTCGTAACCGATCTTGGCGGTATTGACGATAAGTCCTTCAACCAGGGAACCTGGGAAGGCATCGTCCGCTTTGGCACCGAAAACGGTTACGTTCAAGGAACCGATTTCAAATACCTGCAGTCCGCCGCCGAGGCCGATTACGTACCGAACCTCAGCACCTTCGCCGACGAGAAGCTTGACCTGATCGTCGCGCCCGGCTTCCTCTTCGAGAAGGCCATGGGCGAGGTCGCCGACAAGTATCCCACCCAGAAGCTCCTCGTCATCGACACCGTAGTCGGCAAGCCCAACGTGGTTAGCGCCGTCTTCTCCGAGCACGAAGGTTCCTTCCTCGTCGGCGTAGCCGCTGGCCTCAAGGCCAAGGCTGACGGCAAGAAGGTTCTCGGCTTCATCGGCGGCATGCAGTTCCCCCTCATCGAACGCTTCCAGGCCGGTTTTGAGCAGGGCGTCAAGGCTGTCTATCCCGAAGCCAAGATCCTCGTCGACTATGCCGGCGATTTCGGCGCTCCCGACAAGGGACAGGCCATCGCCCAGAAGCAGTACAACGCTGGCGCTTATGTCATCTTCCATGCCGCTGGCGGCACCGGAAACGGCATGATCAAGGAAGCCAAGGAACGCTCCGAGAAGGGCGACGTTCGCTGGGCTATCGGCGTAGACAAGGACCAGTACACCGATGGCGTGTACGGCGATAAGTCTGCCGTGCTCACCTCCATGATGAAGCGCGTCGACGTAGCCGCGTACGAAGTCGCCAAGCTTGCCAAGGCCGGCCAGTTCCCCGGCGGCACCACCATGGTGTTCTCCCTCAAGAACGGCGGCGTCGGCGTTCCCGAAGCCAACCCCAACCTCTCTGCCGAGATCGTGGCCCAGGTCAAGGATTTCGCTGGCAAGATCGCTTCCGGCGCCCTCGTGGTTTCCGAAGTTCCCGCCAAGAAATAATCGGTCTTTCAAGATCAATCAAGCCGCCCCCACGGGGCGGCTTTTTCTTCCCAAAAAAAAGAATCCATAGTATCCTGAACGACTCCCGCCGTCGGCAAGGCCGGCGAACCGGCCCAGCCGGCACGGGAAATCCCATGTAGTTCCATTGGGGGCACGCGATGGCGTACATCATCGAGATGCTCAATATCGTCAAGGACTTTCCGGGCATCCGCGCCAATGACGACGTGACGCTTCAGGTCGAGAAAGGCTCCATCCATGCCCTTCTGGGCGAGAACGGTGCCGGCAAGTCTACGCTAATGAGCATACTGTTCGGGTTGTATACGCCCGATGGCGGCAGCATCAGGATCCGCGGCGAAACCGTCCGCATAACGGATCCCAATGTAGCCAACGAACTCGGCATCGGCATGGTTCACCAGCATTTCAAGCTCGTGCATAATTTTACCGTAACCGAGAACATCATTTTGGGTCTCGAACCGCGCAAGGGTTTGATGATCGACGTGAGGAAGGCCGCCTCCAAAGTCGCCGAGCTGTCGAAGCTCTACGGCCTCGACGTCGACCCGAACGCGAAGATCGAAGACATCTCCGTAGGCATGCAGCAGCGCGTCGAGATACTCAAGATGCTCTACCGCGACGCCGAGATACTCATCTTCGACGAACCCACCGCGGTGTTGACGCCGCAGGAGATCCACGAGCTTATCGGCATCATGCGCAGGCTCGTGGAGGAGGGCAAGACTATCCTCCTCATCACGCACAAGCTCAAGGAAATCAAGGAAGTCGCTGACACCTGCACGGTACTGCGCCGCGGAAAGTTTATCGGTACGGTTGCCGTCAAGGATGCCAGCGAGGCCAGGATGGCCGAAATGATGGTAGGTCGCGAGGTCAGTTTCTCTGTGGACAAAGGCCCCGCGGCGCCACGTGAAGTGGTGCTGGAGATACAGAACCTGTGCGTCAGGAACAACAAGAACCTGCTTGGCGTAAAGAATCTCTCGCTCCAGGTCCGCCGCGGCGAGATCCTTGGGGTGTGCGGCATCGACGGCAACGGCCAGACCGAGCTGATCCAGGCTCTTACCGGTCTCGCCAAAATAGAATCGGGTTCAGTACTGATCAATGGCCATAATGTGACGCAACTGCCTGTCCGACAGCGCCTCGATCGCGGCCTCGGCCATATTCCCGAGGATCGCCACCGGCACGGCCTGATTCTAGATTTCAGGCTTGACGAGAACCTGGTCATCCACAATTACGGTAAGGCTCCCTATTCGCGTTACGGCGTGCTGGACTTCACCGCGATACGCAAGAACGCCGAGCGCCTCATCGAGGAGTTCGACGTACGCGCCGGCAAGGGACCCGCCACCTTTGCACGGTCGATGTCCGGAGGCAACCAACAGAAGGCCATTCTGGCCCGTGAAATAGACCGTTCGCCCGAGGCCTTCATCATAGCCCAGCCCACCCGAGGGCTGGATGTCGGAGCCATAGAATACATCCACAAGCGTATCATAGCCGAGCGTGACAAGGGCAAGGCCATTCTCCTTGTATCCCTGGAACTCGACGAGATCATGGATGTATCCGACCGCATAGCCGTCATTTACGGCGGCGAGATAGTCGGCCTCGTCGACGCGAGCAAGACCAACGAGAACGAACTGGGCCTTATGATGTCCGGTTCGGTCAGGAAGGCCGTATAATCATGGCAGCAAAGACAGAAAAAGCCGCCAAAGGGCGCAAGGTGCTCATTCCGCTCGTAGCGGTGGCCCTGGGCTTCCTCCTGGGCTCCATCGTGGTGCTTCTGACCGGCAAGAACCCGCTTCTCATGTTCAACGCCATCATTCAGGGCCTCACGGGCATCAACATCGCCACCGGCGGGTTCAATCCCAGGCATATCGGCGAACTGGTGATCCAGGCCATGCCGATAATCCTCACAGGATTGTGCGTTGGCTTTGCCTTCCGCACGGGGCTCTTCAACATCGGCGCTGAAGGCCAATTGATGATGGGTTCGTTGGCGGCCACGGCCGTAGCCCTGACTGTCAAGGCGCCCACGTTCGTGCATGTGCCGCTCATTCTCGTAGCAGGCATGGGCGCCGGGGCGTTATGGGGAGCAATACCCGGATACCTCAAGTCCCGCTTCAATGTGCATGAAGTCGTCGTTACCATAATGCTCAACTACACGGCCCTGCACTTCAACAACTGGACCATCCTGAATGTGTTCACGTCGGTGGATAGGGTAAAAACAGCGGAGTTTCCGACTACGGCGCTTCTCAAGGACCCCTGGCTCGCTGACCTCACCAACGGCTCCCGGCTCAACTGGGGCTTCGTGCCCGTCATTCTGGCTGTCATCGCATTCTGGTTCATCCTGGAGAAGACCACCTTCGGCTACGGCCTCAGGGCCGTGGGCTTTAACAAGGACGGCGCCAAATACGCGGGCATGAAGGTCGATCGCAACGTCGTGTTGTCGATGGTCATCGCCGGCGCTTTCGCGGGCCTCGCCGGCGCCATCATCACAACGGGCACCTTCAGCTTCGGCAGAACGCTTTCCTCCGCGGAAGGCTACGGCTTCGACGGCATAGCGGTAGCGCTCGTGGGCATGACCCAGGCTCCCGGTATCCTGCTCGCGGGCCTCCTCTTCGGCGTGCTCAAGTCCGCCGGCCCGCTCATGCAATCGGCGGGCATACCCCGTGAAATCGGCGGTATTATCCAGGCCAGCATCGTCATGTTCGTCGCCATGAAACTAGGCATCGAACGCATCCTCGATCTCGCCAAGGGCAAGCGCGCCGCCAAGGCCGCCCTCGCGGCGACCGCCGACGGCGTCGGGGAGGTAGGCGTATGAGCTTCAGCCTGATTCTTGAGATGTTCCCCATCGCGCTCATGTTCGCCGCGCCCTTGGTCATGGCCGCGCTGGGAGGCCTATTCAGCGAGCGTTCAGGCGTCGTCAACATAGCCCTCGAGGGCATCATGATGGTCGGCGCCTTCGCGGGCGCTTCGGTGACCGTCGTTCTGGAGCCGCTGACGCCGCTAGCCCCGTGGATTGGCCTGCTCGCCGGCGTCGTCGCGGGCATGCTCTTCTCGCTCTTGCATGCCTTCGCCAGCATCAACCTCAAGGCCGACCAGGTGATATCCGGTACAGCCCTCAATATCCTCGCCGGCGGCATGACGGTCTATCTGTGCCAGATCCTGTTCCACCAGCAGCGTACCCGCGCCTTCAGCTCGGGCCTTCGCAAGATCACCGTGCCGTTGCTGGAGAAGATACCGGTTATTGGCCCAATATTGTTCAAGGAAATCTATCCCACCTTCTATGTCGCCATGGCGTTGGTCATGCTGACCTGGTTTGTCGTGTTCAAGACCCCGTTTGGGCTACGCCTGCGGTCCTGCGGCGAGCATCCCCAAGCGGCTGCTTCCATGGGCATCAACGTATACGCGATACGCTATGCCGGCGTCATCATTTCCGGCGCGCTCGCGGGTCTCGCCGGCGCGACCATGGTGCTTACCCAGGATATCCAGTACACGGTTACCTCGGTTCACGGCGCGGGCTTCATAGCGCTGGCATCGCTTGTGTTCGGAAAGTGGAGCCCCTGGGGCGTGCTGGGCGCGGGCCTGTTCTTCGGCTTTGCGCAGATCCTGGCCTACTATGCCAAGGACATCACCTTCCTGGCCGCGCTGCCGCAGGAAATGTTCTATATCCTGCCGTACGTGTTGACCATCATAGCGCTGATGGTGTTTGCCGGCAAAACCGTTGGCCCCAAGGCCGCCGGCGAGATCTACGACCAGGGCAAGCGGTAAGCTCTATTGATGAAAACTGAACCACAGAGAAGGCGAGCATAGACAAGGACAACGAAGAGGATAAGAGAATAAGAGTGAACGCAAGAGGAACGGAAGGAAGTACAGGGGATAGAAATTGAATTCTAGACCTTCTTTCCTTCTCTTTCCTGCCTCTTTTACTCTTATCCTCTTTGTTCGTCCTAACCCGTTTGTCTCTATGTGAAATTTTCCATCTTCTCTTTCTTTCCTCTTATCCTCTGCCCCTCTTTGTTCAAAATTCCTGATGTTTCTACTTCGTAATGGTGCGCTGGAAGAGGCTCGTGCCGTTGTGATCCTGGAATTCGGCTGACAGGCCCGCTGCCGTGAGTTCCAGCACCAAGCGGCCAAAGCGGCCCTGGCTGAACCATACCGAACCGGGTGCAACATAGGTGGGTACGGGGTCGGGCTTGCCGCCCATGGCCCCGACGACAGCCCAGGCGGTGCCGTCTGCCTCTATCCATTCCATGTAGTGGTTGTGCCCCGAGACCACGAGGTCTGCCTTGCCGGCGATCAGCGGCGCTACCTCGCGGAGCATTTCCTCGTGGTCGTACCAGGCCTTGCCGGAGTCCTCGTCGATGTAGCCCGACGAGTAGAAGAAACTGTGGGACAGCACGACGATGAAATCATCGTCGGGAATTGCCGCGAGTTGCTTCGCAAGCCAGGCCTTCTCCCTGGCGCCGAAGCCTTCTGGACCCCATAAGAGGTCAAGCGCTATGAAGTGCACCTTCCCTGAGTCCATACGCCACGACGAGGCGGTGAGGCCGCCTTCAGGAACGCCCTTCCGGCCGGCGCCGCCCGCGAAGGCCTCGCGCCAACGGCTTGCTCCTCCGATCAGCGCATCGTGGTTGCCCAGGAGGGCGGCGAACGGAAGGGTAGGCGCGTCCTGCCTGATGGATTCGATGGCTTCCTTCCAGTCGTCGGCCTCCATGCCCATCTCCACGGTGTCGCCGAGGGCAAAGAACGCGTCCAGCCTGCCTGCCTCGTGTTCGGCCTGGGAACGCCTGAGTATCGCGCTTCTGGCCTGGGCATTGGAGGCTGCGCGTCCGTAATGAGGATCGGACGACAAGGCTACCCTGAAGGTGGGCGTACCGTCCAATCCGGTGCGCAACTGAAAACCCCTGGCCGGATCCAGCACCGTCGGGTGTACTGTTGAGGCCGCGGCGCCGTAGGCATTGGTAAAGACAT
>Ga0154384_1226_pt2 | contig 10865 bp, 10 predicted proteins | sample RifGroB1_FD_115896 | JGI IMG/M metagenome (GOLD analysis project Ga0154384, IMG submission 115896) | Spirochaetes bacterium GWB1_59_5 | reverse complement strand
CTCGCCGCCGCCTTCTGCTCCAGGCTACGCGCCGAGGGCCTGACCTGGCTGCCCTGGAGCGATGACGCGCGCTCGCTTGTCGACAGGGCCAGGTTCATCGCCGCTCGAAGCGCCGTCGCCGCGAAAAACGGCGTCGCCGGCCTGTCGCCGGAAACGCTGACCGACGCGGCCCTCATCGAGAGGATAGCCTTTGTCGCGGTGGACTGGCTTGCGCCCGCTGGCGCCGTCATAGACGCAAACGGCCTGCAAGCGCTCCTGGAATCGATACTGGGCCCGGAGACTGTCGCCGCGGTCGACGCGACGGCGCCGGCCTTCGTGACGACGCCTGGCGGACGACGCAGGAGACCCGTATACCCCGCGGCCGGGCCGGCCAGGCTGGCGGCCCGCATCCAGGAATTCTTCGGCATGGCCAAAAGCCCGCAGGCTAACGGGAATCCGATGACGCTGGAACTGCTCTCGCCGGCCGACCGGCCGCTACAGGTGACGAGCGACCTGGCGAGCTTCTGGAACACTACATACCCGTCTATCAGGGCCGAGCTGGCCAGACGCTATCCTAAACACTATTGGCCGCTGGATCCCCTCGTGGCGGAACCTACCAGAGGCCCGCGCCCAAAACCACGCGACTGATAGGTACGCGAGCTTGCCATGTGAACAGACCCGGTTTATTGTACTGGAAGAGACTTTGAAAGGATGAATAATGAAGGGAACCATAAAAACGGTCGCGACGCTGGCAATCCTCGGCGCGGCTCTGTATTTCACTAACCCGGGCATAGAAGATTTCGGCAGGTACTACCAGAAAAAACAAGTGACGGAGAGCCAGAAAGGCGTAACCGGCATCCTCAAGGATATCGTCAAGGCCGTAGCGCAGTCAGGCGCGGATCTAGTGGTAAAGGTTGGCTTCAAGCGCGACGACAAGCTGTTGTTCAGCTTCTTTACCCTCGGCCCCGCGTCGAAACCTTCAGCGCGCTATATCGGTTTCGGAAAATTCGTCTTCATAGAGCTTAATTGAGTTTTCGTGATGGGGTTCCTGTCGTTCTTGCGACGCAAACGCGTCGACAGCTATGAGGAACTCCATCAAGAACTCTGGGAGACCGCACGCGCCCGCCGGCCCGCCCTTTCGTCGCTCAGCGAAGAAGATGTAGCCTCGCTCAGGCGGCTCTCCTCCTGGTTCATCGCTACGAGGGAATTCGTTCCGATAGGCGGCGCCGTTCTTAATGAACAGGACAAGGCGACTATCGCGGCACTTTCATGCTTGCCCATACTGCATCTCGGCGCCGTATGGTACGACGACTGGTCGACCGTGCTCGTCGCCCCGGACGGATTCGTGCACTCTATGACCGAGGTAAACGAAGCCGGAGTCGTCACGGAATACGATGACGAATTGTCCGGCAGGGTCACCGAACTCGGACCCGTGCTACTGTCGCTCCATGACGTCCTGGAATCGGGCTACGGAGACGGCTACAACGTCGTGGTGCACGAGATGGCCCACAAGCTGGACGAACGCGACGGAACCCTCGACGGCTGCCCTCCGCTCCCCCGCTCGATGAGCCGGCGCGAATGGAAGGCCGCATTCAGCGCCGCCTACGCCGACTTCCGCGGTCGGGTCGAGCACCAGGCGTTCCGGAAGCGCTGGAACAGTTCGTCCAGACTGCCGCTCGACGAGTACGCGGCCCAAAGCCCCGAGGAATTTTTCGCCGTCGCCTGCGAGACGTTCTTCGACGCGCCTCACCGCCTGAAGGAAGCCTACCCGCTTGTGTGTTCAATGCTAGGCGCGTTCTTCACCGGAGCCTGAGCGGCTCGCTATCGGGATCGCAGGGCTTTCATGTCCAGACTATTCACCGCGTACATGTACGCCGCGGCGATGAGCGAACAGACGGCAACGAACGGCCAGACGGCCGCGCTGCCGAACGCTCTGGCTATAGGCCCCGCGGCGAGCGGCGCCAATGCGTTTCCGGCGATATAGCAGAAGGAAACGGCTGAATTGACGCGGCTCCTGAATGCCGGCGGAGCCCGCTCGGCTATGAACGCGTTTCCGTTCGTGCTGCCCAGAATCTCGCCTATGGTCCACACGACCGTGGCGCCCAGGGCGAGCGGCACGCCACCGACGAAATAGTAAGCGCCAAACCCGACCGCGTAGAACAACGAAGCCAGCGCGACCGCGGAAAGTGAACTGAGCCGCCGCGAGATAAGCACCACCACCGCGGTCAGCGCTACAACCGTCAACCCGTTCGTCATCATGGCTGCGCCAAAGACCTTGGGGCCGCTCTCGCTGCCCAGTACATCATTCAGAAAAATGGGCAGTGCGAAGGTATGCTGGTTATAGACAAAGGCGGTCAGCACGGATCCAGCGGCATACAGGATGAGTACCGGATTCGACCTGAACACGGCCCAGGTCGACAAGGGCCTGGTAGAACGGCTATCCGCGCCGTCGGATGCCTCGATGTTCCCGCTGGCCGCGCCGGCATTGCCGCCCAAACCCCCGTTTTCCGCTGTGCTGTTCCCGGAGCCCCCCCGAATAAAGACGGCGATGATGGTGGCCGCTACTATGAGCACGATCGCGTTGCCCAGGAAGAGCGTCCGCGGAGCCCGTGTGAATAGAAACCCCGCGATGAAGGGTCCGATGGAAAAGCCGATGTTGTTGCCCCAATACAGCAGCGAGAACGCCTCCTTCCGCCGGTCTGATGGGGCGATGTCGGCTACGAGCGCGTTGATTATAGGCCAGGTTCCGTTGAGTACGCCCATGGCTAACGCGATGAGGAACGGGGTGGCGGCATTGAAACCCATGACGCCGCAGACGATATACGTAAGGGCCGTAATGATCTGCAATGCGCCGAGCACACGGGCCTTGTCGAAGCTGTCGCCCAGCTTTCCGCCGACGACAAGCCCGAAAGCCGCCGCCATGGAGACTATCGACATGAACACACCAGCCTCGGCCTTGTCGTAACCGAGCTTCATCGTCAGCATCATAGCGAGGAAAGGCCCTACGAACGAGCCCGCGGACACGACGAGCCTGACAGCAAAGAGAGCGTATATTTCGGCGGGCAGCCTGGCGGCCCGCGGCATGGTAGTGCGCATTTCAGGAATTCCTTTCAGTCTAGCAAGGCGGGACTCATGGCCGCCGGATTCTAGCGGAGACTAAACCCGCGCGTCCATCCTGTTGCCCGATTCGTACCGTTTGAGTCCGAAGTTGAACAGCCGGTACGAGAGCATGACGTATACCCCCGCTATCAGGTACAGGACCGGGACGAGTCGCCAGTCAAGCGCTCTGAATACGCGCAAGGGCAGGAACGCCACGAAGCCGGAAGGCACGATGCTGTACAGCATCCACCGCAGACCCGCGCCATAGACACCCTCGGGGTACAGCGAGAAGGACAACATGAATTCGGTCAGCGCCGACGAAACAGCCGTGGCGTTGCCTATGAAGAACGCTAGGCTGTCCGCGGCGGCAAAGGTAGCGGCAAAAATCAAGGCTCCTGGAATGATCAAGGCGGTGAAAAGCGCGAGCCGTTCGAGCTCTGTCCCCGTCATCATCGCGAGCACTATGTAGCCGTACGCGAAATCGCCCCAGGCCGAGACTATGGTCTTTGACGCCAGTACGTTGAGCCAGACATCCTTGGGCTGCAGAAGGTAGACGTCGAGGCTGCCTTCCATGATGATGCGGCCAAGTTGCCTGACGTTGCCGAATACGATGTGGGCCAGTCCGAACGAACTGGACACGAGCGCCCACACCAGCATCACGTCGGAGAATCCATACCCGCCAACCGTGCCGACCCGGTTCAGCAATACCTTCCAGAAAGCCGCGAACGCGGCGTTGTTGAGCATCATTCCGAAAAACTGGAGGATAAAATTCACCCGGTACTCGAGCGTAGCCTTAACGTTGACGAGAAAAGCCGCCGCCATGAAGCGCGCATAGGCCTTTAGCCTTCCGAGCGGGCGGGCGGTCAAAGACAATCTGTCTGGATGTATCACGATCAGCCTCCGTTCACCGAGAGCCTGCGGCTCCCGGACGCGAACACGACCTTGGCCAGGGCCAGGGCCAGGACAACCCAGAGCGCCTGCCTGGCTACGAGCGACCAGGCCTCTGCCAGCGAGAAGGCTACCGCTATCCTCGCCGGCGCGTAGGACAGGTACGGAAACGGCGTCCATACCGCGATGCGCGCCGCTTTTTCCGGCAGGAACTCTATAGGGATGAGCGTTCCTACGACCAGCGCGAATTTCTGGAATATCCAGTAGAACGCCTCGTTCTCCTCCAGCCAGAACGCCGTCATCGCTATCGCCATCTGCAAGAAGTAGTTAAGGGCCCCGGCGAGAAGCAGCGAGACTATGAGGAATCCCAGTCGCGCCGTTTCCAGCGCGAAAGACGCGAAGCCGACCGGGTACTGGCTGGCGATCGCCGGCGGTAACCCGATGAGCGCAAAACCCACCGCGAGGCCTTCCACGAGTATGATGCCGGCTTCTATAAGCGAACCGCCCAGTTTCTCCGCAAAATTGTACCAGATAAAGTCGTATGGCCTGGCGAGGAGGTAGGCCACCTGGCCGCTCTTCATGTCGCGCGACAGGGTCCAGAAGAACCGGCCAAAACCGAAACTCGGTATCTCCGCGATGATGAAGTACCAGACGGCCATGCTCATCGTGTATCCCGCTATTTCCGTCGTTCCGGCATACGCGCCCGCCCAGACCCGGGAGAAGATGAAGACGAAAAGCGCATAGGTGAACATCGAACCGGCGAAATTGCCGGGATAGGCGATGCGCTCGCTCATCGCGGTGGATGCGGCAATTGCATACTTCCGCAGAGATGATGGCCGCCTACGCATGAAGCAGCTCCCCGGATCCGGCTTCGCGCTTCCCGCGCTGTGAACCGAACGCCTGGGCTTCGGTTCCGCTCTTGGTCGCGTAGATGCTCGCGATGACGTTCTCAAGCGGTTCATCCTCTATCGTTATGTCTTCGAGTTCCCCGCGGGATGCCAGCGCGCGCACGACCTCGGCCAGCGAGTGCTTCCGCGTATCCACTTCGTAGCTGGCCGCCAGGGCCGTGCGCTTCACCGGGGACAGACCCGGAAGGTCCAGGTTGACGGGCAGGGCATAACGAACGCCTACATACTTGAGGGCCAGGGCACGGTGCCTGAGATCCTTCATCGACTCGTCTATGACGACTTCTCCATGGTGGATGATTATGGCCCGCTTGCAGACTTTCTCTATGTCGCCCATGTCGTGGCTCGTCAGGAAAATGGTGGTGTCGTCTATCCTGGCCGCTTCCGCGAGGAGTTGCCTGATCTCGCGCTTGGCGACGATGTCGAGGCCTATGGTCGGTTCGTCGAGGAACAGCACGAGCGGCGAAGGCAGGAGGCTCGCGGCTATCTCGCAGCGGATGCGCTCGCCGAGCGACAGCTTCCTGACCGGAACGTCCATGTACGGCGCGAGTCCGAAACGCTCCACGAGTTCCGCTTCTCGCCATTTGCGGTCGTCTTCGTCTATCTCGTAGATGGCGCCGAGGAGCCTGAATGAATCCGAGGGCGGCAGATGAAACCAGAGTTGGCTCTTCTGGCCGAACACGGCGCCGACATAGCGGGACAGCTCCACGCGGTCGCGAGTCGGATCGAGGCCAAGGACTCTCGCCGCGCCCTCCGATGGCTGGAGTATGCCCATGAGCATCTTGATGGTCGTGGACTTACCCGCGCCGTTAGGTCCCAGGAACGCCACAAGTTCGCCCTCTTCGACCTCGAAGGAGACGCCTTTGACGGCCTCGACCTGGCGAAGCTCGGGCTTGAATAGCGCCCGCGCGGCCGAAAATCGGCCGGATGGCCTGACTCTCGTTGTAAACGTTTTACCGAGACGATCTGCGGTTATAGCAGTCATAGAGAGCTCCCGCGAATACGGGGCCGGACGACGCCTGCGGCGAGCGCTTTTAGTGGGCGGACGGACGGACCCCGAAATCGATCGAGACTCCGTCCTCGGGCTTTTATCCCGTGGGTGTCGCGGCCGTCACGCGGCCGCCGGCGCCGCTCGGTCTCGTCCCCGCAACGCGCGCCGTGTAGACGCGGGCGGGAGGAACCCCAAGACGCCCTCTCGAAAGTACAATGCATATTCAGTACCGCTTTGTATGGAACTAGTCAATGATGCCTTTTGTTTCTATATGAAGGTGCTCAAAGAATACAAACGGAGAGCTATACATTCGGACTTGCGTGAATCAACCTGCCCCTATAGGCTTGATCACATGCTACTCGACAACGAGCAGGCGCAACAAAACAGTCGCCAACGTAAAATAAAGGCCTCACTTGCGGGATTAATCGCCTTCTTGGGAATTTCCGCGCTTTTCCTTTTGGCGGGGGTATCACAGAGCGCCAGGCTGGCCCAATACGAACGGGTCCAGGTACTGCTCGCGGTCTCGGCCATACGGGTAGCTATCGAGGGTAACCTCAACGAACGGATCAGCCTGGAGCGGGGCATCGTGGCCTACGTGGCCGCGAATCCTGACCTTGAGGCCACCGCATACGCCTCGTTCGCCAAAATACTGCACATGAACGACCCCGTAATAATGAATGTTGCAGTGCTGGAAGGCACAACTATAAAATTTGTCTATCCCTACGAAGCAAACAAGGCGGCCATCGGCAGGGATCTCAGCCTGATTCCCGAACAGGTTGAATCCATCAAGCAGGCGATGACCAGCCGTGAACCCGTTGTATCCGGTCCTCACGCACTGGTCCAGGGCGGAGTCGGCGTTGTGAGCCGGATGGGCATTTACCCGGCCGGTCCGAACGGTCCGGAATATTGGGGCCAGGCCAGCGTCGTCATCAACCTGGAAGAGGTGCTGAGACGGGCGGGCGTCTTCGAACACCCGGACATGGCGCTCATGCTCGGATCAAAAGCGGAGTCAGGCAAGCAGACAGTGACCTGGTTCGGAGACGACACGATAGTCGACAAGGATCCTGTATTACTGGATGTCAATCTTCCCGGCGGTGTGCGGTGGTCGCTGGCGGCTATTCCTCACGATGGCTGGAAAACGTTCCGCTGGCTGGCCGTCCTCATATCCGCGCTGGGCCTGGTAATAGGCGGTCTGGCAGGATTCGCCATATACAGCCTCATGACGACGCGCTCGGCGCTCAGGGAACTTGCGTACCACGACCAGCTGACGGAACTGCCCAACCGGAGCCTCTTCTGGGACAGGCTCCGCGTGGAAGCCAACCGCGTTGACCGGGATGGAACAAGTATATGCCTCTGCATGCTCGACCTGAATGACTTCAAGAAGGTCAATGACGATCACGGGCACGATGCGGGCGACCGCCTGCTTTCCGAGGTCGCCGCCAGGATGAGCGCCGCCATCAGGAAGAGCGATACGGTAGCGAGGCTCGGCGGCGATGAATTCGCCATCATAGCGCCGGTCGACAGCCCCGCGGGTATCGAAGAAGTCCGTGCCCGGCTGCGCGCGTGCTTCCAGGAGCCCTTTAACCTCGGCGTCGTGACCCGCATCTCCGCCGCAAGCATCGGTTGCGCGGTCTATCCCCAGGACGGAACGGATGTCGAAGCCGTGCTCGCCGTGGCGGATCATCGCATGTACCAGGAAAAGCACGCCGCCGGCTAGAATCTACAATTTCCTGAAGGTGCTGGTGAACAGCACAAGCACGGTATACACCTCGTCCGAACTCGTCAGCGCGAGAAACCAGTCGGCTTCAGTTCGCGCGCTATCTGGAGGCCTATCATGCCGGCCCCGATTATTACGATTTTCATCGACGCGGCTATCATAGTAAAGAACAGGTCTTACGAAAGCCGTCACCTTGACGTTCAACTTATTTGAACGTTACAGTGATTCAACAATTCAACGAGAAGGAGAGCGACCATGCGAAGCGATTTACGCAGGCTCCTCGACGCGGCCCAGGCCGCCGCCAGGGAAGCCTCTTGGCTCGGACTGAGGCGCCGCCGGACAAGCGCGTCCTATTACATGGCGAGGGACGGAGCCTTCGATCAGGCCATAAGCGGCGCTGACGACGGGGTCATGGTCGAGGTGCTCTTCAACGGCGAGTTCGCGTACGCGGCGACCCCCGACCTCACGCCGGAAGGGATAGCCCGTGCCGCCGCTTCAGCGCTTGCCTGCGCCAGGGCAGCTTCCGGCCGCGGCGTACACCGTTTTGACCACTCGGTCAGGCCCGCCATCCGGAGCCGCTACGAAACGCCCCGCATCCGCAAGGCACCGGTCGCGCCCGATGGCGTGTTCGCCTTCCTGTTCGACGCCTGCGGCGCCCTCAAACACTCCGACGAAATCATCCAGACTACCTCGCTCGTCGAGATCGGCCGCTACGACTACGAGATTGTCTCGACGAACGGAGCCGATATTGAACAGTCACTCTTCTACATGGGCACCAGCCTGCAGGCAGTGGCACGTCGGGGCGACGTCGTGCAGCTACGAACGGCCAACGGCCCGCGAGGTCTGACACGCCAGGGCGGCTGGGAACTCCTCGATGTCAGCACGCTGCTGGCCGACGCGCGCCGCGTGGGAGCCGAGGCCGTCGAACTGCTCGGAGCGGAGACCTGCCCGAGCGACAGGCGCACCCTCGTGCTTACGCCCGACCAGATGATGCTGCAGATCCATGAAAGCATCGGCCATCCCCTGGAACTCGACCGCATACTCGGCGATGAGCGCAATTATGCCGGCTCCAGCTTCGTCAAGCTCTCAGATTTCGGCTCGTTCCAGTACGGGTCAAAACTGATGAACATCAGCTTCGACCCCACTATTGCGGGAGAACTGGCTTCCTACGGCGCCGACGAGATAGGCAACCTGGCCGTAAAGCAACTGCTCATCAAGGACGGCACTCTGGTGCGCGGACTGGGCAGCCTGGAGAGCCAGGCGCGTTCAGGCGTAGCCGGCGTCGCCAACCAGCGAGCCACCTCGTGGAACAGGCCGCCGATGGACAGGATGGCCAACCTGAACCTCGAGCCCGGCGCGACCCAGCTCGATACAATGATCGCCTCCATAGAAAAAGGCGTGCTCATGCGCACCAACCGTTCCTGGTCCATCGACGATTACCGCAACAAGTTCCAGTTCGGCTGTGAATACGGCACGCTCATCGAAAATGGCAAGCTGACCAAAACAGTCCGGGACCCTAATTACCGTGGCGTCTCCAGCACCTTCTGGCGCAACCTGTCGGCCGTAGGAGACGCGAGCACCTTCGCGGCTTTCGGCACCCCGAATTGCGGCAAGGGCGAACCCAACCAGGTAATGTTCGTCGGCCACGCCAGCCCCGTCTGCGCGTTCTCCGACGTGGAAGTCTTCGGAGGCGGAAAATGACAAACGATTTCAAGCCACATTTCGAGGCAGTCTCCGGGCGCGTTCTCGGCGAACTGTTACCAGGCGAGAGGGCGGCCATCAGCTACACGGCGGAACGTACCGCGTTCATGCGCTTCAACAACGGCAAGATCCGCCAGTCCGGCACCGTCGAGCAGGCCGACGTCGGCGTAAAGCTCTGGAAGGGCTCCAAATCCTGGGCGTTCCAACTGGGCCTCTCGGGCGACATTGCCCACGACGACGAACTGATCGCTGAAGCCCTCGGCCAGGCGCGCGCGGCGATGCCGCTCCTGCCGGATGACCCCTACCAGGCGGTACCGGAAGCGGCGGAAGCGTCGGATGCCAGGTATGCGGGCACCTTACTTCCTGAGAGCGAAATACCGGCGCGCGTGCTTGGCCCGACGGCAGGCCTCGACTTCACGGGCCTGTATGCTCAAGGTCTCGTATGCCGGGCCGCCGCAAACTCGGCAGGAGCGCGGCACTGGTTCCAGACGGAGACCTTCATAGTCGACTATTCGGCCTGGCTACCCAACGGCAGGGCCGTAAAGTCGTCGTACGCCGGCCGGGAATGGAGCGATGCCGATTACGCGGCGCGCATCGCGGCCACCCGCTTGTCGCTCCAGAACCTGGACAAGCAGGAAAAAGCCCTTGCGCCCGGCAAGTACCGCGCGTTCATAACCGCGGATGCTCTCAACGAGGTGGTCACGTTCTTCTCATGGAACGGTTTCGGCGAACGGGGATTGCGGCAGGGCGAAAGCGCCTACATCGCCATGCGGGAAGGCCGCGAGACCATGTCGCCGAAATTCGGCTTCAGCCAGGATTTCACGCTGGGCGTGCAACCCGCGTTCAATGACGACGGAGAACTCGCGCCCGAACAGCTCGTTATCGTCAAGGGAGGCAAAATAGCCAACACGATTGTCAGCTCCCGCACGGCAAAACAGTACGGCATCACGGCCAACGGCGCTGAAGAAGGCGAAGACCTGCGTTCGGTCGCCATCGACTCAGGCGATCTGCCCGAGGCCGACGCGCTGAAAGCGCTTGGTACCGGCATTTATGTGTCGAACTTTCACTACCTGAACTGGAGCGACGTCCAGGCGGCGCGCGTCACCGGTATGACCAGATTCTCGTGCCTCTGGGTCGAGGGCGGCAAGATCGTCGGCCCCATCAAGGATCTGCGCTGGGACGAATCGCTGTACAACATGCTCGGCTCCAAGCTGGAAGCGGTCACCAAAGAACGCCACCTGCTCGTGGAATCCTCGACATACGAGCATAGGCAAGTAGGCGGCAGTTACCTGCCTGGCATCCTGGTGGACGGCCTGTCGTTTACCCTCTGATACCGGGCCAGTTGACCGCCCTCCCGGTCTTCAGGCCTTGATACCCGGCCCCGCGTTTCCGGACGCGGGGCTTTTTCATAGGTTCCGGTCAGTAGTGCGGAGGCCGTTCTCCGGCGGACATGCCGGTGCCTTTTTCAGACCCGACTTCAGATAGCCGCCTGGCCATTTCACGCATTCCTTCTTCAAGGCGCTCGGTCCTGCGACCGTAGTCGTACACCAGAGCGTCGAGGTCGGCAACCATCTTTTCGAGGTAG
>Ga0154384_1288_pt1 | contig 10873 bp, 10 predicted proteins | sample RifGroB1_FD_115896 | JGI IMG/M metagenome (GOLD analysis project Ga0154384, IMG submission 115896) | Spirochaetes bacterium GWB1_59_5 | reverse complement strand
AACTGCAGATTCAGGCAACCGGAATCATCGCGCTAGGCTACAACCTCGTGTTTGTGGAGAACATAGGCAACCTCATCTGCACGGCACAAGTGGATACGGGCGCTCACCTGAACATCGCCATCCTGTCGGTACCGGAAGGCGACGACAAGCTACTTAAATACCCGGTAATGTTTGCCATGGCCGATGTAGTGGTAATCAGCAAGGCCGACTATCTCGCGCATGAAGACTTTGACCTGCATGGCCTGGGAGTATGCCTCGCAAAGATGAATCCCGAAGCGAGGCTCTTCGTGGTTTCCGCGCGCAAGGGCAGCGGCATAGACGAACTAGCCGGGGAAATCACAAACCGGGCAAACATCCCGCAAGCCTGAGATGCGCCTCCTAACGGTGAGGCCGCACAGGGATGCCCAGTAGACCCCCTACCCCCAGCCGCGCCTTGCGCCAGAGTGTGGGCCTGGTAGCCGCCAGCCGCTCCAGCAATGCTTCGGTATTCCGCGGCGGTTCATACCTGCGCGGCAAACGCTCCAATGCAATCGCGCCGGGTTTGCATGCCCCGACGCAGACACCGCACCCTACGCAGCGCGCTTTCAGCACCCGGGCGCGCGGCGCCTTGCCCGTTCGCTCGCTCTGGGCGTCCATCACTATGGCTTCCATTGGGCAAATCCGCGCGCAGGCTCCGCACGCCACGCAAACGTCAGGCCGTGACGTAGCGCGGTGATTTGTGGCCACAAAATCGGCCGGGCGCTTCATCGCCTTAATTACCGCCATGAGTCCGCAACAATCGCCGCAACAGGCGCAGAGAAACTGCGGTTCACGCTCGTTTGAAGGCCGCATCACCAGACCCTCTCGTTGGTTCAGGTCAGCCAGTTCCAGAGCGGCTTCCTCCGTCAGCGATCTGCCCCAGCCTTCGCGCAGCACGGTGTCGGCGAAATCCCTGAATACCATGCAAAGTTCCCGTCGTTCGGTCGCCTTGCAGGGCTTGCCCGCAAGATCGGCGCCGCGCCGGCATACGCAGTCCAGCACGGCTATTTTGCCGCCGGCGCCCCGGATGATTTCCCTGAATTCGTCATAGTCCGCTATCCGGTGCTCTGGCCGTATCGCCGCGCCTATCGGAATGATACGAGTCTGGGCGGTGCCTGTGGTCAGGAGTTCGAGTCCGTAGCCTTCTCGCATGTACGATGCGGTATCCGCTGTAAGTTCCTTGCTGAGCCTGGCTATTTGTAGTTCGTACATGCCTACCACGAAAGGCATGAGCGCGAAACTGTTGGTGGTGCCGCGCATGAGAATGTTGCCCTTGGCGGCCATGGCGCGCAAGAGAGAACCCAGGTCAGCACGACCGGCTTCCGCTACCAACGCATCCGCCGACAAGCCCCTCAGAGTTAACGCAGTCTCGGCCTCGCCAACAGTGCGAAAACTCGAATTTAAACCCAGCGCCACACGGGCTTCAGGTTTGGTAAAGAGCCGTCTGAGTATGCGCATACCAGAGGCGCTCCTAGGAAAACCTATAGGAAGGCTGTCCAGGTGTCTGCGCAACTCGGTATATTCGCAGTCATTGCTCATGGCACGAGCATGACAATAAAGTAACAACATGTCAATCGTAGTGAAAAATGCAAAAAACCACATGTGGCAATGGCTGGCTTTAATAGTGCGGATATGGTTAATTACGGCAGAATCTATCCTGGAGACAGAGTGTCGAATACATGCACGGCAAGGACAATACAATGAAAGTGCCTCTTAGAATCGCGACGTTCAACGCTGAGAATTTTTACATGTTGCTGGACAGGGAATACTCGCAGCAGGATTTCGAGGCGCTGTCCGACAGCGAGTACCAGGGCATGAACGCGTCGATTTTCAATCCCAACAAGACGCTTGGAAAGATAGCCGCTATTGCCAAGACGATACTCGACGAAGACTTCGATTTCGTGGGCCTCTGCGAGCTTGGCGGACTGGAAACGCTGGTCAACTTCAACAAGCACTACCTACAGGATCGCTATGACTGCTTCCTTCACGAGGAGAACAGCAAACGCGGCATCTTCGTGGGTGCTCTTGTAAAGAAAGGCCGATTTACTCTCGTCAGCGCCGAGAATATGCAAGGCGCCTTTTCCAGGAACCTCATGCAGGTAACGCTACAAGGCGGTGGCACTACCCTGCATATCTTCGTGGTTCACCTGAAAGCACAGCACGGGCAGGATTTGGGTATTGAACAGCGCATTGCCGAAGTCGACCAATTATGCGCCCTCGTAAAACGCCGGCGCTGCGTGGTGCTCGGCGATTTCAACGGTATCCTCATCCGCGGCGAAAACCAGTTTGAATACGCCCCGTTCCTTGAGTTGCCGTTCCGCGACGTGCTTGAGGCCATGAGCGTGCCGGCCCACGCCCGTTTTTCGCACTTCTATTTCAGGGGCGGCCTCAACTTCAGTCAGCTGGACTATATCTTCTGCTCCAACGACCTGGCTATTCTGGACGGCGGCATGATGTGCGATCTGGTGCCTATCAACTACGAACAGCGCCGACGGCTACCGTCGGATCATATTTTCATCAAGGCGACCATCGGCCCCTAGCATCGCTACGGACCGGCGTCCGCCTGGCGTTGTCTCCCGTCAGACGTACAGCGTCTCGAACAACGCCCTAATGTCCGTTGACTCCCTCAAGATGTTGAGAGCGAGGTCCGAATGTCCCTTGGCATAGCCGTTGCCGACTATCAGCTCGATGTCCTTGCCCACGCCTTCGGCTCCCAGGGCAGCCTTGGTGAACGAGGTGGCCATCGAGAAAAAATAGATGAGTCCTTGCCCCTTAGTAATCAGTATTGACGTCATCTCGGTATTGGGAACATTGACATTGTTGATAGTCACGTCGCAGGCCCGCTCGCCGGTGATGGCTATAACCTTGTGGTACACGTCGATGGCGTTGGTCGCGTCCGCCACTATCACGTTCGTGGCCAACTTCATGTCGACGATGCGCTTGGCGTTCTCTCTGGAATACTCCACGACTATGACCTTGCCGTACGGCCCCACGTTCTTCATGGCCTGGTAGCAGCACAGGATACCGGATTTTCCTCCCCCTCCTATGATGCAGACCGTATCGCCCTCACGGACGAGCCTGTCCACCTGCGCCGGCGCTCCCGCCACATCGAGCACCGCAAGGGCCAACTTCTCGGGCAGGTCGGACGGCACGAGCGCATAAATGCCGCTCTCGAACAGGATGGCCTGCGCGTCGACATCAACTTGATCATGCGCCGGGTCGAGATGCTGTATCGCCTTGATTTTCAGAGGCGTCAGCGATAGCGAAACCAGAGTCGCTATCTTTTGGCCCACCTTGAGCTTCTTGTCGGGGTACGCCGCGCCGATCTCGCGAACAGTGCCTATCAACATACCGCCTGAACCAGTCACGGGGTTCTGCATCTTGCCGCGCTCGGCCACGATGGACATGATCATCACTTCCATTTTGGCGGCGTCACTGCCGCAGGCCGCGCGTATCTGTGCATAGCTCGCGGAATCAATGTTCAGGGTACTCACGTCGATGAGAACCTCGTTGTCGTAGATTGTCATGTCGTTGTCCAGCTTGATAGCCGGCTGCGGCAGGATCCCCTTGGGCTCGATGACGCGATGGCTACCGTACCTGCATCCTGTTCCTTTGTTCATGTCGATTCCTTCCATAATATAACCAAGACGTACATACCTAGATCCCGAATTCGAGTACGAACCTCGCGCCAGTGCCTCGCTCGATCCATATCGAACCGTGTATCTGATCGACTAATATCTTCACGAGCATCATGCCGAACCCAGTCGATGTCTCTAGCTCGATGGATTCAGGAAGGCCTATTCCGTTGTCTCCATATTCAAGATGAAACAAATCGCCCTTAACCGTCGCGGCGATAGTTATAGATCCGGCGTTATCTGAAAATGCGTATTTTATTGAATTGGTTATGAGTTCGTTTAGAATGATCCCAAGCGACGAGACGATTTTCGCGTCGAGCGTGACATCGGGTACTTCGGCGTTGATCTGTATGTACCGAGGCAGAATATTGCCGATCTCGGTTATCAAGGACCGCATATATTCCCGCAGTGATAGTTTTGTGTAATTTTCTGAAGTGTATAGCTTTTCATAAAGAATCAGCATGCTTTTAATGCGCCCGGCCGCGTCGTCCAGCACGCGGGCAACATCGGGATCATCCTGGGTTTCTGATTGTAGCATCAGGAGAGACTGTATCATGGTCATATTGTTCTTGAGCCGATGATGTACTTCCTTGAGGAGAAGCTTCTTTTCAGCGAGCAGGTTTTCAGCCAGCCTTTCGGCGGCTTTTTTTTCTGTGACGTCAAGACCGTAAATATTCACATACCCTGGTTCGAGTATGGGCTTGAACAGTAGTTCGAAAATCCTGCCGAAGATATCAATATCAACGAGCTGCGCCTTTCCCGTCTCCAAAGCGGTTTTAATTACCTGCTTCCACTCATCCGCTACGGGCTGACCGGATTCGCACCCCCAGACATTGACCAGGAGGGCGCTCGCTTGGTTGCTGTAGAGTATCCTGCCGTCCTTCGATAGGCGAAGCACCGGATTGTCGTTTTCGTCGGGGAACCTCGAAAGCGCCTTGATTTTTTCTTCTGACGTTATTTTACCTGTGATGTCGCGACAGACCGTGAACATCATGACATCTTTCCCTAAGACAACCTTGTATCCATTGAGTTGTACATAGAGATCCGATCCGTCTTTTTTTTTGTGATGCCGGAACGGAACGGTCGCGCGGCCCGAGTTCTCTATCTGGGTCGCTACTTTTCTAGATTCATCGACTTCAGCGCTGAACGCAAGGCATGACATTCCAATCAGCTCGGAGGGAGCATAGCCGTACAGCTTTGAGGTCGCTTCGTTCGCTTCAAGTATTTCGAGAGTGTTCTTGTCGTAAATGAATATCGCGTCCGATACAGAATTAAAAAGCGATCTGTACTTCTCTTCGCTCTCATGCAGCTTGTCTTCCGCCCGTAAGCGCATCGTCACATCCACGCCTTGCGCTATGGTCGCTTGGACGGTCTTGCCGTCCTTATCGAAGATACACGCGGAATTCCAGAGCACCGTTCTGCTGTCTCCGGTCTTAGCGTCGAGTATAGGAATATTGACGCTTTCCCATTTCCTGCCGCTGCTTTTACGGATCATGTCCATCAAAGCGCCTCGAAGTTCCGTAGGGAAAAGAATGGAAAGGTCTTTACCTAAGGCGACCGATTCGGGAATGCCGGACAGGTCCTGGAAAGCGGTATTAAAAATGGTGATTCTATAATTCCTGTCCCACACGATGACGGGGGCATTGGCATAGTTTATCAGGTTCTCAAGGTAATCCTTTGTTTCCTGCAATTTCTCGTCGGCGTTGGCTCGTTCTGCTATGGTCCGCGACAGTTTGATCGAACTGTAGCTCAGCTTCGAGATCATCCCGGCGAGTTTTGAGTAGAACCGCATTCCAGCATCGGCTTTCTCGTGGCTAAAGCGCGGGACTTTTTCAAGCGCCGCGAGATAGTCAGCTTCATTGAAGCCGTATGTTTTAGCCTGTTGCCTAAACAGTTCCATGTCGGGTACTTCATCATCGAAGAAGAATTGTCCAATGAAAATATTGCCTATATGGTTTCCGTCGATAACGAGAGGCGTAACCATGTCCCGCATGTTGTTCTTGCACCGATACGTCTTGAACGTTCCGGGCGCGACGCCGGTGGTAAGCAGACTGTCGCTCTCCTGGCAGTGCCGCGCCGTTATAGGATTACATCTATGAAATTTGGTGCATATGTCCTGCCAACCCGTCGCTACCAATACGTTGCCGTGTATGTCGAGAATCGCTCCAAGAATTCCTGAAAGCTTGTAAAAATCCTCCAGCAAAGACTGAAGTTCTCGTATATCGATCAAGTCGGAAAGTTCCAGATCCGCTGTCTTGCCTTCCGGTTCAAGAATCGCCCTGAGCTTATTCTGAATCGTCGCCTGACTCATGATCAGATCGTTCTGTGACTTCTGCAGTAACTCATTGGAGACCTGCATCTCTTCATAGGCCGCTTCCATGTCCATTTCCTGCATTTTTACGTTCTGCAAGGCCTCGAAAAGCTTAAAAGCCATTTTTATGGAGGCATCGAGAACAGTAAAACTGGAGTTCTTCACCACGTATCCATAGTTGGTGATTTGTTCGGTTTTCTCGACGAGTTCCTTCTCTGTATGGGATGAAAGGAAAAGTAGCGGAATTTCATGGTTCTTGAGGATTTTCTTAGCCGCCTCGGTGCCGTCGATCCCCTTGCCAAGATCGATATCCATGAGCACCAGGTCGATTGTTTCGTTTCTTTCACTAAACAGATCCAGGGCTTTTTCCCCGTTCATGACATGAACGACAGCATAGCCGGCTGCCTGGAGTCTAGTCTTTTCGGCCATTGCGATTAGAGCCTCGTCTTCAACGAGCAGAATCGTCTTTTCTCGCGCACTATTCATAGATGCTCTCGATCATTCGTCGTTCGATCTTGATGGACACACCAGCTCCGGGGAGACAATATGTATTGTTCACCTTCGTAGTTTCCAGCATATTCTTTAAGATGTCAAAACCATGCGGACTTGCTTATTTTTTGTGTTTTGCTAGTAGCGTATCGACTACAACCTGGTACGTAGCGAGCAGGCTTTCGTGCTGTATAGAGCTGGGATCGAAATGAAGCAGTCTGAAGGTCAGTTGCACGCAGAAGCCTATCAGCAAGGCGGCTAGCACGGTGCCCTGGCCCACCATGCCGCCGAGCCGCCAGCCTACGAGCACCGCGGTCAGTTCTATGCCGCCGCGTATGACTCCCACGGGCAGTCGTGTCTTCCGGGTCAGCACTACCATCAGACTGTCGCGCGGTCCCGCCCCGAAGCCTGAGCCTATGTAAAAATACGAGCCGAGCGCAATGACGAACAGACCGGCAATCATCATCATGACGCCGGTCAAGAACGAGGCGGCCACCGGAATGAAGGCCAGGGCGAGTACCGCATCAAGGAAGATGCCTATCAGCACCATGTTCAGTATTGTACCCAGCCCCAGCCCCAGCGTCTCGCCAATGAGTATGACGATCAACGTGATCGCCAGACCGGTCACGATGGAGGCGACGCCTATGCTCATACCCGTTGTCTGCGCGAGCCCTACGTGAAAAACTTCCCAGGGCCCGAAGCCTATGCGCGCGTTCAGTGTAAGAACAATCCCGAGCGCGTACAGAAGCAGGCCAAGTAACAGACGAAGCATGCGGTGCATTAATAATTTCAAGTAAGGCCTCCAGAATTAGCGTGCTGTTCGATCACATGTCAACGCGCGTGCCTATGCCCTTTTCCAGAGCCAGGTCCAAGGCTACCTTACCGGTAACCAAGTCTAGGAGCGCGAGCCCGGTGGCATCGAAGATGGTGGTTTCACTGTCGTTGCTCCTGCCGGGTATCAGCCCCTCGAGCACCTGGCCAAGTTCGCCGGCGATGTCGCGTTCGCTGATGACACCCTGCTTGAGCGGAAGCTCCATCTCGCCGACGCGCATGCATTGCGGCTTGTCGTCGGCAAAGATGCGCGCGCCGCGGAATATATCGGGGTCGTTATCGTGACCACGTTATCCGTGGGCTCGACGAGCGCGGTGATGACCATATTGTTAGCGCCGGTGCCGCCATGTACTGTCAGCACCATGTCAGCCGTGGCCGCTTTGAACAGCGAGGCGTTGACCGTCATAGCCTTGATGCAACTCGCGCCAAGGTTGTACGCGCAATGAGGATCACGGGGATTGAGCCAGTATTCGACCTTGAATTCCTTGAGTTTCATGAAAGCCTCCAGCGTCGGCGCATTGTGACAGCAGTATGGATGTGCGTCAATCTTGAGCGCCGCCGATAGTGAAACCCGTGACTTCCTTGCTTCATTAACGTTAGACTACGGTAGAAGACACACGCAGGAGGAGCCAACTATGACCCGTTACCCGGATGCCTTCATCCACGACATACCCAAGTCTGACCTCCATGTACATCTGGACGGTTCGCTCAGGCTGTCGACGCTTATCGAGATGGCGCAGAAGGCCAAAATCAAGCTACCTTCGTACACTGAAACGGGAATGCGCGAGCTCGTATTCAAGGATTACTATGCAGATCTGCCTGAATACCTGCGCGGTTTCAGCTACACCTGCGCTGTGCTCCGCGATCCTGAAAACCTCGAACGGGCCGCCTACGAACTGGCGTTGGACTGCATCGACGAGGGCGTCTGCTACATTGAACCACGCTTCGCTCCGCAACTCCTCATGGACAACAAATCCTTGACCATGGTCCGCATGCTGGGGGCGGTGGACAAAGGGCTCGGGCGCGCAAAATCCGAATACAACGCGAATATTGCGGTTAGGGAAAAACAACGCCCCCACTTCGATTACGGCATCATCACCTGCGCCATGCGAATGTTCGGCGGTTCGGGATTTTCTCCATACTACGACGCGCTGTTCGGCGTACACTGCAATTCAGCGCCCAATGAGGTCATCAGAATGGCCGCCATGGAACTGGCCCGCGGCGTGGTGCGCGCGAGGGACGAACAAGGCATCCCTATCGTTGGATTCGATATCGCGGGCCAGGAGGCGGGCTATCCGGCCGACAATTTCATCGAGGCGTTCAACTACGTGCACAAGAACTTCATGCACAAGACCGTGCATGCCGGCGAGGCCTACGGCGCCGAGAGCATCTTCCAGGCCATCACCGACCTCCACGCCGACCGCCTCGGACACGGGTATTCCCTCTTCGATCTGGATAAGGTGAGCGATCCGGACATCGAGGACAAACTGCAATACACGGAAAGACTGGCCTCCTTCATAGCCGACCAGCGCGTGACGATAGAAGTGTGCCTGTCGAGCAACCTGCAGACCAAGCCAGAACTCAGGGATCTCCGCAATCACTCGCTAGGCAAGATGCTCGAGCGCCGTCTCTCCGCGACACTGTGCACCGACAACCGACTCGTGTCCAACACGACGGTCTCCAAGGAAATCAGGTTGGCCGTAAACAGTTTCGACATCGACCCCAAAACGCTCAAGAATATGATAGTCTACGGCTTCAAGCGAAGCTTCTATCCTGGCTCCTACACGGAGAAAAGAGACTATGTCAGGCAGCTGATTTCTCGCTACGAAGAGGTGGCAAGGCAATATGGCATATAGGAAACATCGGACCGAGGTAATATCCTCGACAGCTAGCTTTTATATGGAGGAGTGATGGCGCGGATACGAGTCGAGTTACCCGAAACATTTCAATTCAGCACTGAAATCGAGGTCACTATAGGCCACATAAACTATGGCGGGCACGTGGGCAACGACTCCATGCTGACCATAGTGCATGAAGCGAGGATACGATACCTTGAGAGCCTGGGCTATTCGGAGAAGGACGTCGAAGGCTCTGGCTTGATCCTGAGCGACGCGGCCATAGAATACAAGGCTGAATGCTTCAGGGGCGACCGTCTCACCATCCAGGTAGCCGTGGCGGACCCTGGCAAGTACGGCTGCGACCTCTGCTATCTGGTCACCAAGACCGGCACGGAAATAATCGCGGCCAGGGTAAAGACTGGCGTGCTTTTCTTTGACTACGGTACGAGACGGCCCGTTTCGATACCCGAGAATTTCAAGGTCAAAACCGGACTGGTCTAAGACGCGAGCTCATTACGATGATGATCGTAGCCTGAAAAAGACATTTCTACGTACAACAACCGATAGGAGCCCCATGTAGCCATGAATATGCTCGCTTCTATGACGGGATTGAAACCCGCAAGGAGTATCGAGTGAATACGGAGAGAACGGTACATGGCAGCGGCTACTGTAGAAGCAAAAGAAAAATTCTGATCGTCGGACTTATCTTTCTAGGGTTGTCCGCAATGCCGTGCATGGTATCGGCCCAGGAATTCACGTGGGAATCATACGCGGAAGCCGGTGGCGGCATTTCGCTTGCGGGCGGTTCGGTTCTTCCCGTTATGACTTTGGAGGCGGGATTCCTCATAGGCAGCCTGGAACTGGGTACCTCGCTTGTAATCCTGCCTCTGGAATTCGGTAATCCCGACCTCGTGACGGCGGCGGCGGTACACTACGGAACGTCTGTCGGCATATGCCTGGGAGACGAGGGGTCTATTCGGCCCCTCGCAAGGTTCAGCGTCGGCGGCATAGCCAGAGATCGAGCAGAAGGGACAAGCCACCTAGACGGATATGACGCCGAAAAATACTTCTCCGCTTCGATCAGTCTCGGCGCTGATATTCCGGTCGGGGAACGCTGGTCAGTCCGGCCGTGGTTCGCGTGGCGCCTGGCTCCCGACGCAAACGACTATGAAGGGGGTGCGCTCGGAGGTCCCGATTTCGGGATTGCGGTGCGTACAACCTGGATAACGACGGTCAGATGATGGCTACGAGCTTTGTATCAGGTCCTGAGTTTATTGAGGAGTTCGACCCTACTGCGCGCGCCGGCCTTCTGGTAAAGGTTGTATATATGGGTGCGCACGGTAGCCGGAGAAATGCCAAGTTCTACGGCTATCTCCTTGTTCGCAAGTCCACGGGCAATAAGCACGGCCATCTCTTTCTCGCGGGAGGACAGGCCCAGCGCAAGCGCTCGCTCTACGGGCACGGCCTCGATGATGGGCACGCCCGACTCGAGGGGCCTGAAGAAACGGATGGCTGCGCTCATAGACACAATGTTCCAGGACAGGTAGAAAAGGTGGTCAGTCGACAGGAACGGCAGCCCTGGAATACCCGCCTTCTCTACGGCGAATTCCAGTAGCCCCAACGGAGCGAATATGATGGCGCAGAGGCCGTAGGACTTGAGGAGAGGCCGGAGCGCGACCGGTTCTTTCTGGGATAGAGGACCGCGAGCGACGGCTCCGAACGCGGCCAGGGCAAGTCCTGACAGAAGATAT
>Ga0154384_1236_pt3 | contig 10878 bp, 10 predicted proteins | sample RifGroB1_FD_115896 | JGI IMG/M metagenome (GOLD analysis project Ga0154384, IMG submission 115896) | Spirochaetes bacterium GWB1_59_5 | reverse complement strand
GGGCGTTCTTATCGAAGCAGAAGCTAAGTGCTGAAGGCAATAAGATTTGGCACAAGGAAGCCGTGACGCCGCTCAAGGTTGGTGCCACGTACGTGCCTAAGTACGCCTGCTGAAGGAGACACAAGGTTCGATGAACTAATAAAAAATCCCGGTTGACTTTGCAAACGCATTTGCTAATCTTTCAGCGCGGAGATACAACAGCGCTGAGAGCGAGGTAGGTGCACCATGAAATATAATGTCGCGATAGTAGGCGGAGGAATGGCGGGGCTGACCGCCGGAGCATACCTGAGCAGGGCGGGGCTCAGCGTAGCCGTGTTTGAAAAAGAAAAAACAATGGGCGGACTCGTAAATTCGTTCGAGCGCGGAGGATTTACCTTCGACGGCGGCATCAGGGCAATAGAAAATTCAGGAATCATCCTTCCGATGCTGACGCAGCTCGGACTTGAGCTGGAATTCCTTTCAAGCGGCGTATCCGTGGGTTTCGGACATGACGTGCTCAGATTAAAATCCAGTAAAAGCCTTGAGGACTACCGGCAACTCCTTCACCGCCAATTCTCCGCCAACAAGGACGACATCGATGCGATAATCGTCGAAATTTCTCGCGTCATGGAATACATGGATGTGTTGTACGGCATTGACAATCCGCTTTTCCTGGACCTCAGAAGCAACCCCAGCTACGTGTATAAAACAATTGTGCCCTGGATGCTCAAGTACATCCTGACTATGCCCAAGGTCGCAAAACTCAATATGCCCGTTGACGAGTACCTCGCCCGTTTTACCCGCAACCAGGCCTTGATAGACATGATAGGCCAGCATTTTTTCAAGAAAACCCCGAGTTTCTTCGCGCTTTCGTACTTCAGCCTCTATCTGGACTACAAGTATCCCAAGGGCGGTACCGGAAGCCTGCCTGGCAAGCTAGAGGCCTTCATCAGGGAACATGGCGGCGTGTTGTGCCCGGGCACGCTGGTAACAAGCATCGACCCGAGCAATAGAAAAATCCTGGATTCTAACGGAAAGGAATATGAATACGACAAGGTGCTGTGGGCGGCTGACCTGCGATGCTTGTACCGCAATGTCGACGTAGCTTCGATACGGGACAAACGCGCGGCTACCCGCATAGCGGCAAAAGCCCGCGAGGTCGCCGATAAGAAAGGCGGCGACTCCATCTTCACCCTCTATATGGCACTCGGTCTCGAACCAAGGTATTTCTCGGATATCGCCAGCGCGCACTTTTTCTATACGCCCGTGACGACGGGGCTCTCCGCCTTGGGCCTCGAACCGCCCGCGTCGGACGACAAGGCGGCCTTACTGGCATGGACCAAAACCTACCTCGAACGCACGACCTACGAGATTTCCTGCCCGGTCCTGAGGGACCCGTCGCTGGCCCCGCGCGGCAAAACCGGACTCATAGTCAGCACGCTGATGGACTACGGCCTCGTGCATCGCGCGCGGCGCCTGGGCTGGTATGACGAATTCAAGGACTACTGTTCGGCGCTGATCGTTGAAGTGCTCGATGAAAGCATATACCCGGGCCTGAAGGCGGCCATCGAGTTCAGCTTCTGTTCCACTCCGTTGACGATAGAACGGACCACGGGTAATTCCGACGGCGCCATCACCGGCTGGGCCTTCACCAACGACGGCATCCCCGCCGTACACGATTTGCCCAAGGTGGCCAGCTCGGTCAAAACGCCTATCCCGGACGTGTATCAGGCCGGCCAGTGGACCTTCAGCCCATCGGGTCTGCCCATTTCGATACTGACAGGAAAACTGGCCGCGGACGCCATCGTAAAGAGCCTTAAAATAGTCGCGCCTCACCTTTAGGAGTTCAATCAGGCGCGAGCAAAGCCAGCTGGGCCGCGTCCAGGTGAGTCCAGCCGCCCGGCGGAAGCGCCAGGTCATCGAGCCTGAGCCGACCTATCGCTACCCGTTCCAGCGCGGCGCAGTGATTGCCGGCCGCGGCCAGCATCCGCTTGACCTGGTGGTACTTGCCCTGCTCCAGGATTATCTCCAGACGGAATTCATCGAGGGCGGCGCACGACAACGCCTTGAGCGGCGCGTCCTCGTCGATGAGCTGCACGCCTGACTTCAGGGCTTCCACCAGCTCGACGGTAACGGGGCGGGCCGTGGTCGCGCGATACACCTTGGGCACATGCCGTTTGGGTGACGACTGCGCGTGAATGAAGGCACCGTCGTCCGACAACAGGAGCAGACCCGTCGTGTCGTGATCCAGCCGCCCCACGGGCTGCAGATCCCGTTCCATGAACTGCCCGGGGAACAGCGTCAGCACCGAGGGATGGTAGCTGGGCTTGCGCGAACATTCTATATCGCCGGGCTTGTTGAGAGCCAGGTACAACTTTTCCCGGTACAGCCAGCTCTCGCCGTTGACGGTGAATTCCAGCGCGACGGTATCGAAGGGCTGGCTGGAATCCGTTGCGGATTGCCCGCCCACGGTCACGTAACCGCCGGCGATGAGGGCGCGGCACCCCTTGCGGGAACCAAAGCCCTGTGACTGCAGTATCTTCTCGAGGGTAAGCATGGCCCGAGCATAGCCCGCGGCGCTGGAGCCTGTCAAAAGCCTGACCGGCATTGGATCAGGCCGGTTCCAGCCCCGTCAGCTTCCGGCTCAGCGCCCATACCTGCGCGCCCTTGCCGCGGTCCAGCGCGTGGGCGGCGGGTTTCTCGTCTATGGTCAGGTGGAAGAATCTGCCGGACACCTTGGCCATTTCCGGCGCGGCCGCGAGCCAGTACAGGGCGTCGCCGGAGATAGCCGGGTCCTTGAGCATCAGCGAAATGAAGAACCGCTTGAATAGTCGGTACAGGAGGCCGTTGTTGTTGCCAATGTTGGTGCGCACGTCGCCCGGGTGCATCGCGTTGATGGTGACGCCCGAACCGGTAAGCGCGTCCGCAAACTCCCAAGTGGTCAGGAGCTGGGCCGTTTTGGACGCGCCGTAGCCCTTGAGGCCGGTGTAGCGCTTACGCTCCCAGTTGTAGTCCTCGAGGTGAAAATCGGAGAAGCGATGCCCCTCTGAATTGACGTGGATGACGCGCGCCGGCGCGCTGGTCTTGAGCCTGTCAAGAAGCAAGCTGGTCAACAGGAACGGCGCAAGGTGGTTGACGCAGAACACCGTCTCGAAGCCGGCCGTGGTAGTGGTGCGCGTAGTGGAATGAAGGCCGGCGGAATTGATGAGCACGTCGATGTGAGGGTAATCGCGCAGCAGGGTGGCCGCGGCGGTACGCACCTGTTCGAGGTCAGAGAAATCGGCTACGACAATGTCGATGCGCACCGGAGCAACCGCGATTATTTTTTCACGTACCTGTTCGGCCTTGGCCCGGTCGCGGCACACCATGACTATGTGCGCTCCGCCGGCCGCGAGTCGCCGTACGGCCTGCAGCCCGACACCGGAGGTTGCGCCAGTGACGACACACACCTTGCCAGCCATCGATGCCGTCGTGCCATGCTGCGCGGCCCGCCTGTTGGCCATGAAGCGCAGCTGATCGGGGAGTTCTTTTTTCACTATAATTCCCTTGTCTAGCCGAATTTTTTGAACATGAATTTGCGGTACGGCTTCTTGAACCACGGGATGCCATTGAAAATGTCGCCCCATAGATCGTAGTAGTCGCGCTGGCTTATGATGCGGCCATCCTCGTGCAGGATCAGCACGGTAGCGCCGTAGATGGGCGTACTGGGGAATTTCTTGAACATCATCGTCATCGTCCACTGCATGTGGATGACGTTGCCTTCCTGCGCGGCCGAATGGATGTCCATCCGCAATTCCTCGCAGCGCCCGGTCAACCGCTTGCACAGCGCCTTGAACTGCTCGATGCCCTCCAGCCGCTGGATGGAGTCCTGGAACAGGATATCCGGGTGGTAGTAGGCAAATATATGCGACCAGTCAGGCTTGCCCTGGGTGTTATACGTTCTTGACCAGAGATCCTTGACCGTAGCCACGTTGAGGGGGAGTTTCAGTTGTGGCCGGCCTTCAATGCTGGATATGGGATCTTGCATGATGCATAAAGTAATACGGAAGGGCCGGGGCGGCAAGCTTGCCGGCCCTTCCGCTCGATGCAAACCTCGGAGTTTACCGGTACGAAATGGCCCGCGTCGGACATTCGGCTTCGCAGGCATGGCAGGTAACGCAGTCGCGCGTGCGTATGCGCAGCTTCTTCGTGTCAGCGACCATGTCGATGCAGTGCACCGGGCAGACCTTGCGGCACTTGCCGCAGGATATGCAGGCTGATTCGTCGATCTTCTCGCTCTTTACGGCCTTGCGTGCCGCGACGTTGAGGATGGTGCCGTACGGGCAGACATTGTTGTGCCACAGAGCCTCTTCGAAGAACAGGGTAACGAGGAACGACAGAACCAGCAGCAGCGCCGGAAGGTGAACATCAATGCCCAGCTTGCGGGTTATAAGCATCAGAACCACGAACAGCGCAAGGAAGGCATAGCGGAATACAGAGTGCCTCATGAGCCCAGGCGTCTTCAAGCGCTTGATGCCAAGTTTACTGTAGAGCCAGCCCAGGGGACGAAACAGGCTGTTCATGGGACAGATCCAGCCGCAGTAGAAGCGGCTGAATACCAGCGACAGGAGCGCACCTGAACCGAATACCGCGAGCCACAGCTGTATCCTGCCTTTGGCAAACAGCAGGGCAAAGAGCGCCAGAAATACGATTTGAGTTATAATGCGGAGTGTCTTTTTCATCACATCGGTTCCTTTTGTCTAGAATGAAATCTTCGCACCGGCAAAGACGCTGTCGTTGTCGTCATACTGGCCAAACTGGCCCGAATCGCCGAAGAACAGCCAGGTGCCTCCAGACAGCTCCATGGCGTCGGTAATCTTCCACACCAGCTGGGCCTTGAGCAGCGCGTCGGGATTATCGAGCCCGAGGTAGGCCAGCAGTTCAAGCCGCAGCGCTTCACGGGCAAAGTTGCGGACCGCCATGACGGTGGCCGTATTGGTATAGCGCTCGTTGACCAGCGCGTCATCATATTCGAGGATGAGGTCCTGGATGAACTGCAGGCCAAAGGTCGTGCCAAGAATGGAAAAATCCGTGCCGACGAGGTACTGTACGGCATTCTTTGCGGCATACCCCTGCGGGTAGACGGCAAAATCCCCCTGGTAGCGCCGGTCCAGCTGCAGGGCTCCCTCGGAGCGTAGCACCAGTGGCCCGATGGTACCGGCGACACCATACCCAAAAGCCGCCGTCCGGTAATATTCGCCCCGCAACGCAATGCCGGTAAGGCCAACGCCCGGTGTCAGGCTCCTGCCGGTGACGGCGAAGGAAGGCAGGTCATTCCAGAACCAGCCGCCCATCAGGCTCAGGTCAACGGCGTTGCCCAGAAACGAGTACCGGGCAAAATACTCACCGTTCTCAAGCGACAGTTCCGGCATTGCGGCGGGCGTGATTGTCGGGGTCACGGGATACGGCATGACAGGCGCCCATATGGTTCCGGCGGCCGGGGCCACACCGGGTGAGAACAGCGGCAGCCAGACCAGTTCCAGACTGTGGCCCCCCGCATAGCCGCCCAGGCGCACGCCGTCAACCGCCTGCCTGAGCTCCACGAAGTCAGGCACCAGGAAGCGTGACAGGTCCTTGGGAGTCACGATGTCGGTGATGAACACCCCGTCACTCTTGCCCCAGATGATCTGCTGTTTGCCTATGACCATCTCCATGTAGTCACCAGAGTAACGAAAATACAGCTCGCGCAGTTCCAGTTCAGGGCTTCCGCCCTGGCGCTCGTTGACTGCCACATCGGCAAACAGTGCGCTATCTTCCGTCTCCCAGGACAGTCTCGCGTCGAGGGTGGTTTCCGCCAGAAAGAGTGAACCGTCGGACAGGAGGCTGCCGACCTTGGCGCGGCCGTATCCGCTCAGGGCGACGCCGTCTTCTGCGACAGCCACGCCAGCCACCGTACCAAACAACAGTACAAGAGCCAGCGCGGACGATGGCATGATCCGTTTTGTAATGTTCATTACAGTCCCTTTGCCATGGCACGTTCCGTGAACTGCTCGTCGGCGATGCCGGTATCCAGTTTGATCGCGGTGAATTCCATGCGGGTGCGGTGGTTTGCCTGCACGTTGTGCATTTCCGTCTTCGTGATCATGAGGTAGGTACCCATGGTCCTGGTCTCGAGCACCGAGAGGGTCTTGAGCAGCGCACTCTTCTTGTCGTAGTAGTCGCGCCTGAAACCGACGAGCCGGTTTTTTGATATCCAGCTCACCGTGCGCGAGTAGCTGTCACCCGGATCCTTGGGCTTGCTCTCGATCATCCAGCATTCCTCGCCGGCCACGGTATCGCTGCCCAGAATGACATGGCTGTCTTTTGAAGGATGACGGGCGCCCAGGTCATCGTAGCTGAAATCGGATCCCATGAAGGAACCGCCCTTGCCGTCGGAGGTGATGCGCTTGACCCGCTTGAGGGCCGGCATGTAGATCCACTGGTCGTCTCCCTTGCCTGCCTCCTCATAGCTCCAGTTCATGAAGGAGGTGCCACGGACATCCGCGGGGCTCTGGAACACCATGATCTTCTTGTCTACGCCCCCGAAACTGGCCAGCCGCTGGTCGAGCGAACGGGGCCGCTCCTTGCCCTTTGAATCGACGAGGGTCATGGTCAGGGTGGCGCTCATGTCGACTGGCTGGGGGCGCTGGTACACGGCCATCATGATGGCGAGAGCCGTTTTTTCCTGGGCGCCAAGGGCCGGCGCGAAAGCGAGGCAAAACATCAAGGCAGGCAGGATAGCTCGATTCAATACGGTCATTTCTGAAACTCCTTTACGAGGCGGGGTGATAGTGAGCGGAGGACGAGGAACATGATGGTGATGGTGGCCAGGAAAGCGGTGAGCATATTGAGCGATACCAGGAGGCCCACCTGACGATTGGGCGGAAACACCGAGAAGACCATGACCATGAAACCCGAAATGACTATGGCCGCGTTGAGCAACACCGCGCGTCCTGTATGGCTCATGGAGAACCGGGCCGCCCGCTCCTCGTCGCCAAGGGCTCTCAGCGCTTCACGGTAGTGGGTTATCAGGTGGATGGCGTAGTCAACGCCTATGCCCACCGCGATGCTGGAAATGAGGGCCGTGGAAGTGGTCAGGGGCACGTTGAGGAGTCCCATGACGCCGAAGTTGACCGCAATCGATATGAGCACGGGAATCGTCGATACGAGGCCCAGGAGCGGGCTGCGGAACATGAAGGACACCAGTATGAAGACGATGAGCACGGAAAGCCCGAGGCTGCTCATCTGCCCCTGCAATATGAGATCGGAGAATATGAGGCTCTTGTAGCCGGAACCGGCGTAGCGGATGCTGATGCCAAGCCGGGCAAAATCATCTGCCTGCGCTTCGACATAGCCTATGACACGCCCGATGGTGCGGGTATCGTCGCTTTTCATCTGTATGGTGATGTTGGCGCTTCTGAAATCGGCGTCGACGACCTTCCAGAGGTTGTCTGGATCTCCCGACATCTCGTAGAGGAGCAGGTACTGGGCTACCAAATCACTGGAATCGGGGATGATATCGAAGGCCGGATCGGCCGCGTTCATGGAATAGTGCAGGCGCCTGAGGTAGGTGGTCAGCGATATCGTATCACCGACGTTTTCCAGCTCCAGAGCACCGGTCTGCAGTTCGTCCATCAGGCGCAGGATCTCCGGATCCTTGAAGGTATCGGGAGTCTCGGCTTCCAGGATGACGTTGAGGCTGGAGGTGCCGCCGAAATGCTTGTTGACGAAGGCGTCGGTCCTGACGATGGCGCTTTTTGAATCGAAGTTGGCCAGGAAGCTGGTATTGATCCAGACCCTGGAAATACCGAAGGCGGAGACCGCGACCAGGACGGCAGCGGCGAGGTAGACAAGCCGGGGTCTTGCCTTGAGGGCATCGGCGAACCTTGCGCCCAGTCCGTGCTCGGGAATCCGCTCGGCCCGGGTGCCACGGGAGCCGGCTGCTTTTCTGGATTCACCGTTGCCAAAGGCCATTATGCCGGCTGGCACGAGGAGCATCGTCAGCAGGAACGATACAAAGACGCCAAACGCGGTGAAAAGCCCGAAATACTTGACCGGGTACACCTGCGAGGTTACGAGCGACACGAAACCGGCAACCGTGGTCAGAGCAGCGAACAGGGCCGGGCTGCATATGACCATGATGGCGTTTTCAGCTATCTCACGCCGGCCCGCTCCTGGTGTTTCCCTGGCAAAATGGTCAATCTGGTTGTACAGGTGGATGGCAGAGGCGACGCCGATGGCTATGAGCATCACCGGTATCATGATGCTGACCGAGTACATGGGTACACCGAGCGCGCTCATGAGTCCGAAAGCCCAGATTGTGCTGAAGACCACGACCGACAGGGTAATGAGGGTGCGCCGCGGTTGCCTGAGGACGAGCATGAGGACGGCCGTTATGACAAGGAGCACCAACGGCCCCATCCTGGCCATGTCTGCGGGACCGAGGGCGGCAAGGGTGCCTTCGACTATGGGCCGGCCGGCTATGTGGAGGGTTTCCGGTCCCGTGCGTTTGTCCGCGATCCGCTGTATCCTGTCGTACAGGTCACGCGAGAAGCCCGATTCCGGCAGTTCCACGATGATCAGCGCCGTGCGCTCATCTTGGGAGACAAGGCGGCCGGCTATCATGTCGTTGCCCCGGACCGCGAGGGCTATGAGGTCAGCGCCTTCCTGGTCAGCCGGCGCCTGGGTATAGAACCGGCGAACATCCAGCCCATCCTCGGTGGCCAGGATGTTGTCACCGGTGTGGATGGAATTGACGCGGGCACCCGACAGGCCTTCCAGCGCCAGGAGGTCGTCCTCGATATCGATCAGTTTCTGCAGGGTCGCCGGATTGAAAACCGAGTCCGGATGCTCCACGGCCACGAGTATCGCGTCACGTATCATGAAGCGCTCGTCGGCTTCATCGCTGAACACGAACGCCGGGTGCGTCCGGGGCATGTAGGTGTCCAGGTTGGTTTCCATCCTGAAACCGGAAACCACAGAAAGCACCGCGAGCGCCGTAACGCCCAACGCCAGAACCATCACGGCATACGGATGGCCCAACGCGGACTTGAAGAACTTCTTCATCTGCAACCTCTTTGCTGAATCAAGATAAGTTAGTTATCGATAACTAACTACTAGGGCAAAAAATATTCCACCGGAATCGTACTACCGGCTTATAAGGGGGAATACGCCGTCCAGAAAGCGCCTGGTGGCTGTTTCAAGCCCGCCGGACCTTGAATCCAGCCGCCAGGAGGACACCAGCAGCCTGAAGCCGCCGACAAGCATGAGCGCGCCAGCCTCGCAGTCGAGGCCGGGCTTGAGCGAGCCTTCGGCTATGCCTGCCTGCAAGAGCCCGCGGAACCTGGAGAGCGTTTCATCCATCATCGCGGTAGCCCTGCCCAGCAGCTCATCGTTGTTGCGGAACAGGTCTTCAGGGAACAGCATGATGGTCAGCGAAGGCCTGCCCTCGAAAAGGCCGGCCTGGACTGAAAAGAACGAACGGATCTTGTCAAAGGCGGTGCTGGAGCCGGTGCGGACCTGTAAGAAGGTGACATTCCGCTGTGCGATCATCTCGTCGATGACCGAGGACAGGATGTCCACCTTTGACGTGAAATGGCGGTAGATGGCGGGCTCGGAGACGCCGACGGCCTGGGCGATCTTCTTTATGGTAAGTTCCTGAATGCCCTGCTCCGAGATCAGGTCGAAGGCCGCCGCTACGATCTCTTTCTGCCGTTCGCTGGTCTGCACTGTTCCCTCCGCGATGAGTTAGTGACCGCTAACTTACCGCGGAATTCAGGAAAGCGTCAAGACCGGACCATGGAGGCGATGGTGCGCTGGGTCTCGTCGGAGATGGAGGCTATCGTGCGGATCAGAGCCAGGATATCAGTGATCTCCCCCGAGATGGTAGAGTAGATTTCCCGCACCTCCTGAGAAGTCGTCCTGAGTTGTTCTATTCCGTTAGTAACCTGCTCACCGCCGGCAGAAATCTCTGTCAACGAATCGATGAGCGCGGACATCTCGTCGGCCATCACACCGACGTCTCGCGAAATAGTCTGCATGTTTGTCTCGGTCTTCAGGGTCATGTCGTCTGAGGAGGATATCTGCTCGACAATTGACTTGAGCGAAGAGCCAATATTTGTCACCTGGCCGCCGGTGGCTTCCGCGAGCCTGCGGATTTCTCCCGCGACCACGGCAAAGCCCTTACCCGCGGTACCGGCGCGGGCAGCCTGGATGGCCGCGTTCATGGCTAGCAAGTTTGTCTTGTCGGCGACATCCTGGATTACGTCTATCATGGCTCCGACGCCGGATACGCCGGCCGCGGCCTTACGTATGGCGTCCATGGTGGTATGCATGTCTGTCTGGCCGTTCGCGGCAGACTGGGCGAGCGAAGAAACCTGATTGCGTTTACCCGCGGCAATGCTGGAGGCGCTGGCGAGCGTAGCTATCATCTCCTCCACGGCGGCGGCCGATTCCTCGATGGCCGCGAACTGTGAAGAGGCCCTGACGCGCAACGTTTCCAGCTCCCCCGCTATCGCGCCTACATCGGCCATGGCCCTCTGAATTTCCTCGTGCAGGCGGGTGGAGGAATCATCGACGACGACCTGCTCCTTTTCTATGAGACGCTGTCGGTACAGGTGGCAGTTTTCTTTCTTGTTGAGGCCGTTGAAGATGGCTATCGCCATGCCGCGACACGACTTGTAGCCGCAGGCCGCGCAATTGAGGTGATCAGAGGGAACATCCTTAAGTAAGTCTACATAGATCCTGCCCATGCGGGTATCGTCTGGAATCCTCAGCGTATAATTTGATGATCGGTCAAGGTAGGTACGGCCGTAGAGGGCCGGTTCCCAGAAGCGAGACACGACTTTCTTTACGGCTTTCTTTACCGCCTTGTCAGAACTG
>Ga0154384_1227_pt2 | contig 10908 bp, 10 predicted proteins | sample RifGroB1_FD_115896 | JGI IMG/M metagenome (GOLD analysis project Ga0154384, IMG submission 115896) | Spirochaetes bacterium GWB1_59_5 | reverse complement strand
CCACGGACCTTGCGGACGGTCGGCGGCTTTTAGTCGAGTTACGAATCCGGCGTCGAATCGGGGAACCGGACGGCGACTTCCTTGAAACGATCAATATTCTCCAGCAATATTTTAACGAGCGACGGATCAAACATCTTGCCTGATTCATTGGCGAAGAAATCTATGATGCGCGAAATCTCCCAGGGTTTCTTGTAGCACCGAGCGGTTGCCAGCGCGTCGAATACATCGCAAACGCAGACTATCCTGCCGGAAAGCGATATCGCTTCGCCAACCTTGCCGGCTGGGTAGCCTTCACCGTTCCAGCGCTCGTGGTGCTCCAGGGCAATGATTGCCGCCGCCCTGATGATGGATCGCTCAGAGGAACCGAGAATCCGGTATCCAACGATCGTGTGCCTCTTCATGATAAACATTTCTTGCTCAGTGAGCGGCCCGTTCTTGTTCAGAATTGAATCGGGAACGGCTATCTTACCTACGTCATGCAGCGGCGCGGCATCCACGATCAACGAAATGCCATCCTCTGACAAGCCTCGCGCCGTCGCTAGAATGCGGGAATATTCGCCAACGCGTAAAACATGGTTGGCCGTTTCAGGCGAGCGGTTTTCCACTACCTCGGAGAGGGTTACCAAGATCTCCTGCTGCGATTTGACAATTTTCGATCCCACTCGCTGGAGTCCTTCTTCCGCCGCCTTCCTGCGTGAGACTTCCTGCTCCAGATCCCTGATCCTGGCTTCTATCCGTCCCTCAAGTTCGTTGTTCCAGGCCTGTAGCTGTTTTTCCACCGTTGCCAGCTCGGTGATGTCTCGGAACATGGCCACCCTGCACAGTTCCGTCTCGGCTTCCTCGCCCACCCCCGAGACTGACGTGACGGTTATTCGGTATATACGTTCTCCCTGATCGCCAGGTACTGAAATGTCCTGTTCCTTGCGCTGGGAATGATCAAAATCCTCAAGTAGCACCGTAGCCGTTTCAGGCCATCCCGAAAGGATTTCCAGAAGCTTGCGGCCCCTCATGCGCCGGTACGGGATATCCAGAAGCTGGGCAAAAGCGCGATTGCTATCCAGAAGGTATCCCTCGGAATCGTAGGTTACTATTGGATCGCCCAGGCTCTCCACGAGTACCCGCCTGGCAATCGGGATGAGGCTGAACAGATTGAAACGGAAAAACGCGACGAGTATCAGGAGATTGCCCAGGGCAAACCAGATCGGCGTATTGTTCCGGCGCCCAAAAAAACGGATATCCAGAACAACAAGAACGACCCCAGCTATCTGCAGGATGAAACCCAGTATCACCAGGTCGTACTTGCGTCGTGTTGAAGCGGCCCCTGGCGGATACGATCGAAGCAGTATGAGGATCGAGTACCAGAGGATTCCAAGAGCATACGCAAAAATGAAATATTCAAACAGGCTGAAGTCATAGACGAGTTCCCCGAACGGGACCGAGGTATCCAGGGCGGGAGCGAGTCGCACTAAGGCATGGAGAGGATTGGTGAAGCACGCAACGATATACACTAACAACGGTACGGAGAGCAGGGTTATTTGTCCCGCAGATAAATCAGGATAGTCGCCGGCCCTGCGGGCAAACAATAGAAAAACTACAGGCGCGGCCATGGTAGCGGGAGTCTGGAGGGCGTCCCAGAACAACTTTGAACCGAGGGTCGGAGCGAGCAGCTCAAAAACAAGCAGAGTGGTCCAGGCGAATTCGAGCCAGAGTATTATAGAAAAAAATCGTATGAGGATGCTATCCCTCCGACGCCCGGCAATCACCGCAAGACTCAACGAAAGCAATCCTGAAGCGATGTACGGAACGAGGAAAAGGAAATCCGTCAATGTGGGCACTGTGTTCCCGGGCTGTCCTCGAGCAATTCGTCGAGGTCTTCCTCGGGTTCGTCTGAGTATTTGTCCGCTATGGCGAACAGTCTGCCTAGGTTGGCGAAAAGCAAATCGACCAAGGCCGGATCAAAGAGGCGTCCCCGCTGCATCCTGAAGTATTCAAGGATATCATCGATCTCCCAACTCCTCCGGTACGAGCGCGCGGAAGCGAGAGAATCAAACACGTCGCACACCGAGACGATGCGCGCGTCAAGTGAAATACATAGTCCCTTCTTTCCATCGGGGTAGCCCGAACCGTCCCAGTTTTCGTGATGTTCAAGTGCTATCCGCGAAGCGGATACGAGTAGCGTATCATCTGATTTTCGGAGAATCTCTTCACCCATGCGCGTGTGGGAACGCATGATCAGGACTTCCTCCTGACTCAGGCCGCCTTGAATATTGAGAATTGAATCCGGTAATCCTATTTTGCCGATATCGTGCATGGAGGAGGCATTGGCCAGCAGGTCCACTGCATGGTCTGAAAGTCCCGAAGCCTTGCCGAGGACGCGGCAGTACTCCGACACCCGGGCCACGTGCCGGGCGGTTTCCTGACCGCGATTCTCCACGACGTCCGCGAGGGTCATCATTATTTCTTTTCTTGTATTGACCATTTCTGTGTTGAGTTCTGTAAGCCATTCTTCGCTTTTTCTGCGATGCTTGACTTCGGCTTCGAGTTCGAGGATTCGCTCCTCTACTTTTTTTTCAAGTTCGACGGACAAGGATCTGAGCGTGCGCTCCGCCTTCTTGAGGGCCGTGATATCGCGGAACACCATGATGCGGGCATTCTCATGCCTGAATACGGGGAATAACCTGACCGAATAATAAATTTCGGCGCCGTCGGCATCTATGGTCAATTCCGTTTCATGCGAGCGGTGAGTCAGGAGATCCAGGCAACCCGACATACGCGAAGAGAATATTTCATTGGCGCGGCGTCCGTTGAGCTGCGGAAACGAAGATCCCATCACACGGCTGAACGCGTCGTTATGGTCAACCACCAACCCCTCTTGATCTATGACGATTACTGGGTCACGCAAGTTTTCGACTATCTTCTGTCTGGCGGCAGGAAGCACTCCAGCCATGCGGAATCTAAAAAGACCGATAGCGATCAACAGGTCACCCGCGACCAGCCAGAGTGAACTGGATTCGAACCGTCCGTGCATTCGTATTCTTGCGATCGTCAGGACTGTGCCCACAAGCGGCAACAGCAGACCCGCTCCCGCGCACAGCGCGCCACGTCTGCGGGCCCCACGAGAATGCAGAGCGTGCAGAAAAAGACGCAGAATTCCAAGCAATGATATGAAGTAAATCGGAACGAGGAGCAGAAGCATCGGTAGGGAAAAAGTATAAAGCAGTTCTCCGAAAGGCACCGCGGTATCTATCGAAGCGTCCGCGCGATGCAATCCGTGCAAGGGGCTTGAGACTGCGAACAGGAACGTCGCCGCGGGAACTATAAAAAACAGCCACCAAGTACGCCACCCGCCCTTGAACCAGCTTCCTTCATATCGATGAGAGAATGAAAGCGCCAGGACAGCCACAAGCCCGACGGCAAGAAACTGAAAGTCATCATAAAATACTTTGAGTGTCAGTGATGAGGAGATTATTTCCAAGAGCACTGCCAGAGACCACAGCGCCTGTGCAAGAAGCAGGGCAAAAAACGTCTGGCCCACAGGAGTCCGGTTGCGGAGGTGTACAAAAATTCCTAGCCATAGGGGAAAAAGCGCAGATATAAAGTAGGGCAACAGATACAGAATACCCTGCAGGGTATTCATGGATATGTACCGATGAAAATTTCTTTTAATAAAAGTCTCTGGTTCATTTCCTGAGCCTGATCGTCGATTTTCTCTTGCTGGTGCTGAAAGTGGAAGAATCACCACGTATAATGCGCACTGTATTCCTCCCCCATTGCAAGGCTCATATACTAATGCCCTGATCCAGGGCTGACAAGCACGAATCAAATTTCCGACAAGGCGCCTGTTAAGCGCGAGCGCTAAATTTCCAGGTATAATCCGCCGCCCTGCGCGCCTTCTGAGGCCATAATGCCCAAGCTGACCTCGTGGGCACAACTCCTGGCTATCCTGCCTGAAGTGAGGCGTCGATACACGGTTTCCAGAAGAGTCTGATTGGTGCCTTTCGGGCTCCTGATTTCCAGCCTCAAACCATGGTCACGGCCTTCGAACGACAGGACCAGAGGCCTGATATCCGCGAAGCTCGCGACCAGGTCGCTAGTAAGCAGCGCGACGATTACTGAGCTCTGTGGATCGAGTGAAGCGCCCGAATTCCCTGTCGCGCGTACCGAGCAGGCTCCTTCATGCCTTTCATCGAAAGCCTGTTGAACGATGGAGCGTAAAAGCTCGTAACCATCGATTCGCCCGTCTTCCGGTCTGGACAGGAACAAGTCGTTGGCAATCGTCAAGGCGCCGATGCGACGCTTGTTGTCTTCCTTATGAGTACCGGCTACGCGATCAGATTCCTCATCGAGCGCCAATAGACTCTGCACCACCTGGAGGTTGTTTCTGACTCGGTGCTGTAGTTCACGAAGAAGATCTTCCTTGATTTCAATGATTGCCTTCAGTTCAGCGCGTACCGCATTCGATTGCGCTAGTTCTTCTGATAGCCTGACTGCCAGCAGCTCGCGTTCGGCCAGAGCGTTTGCCAATACGACAAGGAGGCGCTGCGTGACTATAGCCAGCATGAGACAGGCGACCAGCAGGCTCGCGCCGATGATCAGGACGGTGACGGGCGTGGCTCCATGTCCCTCGGCGCCGAGATAGAGCGCCAGGCTCCACGCGGCCATAAAAGCCATGGTCAGTCCTATAGTCGCGGCGACGAGCCGGCGTATGCTGAACAAAGCTGACAAGACTACCGCAACGATCAGCCAGATGTAGCCGGCGCCCAGCGGCCCAGTATAGATAAGCACCACCATGCCGACCAGGAGAGACGAACATACGAGCAGGATGAGTTTGACGTTGTACGGTACCCAGGATCCATAGGCCGCGACAAGTAGAACCGCGTAGGCCAGCGTATCGACAATGACGATGCCCCAATAAGCCTCCATGGCGGCAACGATGACACTGGGAAGATAGGCTACCGCAGCGGCGATCGCGCTGAAACGCAAGAGGCTAGAAAGGACGGCTTCTCGTTCTTTGGATAAGCTTTGAATCATGTTAAAATGGTAGCTGAGGGGCCGCCCCTCGTCAATTCGTTTCAATACCTTGCTATCAGCGGCTCTATCGAGACGAAAACAGGGATCGAGATACCCTGGCTGTTTAAGGCAGCCGAAGACCTTGCTCAGCGTTATTCCGGCGGGATAGTATCAAGCCCATGACACATGCTGAAAAGGATCGAGGCCTCGGCGCTCTGGCCCTGGCCGGAACGGCCTTCTTCTGGAGTCTCGCCGGACTCCTCATAAAACTCGTTGACTGGAATCCCTTCGCCATAGCCAGCGGACGCAGCCTGGTGGCGGCTGTATTCTTGCTCATCTGGATAAGGAAGCCAAAATTCACGTTCTCCGGGCCTCAAATAGGCGCGGCTCTGGCTAGCACGGCCACGATGCTGCTGTTCATTTACGCCAACAAGGCCACGACCTCGGCCAATGCCATACTCTTGCAGTACGGGGCGCCGATCTACACAGCCATTCTGGGCGCCATTTTCCTGAAAGAAAGGCCAAAAGCTGAACACTGGCTGGCCTTCGTGGCGGTCGCGGCCGGCATGGCGCTCTTCTTCATGGGAGACCTCGGCGGGGGAGCCTTGTTGGGCAATATTGCCGGCATAGCCTCCGGCCTGACCTTTGCAGCCTACCTGGTATTCCTCCGCATGCAGAAGGACGGATCACCGCTGGAATCCAACCTGCTGGCGCACCTGATGACTGCCGCCATAGGTTTCATCGTCGCGCTGTTCCTGCCAGCGCCCCGCGTCACCGTTACAGCGCTCGCGGCGATAGCCGCGCTTGGTATATTCCAGATAGGCATAGCCGCCATTTTGCTATCCTGGGCCATCAAGCGGGTCAGCGCAATCCAGGGCTCCATCATCGCCGGGCTTGAACCGGTATTCAATCCGCTCTGGGTATTCCTGGCGCTCGGGGAGAAACCCGGCGCCAATGCGCTTGCGGGCGGAGCGGTAATCATTACCGCGGTCGTCGTGTCCTCCATAGTGACGGCACGTCGCGCGAGGCGTTAGTTTTGGCGAGTAGATTGAGATAATACTTTATTTGGAGGGAACCATGGTACGGCATACAAGCGATATCAAGCCGGTGGAAATGAAGGGCAATGGCGTTATAGGCGTTACGAAGCAGATCGTCATCGGTCCAAAAGACGGATATGACGGCTTCTTCAGGGTGTTCACCGTGCAACCAGGCGGCACGAGCCCCTACCATTCCCATGACTGGTTCCACGCCAACTACATTCTTGAAGGCCAGGGAAACCTCGTCATCGAGGGTGTCGCGCAACCGATCAAGGCCGGTTCTGTGGCCTACATCGAGGGCGGAAAGAACCACAACTTCGTCAATACAGGCGCCACGCCTCTCAAGTTCATTTGCCTCGTGCCTCAGAGCGGCGACTCGTACTAAGACAACCAGAACGGGCGGGACTGGGAGCGGGAATATTTTTCCCTTACAGCTCGCCCGCTGTTCCTTCCCTTCCCTATCTTCGCTGCAAAATCTATTCAGTAAAAACATAATCCCTACTCTTATAGTAATATATAACTCTATATACAGAAAAGATTTGTGAGTGTTACTATGCATAGATCTCTTGTTTGGCATGCTTATTGCTTTATTGAAGATATGCTATATGTCAATTTGTGTATCAGGGAGAACAAATGAAACACGCCAAAGGAAGGTCGTTGATAGTCGCGTTGGCATTGCTCGCGACTACGGCATCTGCTTGGGCCTCCGGTCAGAATTACGGCGCGGCAGCCGCGGCCGCGGCGCTTACGAGTGGAAAGGCATTAGCCGTCGCCGACATGCTGCGATGGGCAGCCGAGGATGAGTACCTAGCCCATGGCGAATACGCTACCATACTGCGGAAATTCGGCGACGTAGGTCCTTACAGCACGATAATCAGCACGGAAGAGCAACACCTTGACTGGCTCAGGGCTGAATACATAACCCGCGGCCTTGCCTTCCCGGCGGACGGTTCGACGCCCTACATGGTCGTCCCGACCGACCTCAAGGCGGCGGCCCAGGCGGGAGTCGACGCCGAGATCTCAAACATCGCCATGTACAAGGCATTTTTAGCGCAACCAGAAGTCTCCGGATATGAAAACGCCTCAGTCAAGACCCTGTTCGAGCGGCTGATGCGCGCCAGCGAGAACCACCTGAGAGCCTTCAACACTCAATCGTCAAAATACTAGAATATCTGTTCAACCAAACTCCAGGAGGGCATATGGCCAAGACAACAAGCGGGAAAAAACCGAAAAAAACTTCACGGTGGGTTCGCGGGGGCATCCAGATATTTTTTCTGGCTCTCGTCGCGCTCGTAGCCACAAACGAGGCGCTGAGCGAACAGGGTATCGAGACGCTCTCGTTCGTAGAAGGCGCGTCGCTACATGCCATCTGCCCCTTTGGCGGCGTAGTGTCATTCTGGCAACTAGCGACAGCGGGCACGCTCGTCAAGAAGGTGCACGAATCGTCCGTTGCCCTCGGGGTCATCGCTCTCGTGCTGTCCGTGCTCTTAGGACCGGTCATATGCGGTTGGATCTGCCCTCTCGGCAGCGTCCAAGAATGGATAGGCTCCATAGGTCGGAAGTTGTTCAAAAAACGCTATAACACCTTCGTGCCGCGCTCCATAGACAGACCGCTCAGGTATCTCCGCTATGTCGTGCTGATATGGGTTTCGTACATGACGATAGTGACCGGTAAGCTAATTTTTCAGGAATATGACCCCTACTTTGCGCTCTTCAATTTCTGGACCGGCGAGGTAGCCATAGCGGGAGGTCTTATCCTGGTGCTTACGCTTATCGGCTCGCTGTTTGTTGAACGCCCCTTCTGCAAGTACGCCTGCCCATACGGCGCCTTCCAGGGCATCTTCAACCTATTCAGGATCTTCGGCATCAAGCGAGTCGCCTCGACCTGTATATCGTGCAAGGCCTGCGACAAGGTCTGCCCGATGAATATAGAAGTATCCAGCAGCGGCACGGTCCGCGACCACCAGTGCATCAGTTGCCTTCAATGCACCAGCGAGGATGCCTGCCCTGTCGCCGCTACCGTCGTGCTGGCAGCAGGATCCGCCGACGTCAAAACAGCGCCCGCTGAGAAGGAGGCGGTATGATCCGCATAAAGACAGTCCCTTTGGCGATTATCTCGATCGTAACAATGCTCGGTGGTATTGTAATCGCCAAGTCTGTAGGGTACTACGAGACGACGGCCAGCAAGGATCCGGTCAAGTTCAAGACCGGAAAACTGGCGGGTTTGCCAAACCCCGCCGACATCCGCGGGTCTTACACCTGGGTAGATATAGAAAAGGCCTTCAAGGTTCCCGCCGCGGAAGCGGCCGCGGCCTTCTCGGGAGCCGACCACGCCCTCGATCCTGCCAGCCGTGTCAGCGAACTTGAGACGGTGTACGCGGGCATCCTGCCGGCGGGTCTTGAAATAGGCACTGGCGCGGTACGGCTCTTCGTCTCTCTGTACACGGGATTGCCGTTCGAGGCCGAGGAGGGTTCAGTGCTTCCTGAAGGCGCCTTGGCCCTGTTAGCTACGCGCCCCGGCATGGATGCGGAAGCGCTCAGGAAATTCATCATTCCCGGAACTTCCGAGGCCGTACAGGGAGCCGCGCCGCGGGCCGCGGCTCCTGTTACAACGCTGGCGCCTGCGGCGGCAAATCCGGCAGCGGCGAGCGCGTCACCTGCGAGCAATGCTCAGACGGCGCCAGCGGCAGCGCCTTCCGCTACGACCGCGGGAACGGGTAGCGGTAGCGGATCAGGGACCGGAACGACCACGACAACGTCGGGTCGCGCGGTGGTGGGCAAGACCAGCTACGGCGACCTGTACGACTGGGGCCTGACCGAGGCCCAAATCGAGGCAACGACGGGATTCAAGCCTGGTTCGCGTACGCAGAGCGTCAGGGAAGCGGCCGCCGCGGCCGGCATAGAGTTCTCCACCTTCAAGACGGCGCTCCAGGCTCTGGTGGACAAGACGGCGCCCTGACGACACAAACGACGGCTAGTGCATACTAGTCAAGAAAGCGGGCTCCCCTCGGGGAAGCCCGCTTTGTCTTTGCCTTTTTTGACTGCTTTACTTAGATTTATCTCATGTATACGCTGACGAACATCCTTGGCATGTCGTCCTCACCCGCGCGCAACATAGCGATAGAAGAAGGGTTGCGAGCGGTGGTCGCGACTGATCTGGCCACTGGAATGTCAGCCGGATATTTTGCCGCCTACGCCAATACAGCCTGCATCGTGCTCGGCAGGAACCAGGAGGCGGCCGCCGAGTTGAGTCCGGTAGCCCTCGCTACCGGTGCGCCGAGGGTATACCGGCGCACCAGCGGCGGAGGAACCGTATATCACGATGAAGGCAATCTGAACTGGGCGTTTGTGGTTCCCGGAACCTTGGCGGACAGAGCCGGGCTCTTGCGGCTCGTTGTTGGGGCTCTGACGGCGGCGGGGGTGCGGGCGACCGTGGGCGACCGCGGGGAAGTGACAGCCGCGGGGCGCAAAATAGGCGGCACCGCCGCCGCCGCAGGAAACGGCGTACTCCTCTTCCACGGTACCCTGCTCGTGAATACTGACCTTGCAGCCTTGCAGGCATGCCTGGCCGCCCATACAAAAAACTACAGAGCCGGCTCCGTCCGTTCAGTGCCCTCGGCAGTAGGAAACTTGAGAGAACTGGCGCCAGGCCTGACTGTCGAGGCGTTGGCGCAGATGCTCGCAAGCGCCATCGCCGGCAGGGTATCTGCCGCCTGGAAATCCCTTGTCGACATGCCGCTCGTCGAAGTATTAACACAAGAACTCTCATCGGATGCCTGGATATACGAACGCTCGCTACGGATTGGGCGAGGCGTCGGGGCGCCTAGCTGACAAAGCCGCTGGCCATGAAAGGAATCACATGAAAAGCACCGAACCGATGGATGAACTCCGCGCGCTGGTAGATACCGTCAAGGTTGGCTTCCTGTCGACGCTTGGCATTGACGGCTATCCTCATACTAGATGGATGACCACGACTATGCTCCCTGGTGAACACCGTTTCTTGTATTGCGTTTCTATGGCCGGCTCGCGAAAAGTTGCCGATATCCAAAGCGATGAAAAAGTAACGTGGTCATTTCAGGCCGCCTCTATCAACAAGGTGGTAACGATTAACGGGAGCGCCGTGGTGCTGGACAACCCGCAACTCAAGGCCGAGGTACTGGAAGTCCTTGGTCCCAATTTAAGCAATTTCTGGCGCATCAATCCCGATCCCGGACACCTCATCGTCATTGAAACCGCTATCGAACACGTGTCGCTGTACCTACCGGCTGAAGGAACTGTAACACAGACCGAGGCTCAGGCATGAAAAAAAGCGACGCCGAACTGTACTGGAATCTGCGCAATGAAATGACCCGCATCCGCCGCTTCGAAGAAAAAACCGGCCAGATGTATGGCCTCCGGAAGATAGGCGGCTTCTGCCATCTGTACAACGGACAGGAGGCGGTAGCCGTCGGCTTCATCGGAGCCATGGACCATGAGAAAGACAAGGTGCTCACCGGTTATCGCGACCACGGCCACGCGCTGGCCGCCGGCATGAATCCAGACGCCGTCATGGCAGAGCTGTTCGGCAAGATTACCGGCGTATCACGCGGCAAGGGTGGTTCTATGCACCTCTTTGACCCGGACAGGGGCTTCCTGGGCGGCAACGGCATAGTGGGCGCTCAGATACCGGTGGCCGTCGGCGTCGCCTTCGCTCAGAAATACAAGAAAACCGGCGGAGCCACCGCGGTGTTCTTCGGCGACGGCGCCATCCACCAGGGCGCCTTCCACGAGGCGCTCAACCTGGCCAAGATATGGAAGCTGCCTACGGTGCTGGTCTGCGAGAACAATCAGTGGGGGATGGGCACCAGCTGGAAGCGGGTAT
>Ga0154384_1212_pt3 | contig 11234 bp, 12 predicted proteins | sample RifGroB1_FD_115896 | JGI IMG/M metagenome (GOLD analysis project Ga0154384, IMG submission 115896) | Spirochaetes bacterium GWB1_59_5 | reverse complement strand
TTCCTTGCCGATAAACGGCTTCAGGGCAGCCACATGCTCTTCCGCCGGGCTCATCCTGCCCGTTCCCTCGTCGAGTACTATCTTGCCGCCCTCTTCCAGCACCTTGACGGTCAGGAAATTCATCGGCGGCGAACCGATGAATCCGGCGACGAATTTATTTATCGGGTGGTTGTAGAGGTACAGAGGAGAACCGATCTGCTGAACGAGGCCGTCCTTCATAACGACTATCTTGTCGCCCATGGTCATGGCCTCGACCTGATCGTGAGTCACGTAGATCATTGTCGCCTGGAGGCGCAGATGCAGGTCGATTATCTCCGCGCGCATCTGCACGCGAAGCTTGGCGTCCAGGTTGGACAGCGGCTCGTCAAACAGGAAGACCTTAGGATTGCGGACTATGGCGCGGCCGACGGCCACGCGCTGGCGCTGGCCGCCGGAAAGCTGCTTTGGCTTGCGATCCAGGTACTTTTCGATGTCGAGGATCTTTGCGGCCTCGCGAACCCTCTGCTCGATCTCGGCCTTGGGCAGCTTGCGGATCTTGAGACCGAAGGCCATGTTGTCGTACACGCTCATGTGCGGATAGAGCGCGTAGTTCTGGAACACCATCGCGATGTTCCTGTCCTTGGGCGGTACGTCGTTGACGATCTGGCCGTCGATGCTTATCTCGCCGCCCGAGATTTCCTCGAGCCCAGCCACCATTCGAAGCGTCGTCGACTTGCCGCAACCCGAAGGGCCGACAAAAACGACGAATTCCTTGTCCTCGATGGTGATGTTGACTGAATCGACCGCTTTGACGTCCCCGTCGTAGACCTTGGTGACGTTCTTGAGAATTACTCTTGCCATGTTCTCTCCCTTTCAGAGCTTATCTTATGGGCCACATTGTAGGGTCGATCCGGGCAGTTGTCAAACTAAACGTCCTATCCTTGACAGCGAGGACGTCAACTCGGACAATGCGGTTATACGCGCTAATCATGCGACCACCCTACAATAAGGAGCACGAAGATGGTACTGACAAGAAAAAGGATTAGCCTGATTGCCACCCTGGCGCTAACGTTAACGGCGGCAACTACGCTCACGGCCTGCGTCAGCCAGCAGCCGGCAGTCGTTGAGGAGCCGGCCGAAGAAGAAACTGACGCGACGAGCGCCTCCACTGCGGACGGCGAATGGGGAGAAGCTACGGCCACTGGTTCCTGACAAACCGATAATCAGCCCCGGACGGCCTCGACGCCGCGCGACCGCAGGCTGCGCCGCCACGCGTCCATGAGCACGCCGAAGGCGACGCCGGCGTTCAGGCTGCCCTTTGCGCCCAGCATCGGAATGCTGACGGTGCGGGAGCACAGCGCCATGGCCTCGGGCGATACGCCCAGTTCCTCCGAGCCCACCACGACGATGCCGCGCTCCGGAAATTCAAAAGTATCAATGGATTCTCCGCGTAGTTCCAGCGCGAACGCCTCTCCCGATTCCGACAGCGCCTCCAGGCCTCCGCGCCGCCATGGCACGACGGCGGTCGCGCCCATCGCGGAGCGGGCCGCGCGCGGATGGCTGGGGTCGGCGGTAAAGCCTGACAGTACTATTTCCGCGGCGCCGAACGCGTCGGCGCTCCTGAAGATCGAGCCCACGTTGAACGGCGAACGCAGGTCTTCCAGATACGCGCGCACGCCCGGAAACACCCTGCGTACGCCCCCGGCAAGCGAGAGTCCCAACGGTTCGCGCAGGTCCCAGTCGGCTGGCGACAGCCCCGCATGGGCTTCGAGTCCCCGTGCAAGTCTATTTACAAGGCGTATTCCCGCCTGCGGCGACGACAAGGCCGTCCTGCCAGCCTCGCCTGAGGCCTCGGCCGCGAGCGCGCGCAGTTCCGCCGGCAGCGACTCGTCCCGCTCAAACGCGGCGCACAGTTCAGAAACCCACGCGCCCGCGCCGCTCTGGCCGTTGCGGTAATCAGCCTCCACATGCCCCAGCACCTGCGCCGCCTTCCGCGCCCTGTGCAAAGGCGACAGCGTCATCAACTTCCGTATAGTTATCATGAATTACCTTGTTCTACAAAGAATAACAAAGAGGATAAGAGAATAAGAGAGAAGAAAGAGCCGAGAAAGATAGAATTGGAGCATCAGGAATTGAGGAGAGCTTATCATATACATTTTCGATCGCCTCTCTTCTCGCCCGACTCTTTCCCTAACATCTTTCTCTTTCCTTCCTCTTATTCTCTTATCCTCTTCGCAATCCTCGTCAGTACACGGTTTTTATGAAGTCGAAGACATCGTCTACGGTCATCGTGCGCGGCAGGAAGTTCATGAAGTCGAAGCGGCGAGCGGCTTCGGCGGTCTCCACGAGGCGCTCCAGGGGTAGCTCGAAGTCCTTGAGGCGGCTGGGTATCTTAAGGAGTCCCAGCCGCGTGCGCATAGACTCCACGGCCCTCGCGGCCGCGCCCGCGGCGCCTTCCTCGGGGTCGACCTCGCAGAACAACGGCGCTATGGCCGCGATCTTCTCGGGTCTTGAGCGTGACAGCGATTCGAGGAGGTACGGCAGGATGACCGCGGCCAGGTTGGCCTTGGGTACGCCCCAGCGGGCATTGATAGCAAAGGAGATGGCCGTGCCGAGGCCCGGCGACGAGGCGGCGAGCCCCAGCCCGGACAGGAAGCAGGCGCGCACGGCGTCCATCCTGGCCTGTGGATCCTCGGGGCGCTGGATGGTAACGTCGAGAGCGCGGATATACAGGCCTATGGCCTCTTTTAGCGCCATGTCGGACAAAAAACCCTCACGGGCCGAGGCGTAGCCTTCAATGGCGCCCATCGTGCCGTCCAGCAGCGCGGCGGCCGCTGTTTTCGCGGAGAGGCCGCCCAGCGCGTTCGGGTCCAGCACGACGGCGGTCTCGACGCCGCGACGCGCCTGCAGGAATACGGCGCCGCCGGAACGCGCATCGGTCAGCACGAGGCCGCCGGACAGCAGGAAGGGATCGCGGTAGCTTGTCGGAACGAGCACGAGGGGCAAGGACTGCCGTACCGGAGGTTCGCCGTCCATCCAGCGATCCACAGAACTGTCCCCGGTAGCCAGCGCCGCGACAGCCTTGGCCACGTGGAGGGCCTTGATGCCGCCCAGACCTATGACGAGCGGCGCGCGGGAGCCTCTGGCCAAGGCCACGGCTTCATCGACAGCGGTCGAGGAAGGTCGCTCGCTCATGTCGTCAAAGACGATGAGCTGCATGCCCCGCCCTTCGAGGATGGTAGTAAGCCGTTCGGTCGTTTTGGCCTCGCCCAGGCCCGGATCGGCGACGAGCAACGCCCGGTCAGGGCCTCCCTCGAGCACCAAGGGCAGTTTGTAGAGCGCGTCTTGCCCTATGAAGCAGTCAGCCGGTACGTGGAACCTAAAATCAGCCATACGCCGTACTCCTCTTGGAGGCCTCGGTCTTTATCATAGGCTTTATATTATATCGATGATAATGCCTCGATATAATAAAAAGGGCGGAAGCCTGCAAGCCTCCGCCTTTATCTGGAATGCATATCCTAAATTCTAGAGGAACTGGTCGAGGATGCGATCCGCGGTAGCGTTCAGGACGGTATCGTTGATGTAGTTCGGATCGTCGAGCTTTGCCTTGATCTCGGCGACACGGTCCATCCTGACTTCCGGAGCGGATTTAGCCAGCTCGAGCGCCTTGAAGAGCTCGGCCTTGACCATGGCCTCCGAGGACAGGCTCACGGAATCATTCCCCGAATTCCTGTCGGCGCGAGTTACGCCGGAGGGTTTCTTGGGCTGGATTGGATCCAGCGGGTTCAGCCTGTCAATCGTCATCGGTGGCCCCTGCCTTTCACATTGTCAGTATCGGCAACACAGTGCTTCAAGTTTACCCTTTTTTAAAACCGGATACAAGTAGCGCGATCTCACCCTTGACTTCGGGTCTGGCCGCCAGCGTATCCCGGACTTCTGACGCCGGGCCGCACAGGAACTCCTCGTGCAGCTTCGTCATCTCCCTGCCGACGCATATGCGCCGCTCGCTATCTATATCGGCAATATCGGCCAATAGTTTTACTATCCTATGAGGAGATTCGTACATGACGAAGGCTTCTTCTCGCGCCATGAGCTCCGCTGCCCTAGAACGGCGGCGACCGGGCTTGGGAGACGGAAATCCGGCGAAGGTCACAGCCTTGTAGAAGATGCCGGAGGCCGAAATGAGCGCGGCGAAGGCGCTGGGTCCAGGTATTGGTACGACCTCATGACCGGCCTCGCGGGCGCGCATCGTGGCCAGGATGCCGGGATCGGAGAGGCAGGGTGTGCCGGCGTCGGAGCAATAGGCTACGTTCTTGCCCTGATCGAGCAGACCCAGGATGCGCGCGGAGCCTTTTTCTTCCTCATACGCATAGCAGGCGACGAGTTGTTTCTTAACGCCCAGATGGTTAAGGAGCTTGAGCGTGTGTCTGGTATCCTCGCAGGCTATCGCGTCCACCTCGCCGAGTATCCTTATGGCGCGCAGCGTGATGTCTTCGAGGTTGCCTATCGGCGTCGCGATCATGTACAGGGTAGCCATGCCCGTAGTATGGCCTCATGCCGCGCGTATCGTCAACGCCATGCTATACTCAAACTATGGATGATTTGATTTTCGCTACCATACTCGCTTCAGTAGGCGTCTTCTTGCTCTGGCTGTTCTGGGCACTGGTCTATAGCCCCCATGCCGCGCGCAAGGAGCGTACCAATCCCCGTTTCGTAGCCGATAGCCGCGGAGAAATGAAGGAGAAGGGAGTAGGCGTGCGGACCTGTCCCGTATGCGGCGAAAAGCTGACACCAGGAGCCCTCGTCAAGTCAAAGGTGTTCAAAAGCACAAGCGCCGACAAGGTCATGCAGATATACGGGTGCCCCTACTGCTGGCCGGAAAACACCGAATATCGCCGCGTATGCCCGGTCTGCGAGAAGATAGTGCCGCGAGGGGGCTATCTGCTGGCCCGCTACTTCGAAAAACCCGGCCACCGCCACGTCCACGTCCTAGGCTGCTCCGGCTGCCGTAGAGGTTAAGCTGGTAAAGACCAGGAATTTTGCACAGAGAAAAAGAGAAGATGAGGAATAAAGAGTAGGAAATTTGGCAAAGAGCCACAGAGAAGACGAGTTAGAAAATTATAAAGATAAAGAATTTTAAAACTTTCTTTCTTAATCCCTCTTATCCCCCCTCATCTTCTCTGTGTCTCTTTGCAAATTCTTTTAAACGACTTTACCGTTCCAGGCAGGCGAGGTAGGTTTCACTGATGGGTTTGTTGCCTACGGTGTGGCCGAGGCGGCGGTCGGGGCGGACGGCACCGTGGTAGTCACTGCCGGCGCTGACACGGAAACCGAATTCGCGGGCCAAGGCGTCCAGGCGGGTGCAGTCAACGAGCCTGGCAGTGGGGTGCCAGGCTTCAATGCCGTCTACGCCTAGCGCTTTCCACTCCTCGAACAGGGAACGCAGCCGCTTCCAACTGGCGAACAGCGACATGGGGTGGGCGACGAAGGCCAGTCCTCCGGATTCCTGGACGACGCGAATGGCTTCGGAAAGTTCCATACAGGCCTTGCGGAGATAATAGGGCCTCCCCTTGGCCAGGTAGCGGTCGAAGGCAGCCTGCTTGTTTTTGACGACGCGCTTGGCGACGAGCAACTCGGCGATATGTGGTCGGCCTATCATGCCGGTTCCGGCTCGGACTCGCAGCTCCTCATAACTGATGTCGACACCATCGGCCCTGAACAACTCGACGACGGCACGGTTGCGGTCTTCGCGAGAAGTGGCCAGAAGCGCAGCAGCGCTTCGTAGTGGCTGCTTAATATCCAGGAGATCTAGTCCTAGCAAATGGAATTCGCCGGGCTCGAAGGCTATCTCAATCTCGATGCCCCGTATAAAACGTAGCCCCAGCACTTGCGCCGCGACACCCGCCTCTGCGAGGCCATCCAGGGAGTCGTGGTCGGTGAGAGCAAGCGCGGTTAAGCCTTCCGCGGCGGCCTTCTCTACGAGGGCCCGGGGAGTAAGCGCCCCGTCGCTGGCGGTGGAATGGGTGTGCAAATCTATCATCGGTGTTTCATTCTGACCGTTTGCGTCGGTTTTGCATAGGCGCATGCATGTCAAAAATCTCCTTTTGTCATTACACTAGATGTGATGACGAAGAAGTCCGGCCCCCTGGCCCCAGCTCAAGCCCAATACCGGCAGCCCTATCGCGCCCTAGGCTCCTCACACGCTCGTGAGTACTCTCACGCCCGCGAGTACCCTCGCGCCCATCCCTGGTATGCGCTCGATCATGCGGCCATCATCTATCCAGCCATCCTCTCGGACAAGATAAGCGCGTATTTCAGAATTCAAGCCACACTCGTTGACCGGGTCGATGTCGAACGTCTGCAGGCCGCCCTGGACGCGATCAGGCCTCGCTTTCCATATTTACAGATTGAGTTGCGCAAGGGTTTCTTCTGGTTCTTCTTCGAGCGTAACGAGGCTCCCAATCGGGTCGTGCAGGACTCGAAATTCCCCATGCAAAAACTGTCGACCAGAAAACGGGGCGGGTATCTGTACAGAGTGAGGGCCTTTGACAAGAGGGTGGCTCTGGAAATATGCCATATCCTGACCGACGGCTACGGGGCGATGATTTTTTTCAGATCGTTACTAGCCGAATATTACCGTATGCAGGGCATCCAGACGGAGTACGGCGATGGCGTCTTCGACCCAAAGGGCACGCCCGACCCCGCGGAGTGGGAAGACGCGTTTTCTCGCCATGCGACGCCAGGCGCGCCAAAACCCGTGCGCGGCACTGCCGCCTGGCATCTGCCTGGTCTGGCCTTGCCCCTGTACACCATGCGGGTAACGACCGGAACGCTTTCTCTCGCCTCGGTTCTAGTAAAGGCCAAAGAATACGGGGCCACGCTTACGGTATATCTGGCGGCGGTTTATCTGGCGGCGCTCCAAGATGTACAAGACGCGCACCCCCGGTGCGCCGACAGGCGAAAGCGCAAACCGTTGCGACTTCAGGTTCCCGCCAACTTGCGGAACTTCTTCCCGTCGACAACGCTCCGCAACTTCAGCCTCTACGCCTTACCCGATATAGACACGAGGCTGGGTCATTATGAGTTCCGGGAAATCATCGTCAGGGCCAAGGCGATGATGAGCTTAGCCTATGATTCCAAGGAGCTGGCCAGAACGATTACCAGGAACGTGATGACAGCCAAGAATCCCTTCATCCGCATCATTCCTCTTATCCTAAAGAACATCTTCATGCGTAGCGTCTATAAATCCCATGGAGAGAACCTCTATTCCAGTCTCGCGACTAACGTCGGCATGGCCAGGCTGCCTGACTCATTCGCTGAAAAAGTACTCCGAATCGATGTATTATTGCCCTCGACACCGGGCCTAAAAACCGTCGCGGCTATGATCAGCCACCGCGACGCGCTTTCAATTAGTTTCGGGAGCGTGATAGAACGCAACGACCTAGAACGCGCCTTCTTCACAAGGCTCGTCAAGGATGGGCTGAGGGTAAAGGTAGAATCGAACCAGGTTACCGACCCCGGAAAGGAATCTAGTCATGCCCTATTGTAGTAACTGCGGCGTGGAGCTCGACGACAGCGTCGCCGCCTGTCCCCTGTGCTCGACTCCCATACAGAAATTCGACGCGCTGACCCGGAAGCCAGAAGACAGCCCCTATCCGCAGCACATCATCGACCCAGAAGACGCATATAGGCTGTCCAAGGCGGAGCGCCGTCGGATAGGGGTAGAACTGCTGACCCTGGCGGTGGCACTCGCGAGCGCGGCCCTGTTGCTCGTGGATCTGCTGTCAGACGCAAGCCTGGGATGGTCCCGCTATGCTGTGGCGTCGGTCGTCTTTGGCTGGATTGTATCGGTCACACCGATAGTGCTGTATGGAAGGATCAAGGCGGCGTTGTCCATCATGGCCGCGGCTGTCATCGCGTTTTTACTGGTGTTGGACGGAATGGACGGGCAGATGGAGTGGTCGCTTACACTTGGCACGCCGATAGCCATGACCACCTTCATGATCGCCGCGGCAACTGCCGAGATCATGGTCACGAGGCGGATCAAAGGGATCAACCTGCTGGGCATAGGAGCCCTGGGACTGTCAGTTTTTCTCATCGCCCTGGAATCAATACTCAGAATAGGGCTGGGGACCAGCATACGCCCGTACTGGTCTATAGTCGCGGCGCTCGCGCTCGTGTCGGTGGCGGTATTCCTGTTCTACCTGCACGGACGGGTGCTACGCGGCGCCGATCTTCGCAAGATATTCAGGCTGTAGAGCCAATTTCAAAATGCGTCTGCATTTTGAAAAATCCGTTGACGGCGGCCCCGGAAGGCCGCCGTCAACGTTATTTAGTCTCGGGGGGTTCGATGCCGAGCAACTCTACTTCGAAAACCAGGGTCTTGAAGGGCTCTATGCCGCCCTGGGAACCCTGCTCTCCATACGCGAGCATCGACGGAATATAGAACTTGTACTTGGATCCGACGGGCATCAGCTGGATGCCTTCTACCCAGCCGGGTATGACCATGGCGACGGGGAACACGGCCGGCTCGCCCGATGCGATGGAGCTGTCGAACTCCTTGCCGTCAAGGAAGGTGCCGACGTAGTCGACGCGAACGGTGTCCGTCTCAAGGGGTTTGGGACCGGTACCAAGGGTGAGAACCTCGTATTGGAGGCCGCTGGCCGTGGTGGTAACGCCGGCCTTCTTGCCGTTTTCGGCAAAGAAAGCGGTCTCTGCCTCAAGATTCTTGTCGGACTTTACCTTCATGGCGGCCATGATGGCGACCTGGATGGTGTTCTGCGCTTCTTCTATGCTGACCGTGGGTTTCTCGTTCTCTATGATGTCCTTGATGCCCGCGACGAACTGCTTGTAATCGATCTCGACGCCGGTATCCTTGAGGCTTGAGCCGACGGCGACACCGAAGGCAAAACTGACATCTGACTTGGAGGCAAGCGCGCCAGGGACCGCGGCTTCTTTGGTTTCTTCCTTGGAGCCACAAGCTGAAACGGAGAAGGAAAGCGCCGCAACGGCGGCGAGCATGATGATAGTCTTCTTCATGATACTTCCGGAAAAGTTGATGGAGCGGGGCGCAAGGCGCCCGAGCCTCCCGCGGAGGCTCGGACAAGAATACCAACTGCAGGCGGAAAGGACAAGGCTCGCGATGGTCCGCGCGTCCGCTAGTCCGCGCGGAGACAGGCTACATCTTGCGCAATTGCGAGACCAAGGCCTTGAAATCCTTGGGATACGGAGCCTCGATACGCACCGCCGCACGCGTCGTCGGATGAATGAATTCAATGGAAAACGCGTGCAACGCCGTACGGGTAATGAGCGGGCGCTCACGTTCGTCGTCGCCCTTCCATCGTCGTTTTATCTTGGAAAGAAGAACGGGTTTTCCGTCGCCGTAGAGCGGATCGCAGGCTATAGGATAGCCTAGAGCGGCAAGGTGGATGCGTATCTGGTGCGCGCGCAAGGTTCTGGGACGAGCCTCGACTATGGCCATCTTGGAATGGCACCCGAGGATCAAGAAGTCGGTAAACGATGGCTTGCCCGCGCCGTCGATGATGGTACGGTGCATCCGGTCGCCATCGGGGGTCAGCGAGAGGTCGCAGACTGTCTCGGTCCATGAGGGACGAGCCGATACCACCGCGTGGTAAACGCTCCTGACCTCGCGTTCCTCGAACAGCACGGATAAGGCGCGATGCGTGGCTTCGTTCCTGGCGAACACCAAGACGCCGCTTGTATCAATGTCGAGCGTGTGGACAGACCAGAGCCTGCCGTGTTCCATCTCGAGTTCCCTGGAAACGGCCTTGGCTTCCAGGTCGTAGCGGTCCGGCGCCGACAGGAGTCCGGATGGCTTGTTTACCGCCAGAATGTATTCGTCTTCGTGGAGTACCGTTATTTCGTCGTTCATTGCCATCCATTATATCGATTCAACGCCATTCGGGGAACCATCACGCTCGCATTATGTAATTTTGACCGCAATTTGCCACTTGCCGCCTGGGGCTGATTTTTAGTATCTTCGACAACGCGAATCATACCGATTCGAATCAAATACTGTACGCCAACCCGTCCAAGAACGGCGCTCGCGAACTCTAAGATACACGCGAGGCCCGGAGCGGGGCGGAACACCCACGAAAGAAAGGGAGATACAAGAACATGGCCAAGCAACTGTTGTTCAGCGAAGATGCCCGGAGGAGACTCCTGTCCGGCGTCGAACAGATTTCTCGCGCAGTCAAGGTAACCCTCGGCCCCAAAGGCCGCAACGTGCTCCTCGACAAGAAATTCGGCGCACCGACCGTCACCAAGGACGGCGTATCCGTAGCCAAGGAAATCGAGCTCGAAGACCCCTATGAAAACATGGGCGCCCAGCTTCTCAAGGAAGTGGCGACCAAGACAAACGATATCGCAGGCGACGGTACCACCACAGCCACCGTCCTCGCCTACTCCATGGTCAAGGAAGGCCTCAAGTCGGTCGCGGCCGGCATGGACCCGATGAGCCTCAAGCGCGGCATGGACAAGGCCGTCGCGGTAGCCATTGAAGAGATCAAGAGAAACTCCAAGGACATCAAGGAAAAGGACGAGATCGCCCACGTCGCTTCTGTTTCAGCCAACAACGACATGGAAATCGGCGCCCAGATAGCCGATGCCATGGAGAAGGTCGGCAAGGACGGCGTCATCACGGTTGAAGAATCCAAGACCATGGACACGACCATCGACTTCGTCGAAGGCATGCAGTTCGATCGCGGTTACCTCTCTCCCTACTTCGTGACCAACCGCGACACCATGACCAGCGTGTTCGAGAACCCCTACATCCTCATCCACGACAAGAAGATATCGTCGATGAAGGATCTTCTCCCGATACTCGAGAAGATTGCCCAGACCGGCAAGCCCCTCGTGATCATCGCCGAGGACGTGGACGGCGAGGCCCTCGCCACCCTCGTGGTAAACCACCTCCGCGGCACCATCAATGTCTGCGGCGTCAAGGCTCCTGGCTTCGGCGATCGCCGCAAGGCCATGCTCGAAGACATCGCCATCCTCACCGGCGGCGAAGTCGTGTCCGAGGAACTCGGCATGAAGCTCGAGAACACCGAGATGACCCAGCTCGGCACCGCCAAGACCGTGAAGATCGACAAGGACAACACCACGATCATCAACGGCGCCGGCAAGCAGAAGGAAATCGACGATCGCAAGGGACAGATCAAGGCCCAGATCGAAGAGACCTCCAGCGATTACGACCGCGAGAAGCTCCAGGAGCGCCTCGCCAAACTCGCCGG
>Ga0154384_1157_pt6 | contig 11244 bp, 9 predicted proteins | sample RifGroB1_FD_115896 | JGI IMG/M metagenome (GOLD analysis project Ga0154384, IMG submission 115896) | Spirochaetes bacterium GWB1_59_5 | reverse complement strand
AGCGTCGGGTTCATCCGCGGAATCCGGAACGGTAATTTCGGTAGACAAGTCCAGAGGTATAATGGTACAAACAGGGCAGGGCCTGCTCGCTCTCTCGCGCCTTCAGCTTCGCGGCAAGAAACCAATGGACTTCAAGGATTTCGCGAACGGCGCACGAGGCTTGGTTGGAACGCGCTTAGGCGCGCGCTGACCGCTTGCCGGAGAGGCTGCCTGAACGGGAGCATAGCATGGATCTTCGCTCGATCTTCGATGTACAAAAATTCAAGAAACTCGACCAGTTCGAGCCCCGCCACTATCGTGCCGCCATCATAGCGCTCGTTTCGCTGGTCGTACTTATGGGCGTTTCCGGCATCATCGCGTTCTTCCTGACCCTGCGCGGCGAGGAACAGACACTGGTACCCAAGGTCGTAGATATGGAACTCGCCTCTGCCCTCGTCAAATTGCAGGAGAAGGAACTCTATCCCCGGATATCGCTCCGTTTTTCCAGCGATGCCGGGACCGAGGGCAAGATCCTGGAACAAGAACCCTTGCCGGGAGCTATCGTCAAGGCCGGTCGGCGTATCGCCCTCGTAGTCTCGCGAGGAGCGGCTCAGGACAAGATTGGAAACTACATAGGACAGAACCTCGAAGAGGTGAGGCTCCATTTGCAGACCTTATTTGGGTCGACGCGCCAGCTTGTCACCGTCAAGGAACCCCCAGTCTATCTCTTTGACAAGAGCCCGGCCGGCACGATACTCGAGCAATCGCCCGCTGCCGGCACCGACCTGTCGGAGCCCGTTCCGCTTACCTTTGTCGTCTCACGCGGCCCGGAACGTGCCAAGGTCAAGGTTCCCGATCTCGTAGGACTGACCCTGGAGGAAGCAACGCTACTGATAGAGAAGTCCAGCATAGCCTTCCAGTTCACTGTCCGGCCGACTGAAGGCCTGAAGCGCCCGGGTACCATCGTAGCCCAGCTGCCCGTGGCGGGAACCCTCCAGGATCCGATGAGCCCCGTTTCCATCGTGTTCGGCTCGCCCGCGCAGGCCGATGGCGTCGTCACGGGTCTTTTCTCCCACACGCTGCCAGAGTATCCATACCCGCTGAGAGTCATACTGTACGCGGAGTCGCCTACCAGAGCCAGGATTCCCCTGATCTCCGTAGACCATCCAGGGCGGTCGTTCACCCTGCCGTACGCCCTGCCTGAAGGAAGCGTACTGGAGTTGCAGGTGCTTTCCAGGGTGGTAGCGCGAGTGGAGATCCGCAAATGAGCCCCGCTGAGAAGTCGCTCGTACCCAGAACGCCCCGTCGCCGCAAGGCCGTCGTTTATTCGGTGGAGATAGTCCGGTTGGCCCTCTACGATATCGGCCGCTCCATAGACCTCAAGGCCGCCGCCGCATTGTTGCCGGGCGTCCCCGGCATGCGCCTGGCTCGCCGTCGCGACACGCCTTCGTCTCTGACTATGCCCGCTCCGCTCTGCGTCGACCTCCGCTCGGGGCTCAGGAAAGTCTACAGCGAAGATTCCATAGAGGGCTTCGCCGCGTCCGCGAGGCTGTACGACGAAGGCGTCATGTCGATAATCGTCAGGCTCAGGGTCAACGCGACCCTTGAAGAATTGCACAGCATCGAGACAAAGCCGGTATCCGCCAGCATCCATGACCTCGACTCGTACATAGCCGAGCGGTACCGAGCCGTTCTGGAACAGGTATTGCCGGCCGTAGCCAGTCCGCGCGATGAACCTGAAAGCGAAACCTACCTCGCCTATTGCTTTGCCGACGTCGGCGCGGCTCCGAACCGCTTCATGCATGACAACGAGAAGGCCCTAACCACGTTGCTTGCGGGCGAACCCTGGAATTATCCCCTCCACGAGTCGCAGGTGCGCAACGCGATGCGCAATCCGTTGTCATACAGCGAGCACGACCTTGCCGTGTTCGACATGGATAGGTGCATCATTGTCGACTCCGAGCGCGATTATGAAGACGTGCTGCTGATCTGCGAGTTGGCTAATTACCAGTACCTCGAGCTGCGCAACCTGGACAAGTTGCTGGACCGGTGGCTCGACGAGGCGGAAGACGATGTCGCCGCCCTGGCCAGGAAGGGCAAGGGTAAGCGGCTGGATACGAGCGCGCTCCAGCGCAAATTCGGCAAGATCCAGACGGTGCGCCTTGACGCGCTCTTCATCCTGGAGAACCTGGAGAACAGCGCCAAGATCATAGGCGACTATTTTCTGGGCACCGTCTACGAACACATCTGCGGGATTTTCAATACTTCCGGCTGGACGCGCTCGGTAGAACGCCGTCTCGACGCGTTACAGAATATCTATGAAATCGTCAAGGTAGAGAAGAGCGAGCGTACGATGCTCATCCTCGACGTCGTGTTCATCATAGTATGCATCATCTTTCCCGTGTTGCAGATACTCCAGGTTATGCTCTCGAGCTAGACCCGCGCCGCGCCTTCTGGTACATTTATATCTATTGAGGCTTTTTCAAAAGTCAGACGACTTTTGAAATTGGCGTTATAACCTCGTCAAGGAGTATCCCATTGGTCATACTTACCCTTAATTGCGGAAGCTCGTCCGTCAAGTATCAAGTCTACGATTGGCATAAGCAGAATGTTCTGGCCAGCGGCATCGTTGAACGCGTGGGCCAGGAAGGCTCGATCATTAACCACAAGGCTCCTGGCATAGCGGATATAGGCATCGAACACGAGTGTCCAAACCACATCGTCGCCGTTGAATTGATACTCAAGACCATAACCGACCCCACGCACGGCGTCGTGGCTTCCATGAAGGATATAGGCGCGGTGGGGCATCGTATGGTGCACGGCGGCATGAAGTTTGCCCGTTCCGTGCTCATCACTGACGATTCATTGGCCACGTTCAAGGATCTTATCGATCTGGCCCCGCTGCACAACCCCGCCAACATCACCGGCGTCGAGGCCGCCAAGGCAGTGCTACCCAATGTGCCGCACTGCGCCATCATGGACACCGCCTGGCACCAGACTATGCCTGACACCAGCTATCTCTATGCCCTGCCCCACGAATGGTACGAAAAGAATATGGTACGCCGCTACGGTTTCCACGGCACCAGCTTCCTCTATACCGCCAAGCGCGCGGCCGTCCTCCTGGGCAAGGACCCCTTCGAGACAAACCTGATAATCGCGCATATCGGCAATGGCTCGTCTATCAACGCCATAAAGAACGGTTGCTCCTACGACACCTCGATGGGCATGACGCCGCTCGAGGGCCTCGTCATGGGTACCCGCTCGGGCGATATCGACCCGGGCATCATCTTCCATATGATGAAAAAGGGCGGACTCACCGCCGCCGAGGTCGAGAAGGCGCTCAACAAGGAATCAGGCGTGCTCGGCATCACCGGTCGCTGGTCGGACAGGCGCGACATAGAGAATGCCGCCGAGGCCGGCGATAAGGTGGCCATAGCGGCCCAGACGCTTGAGGGCTACCGCATCAAGAAGTACATAGGCGCGTACTACGCGGCGCTCGGTCGCGTTGACGCCATAGTGTTCACCGCCGGCGTAGGCGAGATGGGCCCTGTGACCAGGCACCTGTCCACGCTCGGGCTGGAGAACATGGGCATCAAGGTCGATCCCGCGCGCAACGAGAAGGCCAAGTGCCGCAACGCGGAACTGGAGATCAGCGCGCCCGACAGCAAGGTCAAGGTCTACGTGATCCCAACCGACGAGGAACTCGTGATGACGGAGGATGCCTTCGCCCTCATGAACGGCACCTATAACGTACACACGAACTACACCTATAGTTTCCAGAGCCCCGACTATGTTAACAAGCAGCGTGCTGCCGGCCTCGTCAACGACCTCAAGAAAAAGCCTTACCTCGTCGACCTGATAGCGCACCCTAAAAAACGATAGTACCAACGAGATCCCCGCGGCTACCGCGGGGATCTTCCTGACCCCTGCCTATTCGCTAAAGCCGGACTCATAGTCGTGGCTGTACTCGATTTCGTGGCCTGGACGCGCGCCTCCCGTTACGAAGCGGCTCCCGAGGCGATCGCGGGACTTATATTTTTCATCTCTAGATGAGGCGAGGGATTCCCTGTGGCATCGAGTCTGAGGAGTAGGTTCTGGCGTTCAGTGCTACGAAAGATATTCATGGAAACCGGTTTGACCATACAGGCCGAACGCCTGAGATCGATAAACAACAGCAAATATCATGTCCCGTTTCCGCGCAGCGTCCGCGTCGATGAACTCGATGTCGACGGCCTGCAAAGCGTCTCCATAATGCCGGCTGGCGCCGATGAAAAGCAGGTTATCCTGCATCTGCACGGCGGCGGTTACGTTACCGGATCGATTGGCGCGTACCTGATGCTGTGTATACCCATGGCAAAGTCGCTGCGCGCCAGGATAATCCTGCCGGAATATCGACTGGCGCCGGAACACCCGTTTCCGGCCGCCCTGGACGATGCGCTGAAGGCATACCGCTGGTTGCTGGCTCAGGGCTATGCCGCCTCCGACATCGTGCTCTCGGGCGATTCGGCCGGCGGCGGATTGTGCCTTGCTGCCGTCCAGGCCCTCCGCGACGCCGGAGAACCGCTACCGGGAGCCGTCCTGTGCATCTCGCCGTGGACAGACCTGACGCAGTCGAGTCAGAGCCATGTGGCCAATGTCCAGTCTGAAGTGCTACTTAGGACCGACATGCTCAGACTCTGGGCCTCGTACTATGCCGGTGCCGCTGACCTCAAGAATCCCCTCATCTCGCCGTTTTTTGCCGATTTCAAGGGATTCCCGCCCATGCTCATCCTGGTGGACCAGGGCGAAATACTCTTCGACGATGCCCGCATTGTCGCCGAGCGCGCCAGGGCGGCAGGCGTCGATGTGGCGCTCAGCGTCTGGGAGGGGCTATGGCATGTCTGGCCTATCGTGGGGGACCTCGTTCCCGAGAGCGGCCTGGCCTTTGATGAGATGTCTCGGTTCATGCACACCAAGCTGTCGCGGTAAATAACTTGACAGCTCAGAAAACTGCCCCTAATCTTAAGTTTGCCTTAACGTAAACTTTAGATTCAAGGGGAGTCTTATGAAGAAACTCGTAATCTTGTCACTGCTCATTGTGGCTGTCGTCTCCATGACCGCGGCCATGGGAGAAAAAGAAGGCGCGGCTGCCCAGCCTGCCGAGAAGGTCATGACCCATGACGAACTCGTCGCCGCTGCCAAGGCGGAGGGCAGGGTGGTCGTCTACTCGATCACGTCCCGCATAGCCGGCGCGGCCACTGATTTCGAGAAGCTGTACGGCATCAAGGTGGAAGCCTCCAACCTCAAGGATGGCGAACTGATAGAGAAGGTGACCAAGGAAGTGGGCGGCGGCATAACCGGCGCCGATTTCGTAATTTCCCAGGACAGTGGCCGGGTGTTCGGCCAGCTCATTGCCACAGGTTACCTGGTCAACTACGTGCCACCGACGCTCAAGTCCGTCATACCGGTGAAGTACCAGTCGCCGCTCACCTTCCAGCTCATCAACAAGGTGTTCATCTTCAACAGTGAAAAAAACCAGTCGCCTGTCATCAAGAACGTATGGGAATTGACCGAGCCCAAGTGGAAGGGCCTCGTTCAGTTCAAGGATCCCAAGTCAGAAGGCGTCAACGCCAACTTCCTTACCATGCTCACCTCTCCTGAATGGAGCAGCAAGCTCGATCGGGCCTATCAGGACCTGTACAGCAAGAAGCTGGTACTGACCACCAAGAATGCCGGCTATGAGTGGATTAAGCGCTTCTTCGAAAACGGCCTGGTGCTGGGCAACAGTGACACGACCATCTCCGAGAACATAGGCATCAAGGGCCAGCCCCAGCAGACCCTGGGCCTGTTTGTCTATTCCAAGACCAGATTCGACGCCAAGAAAAACCTGGCACTGCTGCCCATGACCGAAGTAGTCCCGTTCTCCGGCTTCATCTACCCGGCCTTCATCCAGCTGACCAAGAACGCAAAGAACGTCAATGCGGCCAAGCTGTTCATAGAGTATCTGATGACCAAGGAAGGCTTCGCGCCCTGGGCCAAGGATGTCGGCTCCTATTCCGCCAATCCGACGATAGCCGTCAACGAGGGTGATTATCCCGTATCGTTCTGGGCTCCGAGGCTCGTGCCCGAGGATCCGCAGTTCCTGTTCGAGAACCGTGCTGCCGTGGAAGAGTTCGTCAACAACATCGCGTATAAATAATTACTGGTTCCCCGAAGCCTGTGCCCGATGCGGGCTTCGGGAAACTATCAAAGGATCAGGGCAATCATGACCACAGGCAACCAGCTCCGCTCGTTCGCGCGGAAGCCACACAACGTGATCCTCATCGTTCTTGCGGTCACGCTATCGTTCCTCACCCTGTTTCCACTGATATCCCTGGCAAAGGATACGCTGATAGTCCATCCCTCGGAGATCATGACTGTCAAGGGTTCCAGTGTTGGCGATGCCACCCTCTTTCATTGGAAAAAGGTGTTTTTTGACGGCGAGACGAGCCAGAACATGTTCTACAAGCCGTTCTGGAATACGGTTAACGTATCGCTCTGGGCCTGCGCCATCTCCCTCCTGCTGGGCGGCAGTGTAGCCTGGCTCGTGACACGCAGCGACCTGCGGTGGAAGCCGTTCATATCCACGGTGTTCATCTTTCCGTACATCATGCCATCATGGACGCTCGCCATGGCCTGGCTCAACTTCTTCAGGAACAGGCTCATAGGCGGCGCTCCGGGACTTTTTACGGCGCTGACCGGTATAGAAACGGCCAACTGGTTTGCCTATGGATTCTTCCCAATCGTCATCGTTCTGGGCCTCCACTATGCGCCTTTCGCCTACATCCTCATAGGCGGCATCCTGCGCAACATGGACGCCAACCTCGAGGAGGCGGCGGTCATACTAAAGGCCGGCAGGCTCAAGATCCTGTCGCGCATAACCCTGCCCATCATAATGCCAGCGGTGCTCTCTACCTTTCTCCTGGTGTTCTCAAGCTGCATGAGTGCCTTTGCGGTGCCGGCCTTCCTGGGGACTCCAGTACGCTTTCAGGTGCTGACTACCCAGTTGTACCGCACGCTCAACGGCCTCAATCCAGGGTACGGCTACATAATGGCCCTGGTCATGATCGTCATTGGTACGGGCATCCTGCTGGTCAACCAGTGGATAGTAGGCAAGCGAAAGTCCTTCACAACCATAACCGGCAAGAGCTCCAACATCTCGCTGGTCAAGCTGAAGGCCTTCAAGAATCCGGTATCAGTGTTGCTCATACTGTTCGTCGGCGTCATAGCCATCTTGCCGCTCGTCACCTTCGCGGTGGAATCCTTTATCATGGCTCCCGGCGACTATTCGATCAAGAATATGACGACGCAATTCTGGATTGGCCCGGGCTCCGAGGATGTCGGCGGCGGCGAACCTGGAATCCTGCTCAACAAATACATCTATCTGGGACTCTGGAACAGCGTAAAGCTCTCGGTAATCGTGGCCTTTGTGGCCGGAACCGTGGGCGCTCTGGCAGGCTATGCCGTCGTCAAGGCTCGCGGTACCAGGCTGGCCTCCCTAGTGAACAATCTGGCCTTCTTTCCGTACCTGATGCCGTCCATGGCCTTCGGAGCCATCTACCTCTCCATGTTCGCCAAGCGCAACCTGTTCATCCCGTCGCTGTATGGCTCTTTCGCGCTGCTCGTCCTGGTCGGCGCTGTAAAGTACCTGCCGTTCGCCTCACGGGCCGGCATGAACGCGATGCTGCAGCTGAGCAACGAGATAGAGGAAGCGGCCCAGATCATAGGAATACCCTGGTGGAAACGCATGGTCAGGATAATTTTTCCAATACAGAAATCGAGCTTCCTCTCGGGCTACCTCCTGCCCTTCATATCATGCATGCGCGAACTGGCGCTCTTTGTCCTCCTCATCGTGCCGGCCAACAGGGTGCTCACCACCATGCTGTTCCAGTACAACGAAAAGGGCTGGAACCAGTACGCCAATGCCATCAATCTGCTCATAGTGCTGATCGTGCTCATCTTCAACACCGTCATCAACAAGGTGACCGGAGCCTCGATCGACAAGGGAATCGGAGGATGAAATGCCAGAAATAATACTCAGGAACGTCACCAAGCGCTTCGGCAAATTCGTCGCGGTGGACAGGCTCGACCTCGCCATCGCCGACGGTGATTTTGTGACGCTGCTGGGCCCGTCGGGATGCGGCAAGACGACGACGTTGCGCATGATAGCCGGCCTCGAGACGCCGACCGAGGGCGAGATATTGATAGACGGCCGCATTGTGTTCTCCTCGGAAACGGGCGTCGACGTGTCTCCTGACAAGCGGGATGTCGGTTTTCTGTTCCAGAATTACGCGCTGTGGCCGCACATGACGGTGGAGCAGAACATCTCGTTCGGCCTTGAAAACCTGAAGTGGGACAAGCCGCGTATCCGGGCGCGGGTGGACAAACTGCTGGCCACGCTCAAGATAGAGCCGTTCGGCAAGCGCTACCCCAGTGAACTGTCCGGCGGCCAGCAACAGCGTGTCGCCATAGCCCGCACCCTGGCCACCGGCCCCAAGGTGCTGTTCATGGACGAGCCCTTGTCCAACCTGGACGCCAAGCTACGCACCGAGATGCGCGCGGAACTCAAGCGGCTCCACGTGGAAACCGATTCCACCTTCGTGTATGTAACGCACGACCAGCTTGAAGCCATGACCCTGTCCACGAAGACTTGTCTCATGAAGGAAGGCCTACTCCAGCAGTATGCCCCGCCCCTGGAGGTGTACCACAGCCCCGCAAATGTTTTCGTGGCGGACTTCGTGGGTAGCCCCACGATGAATTTCATAGAAGGCTACGGAAAGAACGTCAACCTCGACGAGATAAAGCTGTCCGTCGGCGGGCTTGACCTGATATTCACGCCTGTTTCCGGCAGCATCACGCTCAGGGATGACCAGGAGATAATCCTGGGCATCAGGCCGGAATACATACCGATAGGCGAGTCGGGGCAGGGCAAGGCGCGCGTCTACTCCACGCTGCCCTCCGGTATGGAGACTGTTGTCAAGATCCAGGTTGGCGCGCTTCAATTGACGTCAGTGGTGTTCGGGGCCATAGATTTCGAAATAGACGGCGAGGTCCGGTTCGGTTTCTCGGGCGACGACTGCATCATCTTCGACAAGGAGACCGGCATGAACCTCGCGCTCGGCCGCCTTACTATATTATAACGGCGCATATGTCTGTCAAACGCAGGATCCTGATAGTAGACGACGAGGCTCACATCATCGAACTCCTCGCCATGAACCTCAGGCAACATGGGTTCGAGACCCGCACGGCTTCGAATGGACTCGCCGTCCTGGACCGGGCGGTATCCGAGCGCCCGGATTTGATACTGCTGGACCTCATGTTGCCAGGGCTGAGTGGTCTGGAAGCCTGCCGTATCCTTAAAACAGATCCGCGCACATCCTTCATCCCGGTCATCATGCTCACAGCGAAGAGCGAAGAGAGTGACAAGGTGATTGGCCTCGGCATAGGCGCCGATGATTACATCACCAAGCCCTTTGGCCTGCGCGAATTGATTGCCCGCATCGAGGTCGCACTCAGGCGCATCGGCTCTGCCGCTGGAACTGCTCCTGCCGCATCCATCGTTATCGGGCCTCTGGCTATTGATGAAAGCGGCCACGAGGCGGTGCTCGGCGGCGGGAGGCTTTGCCTTTCCCCTACAGAATTCGAGATGCTCGCCCTCCTGGCCCGCAACCAGGGCAAGACGGTGCGACGGGCAGAGCTGCTGGATCCCGCGGGACGGTCCCTCGATGTGCACATGAGGAACCTCAGGAAGAAGCTCGGGGACGCTGGTGACGCGGGTGGTTCAGGTCCGCACATCGAAACCGTACGAGGCGTGGGTTACCGCCTGCATGAGTAGGATTTTAGCGCTGCTCGAACTGTTCAATGCCGCCGGCCACGGTGGACAGATGGAGGTGGATTCCGGGGTCATACTCCAGCTGGTAGCCATGCTGGCAGTCACGGTGCCGCTGCTTGTCATGATCCTGTGCTTGTTTCTCGCACTTTGCATAAGGGAAGCACGCGGGTCCGGAGCTCGTGTTCAGCCTGAACACAGCCTGAAGCAGGACTCACCGCTCAAGTTGCGGAGCCAGCTCGACGAGATGGTCCGAAAGACAAACGACCGCAACAATTATATAAACTCTATTTTTTCCTCCATTGCGGACGGCTTCATCCTGGTGGACTCGAGCAACAGGGTGATGCTCTACAATCCCAAGGCCATGGAGTTGCTTGCGCTGGGTCCGGAAGTATTCTTCGACCACCTGAGCGCGGCGGTTACGAGTTCCAGGTCCGTCGCCGCGATCCTGGACGCGTGCCGGAGGGTAACGAGCGGAAAGGCACCGGAATACCTGACTCTGGAGGCTGAGGGAGAACGCCTCCTCGATGTGCGTGTCGGACCCATTGTAGACAAATACCAGGGAGGGACCAATTTCGGATCCCTTGCGGTGGTCAAGGACGTTACCGACCTCAGGCGCCTTGAAAGCCTCCGCAAGGATTTCGTGGCTAACGTATCCCACGAATTCCGCACACCGCTGACCCTGATCTCCGGTTTCGTCGAGATGTTCAAGATGGGCGGAAGCATCCCCGCGGCTGACAGGAAACGGGCCTTCGAGATCATGGAGATAGAAACCGAACGGTTGAAGCGGCTGGTATCAGAATTGCTGACCCTCTCGGAAATAGAAAACGAACTGCCGCATCAGACGGAGGGCATGGTTTCAGTGTCCAAGGTTCTCGTCGAGCTTGCCTCTTCCATGGGACGGCTCGCCGAGAAGAAAGGGCAGGCTCTTTTTATAGACACGTGCCCCGCTGGGCTCGTGGTATGCGGTGATGAAAATTTCCTGTATCTGGCCATCAAGAACCTGGTGGACAACGCCATCAAGTATACCCAGGAAGGCGGTACCATCAGCGTGGCGGCAGGCTTGCAGGACGGGAAGGCTGTCATCACGGTTGCCGACACGGGCATCGGCATCCCCCGCGACGAACAGGACAGGATCTTCGAGCGGTTCTACCGCATCGAGAAATCCCGCGGTTCCGGTAGTGGCGGTAGCGGCCTCGGTCTTGCCCTGGTCAAGGATATTACCTCCCTGTTCGGTGGGAGCGTCGAAGTCTTAAGCGATGTCGGCCGCGGTGCGGTGTTCACGCTGAGCCTGCCCGCGGGGCAGTGCGGGCTTACAGCAGAAAATGGAGCGGATCATGGTTACGAATGAACTGGACGAAGGACTTGTAGTGCTTCTGGCGGGGTACCGGTATTCAGGCCGTAGCCTGGTGCTGCAG
>Ga0154384_1214_pt6 | contig 11414 bp, 11 predicted proteins | sample RifGroB1_FD_115896 | JGI IMG/M metagenome (GOLD analysis project Ga0154384, IMG submission 115896) | Spirochaetes bacterium GWB1_59_5 | reverse complement strand
GCCTATATGTATCGAACTGTGTTGCAAACTGTATGATTAAGTGTATTGATAACTGTGTTGCAATGTCAAGGAGCCATGATGGAGACAGGTTTTCGCCTTTACAAGGATGATGAGACGCCTCTGTATATCCAGACGGCCGATACCGTCCGCGCCAGCATAGTAGAAGGCGAATTCAGGCCAGGAGACCGACTTCCATCTGTCAGGAAACTGTCCGACGAGCTGGGCGTCAATCCGGCGACTATCGTGGCCGCTTACCGCATCCTGACGCGGGAGGGCTTTGTCGAGGCCAGGGCCGGTTCGGGAGCATATGTTGCGGAAGGCGCACCGCTGGTCGATGGTCCAGCCTCCGCTGATTCCGGGCGAACTTCGGGCCGGGGCCTGATTCCGGTCTCAGAACGCTCCCATCCAGAAAACAGCGTCGCGGTCATCGATATGGCCGCCAACGCCCCTCCGCTCGACCTGTTTCCGCTGGATGACATAAAGCGCTTCATCGTGGAGGCGATAGACGCGGACGGCGGCCGTGCCTTCGAATACGAAGACACGGCCGGCTATCGGCCGCTTAAAACCGCCCTGGCTGTCCGCCTGGCCTACGGGCGCTCCGGCTCTTCCGCCGTCATAGACCCTGACGATGTCCACATCGTCTCAGGCGCCCAGCAGGGTATAGACCTCGCCGCCCGCGTGTTGCTTAGGCGCGGCGATGTGGCTGCCGTGGAATCCCCCGGCTACCATGGCGCCAGGGATGCCTTCGTGGCTACAGGCGCCAGGGTGGAAGCCGTGCCGCTCCTGTCCGACGGCATCGATCTTCGGTCACTTGAACGGCTCGCGGCGAGTCGACCGCTCAGACTGGTCCATGTCAATCCGATTTTTCAGAACCCCACGGGTATGGTCTACGCCCAGAACCGGCGAGAAGAACTGGCCCGCCTTGCCGAGCGCTACGGTTTCTATGTAATAGAAGACGACCTGTTTTCAGACCTGGCCTGGGACGGTTCGTTCATTGCCTCGGTGCGGTCGTTCGATACTGCGGGCCGAGTCATTTTCGTCAAAAGCTTTTCAAAGTCCCTGATGCCGGGCCTACGTATTGCCTGCCTCGAGGCCCCCCCTCAGCTTCGGGAACGCTTCGAGAGCGTCAAGCGTTCCATCGATATATCGTCAAATGGCCTTATGCAGCGCGTGCTGGAGCGATTTCTGTCCAGCGGTCGTTTCGATGAACACCTCGCGGCGGCCCGGTTGCGCTACCGATCGGCCTACGAAACCTTTGCGGACGCGCTGGAGCCATACCGGGCAGCTGGGCTTTCCTGGGAGCGGCCGTTGGGCGGCATCAACCTGTGGCTCGGGCTTCCTTCCGGTGTGGCGGCCCGTTCCCTGGCAGCCGCCTGTCTGGCGAGCGGCTGCGCGCTGGCTCCGGAAATATCCTTTCGGTATGAACCGTCGGCCGGACTCGAGGGCGATACCCATGTCCGCGTCAGTTTCGGATCGGTCACGGCAGACTCCCTCGAACGCGGCGCCCTTGTCATAGGCGCGGCCCTCGGGAAGCTTGGCAACGGAAGGCCCGACGCGGGCAACGACTAGAACCGTTTTATCACTTTCCGAGTTCGCCGCTGAAGGCTATACTCGTTCCATGAAACCATTCAGAGTCGTAGCTCCGTTCGAACCAGCGGGAGATCAGCCGCAGGCCATTGAAATGCTCGCGTCGGGTATCAAGGCCGGCGACAGGTTCCAGACCCTTAAGGGCGTCACCGGTTCAGGCAAGACCTTCACCATGGCCAAGGTCATCGAATCGGTTCAGAAGCCAACCCTCATCGTCAGCCACAACAAGACCCTGTCGGCTCAGTTGTTCCGCGAGTTCAAGGACTTCTTTCCCGACAACGCCGTGGAGTACTTCGTCTCGTACTACGACTACTACCAGCCAGAGGCCTATGTTCCGACGCGCGACCTTTATATAGAAAAGGACGCTGACATCAACCAGGAAATCGAGCGACACCGCTTATCGGCGACGCGAAGCCTGATGGAACGGCGCGACGTTATCATCGTGGCTACCGTGTCTTGTATATACGGCCTGGCCACGCCCGAGGTCTACCGCGAGATGAAAGTGGACGCCGCGGTAGGCGAAGACCTGGACTCGGAGGCCTTTAAGCGTGAACTCATAACGCTACAGTATGAACGCAACGACGCGGTACTAGACAGGGGCCGGTTCCGGGTGCGCGGCGACGTCATCGAAGTATATCCGGCCTACGCTAAGGAAGCGTATCGCATCGAGCTTGATTTCGACACGGTCAAACGCATACGGCGTTTTGACCCCGTCTCCGGCAATATCCTCGAGGAGCTGGACGCGGCGGTCATCTATCCGGCCAAGCAGTTCGTCATGCCTGAGACGATGGTGCAGCGCGCATTGGACGGCATCAAGGCCGAGTTGGCGGCCCGTTACGAAGAACTGCAGTCGCAGAAGAAGATAGTCGAGGCCCAGCGCCTGAAGACGCGCGTGGAGTACGACATCGAGCTGCTTGAGGAGATGGGATACTGCCCCGGCATCGAGAACTATTCCGGCCCGCTGTCCGGCCGCGCCAGGGGGCAACGCCCCTCGGTTCTCCTCGACTATTTTCCGGATGATTTCCTGACCTTCATAGACGAATCCCATGTCAGCTTGCCCCAGATCGGCGCGATGTACGCTGGAGACCGCTCGCGCAAGCAGAACCTTGTCGATTACGGCTTCCGTCTGCCCTGCGCTATGGACAACAGGCCGCTTAAATTCGACGAGTTCGAGGCGCTCACTAAACGCGTCGTCTATGTCTCTGCGACGCCAGGCGTTACCGAAATGGCCAAATCCGCCCGCATCGTAGAACAGATGATCAGGCCCACCGGCCTGGTCGATCCGGAGATCGTGGTGCGGCCGAGCGAAGGACAGATGGAAGACATCTACACCGAAATCAAGAAGCGCAACGCGCTTGGCGAACGGAGTCTGATCCTGACGCTGACGAAGCGCATGGCCGAGGAACTGTCCGAATACCTGGCTTCGCTCTCGCTCAAAGTCCGTTATATCCACAGCGAGGTGGAGACCATCGAGCGCGTGGAGATCCTGACCCAGCTGCGCACCGGAGAGTACGACGTGCTCGTTGGCATCAACCTGCTGCGTGAGGGCATAGACCTGCCCGAGGTGTCGTTCATAGCGATACTCGACGCCGACAAGATAGGATTCTTGCGTTCGGCCACCAGCCTCGTGCAGATCATAGGACGGGCGGCGCGCAACGCGGCGGGCATCGTCGTCATGTATGCCGACAGAATGTCGGATGCCATGCGCATAGCCATAGACGAGACGAACCGTCGTCGCGCCATCCAGACGGCCTACAACGTGGAGCATGGCATAACGCCGACCACCGTCAAAAAGGCCATCCACGACATCCTCCAGCGCCACAAGGAAGAAAAGCAACAGGCGCTGGGATCGGAACTGGAGACAATCAAGGGAGCCTACAACTTGCTGGTGCCCGAGCAGAAAAACGCCCTCATCAAGCGGCTGGAGCGGGAAATGCTCGAGAAGGCCAAAAATCTGGAGTTCGAGGCGGCGGCCCTGCTTCGCGACGAGATCGAGCGCATAAAGCTTGGTGAATCATGACCGTCTGCCTGCCCATACGCTTCGAGGAAAGCGTATCACTGTCGCCTGACGAACGCCTCGCCGTGGAGAAGCTCATCGCGGAGTGCAAATCCATTGACCGCTTTGACCCCTGCATGGAATTCGACACTCACCTGAACGCCGACCGGGACATGCCCTCATGGCGCTTGGCCTGGGCCGAACCCTCTGATACAGGCTCTTGTTCAACGCTCGCTCAAACTACCAACGCAGCCGGACCTCACCCCCGGATACTCGTCGGAGCCGCTTGCGTATTTGCTCCAGGCCGATCCGAGGGAGAAATCAGCGCCTGCGTTTCGCCGGTTTTTAGGCATCAGGGTATCTTCAGGGAACTGTACCGCAGCCTTGCCGATATGCTGTTCCGCTCCGGCGCCGAGTCCGTAATGTTGGTGTGCGAAGGCGCGGCTCCGTCCGGCGCGGCAATCGCGGCACGGCTCGGCGCGGTTCTGGACCATGGCGAGTACCTGATGTCGTTACCAAGCGCTCGTCTTGCGTCACTGCAGGCGCCCCATGGCCTGCGTCTCGTGCCGGTCTCCATGACAGACCTTGATGAATTCGCGTCATTGTCAGCCGAAGTCTTCAGCGATCGACGCGACGACGCCAGGGAATTCGCCCTCGCGATATTATCGGACCCGGAACGTGAACAATTCATAGCGCGCGCGGCCGAAGGCGCCGTAGGCCTGGTCGCCTTGGCCAAGGATAACCAGGCCTACATGCTGCACGGACTCGGCGTTGTTCCGGACTTGCGCGGGCAGGGGCTAGGAGGGGCTATCCTGGACGCGGCACTCGTCGTGCTCAGGAATCGCGGCTCAGGCACGATATCCTTGGAAGTTGATGTGGACAATCCCTCGGCACTGGCTCTGTACCGGTCTCGTGGGTTCATCGTCGAGAGCCGCGCCGACTACTGGCGCCTTAGCGGAGCGCGGTAAGCGGCGCTCCGTTTTCATAGTCAAAACAGTTGACAAGTGCTATGAGCGGTTTATACTGACAAGCGATTTTTAACCAACCCCATACCCAACAAAGGAGGAAAGCGCAATGACAACAATGATAGCGCTTTTCGCACTCGTGCTCTATCTGGTTTTCTACTTCACGTTCGGCAAGACCCTGCGTGACAAGCTCCTCAAGAGCGACAAAGCGCCCAAGGCTCCCTCGGAGCGCCTAAACGACGGCGTGGACTACATCCCGACGAGCAAGTATGTGCTTTTTGGGCATCACTTTGCGTCAATCGCCGGAGCGGGCCCGATCACCGGACCCGCCATAGCGATTGCCTGGGGCTGGCTGCCTGGCCTCATCTGGATATGGTTCGGCAACGTGTTCCTTGGCGCCATCCATGATTACCTGTCACTGGCCGCCTCCGTTCGTTACGACGGCCGTTCAATGCAGTTCGTGGCCCAGGATCTGATAGGCAAGAAGGCCGGCAGGACCTTCGGCTGGTTCATCATGTTCCTCTGCATCCTCGTTGTGGCGGCATTCGGCGACATCGTAGCCGGCCAGTTCGCCGCCGACGGCCGCGTATTCGCCGCCTTCGTGTTCTTCTGCGTAGCCGCTGTCATCGCAGGCTTCTTCATGTACAAGACAAAGCTCGGCCTCGGCTGGGGCAGCCTCATCGGCCTCGCGCTGATCGTTGTCGCCTTCTATTTCGGCAACATGGTCAACGTGAAGTGGAGCAAGGACGTCTACTTCGCCATCATCTTCGTGTACATCGTACTCGCGTCCACGTTGCCGGTAAACCTACTGTTGCAGCCGCGCGATTACCTGTCCTCGTTCTTCCTGTACTTCGGTTTGCTCGCCGGCGGTATCGCCGCTTTCATCAGCTTTAAGGCTCTTGACTCCGTGCCGATGTTCACCAGTTTCAGCGCCAAGGTCATAGGCGGACAACCCTCACCGTTCTGGCCGACCGTTCCGCTCGTCATCGCCTGCGGCGCTCTCTCCGGCTTCCACTCGCTCGTAGCATCCGGCACCAGCTCCAAGCAGTTGGCAAAGGAATCCGACGCCCTGTTCGTAGGCTATGGCGCCATGCTCGTGGAAGGCTTCCTGTCCACCCTCGTCGTAATCTCCATCGCGGCCTTCGGTACCGCAGCCCTCGGCGACAAGATCTTCGCCACGCCCGCCATTCCGCGCTTCGTTCAGTCGTTCGCCAAGATGGTAAGCACCGAGCTGCCGTTCCTGCCGTTCAACTTCATGACGCTGTTCTCGGCCGTATGGGTTTCGACCTTCGCGCTGACCACCCTTGATACGACCAACCGGCTCGGCCGCTACATCGTTCAAGAAATGGCCCTCCCGATGAAGGAAAAGAATCCCGGCGCCTACAAGTTCTTTAACAACAAGTGGGTCGCCTCGATCATCATCGCCTTCATAGGTATCTTCCTTGCCCGTTCCGGCGGATACTCGGTGCTGTGGCCCGCGTTCTCCGGCGCCAACCAGCTCCTGGCCTCTATAGTCATGTTGACCGTCGCCATCTGGGTCAAGAAAAAGCTCGATCCCAAGTACACGATGACCGTGCTCATCCCGGCTATCTTCCTGTGGGTAACCGTGACTCTGGCCCTCATCTGGTACGTGATCGTCATAATCCCGACGTTCTTCGGTGACATGGCCAATACCATGAAGGTAATCACCGGTTCCACCGTTGGCGCCATCACCGTGTTCATGCTTATCCTGAACTTCTCAATGATCTTCGGCTTCTACAAGAACTTTACCGAGAAGTCCGCAAAGGCTTGATTCTCTTCCTTGCGGCCACCTGATACCCTCTGGGCGCCTGGTGGCCGTTCAACAATCCGCAAAGACCCTGAGCGGCTATGGTTGCTCGCGGTCAAAGGAAGGACTTCAACCTGAAGCCCTTCCTCGTTTTATATGCACGTGTAACAAGGAGTGACGATGGCTGCCGTTTTTAGGAAGATTGCCTCGTTCTTCAGGATCATTGCCCAGGTCAACAGGGAAAAAGCCACAGAGATGCTGGAGTTCGAACTCAAGGAGCTCGAAAACATCTTTTCGCTGCTGGTCATCGGAGGATTTGTAGGCATGCCTTCTCCTCCTGTACCGATTGCTATAGAATTGTTGCCGTACATGGAACGCGAGCTGACGGTTATGCTCTCCAGGTCCGATCTGGCATCTGATCCGCTAGGTTCCCTCGTGGGTCTCCTGGAAATGGACTGATGGAGGTGGCATGAAATGATTTCCAACGCATTTTTCCTCGGTAAGGGCGGTGTGGGCAAGACGACCATGTCCGCGGCGTTTGCCCTGGCTATGGCCCGGTCCGGCAAACGCGTGCTCATCGCATCTCTCGATCCGGCCCACAACCTCGGCGATGTTCTGGATACAAGGCTCAAGGATACGCCTAAAGAGGTTGAAAAGAACCTCTACGCGCTCGAGGTTGACCTTAATTACTGGGTGGAAAAGTACCTTGAGGAGAGCCGTTCCGAACTGGCAACAACATACTCATACAACCTGACCCTCAATTTAGATTCATTTTTCGACATCATGAAGTATTCTCCGGGAACCGAGGAGTACGCGGTGCTCTGGGCCATCGAGCACATACGCTGCGATCTGTCCGGCGACTATGACATTGTGGTGTACGATACGCCTCCAACCGCGTTGTCGCTGAGATTTCTCGCCATGCCGGCCATATCCAATCTGTGGATAGCGGAATTGACAAAACTCCGCGCCCGCATACTAGAGAAGCGCTCTACGATAACGAGGTTGAACCCGACCTCTCCTATAGCCAATAGTTGCGTCGACAAGGCCGACGATAAAGTCTACGGCAAACTTGGCTCGATTAAGCGGCGCCTGACTGACCTCTCATCGTTGTTTGAACGCGAAAGTTACATGGCGGTTGTCCTGAATCCCGATGTGCTATCGGTATCAGAGGCCATCCGCATCAAGGATGAACTGGACAAGATCCATATACCGCTGTCGGCTATCTGCCTCAACAAGCGCGGCGTCTCCACTGCCGCATGGGAGATACACAAGCGGCTGGCAGATTCACCGCTCTTCGAGGTGGATTTCAAAACTGGAGGGCTTCAGACTCGTGACGATCTGGCCACGATAGAGACCTCCGCGCTCGTAGCAGATTTCCTGGCTACTGAAACCGTCAATAAAGGAATCGCATGAATCCCTTTTTCATCTCGGCACTCGTCGTGCTGGCCGTCGTCTCTACGGCATCGTATTATTTGGGCACGAAGAAAAATCGCTGGATAGTCTCTACGATGTCTAGGCAACTTGAGGATGCTCTCAAACCCAAGACTACCAACTATGTCAACATCGGTGGCGTCATCGGATACAACTTTACCTACGCGTTGCCCGCGCCATATACCAGCGCTAAGGGTACCATTACCCTGAGCCCTCGACACTCGCTGTTATACTTGCCAGTTTCCAGGCTACTGGGCATAGGCGACAGGTTTTTTGTCAATGTGTTTACCAAGAAAAAATTCAAGGGAGAAGGCCACATCGTCGACCTTAAATACCTGGGCAAGGCCAACATTGCCGGCGTCGAAAATATGGAACGGCGCGACGTTGAAGCCAAGGGCAAGAAGTTTGTGTTGCTGTGGCGCAAGGCTGACCTCGCCTCGACTCTCGAAGCGACGCTGGCGACACTCGAGGACCCGGCGAGCCTCAGGCATTTCTGCGCCTATCACGAGACGGGAACCTTCTTCATGCACCTGCGTCCAAAGGCCGGGCAGATAGCCGAGACGGTCCAGAGTCTCGTCAAGAAATTCCCTGAGTACCTGGAAAGCGGCAAGGAGTAAACATGGAGCTCCAGATGGACGTGCGCGAGAAATTCGACGCGATACTGTCCCGCGTCAAGGAACCCCAGTCAGAACTGAGCCTCGCCGAGCTCGGGCTGATCAAGAAAATGACGTATTACAAGGCCGACAAGACAATCGTTGTGTACATGAACTTTGCGGCTCAGAATCCGGTTTCATGCCCCGCGTGTTTCATAACCACCGACATGATGAAGGATTCCGTGGAACGAGACCTCAAAGAAGCCATCCTGGTGGATTTTCCAGGATGGACGGTGAGTTTTTCCTGATGCGGCTGACTTTTCGCTGGTTCGACGGCACTGACCCGATACCGCTGCGCTACATCAGGCAGATACCGGGCATGCGCGGCATTGTGTCCGCCTTGTACGATTTGGCTCCCGGAGTAGCTTGGAGTACGGCTGAGGTGGCGGCTCTCCGAGCCCGATCGGAAGCATCCGGTCTGGAGTTCAGGATCGTAGAGTCGATACCGGTGCACGAGGATATAAAGCTTGGAGGGCCCGCGAAAGACGAAGGCACGGCCGCGTGGATTGCCAGCCTCCGGGCCGTGGCGGAGGCCCTGCGGCCACGGTCCGCGGCGACAGGCTCTGAAGATCCAGTAGTCGTCACCTATAACTTCATGCCTGTATTTGACTGGACGAGGAGCGACCTGGCCTGTGTGCTGGCCGACGGCTCCACCGCGCTGGCCTATGACGCCGAAACGGTGGCGCGCATGGATCCGTTGAACGGGGAACTCGAACTGCCAGGATGGTTGGCCAGCTACACGCGAGATGAATTGCGCGGGCTGCTCGACGTGTACCGCAGTACGCCTCCTGAAACTGTGTACGCCAACCTGGTATCGTTTCTGCGGGATGTGACGCCTGAGGCCGAGAGGCTAGGAATAAAGTTGGCACTGCATCCGGATGATCCGCCCTGGCCGCTTTTTGGGATTCCAAGGGTCATGACGGGGGCGGCCTCGGTTCGGCGATTGTTGGCGGACGTGCCGTCTCCGGCAAATGGATTGTGTCTGTGTTCTGGTAGCTTTGGAGCGGATCCCGCCAACGACATTCCGGCGATGGCCAGAGAATTTGCCGGGCGCATCCATTTTGCCCATCTGCGCAATATTGCCATTACCTCGCCCGGCTCATTTACAGAGACGGCTCACTACTCGGGCGCAGGTAGCCTGGACATGGCCGACATAGTCGAAGCGCTTGTAGATACCGGATATGAAGGCCCCGTAAGACCAGACCATGGCAGGGTGATATGGGATGAAAAGAGCAAACCCGGCTACGGTCTCTTTGACCGGGCTCTGGGCGCCGCGTATCTGCTGGGCTTGATTGAGCGCTCCGAATACGCCAGGAGATGAACGGCGGTTGTATTCGGAGCCATAGTCTCTAGCTCAGGACTCGACTTCAACGGTTGAAGCATCGGGAGCGTTTTTCTTGACGCTTTCGATGCCGCTCATGCATGACTCTTTTGATTCATAGGCCTCGCTGACCGCGATGATTTGACCATTGCCGGCCTTGAGTCTGAATCTGAACTTATCTTTCTTGTCCTTGAACCATTCGAATTTTCCAGCCATAGAACTCTCCTTCAAAGATGAGGAAATATCTAAACGAGTATAACTCTCCTCCAAATCCAGCGCAAGCGCCGGTGCTCGGCGCCGCGTAGCTAGAGCGAACGGCCGTGCTGGCCGACTGCGTCTGCCACGAATGGGCCGGAAGGAGCGTGCATGCGGTCACGGTTTCTCATAGGCGCTTGCTTGTTTGCTATAACTGCGCTGGCCTGTCAGACCTGCCAGGCCTCGACTCAAGAACGCACCCTACTTTCTTATGCTAAAGCCGCCTCAGCCTATGCTTCAGGCGACCTTAAGACAGCCGCCGCGGCCGCTCGTGAAAGCATCGGCATGAGCAATGATTTTCTGCCCGCCGTCGTTTTGCTGGGCAAGGTCAGCTATTTTTCCGGCGACGATGAGGCTGCCGTGACTGCGCTGAAACGCGCCCTGCGCCTGTCGCCGCGGGCCGGAGAGGCCGCCTTATGGCTTTCACGCGCCTACCGCGCGGCGGGCAGGGCAGTTGAAGCCCGGCGCGGCTGTGAACTGCTGCTTTCGACCGATCCTCAGAATATTGCGGGATTGCGCTTGGCCGCGTGTCTGGCTCTGGATCTGAACGATGTGGCGGGAGCGAGAGCGTACCTGAACCGAGCCGTGGAGTCAGCGGGTGAAGCCGGGCTGGCCTTCGCAGACAGGGCGGCATTGCGTTGGGCGGCCGGAGGTGCCACGGGGGCCGGAGCCGATCTGACAGCGGCGCTGGTCACGCTTCCCGAGGGTAGCGCCGCCCGGCAGGCCACTGAAGAATTGTTGGAGCGCATTGCCGAGGCCGGCCGATGAAGCGCTTTATTATTTTCCCTGTCACGGCGCTTGCATGCATTACGGGTTGCGCGAGTTTTTATACGGGAGGGACCATTGAAAACGCGGGCGCGCGGTTTGTTCGAACAGCGCGCCCACAAAGTTCCGCAGAGGCTCTGAGCGCCGCAGGAATTGCCGAGCTAGCCGTTGAAAATTCTCTGGAATTGCAAGCGGACAAGAACGCCATGGCTATGCGAGTCGGGGCCTGGAAACTGGGATTCCGCGCGTACCTTCCTCGGGTCGAGGCAAGCGCTGGCTCCGACGAGCGCCTGTCCATCTACGGCGCCGATTCTTTTACCAAGAACTTGTCAGTAAGCCTGACGCAACCGCTGTGGGATGGTGGCCGGCTAGTTACGGCGCGCTCGCTGGAAGCCGCCGAAATCTCACTTGCCCGTTCTGAACTCGAGCGTAAGGCCAGAGTCATAGGCGAGGCTGCAATAGAAGCCTCCCGCGCGGTGCTGGCCGCCAGCGCTCGCCTGGAAATTAAGCATTCCGCACGTGCGTCGGTTTCTATTCAGAAGTCACTACTCGTGACTGAAATAGCCCTCGGACTGGCTATGGACTCCGATCTGCTGGAGGTTGAAACAAGTCTGGCCAGCATGGATATGGAACTTGCCGAGGCAGAACTGGCGCTAGCCATCGCGCGAGCGGA
>Ga0154384_1216_pt1 | contig 11553 bp, 20 predicted proteins | sample RifGroB1_FD_115896 | JGI IMG/M metagenome (GOLD analysis project Ga0154384, IMG submission 115896) | Spirochaetes bacterium GWB1_59_5 | reverse complement strand
CATTCACGTACGCGACTGTTACAAAGCGCTCGTACCGCACCTCGAAGAGCTTAAAGAAGAGCATTGCAGCGACAGCTACTACGAAGCGCGCCTTCGCTTCAACTCTGGCTTCATGGTTCCGCAGGTTCGCGCAGCTCACTTCATCTATCTGAACAAAACCTGCTTTAACGGACTATACCGGGTGAACAGCGACGGTGACTTCAATTCACCATTCGGCTGCTACAAGAATCCAACAATCTGCGACGAGCCTATGCTGCGCGCTGTGTCGGAAACGCTCAAGCGCACGAAGGCAAAAATCAGCTACTTGGACTTCGGCGTTACCATGAAAGAAGCCGACGAGGGCGACTTCATCTACATGGATCCGCCATATGTACCGTTGTCGGAGACGGAGAACTTCACGGCCTACGACGCGGAGGGCTTCGCGCTGAAGGAGCACGAGCGCCTCGCAGCAGCCTTCAGGAGCGCCGACAAGCGCGGGGTCCTCCTCATGGCGACCAACCACGACACGCCCCTCGTGCGGCGGCTCTACGCCGGCTTCAAGTTCACCGCAGCGCAGGTACAGCGGTCGATCAACAGCGACGCCAGCGCCCGCAAAGCCGGGGCACCTGAGCTAATCATCCGCAATTACGAGTAGCTGGGAGATTTCCCGCAGTTGTCTGCGAAAATTTCTGGAGCGTGTCAGACCCTCCCCTTAGAGTCGGTACCAGTCGCAACGCCACCGTGGCTCAAGCGACACAAGCCGAGTCTGAGGAGAAGAAGATGTCCAAGCTCAAGCCGAGTGAAGCACCAGCCAGTGGAAGCAAGCTCCACGATCTGTCCGTAGAGAAGTACCTGCATCAGTGCGTTACGATCGGAAATCCGGATTACCTGCAGCCGGAATTTGTCCGTTTGAGCGCAGACCTCGCCTACTGGAATGTGCGGTATAGCGAGACCATCGGTGCGCACCTCCGTGCGAAGAAAGACCTCGGGGTCATCTGCGCGAAACTCGACATTCTCGTGCGTGAACAGCTCGCCGCTTCTGGCGTTCGCACAACGGAAGCGATGGTCAAGTCGACCACCGAGAGTCACGACGACTACCTCGAAGCGTACGAAATGCTGATCACCGCTGAAGTCGAAAAGGCTCGCGTGTACGGCATCCTCGACGCGGTTCGCGCGAAGAAGGAAATGCTCGTCTCTCTCGGTGCGTACCAGCGCTTGGAGATGCAGGGCGACGCGCAGATGCGCAACCTGGGCAGCCAGCAGACCGCTGTGGAGCGCCAGACGCGCAAGGGCGCTCCCGACAAGCCCAAGACCAAGCCGGATGATGACGACGACCTGTAACAGCTACGCCAGAGCCATCCTCGGGGACAAGAGCGACGGCATCCCAGGTGTCAAGGGCTCCGGGGAGATGTCGACGTTCACGGTATGGACCGCACCCTTTGCGAGGTTGCAGTGAGCACCGAGGGCGGGATGGAGCCCGGCGCGTACACCTTCACGCTCAACTTCAATGAGGCCAAACTCTCGTTGCTGGCGCTTCAGGAGCAGTTGGATCAGGGTGCCACCACAGTGCTGTTGTTCACCGCCAAGCCAGACGGCACGTTTCACTACACACTGTTCGGCAAGTCCGTCAACGTTCAGCAAGTTCACTGGTGGTGTACCGTCCTTCAGCAGTGGGTCATCACCAAGTATCAAGCCATGTTTGGCAAATAGGTAGCTGTGCCCAAGAGCATCGAGCAGCGCTTCCTCGACGAGTTCTACCAGGCCAACCCCCTGGTGTACTGGGAGCTGCTTCGTTTGGCACAGCAAGCCAAGGCGGCCGGGCTGACCAAGATCGGCATTCGCATGCTCTGGGAAGTGATGCGTTGGAACCGCCTCATTGCAGTCAAGGACCCCAATGATTGGGGCTACAAGCTGAACGACCATTATCATAGCCGCTACGCGCGGGCGCTCATCAACAACAACCCAGACCTCGCAGACCTGTTCGAGCTAGGCAGCCTGCTGGAGACGCCGGGCTGAGATCCGGTTGCGGTTGTGGGAGCTGTACGGGTGGGGCGCTTCGCGACGCTTCGCCTAGCCTGGGGCCGTATGGTGCAAAGTTAGCACGCCAGTAGGACTGCCGTTTTCAATAACTGCTGAATGCCCGAATGGGCGAAAAGTAAAACAAGGAGAGTACGAGAATGGCAAAGTTTGGAAAGTTCACGAAGGAAGCTGCGAGTGCGCAGCGCGATCAGGCCGCGTCAATGAACGCAACGATGTACATGAAGCTGACGGTTGGTCGCAACATCGTCCGCTTCTTCCCACCGACAGTTGGAGAGGAGACGCCGTTCCTGATCGTCTCTCGCCACTTCCTGCACCTGCCTGGCGTCGACCAGCCGGTGGTCTTCGCCTGCCCGCGCGTGCATGCCGGCAAGGCGTGCCCTGCCTGCCAGAAGATGAATCAGCTGCGCGCCTCGGGCAATGAGAAGGACCACAACCTGAGCCGCGCGTTCGCACCGCAGTTTGCTGCGTTCGCCAACGTCATCAACCGCAAGAACCCGGACGACGGCCCGAAGGTGCTCTCGGTCAGCAAGACGACCTACGACACCATCATGGCGTTTCGTGATGAAGAGATGGGTGGTGACTTCACCGATCTCGAAGAGGGCTTCGACGTCATCATCGATCGCACGGGCACGGGCAAAGAGGACACCAAGTACAAGGCGTTCCTCGCGCGCAAGAACAGCCCCATCGGCACTGACAAGCAGATCGCTGCTTGGAGTGAATCGCTACACGACCTCAAGCAATTCGTCGCCATCAAGCCCTACGACAAGCTCGTGGCGCAGCTCAAGGGCGAGCTGGACGACGGCAGCGCGGACGACGATGACGATATCGTCGACAAGCCCCCGGCCGGCACGAAGAAGCTCAACGCCAAGCCGGAAGAGAAGTCGAAGAAGAAGAAGCTCGCGTCCAGCATCGACGACGATCTCGACGATCTCGATGATCTCGATGACGACCTCTAAGCGAAGGCGTGATGGATGATCGCCAAGCTCCTCTCCAAGCTATTCAAAGGGCGCATCATCATGCGCACCGACGATCCTTATCTGTCGCGCTGGTGGGTGCTACGTACGCCGATCGTTAAGGTGTACGTACACAAGTTTCATCGCTCGGATTGGGATGAAGATTTACATAACCATCCGTGGGCGTGGGCACTCTCGCTCATTCTCAAGGCTGGCTACTGCGAGGAGAGGCGGCTTGGTAATCAGGTGATCAGTCGTCTCGTCAAGCCCGGCAACATCAACCTCATTCGCCACAGCACGTTCCATCGTGTAGACCTCTTGCAGAAGGACTGCTGGTCACTCTTCATTGCTGGGCCTCGCAAGCAGGATTGGGGCTTCTGGAATCGCGTGATCAATCAGTATATCCCGCACAATGACTTCATCGACAAGAGCGGCGCTGTCGCAGCGGAGATCAACTGATGGCGAAAGCTTCCAAGAAGGCCGCTGTCACGCTCATTGAACGCATCGCAGAGATCGTCAACGCAAAGCTGGGTGCGGGCTCAGCCATCATGCTGTCAAGCGGCGACGCTCGTTCAAACGTTACCCAGGTTGTGACGACTGGCTTGGGTGTACTTGACCATTGGGTTATGGGTTGCGGTGGCTACCCACGTGGGCGATTAGTTGAAATTTCGGGGGACGAATCTTCTGGGAAGAGTAGTTTTGCGTTGGAGGCTTTGGCAAAATGTCAAAGTGAAGACCCAGAAGCCATCGCCATTTTGTGTGAATCGGAGCACGCCTTTCAAGCGTCGCGTGCCGAGACGTTCGGTGTCGACCCGGAGCGTTTGCTACTGATCGAGCCGTACTCGCTGGAAGACGCCATCAACGGCATGCGTCACGCGCTGGAAACGCTGCCTGACAACGGCCCACCGTCCATGATCGTGTGGGATTCGATCGCTGCGTCTGTGCCGCACGCGCGTATCGACGAGGATCTCGGCGGCAAGAAGCAACCGGGCGAAGTGGCGCGCATCATGAGCGACGCGTGCAAGAAGCTCATCCCTCTCGCATCGAGAAAGGGAACTTCGCTCGTCTTCATCAATCAAATTCGGATGAAGATCGGCATCGCATTCGGCGATCCGACTACGACACCGGGTGGTCTCGCAGTACCGTTCTTCTCTTCCATCCGTCTGCGCCTCTGGGGCGGCAAGGGCATCAAGCTCGGACTCGGTCACAAGGGCCGTTACGTCACGGTCAAGGCCATCAAGAACAAGTTGTCCACCCCGTGGCGCAAGGCTCGCGTGCGACTCGACTTCGAGGACGGCTTCAACGACATCTGGTCGACGCTTGAGCACGCCAAACTGCTAAAACTGGTCAAGAAGAACGCGAAGCCGACCATTGCAAATTGGCAGCTCGCAATGGCCAAATTGATCGAAATTGATTGGGGTGCTAATCCTCGTGGCGAGATGGAAGTAGAGGAGGATCCGGAAGACGACGAGAAGGAAGACGCGGATGTATCCGCTGACGACGTGGCAGAAGCAGCATAACTACCTAGAACGTGTGGGACGTAACAGACAACGGAGGAATGAGAAAATGGCGAAAGCAAAGAAGAGCAAGGTCAAGAAGCCGCCGGTCGCACCGTGGGACAAGGATCTCCCGAAGCTGATGGCTGAGTTCGAGAAGGTCCGCAAGTCACTCGACAATCTCTCGGACAAGTTCAACGCCGTACGTGGCGCACATGACTACGAGCTGGAAGACACGAAGCAAGCTCTGGCCATGAAGACCATCATGGCGTTGGTCCAGCAGGCGAGCTACGCCGTCAACAACGTCGATGAGGTGCTCCGCGAGACTGGTCTTGCTGACGCGGCTCTGGAGCCGCTGCCCGTGCCGGCTGACGAAGACGCGGAAGACGACGACAACTAGCGCTATGGAGCGCAGGGCATCAGCTCAGGTGAGCTACGGGAAGACCGCTAGATTGGCGTCCAGCGGTAGGAACGTGGTGCGGCTCAATACCGCAGGTGTCCACAATGAGTAAGGTTCCTCCAATCAACGATTTGCTAAGCAAGGCCGACTTGGCTTTGAGTGATCTTGTCAATGGTCCTCCTAAGCCACCAGAGCTTGGGCTGATGCTGCGGCGCATCGGAAAAAGGCACAAAGCAAAGACAAGAAGGTCACCACGCCGGTTCGAGCGTTGGCACATCATCGCAAAAGATGAACGCACGGACTCGTTCTGTCTGCGCAATGAAGGTAGTGGAACGACGCAGTGGTTCACGAAGAGAGAGCTTCAAGGCAAGCGCTGGAGTGGCCTTGAAGGAAAAGGCGGAGGCTACCTGTCAGAAGAACAGGTAGCTGCGTTTATGCGCGTGCTAGTGCGAGACACGCCATTAATGAAGCAGATAAAGCGAACCAAAATAGAGCGCAATCCATCAACGCAACAGATTGTGGTTGGTCTTGTGCTGGAGCCGATCTTTCCAACTGAATCAATCGTGCTAACGATGACTGATGTAAAGGTGGAAGAATGAGAATCGCGTTCGTGGCCGATTGTCACATCGGAAATTTCAAGAAGCTTGGCGGCAGCGTCGAAGCTGGTATCAATGTGCGTTGCCGAGCCGCATTGGAATCGCTTAGGACTGCAGTGCAGATCGCGCACGATGCGAAGTGCAATGTGTTCGCCATTCTCGGCGACCTGTTCGATAAGGCGACCGTGCCGGCGCAAGTGATCACCGCTACCGCAGATGCACTGGTTGCGGAAATGGACCACGACGAGGTTCCAAATCGCGATATGGACCGCATCATCCTGCGCGGCAACCACGACATGGTGTCGATGCGTATGGGTGACCACGCGCTCGGGCCACTGGGTATCGGCCTCTTCTGCCAGGTCATCGAGAAGCCGCTCGTCTACTCCATTACGGAGAAGAAGCACACCGCAGAGCTGGTCATGGTACCGTTTGAGCCCGGCCCAGCAGAGAAGTGGCTCCCACGTAAATTGTCCGAGATGAAGGCCAGGGGTGAGTTGAAAGGTTCGCCTGATGCACGTGCCCTGGTCCTTCATCTCGGCTTATCGGATGAGCAGACTCCGATCTACTTGCGCGGTGTTGCAGACTCCATTGACGTGAAAACGCTGATGGAAATCGGCGAGCACTACAACATCGACGCTGTCTTCGCCGGCAACTGGCACCGCCATCGCTCGTGGTCGCTCGACGACCCGGATCCAACGATGGAGATCGTCCAGATCGGCACGCTGGCTCCGGTCGGCTGGGGCGACCATGGCGTCAACGAAGTGGGCTCGCTGATCATCTGGGACACCAAGCTCAAGAAGTGGCAGCGCCAGAGCATCCCCGGCCCGCGCTTCATCGACGCGCTCGCGGACGACGACCCCAAGGACGTGCTCGACAACCTGCGGCACCTCAAGCGGGAGGGACACAAGCTGTTCCTTCGCATCACCACCACGCCTGCACAGAAGCAGCTCGCCGCCGAGATGCACACGATGGCTCTGGAGGAGAAGCTGGTCCTCGGGGTCGACGTCAAGCACGAGAAGTCGGAGGCCATTGCAGCAGCTCGCACGGCTGCCAGTGCTGCACGGAGCGCCGACACCCTGGAGGAAGCGCTCAATGAGTTCGTCACCGCCATGCCGCTCGACGAGGGTGTCAAGCCAACGGTGGTAATCGAGCGCTCGAAGGAATTCATGCGGGCTCCCGTATGAGCGACGTGCACAACTGGCGTAGGCCAGGGCCACCAGCAGACATGGAGCTGAAGCCGGAGTTCAAGAATCTGCGCGTGAAGATCGGGCAGATATGGACTTCATTGGACAAGCGCCGTCCGTACCGTGAAATGGAAGTTTCAGATATCGGCGACGGCTACGTGCAATTCACATACAAGCGTGGCGATGAGATAGCAGTAACCGACATTCGATTGGACACACTTCTGTACAAATACACGCTCACAAGGCGGGCCGACCATACACGTGGTCGCGGCTACAAGCTTCTGAAGGATGTGCCAGATGCCGATATCGAAAAACCGTCTGAAGATCTCAACGTCGGTGTACCTGGGGCCGGAGCAGCACCAGATGCTGGCGGAGTTCACCAAGAAGACGGGGATCCCAAACTCGGAGATCATTCGAGTGAGCTTGGAGAAGACGCTGCGTCTGATGAACAGATCGCAGAATCCGATGACGGCGTTCGCGCAGATTCGTAGTGAAGTTGATGCGCTGCCTTCATTGCCACTGGTAAAGGAAACAGACAAATGAACTTCATTCAGTTTCTTGACAAGACCATTCATTCTGAGGAGGTTCCAGACAGCGACATCGAAACGTTTGCGAACTTCTACATCATGGATCCGGATCGCCCTGCAGACACCGCAGGCTACAAGGAGATCTGCAACTACCTCAAGGAAGCGTACTCGAAAGAGGAAGGTCGCGATGACGCGATCAAACACTTCCGTATCGCTTGGCGAGATTTCAGCGCATTGACAGCCACCATGGAAGTCGAATCCGACATGAAGTACGCCGACCCGGTTGGGCGTGTTACGACCGAGCAAAAGAAGTAGCTCTACATTCTGTATTGGAGGTTATTGATGTCACGCGCTACCTGGGACGAGTATTTCTTGAACATCGCGGTGCAGGTGGCAACGCGCGCCACGTGCGATCGGAAGCACGTCGGAGCTGTGATTGCACGAAACAAGACCATCCTCAGCACTGGATACAACGGCTCTGTGCGCGGCCTTCCGCACTGTGATGAAGCCGGGCACTTAATGAAGGAGATGGGTGGACGTGAGAGCTGCGTGCGTACCATTCATGCCGAAATGAACGCGGTCGCTCAGGCAGCTCGCAACGGCGTGTGCTTGGATGGCGGCACGCTATATACAACAGCGAGTCCTTGCTGGGATTGTGCGAAGCTGATCGCCAACACCGGCATCATCCGTGTGGTGGTCGGCGAAGCCTATCCGTCACGCTACGGCCTTTCGGACTCCGTTGCAGATCTTCTCGCTGCAGCAAACATCGAGTACGTCATGCCGGTGGCACCGTGAGCAAGCAGGCATTCATCAAGGCTCGTGAAGCGTTCAACGAGTACGCTGCGCTAGACGGCAACCGCGTGCCGCACACCGACGTCGAAATGAGCGCTTTGCAGGTGCGCTTGGCTCGCTGGGGAGCGCACAACTTCGGGGCGCAGACCACTTCGCAGATGGCGCTCGGGATCGCCGAGGAGATTGGGGAGCTTGCGGAGGCTCAATTCGCGCAGATGCTGCAGGAGATGCGTGAGCAGAACGCTCCGACGCGCATTCTTACGCTGGCACTCGCGGCCTACGCGGGCTCGGTTGCTCACAACGCGCTCAAAGCCGACCAGCGCATTCGCACCGATGGCGACGTCGAGAAGTTCCGCGAGAAGATGGCAGACGCCATTGCAGATCAGGCTGTGTTCACCATGCAGCTCTGCACTCTCATGCGCCTGGACTACGGCACCATCCTCGAAGAAACGGCAGAACACGTCATGTTGCGCGACTGGAAGCAGTTTCCGAAGAATGGCCGTAACGAATAGGAGATGCATATGCCGAAGGTAACGGAAACAGAAATGGATGAGATGGGAGTTCGTCTCGTTGCGCAGGCGCGAGAGACAGTAGGCGAAGTCGCGCCGAAGATCGTCAGCATCACGCGCGACATGCTAGAAACGCTTGCTCCTTTGCAGAAAGAGCTGGAGCAAGTCGAGAAGATCATCGAGATCGCCAAGAGCCTCGGAATGAAAGAAGCACTGCCAATCAAGGAAGATGGGCTGCAGAACTTTCATCGCATCGTCAACAATGCTGTGATGCACAACGGTCGTCTTGTGCAAGCGCTGCACGCAGCATTGGACGAATGCCTCAAGCTGCAGACCGTGCAAAAGCCGCACAAGCACGAGCAACCGCAGCAGTCCCCACCACCAGAGGGATACTTCGACCACAACGGCACCAAGCGGCAGTAGGGAGGACCGATGTTCGATCTGCATTTGACGGAAGAGCAGCTGAAGAAGGTCGTCGAAGGTGCCGTGTTTGGGTCAATCGACCCGGCCAGGCGCGATGAGCTGGTGAAGGCCGGCATTCAGCACATCATGACGCCGGTTTCTGCCGGCAGCTACAGCAGCAAGAAGTCCTCGCCACTGGAGGACGCGTTCGGCTACGCGCTGTCCAAGCTCTGCAACGAAGTGGCATACAGCGTGCTCGATACGCCGGAGATTCGCGAGCAGCTCAAGGTGCTCATCGCAGAGGCGTACGAGAAGATGATGGGCGGTTCGCGCGAAGATGTACTCAAACGCATGGTCGACAACATGAGCACTGCGCTCAGCTCGAAGTATTGATCATGGCCCACACACTGTTTGGCCCGATCAAGCATAGGCTGTTCGAGCTGATGCTCAAGCATTCCTATCGTAAGCAAAAGGTAACGTTGTCATCTGGTCGCGAGTCCGATTTTTACATCGACTGCAAAGCGGTGTCGCTGTGCGCTGAAGGAGCCACATACATCGGCACGCTATTCAACATGCTGCTGCAGCGCGGCGAGCCGGTGGAGTGTATTGGCGGGCTCACCATGGGTGCCGATCCATTGGCAATGGCAACGGCTCTCGAATCATTCCGCGTCGGCAAGTACACGCTAGAGCCGTTCATCGTACGCAAGGAGCCCAAGGTCCACGGAACGAAGAAGTGGATCGAGCGTGGTTTCAAAAGATGCGACGTTGAGTTTGTGCAGAACGCCGCCATTCTGGAGGACGTCATCACCACTGGGGCCTCCACCATCAAGGCAATCGAGCGGGTGCGGGAGTGCGGTCTGCACCCTGTGCGTGTGCTCGCTCTGGTGGATCGCCAGGAAGACGACGGTTACATGAACGTGCTGCGCGCCCTGCTACCGAACACCAACGACACGATCAAGATCCCGCAAGTCGAAGCGCTATTCACACGCGAAGACTTCGAGAGAGGACACCTGACATGAGCACTGATGAGACGCCGCCAGAGACGCAACCCGTAATCTCGCTGCAGGTCATACGCGGGCAGAAGGACGCAGAAGCTGCGGCTATAGCCAATGAAGTGCGTAAAGTCCTTCCAGAAGACATGGTTGTCATCGCGGCCATTGAGGCGCAGATCATTGCTCGCAACCAGGAGCTTCAGGCTCGCCACGATGTCATTCGTACCAAGCAAGCTGAGATTGCTGCTCTGCAGGATGCCAATACGCTGACAGTCATTCAACGCACTGCGCAGCACGACAAGTTCCTTCAGTACGCTGCGATAGCGGCGCGAAAAGTAGGCATTGACCCCGACAATGGGGAGATGCGTTGGAACCTGGACACCACGACAGCAACGTTCACACGGACCAAGTAGCGCAGGGCATGAAGCTACGAGACATCGACGCAAAGCATCGTCAGGACGCAGAAGAGGCCGACCGGCACAGCCTTGTTATAGATTTTTGGCTTTGCCCGCACACGATGTACGAACAACAAATTAGTTGTGGTATGCGCCAAGTTGTCCACATTTTCAGAACGTCTGGTTCGCTAATGATAGCGACAGACAACGCTGTTAGCGCGATTGGTTTTGCCGTTTTGCATAGTGTGCTGTCTGTACAGAACCTGGAGTACCGTGTGGACCACACGAGCTGGCCTGAATGCACAATGCCATTCGGTATGGTTATTGTTAGATACGACAATGGGCATGATGCACCGGGAGTTGAGTTACTAGAAGTGGAGGAGAAAGGTGGCAGACACATGAAAGCCACTGTGCTTATGCGTTCAGCCGAAACGCGCAGCGTCGCAATGCCAGCGCTTGCTACCAAATTGCCTCTCTGGTTTACCAATGCGTTGTCAACACAATACAAAATAATACAAAGGTAACCAATGAGTGTTTCTCGTATCGAGCTGAACCGCTTCATGACGCACGACCAAACGGTCATCGAGTTGCCGCCGAAAGGCATCATCACTGTGATTGGACCGAACGGATCCGGCAAGAGTACGCTGGCTGAGGCTGTTTCGGTGGCTGTCGGCGGCAAGACGCTGCGCGGAACCATCCCGTGGCGACGCGACAACGAGGGCAGCATCCGCGTCACATTCCCAGACGTCGAGGTCAAGCGCACGCGCAAGGGGGACCGCAATGGCCTCCAGCTCACGTTGCCGGGCAAGTCCAAGCCGGAGAGCTACGAGACGCCCACGAAGGCGCAGGACGCCCTGGAGAAGCTCATTGGGAGTTGGACGGTGTGGCGTCGCACGCGTGCGTTCTCCATTTCGGACGCCTCGAACTTCACCCAGGCGAGCGACGGCGACCGCAAGCGTCTCTTGGCCGAGATCCTCGGGCTCGATCGCTTCGACAGCGCGCTGAAAGCCTGCCGTGTTGCGCTCAAGTTCGCCACCGAGTCGTTGAGCCTGCACAAGATCAAGCTCGATCGCGCTACCACCACGGTGGGCTCTGAGCTTCGCCGGCTGGAGGAGTCTCGCGAATCGCTCGCCCAGGTGCCGACCTTCGATGCGGAGCCGGAGGTGTTGAAGAAGAAAGCGATCAAGTGTCGCGAGCTGGTGCGTGCCGCCGAAGCTGAGATTGAAAAGCTTCACACAGAGCGAGGCACAATCACCAAAGCGGAAGGAGCAGCAGAAGCGAAGGCAGA
>Ga0154384_1047_pt8 | contig 11638 bp, 7 predicted proteins | sample RifGroB1_FD_115896 | JGI IMG/M metagenome (GOLD analysis project Ga0154384, IMG submission 115896) | Spirochaetes bacterium GWB1_59_5 | reverse complement strand
TCCACCGCTACTTCCTGTTCGGCGCCATGGAGCGGCGCGATGGAATACGAGCCCCCGTCGCTAGCCATGCGCACCATGTCAGGCATCTTAGCCAGGGACGAGAGGGTCATTGCGGATAAGCCGTCGTACGCTTCTGGAGGCCATATCGAGCCGTCAGGGCCTGTCATGCGGCCTTCTCCTCGCAAAAAGGCCGCGGTTTCAGCGTCATCAGGCTCAAGCCGGAGCAACACTGATCTAGCCGCGCTTTCCGCCGCGGCATCGGCCTCCATCGAAGAGGATGCGACGGCCAGGACGTTGCCGCATTTCTCGACGTTGTTGCACGGAAACACAACCCGATCTCCCGGAACGGCGCGGGAAAAGAGATTGCGGACGCAGCTCATGTTGGTAGCTTGTTCAATGCCGTAAATAGCGGAAATTTTGCCTGATATAGAGATCCATGCCCGCTCCGAGCATACCAGGTCATGCGCGCGCTCTGGAAAATCGGGTTCTACGCCGCAGGCTAGGTCTATGGCCTCCGCGGTTGCTTCTATACCGCTGGAGTACGGATAGGTCCAGCCCGACATGTAGCCGCCTGAAAGCCGCGCGGCGATCTCTCCTACGAAGGCGCCCGCCCGGGTATATTTGATATCGCCCTTGGCTGCGCCGTTCCGTATGCCGAGCGCCTTAATGCCCGCCTCGAACACCGCCACGACCTCGTCAACGACTTCTTTGCCGTAAGATGTCGGGATGGTGTGCCCCATCTCGACAAAAAACGGTTCAAAAACGACGACGCGGTCCGCTATACCGCGCAATACAACGTGGTCGTTCCGTACGATGGCGTCAAGGCTGAATTCAGGCCCTTGCAGATACGCTTCAATGATAGCTTTTCCGGAGCGGGAATGGCGAACGGCATCGGTCCAGGCCTCGCGCAATTCAGGAAGCGTGCGCGCCAAGCGACAACCACGGGATCCCATGTTGTCCACGGGTTTCACGACCAGCGGTAAGGGGGCAACCCGGGCCGCCAGTACCTCGGGATCATCGACAATCGTGCCATAGGCAAACGCGGGCACGGGAACGCCTCCCTCAGCCAGCTTGGCGCGCATTCTGGCCTTGTCTGACGCATCCATCGCAACCTCGTGCGGCAGGCCTGGCAGCCCGAGGCGTTCGGCGACCCAGGCTACCGAGGCTGAAAAATCCGTGCCGGCGGTCATGACCCCCGACAGTCCGTCTATTCCAGCGGCGGCTTGCGCCAGCGCGATTTTGTCCTTGAGATCGATGTGAAGGAATTGATCGGCTGAGCGGGCTTCGGGGGCGTCTGGGTTTCCGTCGGCCGCGTATACGCGGTACCCCTTGGCCTTGGCAATCCGTATGGCTGGCCCCTGCATAACGCCGGCGCCCAGTATCAGTAGTGCGTTCATGTGTGCTCCGCGGGCCTCAGGCGGCGCCGCCATCAACCAGACCGCGGTAGACGGCGTAGCACTCGAAGGTGTCGCCGAGCCCCAGAAGCCTGGAAGTCGCCATGGCCACCTTGTACCGCAGTGATTTTGCATCGGCTGGTACGCCCGCAAAGCGCTCTGGATGGTGGCCCGTTACGACAATCTGTTGTACCTCGAAACCGAAGCGTTTGAGAATACCGGGAGCCGTAGCGGGGCTCCATACGGTAAAGTGGTCGTCGGGGGAACGTTCATAGAAATCAGCCCTATTTCTGCGAGCGGAAATTCCCGAGCCCGATGGCGTTGAGAATGCGAAGACTCCGCCGGGCCGCATCAGCGAGGCCACGCGCCTGAGCACACGGGCCAGTTCATCGAAATGTTCTATGACATACCACATGGAGAGGCAGGCGAGGTTCCGCGGATACAAGCCTTCAGCGCCGGGTTCAGAAAAATCAGCGATGAAGGCCGGTACGGCATAGGTAGTTTTTACGTATTCCACTGCATCGGGGGCAAGATCGGAGCCGACAGCATTCCAGCCACGCGACTGCGCCTCGGCAACGAAGGCTCCGTAAGCGCAACCTACGTCCAGGATGCTCTGGCCTTCATGTCCCGCGGGAGCATCGCTGGCGATCAGCGACTCGATGACAGCCAGCCGCCTGGCGGCAGCAGCCCTTATTGTGGGTATGTCTTCAATATATGTGCGGCCATACTGAGCCTTGTATTCCTCGAAAAAGTATGAACGTTCAGCGTATGGATTTTCTCTGGCCTCGAAATACGCCATGCGTACTAACCCGCAGGCAGGGCACGCGCGGTATGTCTTGCGTTCTGTCCTGTAAAGCGCCCAACCGCTGTGGAGACCGCAGGCGGGACAGTCTCCGGCATGCTTCGGAGCCAGCGAGGCCAGGCGCGCAGCTAGGTCGAGCCGCTTTTCTGGCGCGGCGCGGCGGGAAGCCTCTATCAGAGCCGTGGAATCAAGAAAGGCCTCACGGAGGATCCTCATATTCGGTTTTTTGATGCCCAGGCTCATGAAACCGGCGGCCTGAGCGAGTTCCTCATGAATGGCCGAGGGATTGAGGAGCAACACGGCGCAACCCGCCCAAGCTGCCTCGAAGGCTGTCAAGCCAAACTGGGTGACTACGAGGTCGTACGATCGCAGTTTCTCCTTGAGGTCCTGAACCGGACCTATGGCCGTGACGCCGGGGAATCGCACAGCGGACCTGGAAAGAGCGCCCGTCACGACAGTTACCTGTTCCGCGTCCAGCATTCCGCCTCCCACAACGGCTTTCAGGAAGGCATCGGCCAACTCTGCGGGATCTTCGCCGCCAAAGCTTATGAGCACACGCCGTATCGAAGCGGGCGGCTCCCTGCGCGCCGTCGGCAACGCAAGGTACCCAAGGGACGAGAGGTTGGGAGGAAGGCCCAGCCGGGATGCGCGCCATGGCCGAGGGAGGATGTCTACAAGATAGGCCGTTGCGGCCCTAGCCTCGCCTCCCTCATCAATAGCGACTACCGTTCCCCACCGCGCCCAGTGTTCCAGCTCGGCGGCGGATGTTTCCCTGTTGTCAAGCACGACGAGCGTAAACCGGGCCTCCGAACGAAGTTCGCCAATGATCCTGACTGAACCCATTTCACGCGGATAGGCGAGCTTGAGTTCATCAGAACTCCAGGAAACGGGGCCAGGATCGTTGGAAAGGAACACCGCGGCCTTGGTTCCAAGCGCATAGGCCAAGCCAAAACAACGTACGAGATGACCAGAACCGTTGCCGCGGCGGACCGAGGGCACAAAGAGTATCGAGACCATGTATTAAACGCCTTTCAGCAGACTCTTGAGCCAGGTCATCACGGCGGCGTCCGAGGGTTCAGGCCCCAACTCCGCGATAAGAGCCTCGGCTTGACAGAAATCCGTAGCCGTATCGACGGTGACACGAGCCTCCGGCAAAAAATATTCCGAGGGACACTGGGGCCTGCATATGGAAAAGAGGCCGGGATTGCCGTACAGAAAAGGGCAAACATGCTCACGGTCGAAGACGCTGGTCGCCAGTTCTGCCGCTTTCTTCAAGGCTGAGGCTTCCACGACCTCGACACCCATGCCCATAGGCATGCCTACGAGGCCTACATAGTCCGCGGCGCACGCATCTGCCGCAGCAACGGCCTTGGCCGCCAGAACGGCCGACACAAAGGGATTGTCGCCGGTGGCTCTTATAACGCGAGCCAACCCGAATGCCTCGGCTACCATGGCGTAGCGCGCCAACACGTCGTCTTTAGGGCCCGCGAACACTGAAAAGCCGAATTCCCGCGCGACTTCTGCGAGGGCGCGAGCGCCATCGGCATCAGTGGCCAGCACGAATTCATCGGCTACGACAGAGCGTAGCCTGCGCAGCACCATGCCGGCCAGATTCGTCCCGCCTATCCGCAACAAGGCCTTGCCCGGTAGCCTCGTGGAATCCAGTCGCATCTGGACCACGACGCCAGCCCGCCTTGCGGTATTCATGAGAGCGGATCCCACAGGTCAGCCAGTCGCGTAGCGTCGGCCTTGAAGCGGTAGGAGCAAGCGCTTACCCACTCCCGTGCCGCCTTGAACTCCTCGAGAGCCGCGGAGGGATTCTTGCGCGAACGCAACAGGTAACTCCACAGACGGGAGCCTGGGAGCGTAGCGGCATCGCCTCGATATAGGGGGGCCAGGTTTTTCAGCCAGAATCTGCCATAATCAACATTTGGGGTGGTATCATCGGGCGGCGGGTTGGAATCGTAGTTGAGCCTGAGCGCCTGAGCATACTGTATCGTTTCTCCCCAGAGCCAGGCGCGCATCCCGAAGTCAAGTTTCTGCCAGTATGGATTGGAAATGGTCCAGTCAAAACCGCCGAGCATGGTGAATTTTTCCCTGGAATAGATGCCGCAGCCATCAAACGGATAGAGGCTTTTTTCACCATCGGCCCTGGGCGGTAAGGGCACCACCTTGAACGCCTTGCCCGACTGAGCAGGGTTGCTTATGGACGGCACGATGGATCCGGTCGCGTCATTGAGCGTCGGAACGAGGCAGGCGACGTCGAGGTCAACGACCTTGTCGAAAAAGCGGCTCGAGAGCGTACTCGTCGCCAATCTCAGGTCGTTCCACAATACGAACACGAACGGAGCGGACGATTCCCTGATGCCGATGTTGATCTTGACACCGAGGTTGCAGTCTTCATGCATGCAGATGAACCGCGCCTGCGGATGCTTTGAAGCCAGCCCTTCAAGTTCGGGTGAATCGCTGATCCCCTCCATCGACACTATTGAATCGAAACCGACCTTTACCAGATCTTGTATCATAGCCGCGCGGTAGAGCCTCGGCCCCCGGTTGAGAAGCAACACTGAAACCGGGAATTTGTCCTTGGCTCCGCCGCCACGAGCACCGCCGAGCACTGTGTAGGTTGGCCTGTAGGCGTCAAGCGTTAAAGGTATGGTATTCATCACAACGTCCACACGCGAGGGGATAATCGGAAGCCAGGTGCCGCTCATACCAGGCGCCAGTCCGATTCCAGATCGATTCCAGTCCATCATCGAAAGCGTTGCCGTGGATTTCGGCGTAGCCGAGTCGGCCGTCGCCGCGCTTGACCAGACAATGCTTACACGGCGGTACGCTGCCATCTACGAGAACCGCAAGATCGCGGGCCAGATGCCGGCACGGCAGACGGTCTAGCGGCGAAAGCTCAGCCACCGTCCTGTCTGGTAGACAACCCGCGAAGGAGTCGTATTTCTGCACTATCACCTTATCCCCGCGCTTCTTCCAACCCCGGTAGAACGCCTCGAGTCGAGGTTCGTTTTCCTTCATACGCACGGCCTGGGCATGCACGTTGCCCGGTGACGCGCGCAGGAGCCGCTCGGTAAAAGCGGTCGCCTCATCCTTGCCCTCTCCACGGATAGCCAGGTAGCCTTCATCGTCTGCATCATCCAGCGACACTATCCACTGAATACGCGAACCTGCCTTTGTTGCCAAGGATTCAGCCAGAGCGGGAGTCCAGCCAACACCGCTGGTCTCAACGATCAAGGTAAAACGCGGCCGGGCCAGCACGGCGGCCACAATACCGGCAAAATCCGGATGCGCTGAAGGCTCGCCCCACAACGACACATCGACGACGAGGTCATCGCAGAGCGCCTCGGCGTCAAGCATGAGCCGATTGAAGCGTTCTGTGGACATGAAACCGGAGCGCTTGCGGGGATCGCCAACCATGAGCGGATAGGGGCAATACGAACAAGACTGCGGACAGCCTTCTGTAATCTGCACCCACAGGAATGCGGGCAACGTGCGCAGGAGTTCCGGATGGGCGGGCAACAGTTTTGTTGTGTCCTCAGCTGAGCGAGCGCCTAGGTTCCACAGGCGCTCGGCGGCCATGAAATTGCGCTTTGAATCGCACACGGGTGAGAATCGATATGAGCGCAGGTCCACCGGAGACAGGTGCGTCTCGATGTCATAGGAGTTGATGTCTTTCTGAATGACCGCAAACAAGCCCTCACGCTCCACAGGCGCATCATGCCTGGAAGCTAGTTCTATGAGGTTGGGCAGAGACTTTACCGCGAGCAGTTCCGGCGCGAAGCCTGGCGGATAGCCGTCTGCGAAGGTGTATTCGGCGCGATATCTACGATGTAGCTCAAGCAACGTCGCCGTCAGAGCGGCGTCGACAAAAGGCGCATCGGCCTGCAGGTATACTACGGCATCTGCCTCAGGCCGCGAGGCCGCGAAGACGGCAAGCTCCGCAAGAACATCGTGCATGCTCCAGGAAGGCTTCCTGACCATCGCCAGGCCTAGTTCTGGCACGGTCGGCGAGGCCAAAAGCAAGATATTCCGTGCATCGCGAGCGCCTCCGGCGGCAGTGCCGCCGGTCACTTCGCGGGCAAAGTCCACGACGCGGTCGAGGGCGCTCTTTCCGCCAGCCAAGGGCATGGTCGCAAATTCGTTGACGCGGGTCGCGTTGATGATCGCTAGTGTTTCCATATTCATTATCAGTATCGGTCTGGCGACCCGTTGCCCTTAGTCGCCTTTATGAGACTAGACAGGTACCCCCTATCGACCTATAATAAAGCCCCCATACAACATCTTGTATGCTAAATGGATCATTTGGAGGAAAGTATGAAGATCGATAGAAAGTTCACGACCGCCGGCAAGGGGCCCTATGAAGGAATCCAGTGGGAAAAGCGCGTCTCGGAGATACGGAACCCCGACGGCAGGTCGGTTTTTAGGATGGACAGCGTCATCGTGCCGTCTACCTGGAGCCAGATCGCTACCGACATCATAGCCCAGAAATATTTCCGCAAGGCCGGCGTACCCGCCGAGAAGGCCGAAGCCTGGAGGGCCTACGTTCCCGAAACGCAACAGGCCTTGGCCGGAGCCTCCCCTCTCCCCGGTTCCGAGCATGACGCGCGTCAGGTCATACACCGCCTGGCCTACACCTGGCTCCTCTGGGGCAAGGAATCAGGATATTTCGACAGCGAAGTCGACGAAAAAGCCTACTACGATGAAATTTGCCACATGTTGGCCAGGCAGATGGGCGCGCCCAACAGCCCACAGTGGTTCAACACCGGGCTCCATGCGGTCTACGGTCTTGAGGGGCCTGCCCAGGGCCATTACTATGTAGACCCTAAGTCTGGCGAAGTCGTCGCCTCCACCAGCGCCTATGAGCGGCCCCAGCCCCACGCGTGTTTCATCCTCAATGTGGAAGACGACCTGGTCAACGACGGCGGCATCATGGATCTCGTCGAGCGAGAGGCCAGGCTATTCAAGTACGGCTCCGGCACCGGTTCGAATTTTTCAAAGATCCGCGGCGCCAACGAATCGCTCTCCGGGGGCGGCGTCTCCAGCGGACTACTCTCCTTCCTCAAAATAGCCGATCGCTCCGCGGCCGCCATCAAGTCGGGCGGCACCACCAGACGAGCGGCCAAGATGGTCATACTCGACGCGGACCATCCCGATATCGAGGGCTTCGTAGACTGGAAGGCCGGCGAGGAATACAAGGTCGCCAGCCTCGTGACCGGCAGCAAGGCGCTCAAGCGCTATACCACAGCCATGCGTGACGCCGCTTCCAGGGCAGACGTGGCGGCGGCCGACAGACTGTCGTTCGACGCCAATCCCTGGCTTCGCGCCGCCGCCAAAGAAGCGCTGGATTCAGGCGTGCCCGGAGCGTACGTGTACCAGCTCCTGAGACGCATAGCAGACGGCGATCCGGATATCGACGGCCCCGTATTCGACGCCAACTGGGAGGGCGAGGCATACAACACCGTCTCGGGCCAGTCTTCCAATAACTCCGTCCGCGTCACCAACGAATTCATGGAAGCCGTCGCCAAGAACAAGGACTGGGCCCTGACCATGCGCCGGGGCGGCAAGACAATGAAAACGCTTAAGGCTCGCTCGCTCTGGGACCGCATCGCAAAGTCGGCATGGCAATGCGCCGATCCTGGACTGCAGTTCCACACGACGGTAAACGACTGGCACACCTGCCCCGCCGACGGCGCCATCCGAGGGTCCAATCCCTGTTCCGAGTACATGTTTCTGGACGACACGGCCTGCAACCTCGCGTCGCTCAACCTCACATCGTTCTACAACCACAAGACGCGAGCATTCGACGCCGAAGCCTATCGCCACGCGATCCGGCTTTGGACGATGACGCTGGAGATTTCCGTGGCCATGGCCCAGTTTCCGTCAAAGGAAATTGCCCGCAAGAGCTACGACTACCGTACGCTGGGACTGGGTTATGCCAACCTCGGCACCTTGCTCATGCTGATGGGCCAGCCCTACGATTCCGACGAGGGTCGATCCACCGCGGCCGCGCTCAGCGCCATCCTCACCGGAGAGGCCTACGCCCACTCCGCCCGCATGGCGGCACAGTTCGGCTCCTTCGCCCGCTACGGAGCCAATGCCGACGCTATGCTCAGGGTCATTAGAAACCACCGCCGCGCAGCCATGGGCGCGACGCCCTCCGAATATGAGGAGCTTTCTGTACCTCCGCTGGCCCTGGATTCTAAATTGGCGCCCGCAAACCTCGTCGTAGCGGCAAAGGCTTCATGGGACGACGCGCTCACCATAGGCGAGGCTCACGGCTTCCGCAACGCCCAGACCACGGCCATAGCCCCCACGGGCACTATCGGCCTCCTCATGGATTGCGACACAACCGGCATCGAGCCAGACTTCGCCCTGGTGAAATTCAAGAAACTAGCCGGCGGCGGCTACTTCAAGATAGTCAACAACTCCATTCCCCCCGCCCTGCATGCCCTGGGTTATACTGACGAACAAATTGAGGACGTCAGGCTTTACATGGTGGGTCGCGGCTCGCTTGACGGCGCGCCCGGCATCTCCGTTTCGGCATTGCTTGAAAAAGGCCTTCCTGAAGCGGCCATAGCGAAGGCGGACAAGGCACTCAAGGACGCGATGGGTCTCGATGCGGCATTTAACCCCTACACGCTCGGCTCCGAGGCCTACGACGCGGTCGGCGCGGTGGCTGACGTACGGAGCGAACCCGGTTTCGACCTCCTAGCCTATCTGGGCTTCTCCGAATCCGAGATAGAAGCCGCCGAGGCCTGGGCCTGCGGAACTATGGGCATCGAGGGAGCGCCGCACATAAAGAAGTCGCAGTACGCGGTCTTCGACACCGCGACGCCTTCTGGCCGAAACGCCATACGCTCCATCGCCTGGCAGGCCCATATCGCGATGATGGCCGCCACCCAACCCTTCGTCTCGGGCGCCATCTCCAAAACCATCAACATGCCCGACTCCGCCAGCTTCGACGACGTCAAGGGCGCCTACATGACCGCCTGGAAGAGCATGCTCAAGTCGATAGCGCTGTACCGCGACGGTTCAAAACTCTCCCAGCCGCTCTCCTCAATAGCCGCGGGAGCCAACCCGCTGGCCGAGGGCCTCATAGCGCTCCAGGCAGCTCCCCCCGCCGCCGAGGCGGCCATAGCGCCGGAACAACCGGTAGCCTTTGCCAGCGTGCGCCATTCCCTGCCCAACAGGCGCGACGGGTACACCCAGAAGGCAAAGATCGGCGGCCATTCCGTGTTCGTGCGCACCGGCGAATACGACGACGGTCGTCTTGGCGAAATTTTCCTCGACATGCACAAGGAGGGGGCGGCCTTTAGAAGCCTCCTCAATTCATTCGCCATAGCCGTCTCGCTGGGCCTCCAGTACGGCGTACCACTGGAAGAATACGTCGACGCCTTCACGTTCAGCCGTTTCGAGCCCAACGGCATGGTCCAGGGCCACGAATACATCAAGATGGCCACGAGCGTGCTCGACTACGTATTCCGCGACCTGGCCATCAGCTACCAGAACCGCTACGACCTGGGCCAGATCAAGCCAGAGGACCTGAACGCCACAAGCACCCAAAACAATAAGACAAAACGTGAAGCCGAGCAGCGCGCCCAGGAAACGGCGGAACGTGCAATTTCCGCGCCCCAAGCCGCGCGCCCCAAGGACGACTCAAAAAAAGCCAAAATGAAAGGCTATGAAGGCGACCCCTGCCCCGTCTGCGGCCACCTCACCCTCGTCCGCAACGGCACCTGCCTCAAGTGCGAGACCTGTGGAAGTACAACTGGTTGTAGTTGAGTAAATGTTGCTGAATTTGCGACAAGTGTCTCGCACTCGAGACACCAGGAATGAGCAGGTCCGCTTCTGGCGGACCTGCATCGCCAGTACTCTGGCGCCGAAACCTGCGGGAGTACCACAGGCTGCAGCTGAGCTGGAATTTCAACGGTGTCCTGCAATGCGTTTCTCACTGCAGGACACAATAGACACCGGGACAGGGAGCGCATGAAGCACGCCAGGCCCTTTTCATGAGGTTCGCTATCCGTATATTTATGCAGTTTTTCTCCATCTCATGCATTTTTACCGAAATCCGCGCCGAACTTGCGGACTATCCGGTATAGCGCTATCCTGCTCGCAAAAGGGAGGCTTTCATGGATAGAAGCCTGAATATTCTCTCGGAGACTGGTCGCCTTCGCAGGGTTATCGTGCATACGCCCGGTGAAGAAGTCGAGGCCATGCGCCCGAGCCGTGCCGAAGAAGAACTCTATAACGACATTATTCCGCTTGAAGTGGTCAAACGCGAACATTCGCAGCTCAAGGGATTCCTGGCCAAGGTCGCCGAAGTCAGCGAGCTCAGGGATCTTCTCACTGAGACCCTCGCCGAGAGCGGGGCGCGCAATGCTTTCTCCGAACTATTAAGCGATTTTTACCACGTCGACCACAGACGCGAAGAACTTCACGCCATGGATGCGGCAACGCTGGCAATAACCGCCATCTCGGGATTGCGGGCACGCCACGCCAAGCTTTCATCTTTTATCAAGGGCGCTGATTTTGACATTCCGCCCTTGCCCAACATGTACTTCATGCGCGACGCCGCCATGGTATATCGGAACAAGTCGATATCTTCGGCAATGCGATTCCCTATACGCCGCGCGGAAGCGACAATAAACCGCTTCGTATTCGAGAACCACCCTGATTTCAGGGGCGGGGGCAGACTTATCGATGGACCAACCCTGGTCAAAGACGGTTTCTCCATTGAAGGCGGCGACTTCCAGGTCATGCGCAAAGACGTGATAGTCATCGGCGTTTCCGAGCGCACCAGCGCCGATGCCATAGACTATACAGCCAGGGCCATAGCGGAAACGTTCGGCGAACCGGTAACGGTATTTGCCGTTGTCTTGCCGGTAGCCCGCGCGACTATCCACCTCGACATGGCTTTCACCGTCATAGACAAGGACGCCTGCCTCGTGTACGAGCCGGTCATCCTTGGCCCGCGCAGGGCCCAGGCCATCAGAATCGACGCGGTACCTGGAAAAGCCGCCAGACTGACTGAAGTGGAATCACTGCTGGCCGGCCTCAAGTCCGTTGGTGTCGACTTGAAGCCGATTTTGACAGGCGGAACCGACCCCTTGAGGCAAGAGCGCGAGCAGTGGCTCTCGGGCGCCAACTCGTTCAGCTTTGCGCCCGGAAAGATAATCATGTACTCGTGCAACGTTCACACGCTCGAGGCGCTCTCGAAAGCCGGTTTTGAAATCCGCTCAGCCAACGACTTCCTGATCGGCGGACAGGATCCACTCTCGTTCAAGCGCCTCGCCGTAGGCTTTGACGGCGTGGAACTGGCCCGCGGCGGCGGCGGCGCCCGCTGCATGACCTGCCCCATAGAGCGTGAAGACTGACCCAAAACTATTGATAACGAAAAAGCCCCTCCGCATGCCACCAGCACGCCGAGGGG
>Ga0154384_1220_pt1 | contig 11663 bp, 10 predicted proteins | sample RifGroB1_FD_115896 | JGI IMG/M metagenome (GOLD analysis project Ga0154384, IMG submission 115896) | Spirochaetes bacterium GWB1_59_5 | reverse complement strand
CAAGCGACTGCTCGTCGCCGGGGCGTCCCAGCAGCGCTCGGGCCTTGGGATTTGCGAGCCTTATAACCAAGTCGGCATCCGTAGACAGGACCGCCTCGCCCATGCCGTCCAGTAGTGCGCCCAGTTCCCGTTTCTGGCGTTCCATGGCTACGACCTTGCTGGCGAGCCCCGCCGCCATCGCGTTCATGGTATCGGCCAGCGGGCCCAGTTCCGGCCCCTCGAAGCGGGTGACGCGGCGGTCCAGCCTGCCCTCGGACCAGTCGCTTGCCGCGTCCATGAGGGCGCGCAGCGGCCTTGTTACGCTGGCTCCGATCCTGATGCTGGCCAGGGCCATGGCGGCTATCATCGCCAGGGTGACTGCCACGGACGCCAGGATGAAGGGGGCTATCGCGCCGCTGAGTTCCGATGCCGCCATGGCTACCCGGACTACGCCGGTTATGGCGCCGCCCGAGAGCACGGGCGCGGCGGCGTAGGCCATGGCGACGCCGAGGGTGGGGGAACGCCGCATGCTTGTTGCCTGTTCGCCCCGCAGAGCCGCCGCTATTTCAGGGCGACCGGCGTGGTTGTCCATAGCGTCGGAGGCCGACCCCGAGTCGCCGAGCACGGTGCCGTCTAGGCCTATCAGCGTGATGCGCAGGTTAGTACCGGCCGCGGCCCGACGGCAGAAAGCGTCCGCTTTGTCGAGCGGCGCTTCGTTGGCTAGCGCTACTGCTGCCTGGCTCAAGGCCGACAGCGTCGCATCGGCATACAGTCTGCGCATCGCCAGAGCGGACGCCACGGCTATCACTATCATTGCCGATGCCGAGACCGCGATGATCACCGCGAATGTTCTGACGGCGAGCCGGGGCCTGCGCATTACTCGTCCCTGAAGCGATAACCGACGCCGCGGATAGTCTCCACGAGCTCGGCTCGGTTGCCCAGTTTCTTGCGTATCGAGAGCACCTGCACATCCACCGATCGATCCGTGACCGGGTAGTCGCGGCCGCGGACGCCGTCTATGATCTGCGAGCGCGTGAAGACGCGGCCAGGAGACCGAGCGAGCCGCTCGAGTATGGCGAACTCGGTGGCCGACAGGTCTACGGACTCGCCGCCTACGCGCAATTCGTGACGGCTTGAATCCATCCTGAAATCGCCTGATTCCACGATATCCGCCTGTTCGACGGTCTCCGCCTCCAGGGCGCTCGCCCGCCGTAGCGCAGTCCTAACCCTGGCCACGAGCACGCGTGGGCTGAAGGGCTTGGTCACGTAGTCATCGGCGCCGAGTTCCAGCCCGGCCACTACATCCGATTCCTCGCCCTTGGCGCTGGCCAGTATCACCGGCGTCGATCGGCATGAGTGGTCGGCCTTGACCTTGCGGAGCACCCCGAGCCCGTCTATGCCCGGCAACATGACGTCGAGCAGCACTAGATCGGGCTTTTTCTCCTGTATGATCTTTAAGCCTGCCTCGCCCGAAGGCGCCTGGAGTATTTCGTAGCCTTCCTTGCCTAGCGTGTACGCCAGCAGTTCGCGGATGTCCGGATCGTCCTCCACGATGAGGATCACAGCCTTGGCCATGGGCGACTCCTATTCGTTGAGCTCGGTGTGGGCTCCGGTCACCATGAACACCACGGCCTCGCAGAGGTTAGTCACATGGTCCCCGAGCCGTTCCAGGAAGCTCGAGGTGGCTATCAGCTTGGTGGCCTGCTGTGCCTTGCCAGGGTTCTCTGTAAGGTACGCGAGCACTTCCTGGATGAAGGCCTTGTGCTCCGCGTCCACTTCGTCGTCCATGGCCGCGGCCTCGCGGGCCAGCGCCTCGTCCTGGTCCAGGTAGGCCGCCACTGCGTCGTGCACCATGGCGATGTCTAGGGACGCCATGCGCTCCAACCTGTCCAACGGGCGGGGGTAGGGGTCGTCTGAGAGCCGCTTGGCGGTCTTGGCCAGATGCACCGCATGGTCGCCTATGCGTTCCAGGTTGTCGGTAATTTTGAAGATGGTGACTAGTTCACGCAGGTCCCTGGCTACTGGTTGCTGGGTGGCTATGAGCATGGCGGCCTGGTCTTCGATCTTGAGTTGCATAGCGTTGACCAGCTGGTCGCTGGCCTTGACCTCGTTGGCCAGCGCTATGTCGCCGGTTTTCAGCGCGAGCAGGGCCTTGCGAAGGTCTTCCTCCACCCGCGAGCCCATGGCCAGTATATCGTGGTGGAGCCTGCCCAGTTCCTCGTTGAATTGTATTCTCATCATGTCTGGCTCCTTGCCTCAACCGAACCGGCCCGAGATGTAGTTCTCGGTGCGTTCGTCTTTGGGGTTGAAAAACAATTCCTTGGTATCGGCGTATTCGACGAGATCGCCGGTCAGCATAAACGCCGTGCGGTCGGAGACCCGACCCGCCTGCTGCATGTTATGCGTCACGATGATGATTGTATACTGCTTCTTGAGTTCGTCGAGCAGGTCCTCTATCTTGGCCGTCGAGATGGGGTCCAGGGCGCTCGTCGGCTCGTCCATCAGCAGTATCTCCGGCTTGAGCGCTACAGCCCTAGCTATGCACAGCCGCTGCTGCTGGCCGCCGGACAGGGCGAAGGCGCTTTCTTTGAGCTTGTCCTTGACCTCGTCCCATAGCGCCACGCGCTTTAGGCTATCTTCAACCAGTTCGTCGTAGTCGCCGGTGTATCCGTTGATGCGAGCGCCCCAGGCTATGTTCTCGTGGATGCTCTTAGAAAACGGATTAGGCTTCTGGAACACCATGCCTATCCAGCGGCGCACCTGCACGGGGTCCACGCCGGGGTCGTAGACGTTGACGCCGTGGAATAGCACCTCGCCCTCGGTCCGCGCGCTGGCTATCAGTTCGTTCATCCGGTTAAAGGAGCGGAGCGCCGTGCTCTTGCCGCAACCCGAGGGGCCAATGATGGCGGTGACCTTGCGACGGTCGAAGCCCATGGACAGTTCGTTCACAGCCCTCGATTGGCCGTAGTAGATGTTCAGATTCTTGGTCTCGAGAGCGAAAGCGGATTCCTCTGAGCCTATCGCTAGCTCGAAACGGTCGGTGGAGGGGGCTTGTTTCATCTTCAAAACCTTTTCTGCTTACGCATCTTGTTGCGCGCGACTATGGCGAATGAATTGAGCGACAGCATCAATGCCAGGAGGACGACGATGGCCGCGGCCGCCAGATGCCTGAACTCGGCTTGCGGCCGCGATGTCCACTGGTATATCTGTATCGGTAGAGTCGTGAACTTGGAAAAAATCGAGCTGGGGTCCTGGGTCAGGAAGGTCGACGCTCCGATGACCACGAGTGGAGCCGTCTCGCCTATGGCCCGCGATACGGCCAGCACCGTCCCCGTAAGGATACGGTCGAAGCTGGCGGGCAGCACGTGGTGGCGTATGGTCTGCCACTTGGTGGCCCCTACCGCGAGGCTGGACTGCCTGAGCGTGCCTGGAACCGCCCTGAGCGCTTCTTGCGCGTTTATTATGATGACCGGCAGTATCAGCACGGCGAGCGTCAGACCCGCTGACAGTATGGTCCGTCCGTTGGAAACATCGCCTCCGGTTGAGGCTCCAAACGCCGCTCCCGAGGTAATGGGTTCCATGCCGCGCACGAATATGGCTAGCCCGAGCATGCCGTATATAATAGATGGAACGCCTGCGAGGTTGTAGATGTTCACCTGAATGGCCCGGGTCAGCCAGCCATCCTTTGCGTATTCTTCTAGCCAGATGGCGGCCCCTATGCCGACCGGGAACGCGAAGGCCAGTGTTATGAAGATGGTCATCAGGGTGCCTAGTATGGCCGTCTTTATGCCTGCCGCCAGCGGTACCGCCGATTGCGGCGCTAAAAGGAAGCGGACGTTGACCCAGGAACGGAACAGCAGTGTGCCTTCAGGGTAGTCCGCGGTTGCCTGTGCCTTTATTCTGGCGGCGGAAAACAGCGAGTCGAAGAGCGTAAAGGTCTCGGCAATCTCGGGTTTGACGATTTCAGCCAATACTACCGCGTACAGATCGTCCCTGGTCCGCTCGGCAAAGGGCAGTTCCCGCTCGAGGGCGCGGTAGCGCCTGGGCGACAGGTGTTCGTCTATGGTCGCCAGCAACTGGCTGGCATTCTGGACGTCGAGGGCCACGCCGTCGCGCGCGAGTTCCCTGCGGTCGGTCTCGTCCATCATGATGACCCAGCCGAACGCGTCGTCAACGATGGTCAGCACCAGGGTAGCCAGGAAGGCTATAGCCAGGATAGTCGACAACGCGAACGCCGCCTTCCATCGGGAACCTTGTACATGCCGGGCGCGCAGGTTCTGGTTGAAGGTTCCGCTCATTCGTACACCTCGCGGTATTTCTTGACTATGCTCCTGGACAGGATGTTGAGCAGCAGTGTCGAAACGAATAGCACGAGCGCTATGGCGAACAGGCTTCGATAGTCCATGGAGTCGTAGGACAGGTCTCCGCCCGAGATGCGGACGATGTGGCCCGTCATAGTTTCAGCGGATTTGAGCGGGTTGAGCGTGAGCCTCGGCCCGGCGCCGGCGGCCAGCGCTACTATCATAGTCTCGCCGACCGCCCTAGAGAGCCCGAGTATGAAGGCGGCCGCGATGCCGGAGAAGGCCGCGGGCACGATTATCTTGACGCTCGTCTCTAGCTTCGTAGCGCCCATAGCGTACGCCGCCTCGCGGAGGCTGCCTGGTACCGACGAGAGCGCGTCTTCGCACATGGAGCTGATCAGCGGCAGTATCAGCACGCCCATGACGAGACCGGCCGACAGCGTGTTGTACACCTCGACGTTTTCCTGGCCCAGGAGGCCGCGCAGGAACGGCGTCACCACGGTGAGCGCGAAATAGCCGTAGGCAACGGTCGGAACGCCGGCCAGCACCTCAAGCACGGGTTTGAGCGTTTCGCGCATCTTGGGGCGAGCATATTCGGCCAGGTAGATGGCTACGGCAAGGCCGAGGGGCAGGGCCACCGCCATAGCTGTGAGGCTGGTGGTCAAGGTGGCCATGAACAGCGGCGCTATGCCGAACTTGCCTATCGCCGGTTGCCATTCCTTACCGGTGAAAAATTCGAGCAGGCTGACTTCCTTGAAGAAGCCAGCCGATTCAGTGCCGAGTACCACCATGATGCCTATCGTCGTCAGGATGGAAACGGCTGCGCAGAAGAACAGAAATCCTTGGATGGCACGCTCTGTCGGCCTGAACCGACGCCGGAACGATAATGTTCCGGCGCGCTCCTCGGGATAAAAACCCTTGGAGACTGGTTCCATCTAGTACCGGCCCTTTACGGCGTCAAGCCAGGTCTGCTTGGCGGCCTTTACGGCGGCCGCGGGAGCGGGGAAGTAGCCGACCTCCTTGAGAGCCTCGGGAACATAGGTCAGGTAGTAGGCGATGAAGGCGGCTACCTGCGGTTTGTCGTTCATTATCTTCGAGTCGCTGTAGATGAATATCGGCCTAGCCAGGGGGTATGTTCCCTTGTCGACGTTGGCCGCGTTGGCCTCCACCCCGTCTATGGACAGGATGTTGAGCTTTGCCTTGTTTTCAAGGTAGTAGGCGAAACCGAAGTAGCCGATGGCGTAGATGTCGTCAGACACGCCGCGAACCAGCACGTTGTCGTCCTCAGAGAGTTGCAGGTTCTTGGCGCTCAGGATGGGATCGGCCTTCTTCTTGAATAGGTGCTCAACAAAGTAGCTGAAGGTGCCCGAGTCGGTGCCGGGGCTGAAGCGCTTGATTTCCTTCTTTGGCCAAGAAGCGCGGACATCGGACCATAACGCGGCGGTGGAGAAGGCCAGGGCCAGCTCGGCCTGGGTTATGTCCTTGGCAAAGGTATTTTTCTTGCTGACGACTACGGCCAGGGCGTCGGTGCCGAGCCTGAATTCGAGAGGCGTCCTGCCTATGGCCTTGGCCCATTCAAGCTGTTTGGCGCTAATGGCGACGGACGCGTTGGAGATATCCGTTTCGCCGGTCTTGGCGAAGCGCTCGAAGCCGGCGCCCGAGCCTATGGAGTCGATGGTTACCTGGCCTGAAAATCCGTCTTCCTTGAACATGCTGGCGATGACTTCCGATACCGGATATACGGTGGAACTGCCGGCCGTGACTACGGCGCCTGTGACCCTGGACGGGTCGATGCCCGGGAGCATCTTGTCGGGATCATCGCTCTTGGCCGAGATCCAGGTGAACTTGCCCTGCGCGAAGCCGCTGGCCGCGGCCAGCGCCAGCGCTATGACCAATGCTGTCTTCTTCATGTTTCCTCCCGAAATAATCTTCGAGTTAGAAACTATAGGAGCCTTATTGCGCTTGTATGAGCCAGATGTTAAAGAACGGTTAAACGCGCTTTTTCGTGTGTCATGTTTCCCTGATGGTGAACCGTTCCGCGTTCGCCATGGCGCGCGCGGCTTGTTGGCTGTTGCGCGCGGCGCCTTCCCCGAGCAGCGCGGAAACCGAGGCCAGTCCGTCAGCCTCGGACACGACCTCCCCGGCGAGGCTGCTGACGCGGGCGCTCAGTTCGGCGATGTTGCCCACGTCGTCCGCGATAGCCGTGCTGGCCTGGCGGATTCCGGAGGCTCCGTCGCGTACCCGTTCGGACAGCGTCGACATCGTATCGAGGCCTGAAACCACCTGGACGCTCTCGCTTCGCTCGTCCGCCATCGCGGATCGGATGCGCTCTTCGAGTACGCCTGCTTCCCTAATGAGATCGCGCATGCTCACGAACGATGTTTCGGCGACTCCCGTCCGGACGCGCATAGCCTTGATGGTGGCCTTCACGTCTACGAGGGTGCGGTCTATCTCGCTTGAACGCTCCGCCGTGGATTCCGCCAGTTTGCGTATTTCGTCGGCTACCACCGCGAAACCCTTGCCCGCTTCGCCCGCATGAGCCGCTTCGATCGCGGCGTTCATCGCCAGCAGGTTTGTCTGCCCCGCAATATTCGTTATGACATCGCTGGCCTCGGAGAGGCTTTCTGATTTCTTGAGCGCGTCGTCCGACAATTCGCGCACCTGTTCTATCGTCTCGGATCCGGCGTCGGACGCCTCGGTGAGCCCCGAGAACGCGCGAGCCATCGTGTCCATGGCCTCGGCCGAGGCGGAAATCCGTGAGGCCAGCGTATCCACCGAGGCTCGGGAGCCGCGGATCGCCTCTGCCTGCTCGTTGGCGAGGCCAGACAGGTCCCGTACCTCTTCGATGATGCGGCTCAGCGCCAACGATGAGGCCTTGAGCCGCTCGTCCTCGTCGGAGACCAGTTCCTTCATCTGAGCTATCCGGCCGGAAATGGCCGTTACCGAGGTTTCAGTCTTGCCTGTCGCGTTCAGGAGTGATAGTGCGTCGTGTTCGAGTTCCGCCGTGGACTCCCGCAGGATACGGACGATGGCCGACACGCTTTCGCCCACGGCGTTACAGCCCGCATCCAATGCCCCTATTTCATCTTTTCTCCGCGTCGCTATGATTTCTGAGAAATTGCCCTGGGCCATGCGGCCGAAGGTCAGCGCGAGGCGCGTGATGGGTTTCGTTATCATGGCCGCGACCGTTATTGAAGATATGAGCAATAGCGCTATCAGGATGCCGGCCAGAATGGCCTGATTCCAGGCCGCGGCATTGGCCGGAGCGGTAATCTCTGACAGGGGAACGGCCACGGCCAGCCGCCAGACTTCCAGCCCCGCGATGTCCACGGGCACCGATATGACCAGCTGTTCGGAAAGGCCGTCGGCGGAGCGGATATGAATAGGTTCCGCTGAAGCGGTCGAACTCTCCCATTCGACGTCGGCTCCAGAGGCTGCCGACAGACCTTCTGTCTCTGTTTTTCCTATCGCGAGTATAGATTCGGCGTTCTCCTCGCCGTAGCTTTCCTTGAACGAAGTAAACACCAAGGTGGGATCGCTGTGCGCCAGCACCGTGCCCTGCCTGGAGACGAGAGCCGCCCAGCCTGTGCCGCCGGTTACTATGTCCTCGACGATGCCCGTAAGGTAATCAAGCCCGATATCCGTGCCCACCACACCGAATAGCGCTCCGTCAGCCGTGAACATCGGTACCGATATCGTCGTCATCAGCGTGCCGGCCTCGTCGTCATCTTTATACGGTTCCATGACGACCGCGGCGCCTGCCTTCTGGGCCTCGGCGTAATATGGAAAATCGTAGTATTCCTCGCCCCAGTACGTCAGCTCTGACTCCAGCTCATCTCCGTCCCTGTAGACCCAGGGCGAATAGCCGCCGGTCTCGTCGAAGCCCTCGGCGTCGGCAAAAGCGGCGTCACGACCGTCCCATGCGTTGGGTTCGAAATGCGCCCATGCACCGAAATAGCCGGGATTACGCTCCAAGAACCGGAAAAGCAGGGCCTGCGGATAGCTTCTGTCAGGCTTTCCAGCGAGTTTTGTCTCGGTCAGCGCGTCGGCCAAGAACAGCGCTGAACCAGCCGCGGATGACAATTCAGCTGAAAGCTCAGCCGCGCGCTCCGTAGCCAGTTGTTGGAAAAAGAATACCGAGGCGTCCCTGAGAGATTTCCAGGTATCCAGCGTACCCCAGGCCTGGAATACCGCCACAGTCGGGACTACCGCGACGAAGAGGAACAGGAAGATCCGGGTGCGCAATTTTTTCATTGTTAGGCTCCTCGAAATCTTTATTAAACATACAATAATAGATCAACTGAATATCGATAACAATGGTTCATATCAAAAGTGACCGGATTTCATCTACCCTTGCTATGCCCTCGCGCTCCATGAAGTCGCGGATGCCGGCCAGTATTTCCAGGGGAGCCTCCGGGCGGGAGAAAATCGCGGTGCCCACCTGGATGGCGACGGCGCCGGCGAGCAGGTACTGGAGCGCGTCGTCGGCGTTGACGATGCCGCCGAGGCCGATGACGGGAATGGAGACGGCGCGGCTGGCCTTGTAGACCATAGCGACGCCGACTGGCCTGATGGCCGGGCCGGACAGTCCTCCTGTTTTCATTGCCAACACAGGCCGTTTGGCCTTAGTGTCTATGACCATGCCTACCAGCGTGTTGATGCACGATACCGCGTCGGCTCCGCCTGCCTCCGCGGCCTTGGCTATGACCGCGATGTCGGTGACGTTGGGCGACAATTTGACGATGAGGGGGCGCCGGCCGCAGCCGCTGGCCCGAGTTATGAGCGAGTCGCGGAGCCGACGCGTCAGGCGTTCCACCTGGGCCGGCTCGGTTCCGAACGCGAGGCCGCCGTGCGCCACGTTGGGGCAGCTGACGTTGATCTCGTAGCCGGCGATGCCGTCTTCCGCCTCAAGCCGCTCCAGCACCTCGAAGTAGTCGTCCTCGGTCCTGCCCGCCACGTTGACGATTACAGAACAGCGGCGGGTTTTCAGTCCGGGTAATTTTTCGGCGATGAACGCAGCTAGGCCGGGGTTGGCGAGCCCAATAGAGTTCAGCATGCCGGCCGGCGTATCGGCGAGCCTTGGCGCGGGGTTCCCTGCCCGGTATTCGGGGGTTACCGCCTTGGTGTACAGCGCCCCCAGCTGGTCCGAGTCCAGCAAGGCCTTGTATTCGTCTCCATAGCCAAAGGTGCCGCTGGCGACGCCCACCGGGTTGGCCATGACCAGTTCCCCGATACGGACGCTCATGTCTATTCGTGTGGCGGCGTTCATCGCCCGGCCTCCCAGTCAACGAGGCTGCCGTCGAGCACCGGCCCGTCGACGCAGGCTCGCGCGAAGGCGCCCGATTTGAGCCTGACCGCGCAACCGGCGCAGGCGCCCACGCCGCAGGCCATCCACTGTTCGGTAGCCGCCTCGTACGGCGCCCTGCGCGACTGTGCTAGTCTGTCCACCGCCGCCATCATGGGCGTCGGCCCGCAGGCGTAGAAGGCGGGCGGCAATCCCGGGTCGAATCCGCCCAGATAATCGACGGCGGTGCCCTTGAACCCGGCCGAGCCGTCATCAGTGCAGATGACTGTGCCGGAAGGCAGATCCACGTCCGGCACGAACGCGGCGTTCCGCAGGCCTATGACGAAGACGGGCGCCTCGCAGAGTCCCGCGACCGCGTCCGCCGCCAGCGCGCGGGCTAGGTACAGCATGGGCCCGAGGCCTATGCCGCCGGCTACCAGTACCGGCCTCATTCCGCGCGCGGGTTTGCTGAAACCCTTGCCTAGAGGCCCGAGCAGGTCGAGCGCGTCGCCTGCCTTCAGTTCCGCGAGGTATGCCGTGCCGCGTCCGCGTAGCTGGAATATGAAGGAAGCCTCGCCGTTGGCCTCGCCGTTGGCCTCGCCGTTGGCCGTGGCGCAATCGGGGGCCGGCTCGTCTGAGACAGAGGCCGGGGCGTGGGGCGCGGCAGTTTTGGTGTAGTCGGAAAACGCGAACGGGCGCCTGAGGGCGGGATCATAGCGACCGCCGGCGCGAACGGTCAGGAAACGGCCGGGGGCGGGCGCGTCATCGGCCTGACTGCCGGCGGAGATCGGCCAGGTGAACCGCAGTTCGTAGTAGCCCTCGGCCACTGGCCGCAATGACCTGACGGTAGTGTCGAATCTCTTCATTGGTTCCTCGAAGCTTGGTGCTGCACGGCATAATCACACGGATCGTACCCTTTTACTAGCGGACCCGAGCTTCGAGGAACGAGCTCGCTAGAACGGCAGGAGCTTGGTGCCGAGTTTCTCGTGTATCATTTCAGCCATGGCGAGGTAGAGGGCGGCGGCGCCGCAGATGATGCCCTCAAAGCCGGCGATGTGGCCGATGAGCTCGTTGCCGGTCCAGTCCCTGATCGCGAGCAGGAGGAATAATATGTCCAGCGTGACGAACACGAAGGTCAGCACCTTGCTGGACTTGAGCGTGCCTATGGTCATGAAGACGGAGAAGATGCCCCAGACGGCGAGGTACCAGCCCATGAAGCTCGCGGGCGTCGGTTCCGCCATGCCCAGTTTGGGGAGGACCCAGGTAGCCACGAGGCTGATCCAGAAGAAGCCGTAGGACGTAAAGGCCAGCATGCCGAAGGTGTTGCCGTTTTTGTATTCCATGATGCCGGCGATGACCTGAGATATACCGCCGTAGAAGATGCCCATGGCCAGGATCACGGCGCTGACGGGAAAGTAACCCGCGTTGTGCAAGTTGAGGAGGATGGTGGTCATGCCGAAGCCGGCGAGTCCCAAGGGACCGGGGTTTGCGCGTTTCATTTCCATGGTGGTGTGTGCTCCTGGGTGGTAAAAAAGGGACCATCGGCGCACTACGAGCGCCTGCGTCCCGGAAGGGCCCGATGTGTATAGCCTGTCTCCTTAAAGCTGGTCAAGTCTTTGCTGACCGCGGTCAGCGAGCCATGACGAAGCGACGATAAGGTTGTATTATAATGGTAACAATGCGAATACCACCTTTGACAAGCAACATGCGAATATCAGTCAGCATTTTCCTTTTCGCCGCCCTCGCGGGAAACGCCGGCGCGATTGACCTGGGCTACTCCCTCTTGGGCGGCGCCGGCGTCGCGATGGCCGCAGGTGGCGATCTGAGCGCCTCCGTCGCGGAGTTCGGCGACTCGGTAGGCGCGGATGCCGCCTATGCGCCGGTCCTCGGCGCGGTAATAGGATTCGGGATCGACGCGGACTTGACTGGCTCCCTGGGGGCCGTCACCGGGCTGGAATTGAGGCGACTTGGGTACGCGTTCTGGGCGCCCGAGATCGGCGCCAGTTCGTATCTGGCGCTCTGGGCCGCCGGCCTCAGGCTTGGCCTTCGGTACGAACTTGATGCCTGGCGCCTGGGAGCCGGCGCCTCCGTGTTGGCTC
>Ga0154384_1178_pt1 | contig 11679 bp, 9 predicted proteins | sample RifGroB1_FD_115896 | JGI IMG/M metagenome (GOLD analysis project Ga0154384, IMG submission 115896) | Spirochaetes bacterium GWB1_59_5 | reverse complement strand
GCAGTTCCGCCGGCAAGGGCATGGTGTCGATTTCTGTACGGCCCAGATCCTGTTCTTCTACCGACAGATCGCGGATGCCCAGATCGGCCGCCTGGATGAGCTTCATGATCTGGTCCCTAAAACGGTGCTGCTTCAGTTGCTGGATTGAATAGCCCAGGTAGGCCGATGCCTGCATGCCGTTTATGACATTGAGGTTCTGGAACCAGCCCAGGATCGTGCGGGAAACGGGACCGCCTTCCTGGTCGCAACGCCACAAGAAGAGGCTGTTGGGTAGCGCCTTGACCCCCTTGCCTTCCCTGAACCGTTCCGGGTTCCAGTACAGTTCAGCCTCTTCTGTGTCGCGAAAGAAAAGCCTGGCTTCTTTGCCTTTCTCGTCGGCGAACAGCCATTCGGCATACACGGTCGTTGCATCGACCTCGAACCCATAGCGGTACTTTATTCCTTCAACGATGAACACCATCTCGAATGAACTGGATGCGTCCATGGTATCGGTAGCCAGTCGATGGGGATCATGCGGAATCGTGTCGGTGGACTGTATGATCTTGGGCTGGTTGAGCACCATCGACTTCATGTAGTCAAAAGCCCGTAAGATATTGCTTTTTCCGCTGGCATTGGCACCATACACAACCGCGGAGGTCAGGAGGGTCAGCCCCTTTGCCGCAAAACAGTTGCCCGTAGCACCCGAACCGGAGACCATGCTGAATTCAACGCGGTCCTTGATTGACCTGTAATTATCAAAGCTGAATTGAACAAGCATCCATATCCCCCGGTTTCAAGGGTAATATAGCACATATTTGTATAAATGTAGCAATATTCGGTTTTATTTCCTCGATATCATGACTCATACGCCGTCAATCCCGATATTTCCCGTCCCTGGGCCAGGGTGTGCAGTATTGGCACGAGACGTTCCATTAAAGCCAGTTCCTTCTGGGTTCGGGCCTTCCAGCCCAGGTCCAGGGGGCCAGGAGGCGGGTCAGATCCTCACCATCAAAGACCATGCGTTCCAGGATGCCGTCTAAAAAATCTTGCAGGGCCTCGGGGTCGAGTCCTTGTTCCGCGGCCAGCTTGGTGAGTTCCATTCGATGCTTGGCGTTCTTGAAGGCATCGTAGCCTTGGCGGATGCTGGTTTCGCTCAAACCTTTTTTTGTGTCCAGGGTATCGATATAGGCGATTATATCTTCGCGCTCGTCCAGGAATTTGGCGTCGGACAGGAGATGAGGCTCACCAGTTGGTCTCGGGTCATCTTCTGCTTTTCAGGCGGGGCGTTGGTATACCCGGCGATGAGCCCCATGATGTAGTCATAGTCTATGAGAGCCGAGGCGAACAGTACGAACTCGAAGTCCAGCTGAGGCGTATCCATGGGTTGGTCGCCGAATCCTGGTTCATTGAATTTGAGCCGCTGGGCGGTTTCCAGGTATACGCCCCTGTAGGCCCAATGGTCTTCCGCGGGCAGTACCGCTTCTATCTGGATCCTGTCCTCGGGCGTAAGGTCGGTGTACTGATCCAGTTGGGTCTTGAGGCGCTGGACTTCCTTGAACAGTGTAATGAACTGGCCTCGGGCCGTATCGCCTTTGAGCTGGGGCACATCTTCCGGCCGGGACTGGAGCCCCTGGGAACTCATGAAGCTGCCCAGGTTGGTCATAGCCTCCTGTAGCTTGCCTATCACCGCCGGAGCGGGATCGACCAGCCAGATTTCCTTGGCGGATTGGGTGTCTTGCCCCGAGAATAACGCTATGGCGGTATCGACCGCTTCGTTTTGCCCCCTGAAGTCAAGGATGTTTCCATAGGGCTTGGTATCGTTGAGGACACGGTTGGTGCGGGAAAAGGCCTGGATCAGGCCGTGGAATTTCAGGTTCTTGTCTACGTACAGGGTGTTGAGGTACTTGGAATCGAAGCCGGTCAGGAGCATGTCAACCACAATGACGACGTCTATTTTCTTGCCGTGGGACAGGTCCTGGTTGCTGTACTGTTGGTCCTTGATACGCTTCTGCACGTCCTGGTAATACAGGTCAAATTCTCCGATGCCGTGGTTTGTTCCGTACTGGGTATTGTAGTCGGCGATGATGGCCTTGAGGGCGGCCTTCTTCTCTTCGGGGGCCTGCTGGTTGTCCTGCTTTTCCTGGGGCAGGTCTTCCTGAATCTGCTGGACATCCTTGTCACCCTCGGCGGGGGGAGAAAAGACGCAGGCGATGTTCAGTGGCCAGAACCCGGAGTCCGTTGCCCGCCGCTTGTCCTGCACTTCCTTGAACAGGCGGTAGTATTCGATTGCGTGGTTAATGGACTGGCAAGCCAGCACCGCGTTGAACTTGCGGTCATTGGTGGCGCCGTTGTGTTTGGCGACAATCGCCTCGACCACGGCTTTTTGCGTGAAGAACTCTCCTGGCTTGGGTTGGGCGGAACCTTCGGCTTTATAGTAGTCGATATGGAAACGCAGGACGTTGCGGTCCTCTATGGCGTGAGTAATGGTATAGGCGTGGAGTTGCTTCTGAAAAATGTCGTCTGTGGTTATGAGGGTCTTTTCTTCTCCGGTGATCTGCTTGTAGCTGGCGTTGTCGACAAAAATAGGTGTGCCGGTAAAGCCGAACAGCTGGGCATTGGGGAAGAATTCCTTGATGGCCTTATGGTTATCGCCAAATTGGGAACGATGGCACTCATCGAAGATGAAGGCAATGCGCTTATCGCGTAAGGGTCCGAGGCGCTCCTTGTAGCCCCGCGTGCTGGTATCATCCAGGGCCAGTCCCAGCTTTTGAATAGTCGTGACTATGACCTTGTTGGCATAGTCGTCGGACAAAAGCCGTTTTACCAGGGTCTCGGTATTGGTGTTTTCCTCGACGCACCCCGCCTGAAACTTGTTAAACTCCTCGCGGGTCTGCCGGTCCAGATCCTTGCGGTCCACCACGAAGAGGCACTTGTCTATGTCGGGGTTATCCTTGAGCAGGGTGGATGTCTTGAACGACGTAAGGGTCTTGCCGCTACCGGTAGTGTGCCAGATATACCCGTTGCCCCGGTTCTGGTGGATGCACTCGACGATGGCTTGTACCGCGTACATCTGATACGGCCGCATCATGAGGAGTTTTTGTTCGCTGGCTACCAGTACCGTGTAGCGGCTGATCATTTCCCCGAGCGTACACTTCGCGAGGAAGGCGCTCGCAAACGCGTCCAGCTGTGTAATTTTATTGTTGTTCGTATTAGCAAATTGGTAGAGCGGCAGAAAGCGTTCATCGGCGTCAAAGCTAAAATGCCTGGCATTATTATTGGCAAAATACCAGGTGTCGGTGCGGTTGGAGACGATGAACAGCTGGATAAAACACAAGAGAGTCTTGGTGTACCCGTTTCCTGGATCGTTCTTGTATTCCACGATCTGCTTCAGGGCCGTCCGAGGCGTGATCTTGAGACCCTTCAGTTCAATTTGAACAACGGGCACGCCGTTTAAGAGCAGCATGACATCATAGCGATGGCTACTGTTATCTGTGTTGATTCTGAGTTGGTTGATTACTTCAAAGTTGTTCTTGCACCAGTCCTTGATGTTGACCAGGGTGTAATGGAGGGCGGTACCATCTTCCCGCTCAAAGGTCTGCCGTTCCCGCAAGAGCCTCGCCGAGGAATATACGTCAGGGCTGATGATGTCATCCAGGAGCCGGGTCTTCTCATTCGGGGTAAGCCTGACCCTGTTGAGTTCCTCGAAGTTTTGAAAAAAGTTTGTCTCTAGGCCGGCGCGATCACGAATGTCAGACCGGTAGCTGTACTTGAGTTCCCTGAGCTTTTCGATGAGGTCATGCTCGATCTGACTTTCCAGTGGTGTCATTGCGGCCCTGCCATTTTTTATGCTTCGTGAGGTAGTCGCGAGTATACATGGAAATACTTTGTAGCGTCAAATAATGTTAGCGAGCGTATTCCACATAACCATACCTGTCCAAGGTCAGGACGCGGTCAGGTTCCGCGCAACCCTATCCTATCCTGATGGACGCCGCCAGGCTGCCTTCACGCAGCGTGCCTGCTTTTGTAGCGGAGCGGACGAACAGCCGGTAGTCGCCTGGCTCCAGCTCGGGTGGTAGCTGGAATATGACGAGGCGCGGTTTGACGCTGGCATATATGGAAGCGCGGAGCGGCGGCATGCCGGGTCGGGCTCCTGGCCGCGGATACGGCTCGAAGAAAATGCCAACGCTTCCGTCGGCCTGCTGGAAGCCAAGCCTGTAGCCCGAGAGTCTGGCAAACGCCCCTGGTTTGAACCCGGCTTCCTCATCGACTGAAACCAGAACCGCCGGACAGGGCAGCAGCTGGAAGCTCTGGTCGTCGCGTTTTACCGACACAGGCGACATGATGCGCGCCTCGGCGTCACGGGCCGGCCTGAACCGCAACCGCAGTCCATGCCCGCTGGCTGTACGGTGCGGCTCGACGTGGTCCTGCCTGCTGTCCGCGGAACCCGTTGCCGTTACGCAATAGTCACCCAGTGGCGTCTTGACGAATTTGCCATCAGCCACGAGCCGCTCGACGGTCCCGGTCATAAGCATTAATGCCGCGCTGAGGTCCGGCCCGGACAGCCTGATATGAGATTCCGCCATGATGCGCAGCAATTCGTCGAACTCGATTATCTCATCGTGGCTGGTGTGAAAGCGCCAGGCCTTCTTTGTACCCGCGAGCGTGTTCTTGCGTATGCCTACGGTCAGGGCCATGCCGACCCGCCTTCCAGCGCGCTTGCGTCTCCGAAACCCGACTGGTTCCGTATCCGCAACCACACTGATTACAGTATCGACCTTTGTTGGAATCACTATGAAGACAAGCGTACAACGGAGTGTATCAAGCCAGATACGAATAATATCCAGCTAGATACAGTCGGTATCTAGCCAGATACCGACGTCAAAACGGCTGTCCTGCGGAAAGGAAGACAGGAACGTTCAGTGTCGAATGCTTACTCCGGCCATATTCTCTCGAACTTGCGGGGAGACTTGCTTTCCACCCAGGGTGTGGTGGTCTCGGTGTAGCGTTTGAAGTACGCGGTGTTGCGGTGCGCCTCACTGAAGGCCGCCTCGTCGGTATACGCTTCTACCAGCGTAAAGCGGCAGGGATCGCCGGGAGCCTGCAGCACCTCGAAACGCTGGCAGTCCTCCTCGTTGAGCATTGACGCCTCCGCCTGGGCCAGTATGGCTATCCTGTACTGTTCGGCGAATTCCTTCTTTATGACCACATCGACGATCACTATGTACATGGTTGATTCCTTTCCTGATTCCAGATGATTCTAATACAGCCACACGAGTACGGCCAGCACCGCGAAAATAGCGGCCTGAGCGGCCTTTGCCGGTACGAGGCGCTTCTGGAAGTACGACCTGACGGCCTCCTGACTGATGCCTGCCAACGCGAGCGCCAGCACCGCCAAGAGCGGCGTGATGAAGGCCAGATTGTAAAGGAGCAGGCTGCCTATGCCTAGAACCGACGCGTAGCTCTGCACCATGAAGGAGATAGCCGGAAAGTACACCTGCCCCGTGCACGCCAGTTCTAAAACCGACACGAGTATGCCTGTACCGAACACGCCCGCTATGAAGGCCCTGGAGCCGAGCCCAGAACGTATGGACGCATGTATCCTCAGTCGCAGTTTATCAGGCAACTGAAGCGTCAAATCGGCTTGCCTGCCCTGCCGCAGCATGACGATGTCGCGCACGGTGAGCGCGCAGAATGCGGCCGTGATGACGCTTACGACGACGCGCAGAGCCAGCCTGAGCGACCGCAGCCTGCCGCCCAGCCTGAACGCGTTGAACAGGCCAAAACCTATCAGTAAGTACGACAGGAATACCCCGGCCGCGAAGGACAGGCCGGCCGCTGCGACGCGCTTCTTAGACCCGCCGCGCAGGGCCAAGTATGACATGAAGAATAGCAGCGTTGTGAACGCGCAGGGGTTGATGCCGTCAACGAGCCCGGCCATGAAAATGGGCAAGGCGGCCCACCGCATCGCCGCGGCAGGAGCCTGTGAAGCGGATACCGGCACAGCCTCTTGTCGCGGGCGAAAGGCCCCATGCTCGGCGTAGTATTGCAGCTCGGGGACGAGGTTGACTTCGATAGCTGAATTGCCCTGGTAGACGGACTCGCCTATGACGAGCACAGGGAAGACCCTGAACGAATACCCGAGCCCTGCCAGCCGTTCTTCGCATTGCCTATAGCCTTCCGCGGAGAGTATGTCGACAAGCACAAGCTCCACTGTCACGCCGCTCGCCTGTTCAGCCGCGGGCAGATCCTTTGCCGCGAAGGTATCGCAGTGCGCGCAGCCTATTTCTCCGTAGTATTCGGCCGTGACGGACAGATTCTGTGCCAGAGCCAATGGGACAGAACTCAAGAGGATTATCAAAACGCTGATACGTATACGCAATGCCATGCATTGACCATGCCTCATACCGATTTGAACTGTCAATGCGAATCGGTCAGCCGCGGCTATTCCCTGCCGTACCCGATGCGGGGGTCCAGCCAGGCGTAGGCTATGTCGAGCAACATGAATGACAGGCAGTAGACCGCCGTGACAAGGGCCAGGATACCGGTGTACAGCGCGACGTCGTTGGAGCTTATGGCTGAAAAGAGCGTGCGGCCCAGCCCCGGCCTGGACATGGCCTTCTCTACGAGCATGTCGCCCATGATGGACTGCGCGAAGGCCTGAGCCGCCATCACATAATCCTCCTGCAACGGCACGGTGATCATGGCCCGCGTCAGGTACGCGAAACTCCAGACCTTGACCAGCACAAGCGTCAACAAGGGTAGCGCCAGATACGACAGATAGTCGAGCGCCTGCAGGAAGGCTCCCGTTGGGGCAACCGGAGAGCGTAGCGCCCCTACCCTGAACAACGGTATCCAGAAGACGAAGAAAAGGATCATGAACGTGGCCACCCACCAGGTCGGCGTGCCGTAGAGCGCCATAGCCGCGAGGCTCGAACCCCGGTCCAGAAGCCCTCCTGGCTTGCGCGCCATCGCCGTTCCCAGTGCTATGCCAAGGACTATGCTGATGAGGGTGCTAGAGCCAAACAGTATGAGCGTGTGCGGCAGGCGTTGCAGCAGTATCTTCCGCACCTCGCGGGACCGCTCCGGATACTCCGTCCTGTCCGTTTGCGAAAGGCCCAGGTCCAGCGTGATGATGCGGAAGGTCTGGCCTATGATGCGCCGCAGCCGCGGCAGGTGGAGCCCATAAGACTCCTCCATGCCCGCGATCACGTCCTGTTTGAACTTCTGTATCTCGTCAGATGTCTTGAGGGATTTGTTTGCCATGACGGCACTCTGCGCGGCCTCGGCGATCTGGCCCTTCACCGTCACTTCAAGGGTCGCGTTGACCAGGGCTGATAGGCAGAACATAGCTATCATGAACGCGGGTACCGTCCTGGCTACCCGCCGCAGTATGAATCGAAGCCGCCCCGGAATACCAGAGCGGCGAGAGTGTCCCTGAAACATGTCATCGATTGTATAGCGCAAGCACAGGTTGGAACAACGGCCTGGTATCACGCCCGAGTCAGGCCGGAGGAACGGTTTTTAATTTTGTAAAGCCATGACATGAATTTTGCGTTGGGGCCCGCCTGGGCACAACACCCACCGTGCTAACGCGCGCGGCAGGTGTTGTGCCGCGGCGCCCAACGCAACCTTGCAGGAGATGGCCTTTAAGTCACACCCCGGCCTGACTCGGGCGATATGCAAGGCTATCTGGTCAAGCTGGCTGGCGGTGCGATCGAATCCGGGCATAGGGAAGAGCGTGTGCATCATCTGATTTACAGCTGACTCATCCTACGGCCCCGACAATGCCCAAACAGCACGTCCGGACCGCTCGTCATCCATGACGTCATGGAGCAGAGCTCCACGATCCACCGTTCATACGCATGGAACGCGAAGCGTTCCGTAACGTCATGGATGACGAAGCCTCTTTGAACATAGCGGGCAAGACGTGTTGTACTTTTCTTAAATATCTCCATAATATAGTTGACAGAATGATATTAGAAACTAATAGAATACCATTGAGGTAGCGCATGCCAGCAACAAGGAAGACTCTACTCCTCGTAGAAGATGAAGCGGTCATCGCCATAACTGAAAAATTCGCCCTCGAGAGGTACGGATATTCCGTACTCCATGTAACTACCGGAGAAAAGGCGCTTGAGATAGTCGAAACAAACCCTGAAATCGAACTGATCCTCATGGATATCGACCTCGGAACAGGCATTGACGGGACACAGGCCGCTGAGACGATACTGGAAAGCCATGATATTCCTATTGTCTTTGTATCGAGCCACAGCGAGCGTGAGGTTGTCGAAAAGACTGAAAAAATCACGTCGTATGGGTATGTCCTGAAAAGCTCGTCGATTACCGTGCTCGATGCCTCCATCAAGATGGCCTTCAAGCTGTTCGATGCCCGCAAACAAGTTCAGAAACGTTCCGATGAGTTATACGAACGTACGCAGCTCCTTGAAAACATCCTTGAGCATTTCCCCGGCTCGGTATTTTGGAAGGATACCGCATCGATATATCAGGGATGCAATACCGGTTTCGCTCTGGCGGCCGGCCTTGGGTGCGCCGCTGACATCGTGGGAAAAACTGATTTCGATCTACCTTGGAAGTCAAAAGAAGCTGCTGCGTACCGGGCCGATGATAGCCAGGTGATCAGTACCCAATTATCAAAACTGCACATTGAAGAGACGCAGCACCAGTCCGATGGAATAATCCATTGGTACGATACCTCCAAGATACCCTTGTTTGATTCATGCAAGCATGTCATCGGCGTGCTGGGCGTCGCCACGGATGTTTCAGAAAAAAAACGTCAAGAAACCCACCTGCGTAAACTGATCCTGGCAATCGAGCAGAGCCCTACAACGATCTTGATTACTGATATCAACGGCAGCATCGAGTATGTAAATCCCAAATTTCTGGAACTTACTGGTTACTCCAGAGACGAGGTCATGGGGAAGAATCCCAGGATCCTTAAAAGCGACACCACCCCTCCGAGCATCTATCCCGAACTCTGGAACACGATCAAGGATGGCGGAATATGGAAGGGGATATTCAGGAACAAGCGGAAGGACGGTTCTCTGTACATAGAAGAAGCGTTGATCGCCCCCGTTACCGACGAGAACGGAAAACAGATAGCCTACATCGCCGTCAAGGAAGACATTACAGAACGGGAAAGGATTCTGGGAGAACTACACGAAAGCAATGCTCGATATAGGCAGATGCTTGACTCGCAGTAGGTTGCGCATATAGTAACGCATTGAACTCAGCAGCCTTCCAAAAAGGGCTCCTGCGTTTGAGGAAATCGGATTCTATAACAAGTGCCGCGACTGCCGTCAATTTCACAGGTTCCCTTGAGTTGGTCCACCAGCACCTGCACCAGAGTTAATCCAAGCGTCTTGGGAACTACATTGCCGGAATTGACTGCACTTCCGATACCATCGTCTGCTATTGAAAGTATAAAATAATCATCCTTTTCTTTTCTGAAATCTACTTTTATTTTCCCCTTTCGTCCGTCGGGAAAGGCATGCTTGAATGCATTGGTAATAAGTTCATTAAGTATAATTCCGCAAGGTATTGACGCACTGACATTCAATAATACAGATTCAGCCTGCGTAAGGATTTCGACATCTCCACTCGACGTACCGTATGCAACAAGCAATTTTTTAGAAAGCCGGAACAAGTAGTCACTCATCTCCACATACGAAAACTCATTAGACATGTACAGGTCCTCATGCACCATAGCCATAGCAGAAATGCGGTCCGTACTCTTCCTGAACCCATCGAAGGCTTGAGCTGGTGTTTGGATTTCAAATGATTGCAAGGCGAGCATGCTCGATATGATGGTTAGATTGTTTTTGACCCGGTGATGAAGCTCCCTCAGCAAATTCCTGTTTACCTCAAGGTTTTGCTTGAGTTTTTCTTCTATGCGCTTCCGTTCGGTAATATCCAAAACCACACCGACATAGTTGCTCAATGTATCATGCTCGTCTTTTACCGCTGCAATTGATACATGTTGAATGCATAGCTGAGCATTATGATTCACGGTAGTCACTTCACCGGTCCAGGAATCTGTATGATTTAAAATCCGCCATATCTGTCTGTATAACTCCTGATCATCTTTCCCGAAATAAAGCATGCCAGGCTTCTTGCCAATGATCTTTTCACGGGTATAGCCGCATGATTTTTCAAACGTAGAATTGACCCAAACAATGCAACCCTTTGGATCAGTAATAAATACACCTTCTGACATGTTTTCCAGCGCCCTGTGAAGAACACGTAGATCTTCTATTGTTTTATGCAGACCCTTTCTTGATTCTTTCAATTCTCCAAACAGCGCCTTGAATGATTCAGCCAGACGGGCCAGTTCCTCAGGCTGGATGACAGGGAACCTGACATCAGCGTCATTATCTGTACGTAAGGCCTCGATAGAATTCCGGAATAGTTTAAGGGGTTGAATGATTCCGCTTATCACCATCCATACAAATACACCAAGTAATAAAAGCCAAACGCAGGCCTCTATAACTTTACTCTTCAGGTCTTCACGGATCAGAGTATCCAGTTCGTCTATATAGATACCGGTACCAATCACCCAGCCCCATGGTTTGAATACCCTTATGTATGACAGTTTGGGAAAAGCAGTCTCTGTAGCCGTGCCGTCGGATAGCGGCTTGGGCCAGTCGTACTCTATGAATCCGGCTTCTGAGCGAGCGGTGAGTTCATTCATTGCGACAAATATATTCCGCCCGTTGATGCTTGTATATTTACCGTCGAATCCCGAACGTATTGCCAATGGCATGCTTTCCTGCATGTCGACCAGTTGGGTGCCTTCAAGTTCTGGTGATATGGGATGCATTATCATACGGGGAACCGGGCTATCCTGATTGTGAATCCAGAAATATTCGTTGCCATCAAAGCTTAAATTCCTGATGGCTTCTATTGCGTCACGCTGGGCGGTTTCAGTACTGCTATTATCATCAACAGATTGTTGATGATAATAGACAAGCAGGGAGTAGGTCGCTTCAACGAGCTGTTCTAACTGTACTTCCTTGTCGAACCTGCAATGCTTTGCAAGAGTCTCAATCTCAGTCAGATTGTCCACGATAACCATGGATATGGATATGCCGATAAGGAGAAAAAGTTTCGAGGCGATACCCATGGATAGAATATAACGGGCTACCCGAGATAAAAATTTCATTTCATTCCCTTATGGAAATTAATAAACAGCGAATAAGTGCAAAAAATTTCTCGCTTACAACTGCTTAAAAGCCGACATTGCTTGAAACATAATTCCAAGTAATGTCAAAATAGATTAACACATTTTTTCATAAATGCAATGGAATTTTTTATATATATAATTTATATATATACATTAAGAGTTATATTTCTGTGTTGTGGTTGAATATTCAATGAAACCTGTATGCACTCGCCAGGGTTGTTCAGGTCGAGTCGAAACACCCACGCTTCTGCTTCAAGCGTGGGTGTTTCATTACCTAGTCTACTGCCTCAGTCTTGGCAATAGCCTGGACGTCTTCATCGCGTACCAGGGTCTCCACATCCAGCAGTATTTTTACATCTTCGTCGACCTTGCCCATGCCGGAGATATACCTATCCTTGCCCGACTGGGTGCGGAACTTGGGCGCTTCCTCGACATTGTTCTCCGCTATCTCTATGACTTCCTCGACCGTGTCGACGATAAACCCCAGCGTGGTGCGCGAT
>Ga0154384_1357_pt4 | contig 11751 bp, 10 predicted proteins | sample RifGroB1_FD_115896 | JGI IMG/M metagenome (GOLD analysis project Ga0154384, IMG submission 115896) | Spirochaetes bacterium GWB1_59_5 | reverse complement strand
AAGAGCCCGAAGCCCGTGTGGCTCCGCGTCGAAGACGACAAGGTTAAGATCGAAGACGCTCGATGGGTCTGGGGCAAGGGTATCTTCGACACCATGGCGATGATCTCCAGTCAGATGGGCAAGGAAGCGCAGATAGCCGCCATCGGACCGGCAGGCGAGAATCAGCTGAATATGTCCGTCATCCGTACCGGCACCTCCCATTCCGCCGGCGGTCACGGCGGCATACTCGGCGCCAAGAACCTCAAGGCCATAGCCATCAAGGGCACCGGATCAGTCAAGGTCGCGGCCAAGCCAGAAGAATTGATGGAACTCGACAAGTACATGATGAGCATCATCGGCGCCAATAACCAGATGGTGATTCCGACCGTGCCGCTTCCCTGGGCCGAGTACTCCGACAAGGGCTCTCGCTGGACTGGCCGACCGGGCCTGTACTGGGGCGCCGCCAATCCGCCCGTCGAGACCGGCGAGTGTAATCCCTCGGATATGCAGTCCGTCGGCAAGCGCACCCAGAAGGCCGTTTTCGACCTCGGCGCCGGCGCCGAGAAATATACGGTACGCATGGGCGGTTGCGCCCACTGCCCGATACGCTGCCACGCCCAGCTCAATGTGCCCCAGCTCGAGAAGTACGGCATGGATCCGAACATCTCCAACACCTGCGTCGGTTGGTCCGGCCCCAGGGGCGTCATGTATGCCGGTATCAAGGAATTCGACGGCAACGGCGCCGATTCGTCCATAGTCGGCAACGGCATCGGCACGACCATGACCGACGACCTCGGCGTCTGGTGCAACTACGGCCAGATCGGCCGCGACGTGAAGTGGTTCTACGAGAAGGGCGTGTTCAAGCGCGTTCTGCCCGCTGAAGAATACGCGTCCATCCCCTGGGATATGCTCCTCAAGGGTGACCCCCGCTTCCTCATCGATTTCTACACCCGCATAGCCAACAAGCAGGGAGAACTGTGGCACATTGCCGACGGTTCCGCCTGGATAGCCCAGCGCTGGGGCCTTGGCGACGATTACTGGGATGCAAAGGACAACAAGCTGTGGACCCGTGGCGGTTATCCCGTTCACCATTCCAACGAGGCCGGCGGCCAGGTCGGCGCGTTGATCTCCTGCTTTACGAACCGCGACTCGCAGAACCACAGCCACATGAACTTCCTGGGGAACAAACTTCCGATCGCGCTCCAGAAGGAGATAGCCGCGGAGATTTTCGGCTCTCCCGACGCGCTCGACGCGGCCATGGACTACAAGCCGATGAACGAGTACAAGGCTCGCTTCGTCAAGTGGGCCATCATACGCGGACGCCTGCACGATTCCCTGACCCTCTGCAACTGGATGTGGCCGATGGCCGTCAGCCCGCTGAAGGAGCGCAAGTACCGTGGCGACACGAGCCTCGAGGCGAAGTTCTTCTCCGCGGTCACGGGCATAGCCAAGACAGAAGCCGAACTCGATAAGGACGGCGAACGCGTCGTGACCCTGCTGCGAGCGCTTACCGTGCGGTCCATGGGCACCGTCGACATGCGCAACCAGCATGACAACACCAACGAGTGGATAACCAAGGCCGACAAGGACAAGCCGCAGTTCACGCCGGGCACCATCCAGATGGAGAAATCCGATTTGGAACTGGGCCGTACGATGGTCTACAAGCAGTTCGGGTGGGACGAGAAGTCCGGCGCCCCGACCAAGGCTACCCTGGACGCGCTCGGCATGTCCGACGTGGCTAAGGAACTCGGTGAAAAGGGCCTGTTGCCCGCATAAGTAGTGACGAGACCTCTATGGCAGGCGCGGCTCGAATGCGCGCCTGCCTTTAGCGAGGCCTATTACCTCGTCATGATCAAATGCTATACTTGAACTCGCGCCCGCCTACGGGCGCGGTCTTTTCAACGGAGAAATGATGGCTGATGAAACGGGGCTCGTCGCCGCCCTTATGGAGAGGATTCGCGCTGATTCCGCAGGTACGGCGCTGAGCCCGGCGGCTGAACTGTCGACGCTCGTGCCCAGCGGAATCGATGCCGTACTGTTGCTAGAAGAAGGCGCCGAGGACGACATCAAGATGATGCGCGGCTCCCTTGACCGATACTATTTCAGCGAACTCTCAATGACCGAACCGTATGCCAGACACCTCTACAGACTCGCCGAGAAAGATCCGGCGCGGCTCATAGCCGATACCACACGCGACGAATCGAAGATGTACCCGAGGCCGACTCCTGTCTCGACGTTTGGCGAGTCGCCGTTTTCCATGGCCAGGGTCGATATAGACGCGGCCCTCTCGAAGATGTCTATCGATCCAGAGTACGCCGATATCCGTACAACTGTGGCTTCCAACGGCGATGCCTATTTGTTCTCGGCGACATATCTGTCGGAGGCTCATGCGTCAGGCCTCGCGGAATGGGCTTCTGTAGGCGAAAAGGAGAATCCGTGAGCGACCACGTTATGCCGCTCGCGCAGGAAACCCCCGTAGAACTGGTCGCCAACGGTCAGCGCATCGCCGTACTCATGTGCACGCCGCTGAATCTGGACGACTTGGCCGCGGGGCACCTCTTTACCCGCGGTATGCTCAGCGATCCGAATCGCGTGCTCTCCATAGGCGCCTGCGCCGATCTCCGGGTGATGTCGGTGACTGCGCCTGGCGCCCTGACCGCGGACAGGTTCGGACTCGGCCAGGTGATAGCCTCTGGCTGCGGCTCGGGTTCAGCCCTGTCTGACGCCGCCGCATTAGGAACCGTACCGCCCGGTTTCAGTGTGGCGCTTGAAACGCTTAAAATTTGGTCGCGCGCCATGTTCAAGGCCGCGGTGCTGTATAGAGAAACCGGCGGCATGCACTGCGCCTCTCTCGCGTTGCCGTCGGGGGCAAAACAACCCGCGGGACCAGCCGCGGAATTGTCGATGGAAAACGCACCAGAGGGAGCCTCGTACTTCGTCGTACGCGAGGATGTCGGCAGGCACAACGCCGTCGACAAGGTCATAGGCCGCGGCTTCAGGGACCAGATTGATTTTTCATCGGCGTGCATCCTGACGAGCGGTCGGATAGCCGCCGACATGATACTCAAGGCGGTTGCCGCGCGTGTCCCTGTAGTCGTCTCCCGAAGTATCCCGACTACGACCGCATTCGAGATAGCTCAGAGTTCTGGTGTCACTATCGTTGGCCGCATAGGCGACGAGTGCCCTGTCGTGTATACGAGCCGGGATAGAATCCGGTTATAATGGAAGAATCGGGGGCTCCCGCTTAACGGGCTCCCGGGAAGGAATTATCATGTTTGGAAGAATAGGGCCTATGGAGCTTATCCTCATTCTCGTCATCGCGCTCATAATTTTCGGGCCCAAGAAGCTGCCCGAGATTGGCAAGGCTGTCGGCAACGCTATCAGGGAATTCAAGAAGCATTCAAGCAAGGTCTCCGATGACCTTGAGGAAGCCGTGTCCGGCGCCAACGAGGAACCGAAGATCGAAAGCGCTAAAAAAGCCAAGGACGATCCTGTTACCAAGAAGAAGTCCTGAATTTACCGCAAGACAACTCAGTTTCCGCGCCCGGATTTCTTACCCGGGCGCAGAGGCTAGAATGGACGCCGCAAAACCAATGCAAGCAAAGACAATGACTTTCTGGGAGCACGTGGCTGAATTGCGCACGCGACTCCTCGTCTCGGCCGTCGCCCTCATCGCCGGCATGGTGGCCTGTTTCTTTTTTGTGGAACCAGCGGCCCAATACATCATAAAACCGGTAGGAACTATGCAGTTCATCTACCTTTCCCCGCCGGAACTTTTTATGTCCTACGTAAAGATCGCCCTGCTCGGCGGCGTAATCCTTGCGTCCCCGGTAATTCTTTTCCAGGTATGGTTGTTCGTGAAGCCCGGCCTTTCTAGGCGAGAACGCCTTTCGCTGGTCGTAGGTCTTTTCTTTGGCGTTGCTTTTTTTGCGGCCGGCGCGGCCTTCTCGTTTTTCGTCATCGTTCCATTCACCATCAGGTTTTTTCTGCAGTACCAGAACGAGTCAATAAAGGCGATGTTCTCCTTTTCCGAATACATCAGCTTTGTGAGCTCCATGGTGCTGTCGTTTGGCGCGGCGTTCGAGCTGCCCATAGTAATATCGATACTGGCTGGGCTCGGCGTCGTTACCGGGACCGGACTCGCGCGGGTCCGCGGCATCGGCATACTGCTCATATTCATAGCCGCCGCGATCATTACCCCGCCCGATGTTGTCTCCCAGATACTGCTGGGCGTACCGATGATGTTGCTCTTTGAATTGTCGATCCTCCTCGCCAAAGGTCAGGAGAAACGCAGGGCCAAGCGTCTCGCTCTCGATGGCGAGTTGGAACTTTAAGCCGGACCCCGCAATTGATTAAAGTTTGAACAACAACTCCTCGTAGGTGGGCAGCGGCCAGGATTTCTTTTCCACGAGCTTTTCGGCGGCATCGACTCTGGTCCTCAGCGAAGACATCTGCGGCACTACTTTTTCTCGGTAAGCTTTGGCCTGTTGTAATCCTTCCTCAATTTCCTGCGCTTCGAGGAGGGCTCGCTCGAGTTTGTCCGTTTCGTCGTATACGTCGCCCGCAAGTTCCGCGAGGCGCTTGGCGCGTTTCTCCAGCGCGGCGCTGGAGGCGCCGATGGCGGCGAGAGAACCAGCGTCTCGGGCCAGTGAGGCCGCAAACGTTACGATAGCTGGAAAAAGGATGCGCTTGGCCATGTCCACCATGACGCCTGCTTCTATGTTGATTTGCTTTGAGTATTTTTCCAGGTAGATGTGATAACGGCTCTCGGCCTCCGCCCTCGTCATGACCTTGTGCCGTTCGAAGAGTTCTATTGTTTCTTTCTGCATGAGCACCGGCAGGGCGTCGACTGTTGCCTTGACGTTGGGGAGTCCACGCCTCTCGGCTTCCTTGACCCATTCGTCTGAATAGCCGTTGCCGTTGAATACGACCCCGCGGTGACTGGAATACGATACCCTGATGATCTCCCTAATAGCCGCGATCTTGTCCGGGGCTCCCTCCAGCTTGTCGGCGAACTCCGAGAGCACCTGGGCTACGGCCGTGTTGAGGTAGGTGTTCGGCGTCGCTATGGACTGGGACGAGCCGACCATGCGGAACTCGAACTTGTTGCCGGTGAACGCGAAGGGGCTGGTGCGGTTGCGGTCACTGATGTCGATTGGCAAGTTTGGCAGGCTCGTTACGCCAAGCTCGATCTTATGGTTGCCCTTTGCGGAGTGCGCCTTGCCGTCGGCTATGTCGTCGAATATCTCGCAGAGCTGGTCGCCGAAGAATACCGATATGATCGCGGGCGGCGCTTCGTTGGCGCCGAGCCGGTGGTCGTTGCCGGCGAGTGCGGCGGACGAGCGGAGGAGCAGGGCATAGCGATCAACGGCTTCGACGACCGCTGCTATAAACAGCAGGAACCTCGCGTTAGACTCTGGATTCTCGCCGGGCTCCAGTAAGTTGATGCCGTCACCGGTAGCCATAGACCAGTTGTTGTGCTTGCCTGATCCGTTGACTCCGGCGAATGGCTTTTCATGCAGGAGCGCTTCCATGCCGTGGCGATTGGCTACCTTCTTGATGTTCTCCATGACCAGCTGGTTAGCGTCAACCGCAACATTCGTCGTGCTGAATATCGGAGCCAGCTCGAATTGGTTTGGCGCTACCTCGTTGTGCTGGGTCTTGGCCGCCACGCCGACCTTCCAGAGTTCGTGGTTGAGTTCCCTCATGAAGGCCGCGACGCGCTCGTTGATGGCGCCGTAGTAATGGTCTTCCATCTCTTGACCCTTGGCCGGCATGGAGCCAAAAACGGTGCGGCCTGTAAGCATCAAATCGGGGCGTTCATCAAAGTACTTCTTGTCGACAAGGAAATATTCCTGCTCAGGCCCTACGGTCGTGATGACGCGCTTTGCGCTTTCGTTGCCGAGCGCCTTGAGTATGCGCATGGCCTGTTTGTCCAGGCAGTCCATGGAACGCAGAAGAGGCACTTTCTTATCCAGCGCGTGGCCGTAATAACTGAAGAACGCGGTCGGAATGCACAGCGTCGTGCCGGTAGGGTCCTGTTTGAGGAAGGCCGGACTGGTGACGTCCCAGGCCGTGTACCCGCGAGCCTCGAAGGTAGCCCTGAGCCCGCCTGAGGGAAAGCTTGACGCGTCGGACTCGCCCTTGATCAGTTCCTTGCCGGAAAACTCCATGAGGATCTTGCCGTCGCCGGTTGGGGTGATGAAGGATTCATGCTTTTCAGCCGTCAGTCCCGTCAGGGGATGGAACCAGTGCGTGAAGTGGGTAGCGCCTTTCTGGATTGCCCAGGCCTTCATGGCGCCCGCGACGACATCGGCAACCTCGAATGACAGTTCCTTCTCGCCAGCCTGCACCGCGAGCAGTTCCTTGAATGTCGTTTTAGGCAGCCACTCCTTGAGTACGGCGTTTGAGAAGCTGTTGCAGCCGAAGACTTCCGTTACTGGGGTGGAAGAGAAATCGTCTGATTCTTTCATGGGTTCTCCTTGAGACATAGTGTCGCAAGTATTAAAGCAAGAAGCATGCCAATTGAATAAAGACAACGCGATTATTAGTATTTGATTATATGTAATAGAAATAAAAGCGAAGCGCCTTAAGGACTAGTTTCTTGATCACAATACAATAATTGTTAACGATACAATAATGTATGAACTAGAAAGTAATCCTACACTAATGTAGTTCTATAGAGTTTCCAGTTGATGCCGTAATGGTGCACGCGCAGCCCCATTTGGCGTTCGCTGATGCCCAGCCTGCGAGAAGCCGAGGCCATGTTGCCGCCGCTGATCTTCAGGGCTTCCACTATCAGTTCTTTTTCGAGCCGTGAAAGAGCCGCGTCGAGCGTCGTCGTCGGCTCAGTATGAGTAGACTGCGCCGACTGCAGGCTCGGGGGAAGATGGTAGGAGTGTATGACCGTGTCCGTAGACAGTATCGTGGCGCGTTCGATGCAGTTTTCCAGCTCCCGCACATTGCCTGGCCAGTGGTAGCTCGTGAACAAGTCCAGCGCGGGACTTGAAATACGCTTAATCAGTTTTCCATTCTTGAGCGAATATTTTTCAGCGAAATGATCGGCGAGAAGTACGATGTCGCTTTTCCGTTCGCGCAGGGGCGGAACTCGTATAGGAAAGACGTTCAGCCGGTAGTACAGGTCCTCGCGAAAGCGGCCCCCGGCTATTTCGTCTTCGAGGCGTCTATTCGTGGCGGCGATGACGCGTACGTCCACCTTGACGGTCGCCGTCCCGCCCACGCGCTCTATTTCGCGTTCTTGGAGGACCCGCAACAGTTTGACCTGGACCTGGGCGGACAGTTCTCCTATCTCGTCGAGGAACAGCGTGCCGCCGTGCGCCAGTTCGAAACGGCCTTTGCGCTGGCCTATGGCGCCAGAGAAAGCGCCCCGTTCGTGGCCGAACAGCTCGCTCTCTATCACCGATTCGGGCAGGGCCGAGCAATTGACCTTGATAAGGGGGCCTTGGCAGCGCTTCGAGAGCCTGTGGATCTCCACGGCCACCAGCTCCTTGCCCGTGCCGCTCTCGCCGGTGACGAGTACCGTCGCGTCGCTGGGCGCTACCTGCGCCACGAGTTCATAGACCGCCCTCATGGCCGCGCTGGTGCCTACGAGGCCGCCCGAGAGGCTTGGCGGCAGGTCTTCCTGGCGGTTTGAACCGACCGATATACCAACGCCGGTACCGTCAGAGCAGTCAGAACCGCCGAGAGGAGTCGTCTCCAGCTTTGCGGGAGTTCTCTGAAGCCGATCGCGCATTCTTGAGGATTCGGCTATCAACGCGGCTACGCGTTCCAGAAATGCCATGTCGCTTGCCATCACGCGCTCGAGATTGGCGTGTTCGCCGACCGCGTTATCGCCAACCCGCCTCCGTTCGGCGCTCAGGGTGCCGATCATAGCGATGCCAGAGCGTATGGGGACGCAATAGAACGCGGTACGTTTCAACTCTTCAAGGCCGCGGGAACCGGGGTGGTTCAGGAAACGCGGTTCCTTGAAAAGGTCAGGAACCTTGATAGGATTGCACGACTCAAACACGCGTCCTACGAGGCCTTCTCCGAGGCGGTATACGCCCTGCCGCTTCTCGTCCTCGGTCAGTCCCCGCGCGTCCTCTATCTTCAGCATACCGACCGAATGGTCGATGAGCGTGACGATACCGCGGGACAGGCCCGCTCGCGTATCAAGCATTTCGAGTAGCGGCGACAGAAAACTGCGTAAATCGGCCGACCTATCCAATATCCTTGACAGATCGAGGAGAAAGCTTAGCTCGTCGGCCTCGTTTTTGGAGTCAATGCTCTTCAATTTTGCGGCTGCCAATGTCATGACCGTGATGATGCTACGAAAATGTAGGAAATTGCAATGACCTGAACGCCCGACTCGGCTTGGCCGCCGATGGGGACATTCAGGTACGTCATTAAGTGCCTGCGCCTACAGGACCCACATGACGATAAGCGGAAAGTATGTAATAAGGAAGAGGACAACTATCATGGCGCCGAGGAAGGGCCAGACTTCTGTTATGGTGTCTTTCAGGTTGGCCTTCAAGACGCGGGCCGATGTGAAGAGGCAGAGACCAAAAGGCGGCGTGAGCATGCCTATAGCCAGGTTAGTCGCCAGGATGATGCCGAAATGTACGAGGTCGATCCCGAGCACCTGGATGATGGGCAGGAGAAGGGGAACCAAGATGACCTGTATGGAACCTGATTCCATGAACATTCCGGCGATGAGGACTACGATGTTGACTATGAACAGGAACATGTACTTGTTCATGCCCACTGACAGTATCGCCTCGAAGGCTTTCTGCGGTATCTGTAGATAGACCATGGTCCAGGCGAAGAGCGATGCGGCCGCGATGATTATCATGATGCCCGCCGAGCCGATCGCCGATTGCATCAAGATGCCGGGGAGCTCCTTGATCTTTATCTCCTTGAACACGAAGACTCCGATTATGATCGAGTAGACTACCGCGGCGACAGCGGATTCTGTAGGTGTGAAAATTCCGAGGAAAACGCCGCCGACTATGATGGCAGGCGTGCCGAGCGCAACCAGGGTGTCTATCATCACTTCCTTGAGCGACTGGGAGCCAAGACCTCTGGTAGTAGCCGGAATCCTGTGCTTCTTGGCGGTGAAGAAGACCGTGACCATAAGCGCGAGCCCTATGAGTATGCCCGCGGGGAAGCCTACCGCGTAGAGGTCTCCCACGGAAGCCTTGGATAGGGTGCCGTAGAGGATGAACGCTATGGAAGGCGGGATGATGATGCCCAGGGGGCTGGCCGCGCCTACGATAGCCGCCGCGTAGGCGGGCTTGTACTTGTGGTCGGCGAAACCGGAAACCATGACGCCGCCTATGGCCGCCGCTGTGGCAATGCCCGAACCGGAAATAGCCGCGAAAAGCATGCAGGCCAGAATACCCGTCATGCCCATGCCGCCGGGTATCTTTCCGACGAACATGCCCGCAAAGTTGATGAGACGCTTGGCGAGGCCGCCCTTGTTCATCAGATCGCCAGCGAGGATGAAGAAGGGTATGGCGAGCAGGGCTGCCGAATCAACGCTGGCGAAGAAGCGCTGGACCGCGGTTATCGGGTTGATGCCGGCGGCGAAGATGGTGAGAAGAGCGGAGCCGCCCATGGCGGTAACGACGGGCGCACCGATGGCGAGGAACAAGAGGACGGATCCGAATAGCAAGACGGTCATGAATGAACCTCCGGAATCGCCTTGGTTTCCTGGATGCCCTTGAGTATCCCTACGAAGGTCTGAAAGACGAATATCCCGAAGGCTGGAGGGAATATCATGTACACGTACGCCTTGCGTATGCGCATATTCGTTGAAACCTGAGTACCGGCAAGCTGTATGAACTTGAAGGCGATGAAGAACATGGCTAGAAAGAATATCAAGGATAGGAATTGCTGCATGACCAGAAGCCAGCCTTTTTTTCTTCCCCCGAGCATTTCCTCGAGTACGCTGACGTTGATGTGGCTACGCCGCTCGGCTATCATAGCGGCGCCTATCATGATGGCCCAGATGTCGGCGTAGCGAGTCAGTTCCTCGGTCCACATGAGTCCGGTACTGAAAACATACCGGAGTATGACCTGAGCGGCGTAGGTGACCGTCATCAGCGTGAAGAGCGAGATGACCGCCCAACCACAGAATCTGTCAATCACATCGCTGGCTTTCAGCAAGCCTTTCATTGATTATCTCCTTGGGATGCGAATGGAAGCGAAGGCGCCGGATAGAAGTCGGCGCCTGGATCAATGTAGTCGCTTACTTGATTGCTAGGATGGCGTCGTAGAACTTCTTAACGTCGCCCTTTGCATACTTCGTGATGACGGGAGCGACGGCCTTGACGAAGGGAGCGTTGTCGACGGTGTTGAATATCATGCCCTTGGAGATGAGTTCGTCCTTGGCCGCCTGTTCGTTGGCCTTCTGTACGAGGCCGAGTTTGTAGGCGGCATCGGTAGCGGCCTTCTGGATTATGTCCTGGTCGGCCTTTGGCAGCTTCTTGAACCAATCATTGCTGGCCATGAGGGTAGCAAGGGCGAATACGTGACCAGTCTCGGAAACGTATTTCTGCACTTCGTTGATCTTGTAGTCACGGGTCGTGATGATGGTGTTCTCGTGGGAGACGACCGTGCCCTGCTGGAGGGCGGTGTACACCTCAGACCAGGCCATTGCCTGGGCATTGGCTCCCATGGCCTTGAACGATTCGACGAGTACCGGGCTCTCGCTGATGCGCATCTTGAGGCCCTTGAGGTCGGCGGGCTTGGTGATGGGGAACTTGGCGTTTGTAACGTGGCGGTAGCCGCGGGGCATGAAGGACAGCGACTTGAGACCGAAGGGCTCGGAGAGAGCGAGGAGGTCCTTGGCTGTTTTGGAGGCTATGAACTTCTCGACGTGGTCCCAGCTCCTGAACAGGAAGGGCATATCGAGCACGTTGATGGCGTCTACGAACTGGTTAGAGTCGCCGGAGGTGATGACGGCGAACTGGAGGGTGCCTGCCTGCATTGCCTCCATGAGGGGGCCGGAATCGCCGAGCTGGCCGCCGCCGTATATGACGAGCTTGTAGCGGTTGTTTGTCGCTGTCTCTACCTGGGCCTTGAACTCCTTGGCCCAGTTGTCGTACGCGGTGTTCGGCGCGGCAATGTGACCGAGCTTGAGCTCGACCTGCGCGGCGGCCTGGATCATGCCGCTGAAAAGCATGGCGACGGCGATCAGAACGAGGATCGTTTTCTTCTGCATGTGTTCCCCCATTGTATTAAGGGCGTCACGGTCGTGGCGTCCTTCTATCCGGCCGTGCTTCCCCTGGAACTTGCCCAGCTGGAGGCCTCCCGACCGGTAAAATCCTCCAGGCCTTATGCCGTGGCGGCTTTTTTCGTGTTGGCGAGGTCAAAGGCGACCTGGATGATCCAGTCTTCCTGGCCTCCGATAGCCTTTCGCCTGCCGAGTTCTACGAGTACATCGCGGACGTCGACGTCGAAACGTTCGGCGGCCTTGCGGGCATGGAGCATGAAGCTCGAGTAGACCCCCGCATAACCCATGATGAGGGAGTTTGCCTCGTGGCTCGGAAAGGTCTTGCCCTTGTTGTGGATGAGGGGCACGAGCACTTTTGAGGCGGCATCCATGGTCGCGAAGAGGTCGGCGTTGATGTCGGAACCGTACTTTTTAAGCGCCGCGACGAGTAGTTCGGTCGCGGAGTTTCCGGCGCCGGCGCCGAGGCCTCCCAGCGATCCGTCTACCCATGTGGCGCCGGCCTTGACCGCCGCCAGCGAATTGCCGATGGCGCAGCC
>Ga0154384_1218_pt6 | contig 11763 bp, 12 predicted proteins | sample RifGroB1_FD_115896 | JGI IMG/M metagenome (GOLD analysis project Ga0154384, IMG submission 115896) | Spirochaetes bacterium GWB1_59_5 | reverse complement strand
CGGCGGGACCCGCGGGCGAGTCCGGGGCGTTGCCCGCGCCGAATGTCGGGATCGACCTCGTATTCGCCATAGACGCTTCGCCGAGCATGGCGGCCAGCGACCTGGATCCGACTCGGTTAGAGGCGGCCAAGGCCTTCGTTAGAGCGTACGTTGAATCGCCTGAGGGCGCCGCCGGCGCGTCCGTCGGGCTCGTGGCCTTCGGAGCGGAGGCGGCTCTGGCCTGTCCGCCTACGGCTGACTACGCGATAGTGCTAGAGCGGCTGGAAGCCATCCAGCCCGGCATACTCGGCGACGGCACCGCGTTGGGTCTTGGCCTGTCGAGCGCGCTCAGGCAACTGGCAGCGTCCGGCGCTCCCGGCGCCGTGGCGGTGCTCCTGAGCGACGGGGAGGACAATGTAGGGCTGTTGCACCCCGCCGACGCCGCTCGCGCCCTGGAGGGATATGGCGCGGGCCTCCTTGTGGTCGGTCTGGGCTCACGCGGCGACGTTCCCATAGACTATGTAGATCCTTCTACTGGCCAGCGCATGAGCGGCGCCTACCGATCCGGTTTCGATGACGCGGCTATGTCGGCGATAGCGGCGGCCGGGGGCGGTACGTACCGCACGGTCGCCGATACCCAGGGGCTCGAGGCGCTCGTGGCGGAAATCAGGAAGCTTGGAGAGGCCTCGGTCGCGGCCCGCTCCGGTATAAGCGGCGCGGGCCTGAAAAATAGCGCGACTATGGCCGAAGGCACGATAGCCGGCGTCACGATGTCAGGCGGCGGCGGTACAGCGAGGCGCCCGGTGGGACGGCCTCTTTTTCTCGCGGCGATGGCGCTGGCGGCAGCGGGATGGGCCATACGGCGGCTGTTGTTCGGGGGCCTGGCGTGAGCCGGTTCGCCTCTCCCCTCCTGTGGTCCCTGGCGGCCCTCGTGCCCTATGCCATTCTGCAAGCCCGCTTCCTCACGCGCCTGCTTAAAGCGCCTGAAACGCTGGGCGCCTCCTGGGGCTCCCAGGCTTCATGGCGACGTCATGTCGCGCGGCGCGCCGTTGCGTCGGTCGCGGGCGGAATATTCTGGGTAGCCTGCGCGTTGGCCTCCGCGGGAACCCTGAGGCTGCCTCGCTATGCGTCGGAACCGGTGCTCGGCGCGGAAATAGCGTTTGTAATCGATGCCTCGAATTCGATGCTGACCGATGATGGCCACGGCCGGCGCTTGGAACAGGCCCGTGAATTCGCGGCTAGGCTCGCGGCCGCGGCTGACGGAGCCGGCCTCTCCGTCGTCGCGTTCAGGGGGCTACCCGCGACGCTCTGCCCGTCTACCCGCGACCGGCGCGCCTTCGAGGATGCGCTACGCTGGGCCGGGCCGACGGTCACGAGTTCGTCTGGTTCCGATGTCGGCGCGGCCATCGACGAGGCCGCGAGGCCGGCCTTCCGCGCCGGTACGGCGCGCGTGATCGTCGTGTTCAGCGACGGCAACGATACGGGCGGGCAGGCCAGAGCGGCCGCGTTGCGCGCTACCTCGACCGGCGCGTCGCTTGTTTTTGTAGGATTTGGCGGACAGGAAGGCGCGCCTGTCGTCGATGCGGATGGCCGGCCGGTACTAGGCCAGGGCGGTCGACCCATCCAGACCGCCCTTGAGGAATCCGCCATGCGTGACTGGGCAACCGCCGGCCGCGGTCTGTTCGTCCGCGCCGACGACCCTGGCGCGTTCGCGAGCGTCGCCGCCCTCTGCGCCGGGGCGGCCCAGTCGCTGGGCCGGCGTCGTGATGTCAGAGTAGAGGTGGATGCCGCTCCCGCGCTCGCCTTTATCGCGATGGCGGCGCTCGGTCTGGCGCTTGCGCTGTCCGCGGCGCCTTATTCCCGCTCAGTCCGTCCGGAAACACGCCGTATTCGCAAACGCGGGGAGAAGTCCAATGCGTGAGCGGTATTCCCCGTTCGGCAACGCCGCCGCGATCGTCACCCTCGCGGTCGCTTTTGCGGCTTCACTGCTGTCGTCATGCGGCTACGCCGACGCCTTCATGGTGGCCCGAGCCAATAGCCTGCATCGCGCCGGGTATGTTCATGAGGCAGCCGCCCTGTATCTGAAGGCGGGCGCGGGCACAGAGCCGGTGGCTTCGTATAACCTTGCCAATATTTTCATGGCGCTCGGAGAGAAGGCTCCCGCGCGCTCGATGTACGAAGCGGCTATAGCCTCGGGCGAGGCAGGAATCGCCGCGCGTTCCTGGTACAATCTTGGAGCCGCCTCGTATTCGAGAGGCGAATACCCCGAAGCCGCGGCCGCGTTTAGGAAGGCGCTTGAAGCGCTGGCGACTGCCGAGGCCGGGCGCGATGCGGACTTGGCGCTGGAAGCCTCACGGGCCTTCGAGCTGGCCTTGAAGGCTCATGACGACAGGCGCGACGCCGGCGTCACCGAGCGCAGCAGGTACGGCTCCGGCCGTCCCGACGGTGAACCCCAGCCGTTTGCCCTGTCCAGTACCGACGAGAAGACGCTGTTTGCTCCGGGAGACTATGAATCCGGCGCCGTGGAGGATCACTGATGAAGGCGGGGTCGAGTCTTCGCGCCTTCGCGGTTGTGGCCGCCTTGAGCCTCGGAATGTCTGTCTGGGGCCAGGAGGAGCGTCGGGTCAGCATAGCCCCTGAGCGGCCTCTGGCGGGCTCGGCCTTCATCGTGGAGGTAATCTTGCCCGGAGAGCGCGCGGAGGCTGTGGTACCCCTGGAACCGAGGCTACAAGGGCCCGCGCGGTACACGGGCGCGGACGTGCATCCGGGGCAGGACGGCATAGGACTGGAATCGGCCGTCATTGAGTACCGGTTCATAGCCGACGACGCAGGAACCATTGAAATTGTAGGCCTGTCGGCGTATTCAGGCGGGAGACTGCTTCAGTTCGGCTCGTGGTCAATAGACGCCGTCGCCGGCGCTCCTGCGCCAACGAGGCGTTACGGCTCATGGAGCGCTCCGGATTCGGTAATGGCACGCGAAGTCTTCACCGTTACGGCTCTCGGGCCAGACGGAAAACCAGCGGCTTGCCCGGGCTTTGCGGTGGAAGGCTCCCTGTTTGAACCCGTGCCCGGCAACCCTGGCCGGTTCCGCGCTGTCGTTCTGGAGCCTGGAACTCTGCGTTTGCCGCGGCTGGAGCTCGGCGTCGAAGGCGGGCAATTCGAGTTGAAGCCATTCTCCGTCGCGATCAAGGGCCTGCCGACCGGAACCGGGAACGTCAGCGCCGTAGGCGGCCCCTGGAGGCTCGAACTCGTGGCGCCGAAGCCCGGGGAAACGTTCGCGGAGGATGGGGTCGTGGCCTGGGAACTCCGAGCCGTAGGTCCGGGCTGGCCGGGGCTCGCGGCTTCCCCGTCGCTGACGGTCGAAGCGCCCGATGGATCGCGCGTGTCCGTTGGCGATGGATTTGCGTATTCCGGGCGTACAACCGCGTCATCGGAGACCTTTTCTGGCCGGCGCGGAGCCTTCAAGCTACGAGGCCCCGGCGCCTACACGATACGACCCCTGCCGTATCTCTGGTTCGACGCCGCGACGCGCACGGTAAGGCAGGCAACCGCGGTTCCTGTCCGCATTACGGTCGCCCTTGAGTCAGCGCCCGCATGGGAGGCGCCGGCCGCTGTCGTATCCCTGGCCCTGACGCGGATAGCGGCGCTAAGCGCGAAGGATGCCGAGTGGATTCCTGTGTCGGAGGCCGTCGAGCGAGGGGAGTGGGAGGCGGCGAGGATCGAAGCGTACAAGGCCGCCGGCATCGTCGATGAACGCGGCTCCCTTGCGGCCGTTAAATTGCGCGGTTCAGGAGCCGCGCAAAAGGCCTTCGCGCTAGCGGCGGCAAGCTTGGTCGCGGTGAGCCCAGCCTCTGGCTCCGCCGATGAAACTCAGGCCCGGGAGCCGCGCGCCGAGGCCTTTGCCCTCTTTCTGCGGCTGGAACGCGCGGCTTTTCCGGCTCGCGGCGTTACTGCGATGGCCGATGCCGCCGCCTCCTCGTTCGGTAACCTTGATCGCCCTTCGTATGTTTTACCGCCGTTCGGATGGCTCTGTGTCGCGGGCCTTGCGTGCGTCGCGGCGGCCGGGCTGGTTTTCCTGGGTTGCTCCCGCCAGCGGCAGGTCCCATCGGGCGTCGCGCCGCGAACCGCGGTGGTGATCCTGGCCGTCGCTGGCGCCGTGGCCTTGATTCTGGCCGTCGTTTCGGCCGTGGAGCGGACCAGTCCACGCTTCGTTTCGCTCGGCGGCACGGCCCGCGCCGTTCCCTCGGAGCTGGCCGCGGAAGGCGAACTCGTGGCCGCTGGCCGGATGGGGCGCGTACTGGAGTCAAGCGCGGATTGGTCGTTCGTCGAGCTCGACGAGGGCGGGGCCGTATGGCTTTCCGCCCGTGATGTCGTTAGGTATTGAGGAGACGAGCGTGGATTTCGGCGAGATTCTCAAGCTGTGGGATGCGCGGGAGCGACCCGCTCCACGGTCCGGCGTCGCTCAGTCGGCAGGCAAAGTCGGCCCAAAGAAGAGCCCGGTCGCCGAGGCCCAGACTGGTTGGCTTGAGCGTTACGGCGTTCCCGACCCGGTTCGCGGCGAAGAGGAGCCCGAACCCCGCCTCTCGCGGCGCGATATCGATGCGATGCCTGTTGACGCGAGCCTCGACCTCCACGGCATGACCGGCAGAGAAGCCGAGGCCGCCCTGGCGTCATTTTTCGCGACCGCGGAACGGACTGGTTGCAGGAAGGTGATTATCGTGCACGGAAAAGGCCTGCATTCAGCGTCCGAACCCGTCCTCGAGAGCGTCATGAAGCGCTGGCTCGAGAGACGGGCGTCGGCCGGTAGATCCGGCCACGCGGATGCGGCCAACGGAGGCAAGGGAGCTACGTGGGTGCTGATGAAACGGAAGGGGAATCAGCGCTCTCGGTAAATGATGCGGCCTCTGGAAAGATCGTAGGGGGACAAGGCTACCCGTACAGTATCGCCCGGGACGATGCGGATATAGTGCTTGCGCATCTTTCCTGACAGGTGGGCGAGGATCAGGTGTCCGCCATTTTTCAATTCGACCCTGAACATGGTATTGGGCAGGGCTTCGCGAACGACACCCTCTACCTCGATAGCTTCTTCCTTGGCCACATTGCCTCCTAAAAAGAAATACGACGTCTCCATTGAACGGAGCGTCTTAAGCATTATAATAGTACGAGCCATGCTTGCACGTGTCAACCTGGCTCGCGGGGCAATTGACACATGCGCCCGATCCATGAATAGTGACTCGCCCGTCGTCCGCGGGGCGAGCGCCGGTTGTATGGATCGTAGGCGCGGCAGCGGAGACGAGATCAGCGAGGAGGGTCCTATGGATAAGGATTTCACCGAGAATATGCGCGAATCACTTGTGGCAATGAAACAGGAAATCCTCGACAAGCTGGTTGAATCGAATGCGGATTTTCGTGCCATCGTCGAGGAGATGGATCCCAAAGATTTTGCGGACGTAGCATCAGACGATGTCGACAGGAAAATGATAGAAGCGCTAGGGTCCCAGGACCTCAAGCGGCTGAGATCGATAGAGGCCGCGCTGGTTCGCATCCAGCAGGGGCGCTACGGTTCCTGCATGAAGTGCTCCAAGCGCATTCCTCAGGAGCGTCTGGTGGCCCTGCCTTATGCCATCATGTGTATCGATTGCCAGAAGAGCGAAGAGCGGCGAAACCGCTAGCGGGTACTTACTCTATCGGTATCTCGTAGCGTCCGGCCCGGCCGATCGCCGCGAGGCTCCGGTAGCCGGCCTTCGCCGCGGCCCGAACTCCGTCGTCGCGGAAGGCGATCAGGTGTTCGGGTGCGTGAGCGTCGGCATTGACGCAGACGCTCACGTTCCGCGAGCGTAACTCCTTGAGTATCCATGGCGCGGGGTAGGGCGAATCGGTCTTGCCCCTCGCCATGCCGCCCGTGTTTATCTCCACGATAATGTCCGTGCCGACGAGCGCCTCCACCGCCGTCATGGCCGCGGCCCGGTATCTGGCACTGTCTTCCCTGAAACGCGTTTGCCCGCGATTGTTCTTCCGTATCAGGTCAAAGTGCCCCAGAATGTCGAATCCGCCCGCCCTGACGCAGGCCGCCACGGCGGCGTAGTAATCATCCACTAGCGCTTCGCCGTCGCCTGAGTAGAATGCCGCCAGATGCGCGTCGAAATCCCCCTCGGGCTCGTCCACCGCGAAGCCGAAGGTAGGAACGCCCGCCGCATCGAGAGCCGTGGCTGAAACCCTTGGCGCGCCGACGGGCGTCACGAAGTGGGCCGAGCCTATGCTGTAATCGAGTCGCGCTTCCGTAAAACGGCCGTCGGCGGGTCCGCACAGGCCTTCTATGTAGTCGATCTCGAGGCCGACCAGTATGTCCATAACCGGCGCGTGCTCGCGGCCAAGGGCGCGCAGCGTTTCAACATATTCTGGAAGCCGTTCGCGGTCCATGGCCCAGCCGGTCCTGAACGGCAGCGGCGCGTGGGACGAGAAGCCGAGCGCCTTGAACCCTGCCTGCCGGGCAGCCTGGGCCATGGTCCGGGCGCTAGCCTTGCCGTCGCAGAATTCGCAGTGGGTGTGGTAATTGGTCAGCATGGCCAGAGTATAGACCAGCCGGGATGAGTGATTCAACGCGTTCACCGACTGCCCGGGGCTGGCCCGATGCGAGACCATGGAGTAGACTAAAGCCGGTATCAAAATAATATGTCTGAAGGAATCCGCGATGGGCGAATACGAACGGTTGCTTGATATAGTCGACGCGACCATCAAGGTACGGGCGAGGGACGCTATCGAGCTGAGCGATAATCTGGCCGCCCGCCCCGAGATCTCGGAGCAGGAGTTCGAGAGCAGCAAGGCTCATGCGGAATTCCTGCGGAAGGGCGGATTCTCCGTTGAACATCCGTTCTTTGGCATACCCACGGCGTATCGCGGTAGCCTGGGTTCCGGCTCCGGTGGTCGCGTGGCCATATTGGCCGAATACGATGCCCTGCCCGGCATAGGACACGGCTGCGGGCATAACGTTCACGGCGCCATGAGCCTGCTGGCCGGCGCGGCCCTGGCGCCCCTCATGGAGAGGCTAGGCGGGGAGCTTCACATCATGGGTACGCCCGCCGAGGAGACCAACGGCGCCAAGATGACCATGGCCTCAGGCGGGGTCTTCGACGGCTTCGATCTTGCGCTGATGATACATTCCAGCGGCAACGAGAGCCTCGTCAGGTTCCGGAGCCTGGCCATGGACGGCGTGGAGTTCAACTTCAAGGGACAGGCCTCCCATGCCGCGGCCTCTCCCTGGGAGGGTCGGAACGCGCTCAACGGCGCCCAGCTGTTTTTCCACGCTATAGACATGCTACGTCAGCATGTGCGGCCGGAGGTGAGGATGCACGGCATCTACGTCGACGGCGGCGCGGTCTGCAACATCGTTCCCGAGACCGCGACGGCGCGTTTCTACTTCCGCGCGCCGCGCCGAGCGTACCTGAACGACCTCCTCGAACGCGCGTACAATGCCGCGCGGGGCGCCGCTCTGGCCACTGAAACTGAAGTGGTCTGGCATAACTTCGAGCTGTCCTTCGACGAGCTTCTGCCCAACGACGCGGCAGAAACCATGATGGAAGGCATATACGAGGAGCTTGGCATAGTATACGGGCATGACGAGTCTCCTGGAGGCTCCTCGGATCTGGGCAATGTCAGTCAGCGCTGCCCGACGCTTCAGCCCCTGCTGTCCATAGTCGACAAACCCTTGACTCTGCATACGCGGGAGTTTGCCGCCGCGACCGTGGAACCGCTGGCCCACGAGGCCATCGTCACCGGCGCCAGGATACTGGCGCGCGCGTCGTTGAAGGCCTTTCTGGAACCTGACTTGAGAACGCACATGCATGATGCTCTGGCCCAGGCCAGGAACAGGAAAGAGTAACACCATGAACTACAGAACGGGTTTTTCACTGCACAGGGCTGCCGCTGGAGCCTTTGATTGCTGGTCGAGCGCTGGATGTCGCCTGAAAGAAGGTTGCCTGGAACTCGATGCGGCCACTGCCGCAAGAGGCTCGGAGGCGCTTGGGTACTTTTCCGGCGAATACAGGTATGGAGAGGCCACGAGCCCGGAGTTGCCGGCCGATTTTGCGTTCTCCGCATGCATTCCATCCTGGAACGCCGATGTGCCGCGCGGCGCCTGGCTCGAATTGCTCCTGCGCGTCCGCTCCGGCGGCGTCTGGACCACCTGGCGCTCCCTCGGGCTCTGGGCTCCCGACGATTCAACGGTAAAGCGGCATTCGGTAGATGGACAGGACGACGAGGCGGCGCGCGTGGCCACCGATACGCTCCTTCCCGCCGCGCCGGCTGATGCGTTCCAAGCCAGATTCAGGCTGTTTTCAGCTAGCTCCGACGGGCAGGCCAGCCCGCTTGCCCTGCCCGTGGTGTGCGCGTTCTCGCTGGCGTATTCAGACCGCAAGCCGGCCGCCGCGGACATCGAGCCGAGTTTTCCGGTACAGGGCACGCGGGCCGGAGCGCGCGGAACAGTGCTGGGCGCCGTGCCTCGGTGTTCCCAGATGGTGTACCCGAACGGCGGCAACGTATGGTGCAGCCCCACCTCGGTGTCCATGGTACTGGGGTTCTGGAAAAACGACGATGGTCCCTGCGAGACCCGCGTCAGGGCGGCCGTGGCCGGCGTCTACGACCAGGTGTATGAAGGCCACGGCAACTGGTCGTTCAACGCGGCCTACGCCGGCTCCTTCGTCGGCATGGAGGCCTACGTGGCGCGCTTTACCGGGCTGGACAGGCTTGAGCCGTGGATAGCCGCCGGCGTGCCCGTGGTGCTGAGCGTGTCGTGGAACAACGACGAGGGCCGCCTGCTCTCGGGCGCTCCGGTGTCTAAAAGCTCAGGCCACCTGACCACGCTCGTCGGTTTTGACGACGCAGGCAACGCCGTGATGAACGAGCCTGCCTCGCCGTCCAACGAGACGGTGCGCCGCACCTACGACCGTGGCGAGCTGGAACGGTGCTGGCTGTCGGCTTCGGGTGGGGTAGCGTACCTGATATTTCCGGCAACTGTAGACGTGGCTGGGCTGTTCAGTAAATCTATTGGGGCAAGATAGCAAGATAGGAAAATTTTGCAAAGAGACACAGAGAAAACGAGGGGAAGAAGAGGAGAATATAAGGAAAGGGCTTTTGGATTTTCTTGTCCTGTACATCTCTTTTCTTATCCTGTACATCCTGTTTAATACTGAATATATGCCAGGTCGAAACAGGATGATCAAGATGAAGTCGAGGAGATGATGCATGATGAGAAACGAGGACAGGCCGTTTTAATTCTTTTGTCCTGTACTTGATGAGTCTATGGTATGGTCGGACTTGTAAATGCGGGTTGAAAATGCGGTACGGTAAAGTTATGCTTGCCGGATATCTTATTTCATTTGGAGGGTTCTCATGAACAAGAAGGTAGTGCTTGTTTTTGCCGCGCTCATGCTCGTTTCTGGTATGGCGTTCGGGCAATCGTTGTCCAAAGACGGCATGCTTATCAATCCGGGTTCCATCAACGCCAGCGCCGGCCTTGGTTACGGCTGGGGTTGGGGCATCGGCCTCGGCGGCGGAGCCGAATTTGCCATCGGAAAATTCATGATTGCCGAGACGCTGCCGTTCACTTACGGCGCTGCGGGCCGGGTTGGCATTGACTTTGGCTTCAATTATTCGGCCCTATCGGTAGCCGCGCTTGGCACCGTACATTTCTGCTGGGGTTCCTTGGACCTGCCCGAAGAACTCGCCTGGCTCGACAATTTCGATACTTACCTCGGCCTTGGCCTTCAGATTCTCCCTAGCCTCGGCCTCGCCTCCATCGGAGGCACGAGCTACTTCCTGAACAAGAATCTGGCCATCAACTTTGAGGGCGGTTTGCGCGGCTCGTACGTCGGAGTGCTCTTAAAGCTCTGATATCGACGCTGGGTTGATTTGTGCGGGCGCCAGTCCGGCGCCTGTTTTCATTGGTAGAGGTACTCCGCGGCGGCGGCATGAATTTCTTCCTGCCACAGGCAGTATGACGAGTAGCGGCCGTGACGCGTTTCAGGGTCCACGGCTGTGCCGCCTATCAGGTAGACGAAGCCCTTGCGTGCCTCTATATCCACCAGCATGCCTCCCAAGAGTCCCCAGGCGTCGCCATGGTGGCCTTCCATGCACAGGCCTCCTGATTCTCGCAGGCGGTTGCCGCCGAATTCGTCATGGGAGTCGTCGGTCCTGAACAGGGCCAGGCCGGTTTGACGGGACTTGCCCGAACCCAGCTCGCCGTTCATGGTGGCCCGGTCGAATATCCAACGCGCGGCGCGCATCTGCTCGATGCTCTCCGGCCGCAGTATGCGCGTGCCGTCCAGCTGCCCACGGCCTATGAGGAGGGCGGCGAGCCTGGCTACTTCCCTGGCGGACGCGCGTAGGCCGCCCTGGGGGGAGAAGCAGGTGCCGTTGCCGCCGGGAACGTACGCGTCGATTTGGGCATCGGTGGGGTTGGCGCTCGGTCGGATGCCCCGGAGCTTGTCCACCTGAGGCCGCCACGGGCCATCGGGGTACCAGTGGCCTTCATCGTCGCCCTTGCGGTAGATGGCCGCCAGGTTGGCCAGGCCTTCGTCAGAAAGCAAGCGCACGTTGAACGAACCCCGCACGCCGAGCGGCTGTAGCACGCGTTCGCGCATGAACAGGTCGAAACGCTGGCCCGAGAGGCGCTCGATGATGGTACCCATGACGCCGAAGCCGAGATTGCAGTAGGAATAAAAACGGCCCGGAGCCAGAGCCGGATCGGACGCCTTGCCGACCGCTTCATTTTCTGTATTGCCCGGCCTTGTGGACAGCCCCGCGAAGTGGGCGCCGTCTTCCCAGGCCGGGTTGCCGGGCTGGAAGAATTCGCTGAGCGAACGGGACAAGGGCAGGCTGTAGCTTTCTCCGTCGCGTAGCGATGAGACGTGGGACAGGAGCATAGCGGGTGTTATGGGGTCGTCGGGAAAGGCCGGATTCCTGAGCGTCCAGCCCAGGTAGCTCGATACGTCCGCGTCCAGGTCCAGAAGACCGGCCTCCACGAGCGTCATGCAGCCTATGCCTACGAAGGGCTTCGAAATCGACGCGATCCTGAACCTGGTGTCCGCCGTTACCGGCAGGTCGAGGGCGGAGTCGGCCGGATCTATGTAGCGGCGTCCCCAGTAGTGTTCGAAGACAGGGTTGCCCTCTTCGAGCGCGACGAAGGCCAGGCCGGAGAGTTCGGCGCCCGGCGTCGCGGCTATGGCGTCTAATCTCATCGCTAGGGTACTCGCGGCGAGACCCCTAGCGGCGGAGGAATGAGGGTATAGTGGGGCGTGCGGTGCGGTCATAAGCATCATCATGCCGCCGCTAGGGTATTCTTGACAAGCAAAAACCGCGCTTGCATACTTGGCCGCCGGCTTTTTCCGGCGAAGCGGACCCGACCCCGCACTGGAGCGACAATGAGGCGATTCTTTAACCCGCGGGCCATAGCGACCGGCACCGGTATAGCCGTCGGCGCAACGGCCCTTTCGTTCGCTCTGGCCGTCTACGGCTTCGAGAATATCTACTACACCTCCGTGTTCATGCCGTTTGCCATGTTGGCCTGCGTCGCGGTCGCCTGGTTCTCGTTCCTGCGCGACGACGGATTAGCGCGCAGGCTGCCGGAGGCCGCCGCGACCGCGCATGGCGTTGCCGGGCTTGGCGCACGGGCGAACACCACGACGGCGGCGGCCGAACCCCGACCCGCCGAGCCGTTTGCGGTATCGGGCCTCGGGGCAGCCATCGACGGCGCCAGCCTGGACGGCCACAGCCCGAACAGCGTCGGTT
>Ga0154384_1370_pt10 | contig 11801 bp, 14 predicted proteins | sample RifGroB1_FD_115896 | JGI IMG/M metagenome (GOLD analysis project Ga0154384, IMG submission 115896) | Spirochaetes bacterium GWB1_59_5 | reverse complement strand
CTTTGCCTTCCCTACGTGGATAGGTGGCCCAGAACTCGTCGAACCTGTTCGTGGAGTCAGGTGTGGTGGGCTTCTTCTCCGGCTTGGCTTCCGGAACGTCTTCCGGAACAGCTGGAAGATTCCGGGATTCTTCCGGGATCTCTACACCACTACAACTATGTACCTCTACACCACTACAACTATGTACCTCTACACCAGTAGGCAGGTTCTCTTGATTGTCTCGCGAGGGACTATCTTCCAGCTTTCCGGGATCAGTGTTTGCGCTGGTAGGAGTGCTGTAGCGCGGCGTGTTCGGGTTCGTTACCTTCTGATGCAATTTCCAGTTGGTGACATACAGAAGATTCCGGCCTTCCGACTGGTAACGCTGGATCAGACCACTGGAAGACAGTCGTTCCAGCCCGGAAGAGATCCTCTTGAGAGTCTCCTCGGAACTCTTTACCAGGTCCGCGGCGAACAGGTCGGCGGCGATCGACGAGAGTTTGTCGATGCCCACCCCGTTGTCGTCCACGTAGGACCAGAGTCCGATGAAGAGGAGTCGGTCGTGCCATTCGAGTGCGTCGATGTCGTCGCTACGCCAGAACCTCGGCTTGATGTTGCGAATCCTCACGATGCCTTCTTTGGTGTGTGCTGTGCGTGTGTGTGGTAATCGGTTAGCTGTAGCGTTCGATGCGGGTTTCGTAGCCGCGTTTGATGCCTTCCCCGAGGTGTCCGAGGTGCCAGAATTGTCCGCACCTGTAGATGCCGAGGCGAGGGTCTGCATGGTGTTTGCGGGAGCGTTTCGCATCCGCCTTGCTGTGGTAGGCGCGTTTCCCGCAGGTGGTGCAGGTGTGCCACGACACGAGCCCGTCGGGCTGATTACTGTTCTTGTTTTTAGTAGCCACTTCACACCTGCTTTCGGAGGAGCGCGTCGAGGATGTCGGTGCCGTAGTAGTCCTCCAGGCGTTGTTGGAGGTATTCGGGTGCGGTGACGTACAGCGACACCAAGAGCTGCGGGTCAATAGGCATGGTGGTCATGAGGCTGCCTTTCGAAGTCGAGCATCATTCGCGGCCTGATTCGCGGCGCGCTGCTGTGCGCGGCGCTGACGACTCTTGATGCGCTTACACGTCTTGCACGTCCCCACCCTGTGCCCCGACTTGACCGTGGACCAATACGTGTTGTCTTCAGTCAACGCATGACCTTCGGGGCAGCGTCTCCCATCCCACGGCGGCGCAACCGGCTTCGTCGCTTTGGGCGCAGGGTTGGCGATAGCGGCGAGCGCCTGCAACGCCTTCGTTTGTGGCTTGTCGGCGGGCGGTACAGCGACCCCAGCGAACACGTAGTCGGTGATCCGATGCTGTAGCGCGTAGGTGGCGCATTCGCGTTTGACTGGGCAGCCGGCGCACAGTGCTTGTGCTTGTTGGTGTGGGTTCAGCCCGAGGTGTTCCCAGTGGTATGTGTCGGTGTCGGCGCCACTGCATTTCGCCGATTCCTGCCAGTCTTCCCGATCCAAAGCGTTTCCTATCCATGTGTGCGGTAGACGGGTGGCGCACAGACCCAGAATCCATGCGCCACCCAGGCGTAACTCAACTAGGCAACGTCGAACAACGTGCCAGAATCCTCATCGCGAGACTTGCACTGAGACAGCCACTCGTCGAACGTAGGCGCAGACGCAGACTTGTACGCCGCGTGAGCGCGATCGGCGACCTTCACCACAGCATCCAGGATCGCGGAGTCGTCAACGCCCTTACGTCGAGCATCAGCAACATCCAGAGGAACAGTGCACATCGACCGCCGGAACCTCTCCAACTTGGCAATCTCGAAAGCATCCCGTGCAGTCTGATATCGAGCATTGTCCAGCGAATCCTGTGCTCGCTCGTGGTCGACTCTGTAACCGGCACGCTCCGCCGCATCGATTACAGACCGGACGTACGACTGCGCTTCATCTTCGGCGCGTGCTCGGTCGGCAATAGCGCGACCGGTGCGTTCTACGAGTTCGTCTCGTTGACGCATTGCTTCACGAGCCCAGTCTGCGAGCATGTCGACGAGTTTTTCCGTGCCGATTGGCTTACGAAGAAGCGCGTCGACTTCGTGCGGGTAGCGGCGGGTCATGTGTCTCCGATCCGTGTGTGTTGAAGCCGGGTGGTGGACGACCATGCGCCCACCACCCGGTAATCCTCAGGACGCTTCGATGATCTCCGCGTCCAAGGTTTCGGTCACGGCCTCCACTGCGGCCTCATGCGACGGCTCCGCCTGCTCCTGCGCTTCGGCGATGGCGGCACGGTTCTTGATCTCCTCGAACTGCGCCAAGATTGCATCACTCAACTTCTGCGCATCCTCACCACTCGCGTTGTTGAGGTCATGCTCCCGCCAAATCGTGCGAAGCACCTCCGCGTCCCAGGTTTCCTTGACCTGATCCCGGAGCGGTTCGAGGTCGATCACTGCGGGCTGCGGTTCGGGCGCCGGCGCCGCCTCCACTGCGTGAACCGGACGAACCTGGCGGGGCTGCGGGCGGCGCGGCATCGTGGTCACATTGTGCACCGCGTTCCCGTCAGCATCAACCGTCTCCCCCAACTCCTCCGGCGTGTAAATCACACCGTAGAGCGCATCGGATGCCGCCATGCGGGCAACCTCAGTGATGGCGCGGGAACGAAGCATCGCCGCCGGGTACAGCGACCACGGGCCCTTGCTCCCCCACTTCCCTGCCTTGCGTGCCTTCGTCTCATCCCAGCGTGCCTTGTACTCGAACTCGGGATCGTCGGCGCGGATGATGATCGCCTCCGCGTAGGTGTCATCCCCGACGACACGCAGCTTGTGCCCAGCCTTGCGGACGAGCGATGCGATGAGGTCAGCGGACGCGGTGGGCTTCCCGTCCACGACGTGGATGGAGGTGAGTGCGTTGATGCGCGGGATGCCGAGGGTGTCCGCGTATTCGAGTGCGAACAGGAGGTTGGCGGGGTTGTTCTGGTAGGCGCGGGGAAGCATCGTGCCGGTGGACATGGCGCGTGCCCATTCGATCTTCTCTGCGAGGGTGTTCGACTCGTAGCGTTCAACAGCGGTCATGACGGTTGCCTTTCTATGCGGTGGTTTTGAGTGCGAGGCCCTTGGCGGCTCGCAGCATTGGTGGTGCGCCGGCGCGACCATTCACGCGGTTCGCGATCGTCACACCCCGATAGGTGGCTTTCTTCGCCGTGCCCATGTACTCCAACAGGGTTGCGGCCGCATCTTTCGCTTCGGCGCATGTGGGGCAGTCGCCGCGGGTGGCGAGGTAGGGTTCGGCGATCTCGTCGGGGATCTCCAACCCAGGGTCGTCGGTGATCGTGGTGTTCTTCCAGCGGACGGCGAGCATGGCTTTGTCGGTGGTGTTGCGGCGCACAGGTTCAGCGTCCAACTCCAGGGACTGCATGAACCGCAACCCCTTCTCCCGCAACACCCGCGCATACTCCGGGTCATAGTCCACGATGTAGTAGCGGGGTTTCCGGTCGAACAACTCGAACGGCCCACACACGGCGACATGGACGCGGCGGGCACCGATCGTGTCGAGCTGCCACTGGGTTTGCGCGTAGTAGTGGTCGGGGATTTCGTCGGTTCCGGGCTGCCCCCAGTCCCTCATATCGGAGGCGGTCTTGACCTCCAGGAGTTCCAGGGTGCCGTCGTCGTGCCACACTTCGCCGTCGGGGTCGGCGGTCTGCCAGGGGCGTTCCAGATGCGCCCACGTGGACGAGGTTTCGACCCGCAAAGCTGGGTGGTCGCGTTGGAACCAGTCACGGATCATGGGCTCGAACTCGTGACCGCGGGTCATGGCATCGGATGGTTTGGACAGTTGCCGCTTGTGCCGCATCTCGTGCCACAGGGTGAATTCGTCGCCCCAGTCGGGTGGGCAAAGGTTCATGAGCTGCGGCATTTTCGACGCGGAGAGTACCGACAGGTGTTCGATGCTGCCGGGGGTGATGGGGGTTTCGAGTTTGCGGCCGGTGAGCATCATGCGTACACCCCCACTATGGGGATGCACACGACGGCGAGGAGGCAGAGGATGGCGAAGATGTCGACGGCGCGTTGCGCCCTGGTGTGCTGTTTCATGGTGACCCCTACATGTGGTGTTGGTTGGATAAACCAAACCTACACGCGGATGTGGTCGTGGTCAACCGGTCGTGTGGGTACAGGCTACTTCGCTGGTGAATGCGCATGTTTGCACCCGTCAGGGTGTGGGTACAGGTGGATCGCGCCGGGAACGTGGACGGTAAACGGGGACTAAAGGCCCTAGCGCGTTCCACACAGGTGTGTTGCGTACAGACGGTATGACGTGCTTAGATAGCCCTAGATACCAACCGAGCAGCACAAATGAGTACAACTACCTACCCGGAACTGTTGACTCAACAGTAGTAAGCCGCGAATACTTGGCAGTACAATCCACGGCATGACGACAACAACGACCGCCTGGTGGCAGTACATCGAGGAAGGACTCGAAAGGAATGGTCTCAACCAGTCCCACCTCGCAGACACCATCGGCCTCAACCGTGGAGGAATGTCGCAATGGCGGAACGGTGGAGTCGCACCCCGCGACAAACAAATCATTCGGGCCGTCGCGGAAGCCCTCGGCACCAGCGTCCTGGAAGCCCTGGTGGCCGCGGGGTATCTCACCCAAGACGAATGGGAGGCGGAACGTAACGCCACACCCATAGAAGAACGAACAGATGAAGAGCTACTGCAAGAGCTGTTACGCAGAGCCCAGAAACGCAGACCAAGCCCGCAGCCGGAACCAGTGAAGAAGCCAGCTAGGTCAACGGTTGCTACCCGCAAGACAACAAAAACCACCCGTACACAGTCCAAGAGGAGCAAGTCATGATCGAGAAGATTGAGCGCAGCATCCCTGAGAAGTGGGCTGTGGCGATGAAGCAAACCGGCAACCGCGAGATGCTGGACAAGTTCGGTGAGCCGTCGATGAACGGGCTAGCGCGGGCGACGGGGTTGGCTCCGGTGACGGTGCGCCGGCTGATTCACGGTGAGTACACGAAGACGGGGCCGGAGCCGCATGTGATTCATAAGGTGGCGCAGGCGTTGGGGAAGAAGCCGTCGCTGATTGCGAAGTGGGCTGGGTTGAATGGGACGATCAGCGAGAAGCTGTATGAGCTTCCCCCGGAGGCCGCGTATTTGACGGCGCGTCAGCAGAAGATGGTGGATTCGTTCATTCGGGATCTGACTGAGCATGCTCGGTTGACGGCTGCTGCGACGGAGGAGGCGGCGGAATCCCTCGTGCTCCGCCGCCCTACTCGCGTCGGCTGACTACAGGGTTTCCATAGTTTCGTCGGTGGCGGTCGCCATCCGTGTCTTCTTGGTGAAGGACTCGTGCACGGTGAGTTCTTTCGCCTGGTGGCTGCGGACAGCGACCGCCACTTCGTCGTTGCAGTCGAGCGGCACGGAGATCACGCACGTCCAGTAGACGCCTGTCTTGGACTTGTGCTTGGTCCAGGCGGTTGCTTTGGAGGGTTCGTTCTGGGCGGCTTCCATGCCGGCGCCGCGGAGCACGTTGAGGTCGTCGGTGGTGGCGGGCGCGAATGGGTGGAGGTCGATGCTGCGATCTTCGTTGACGCGGATCAAACCGATGTCTTTCATGAGGGTCTGGCAGTCGTCGTTGTGCCAGTAGACGGCGGTTCCGGTGGGGTGGTGCATGGTGATGCCCAAGACGGACCAGTTGGCGAGGGTGTGCTGGTCGATGTGCTTGGCGCGGAATCGCTGGGTCTTGCTCATGATGTCTGTGGCCCCCGTAGGCTCGTAGTGTTCGAACAGGTGTTCGAGTTGACTCGTTGATCATAGCGTGTATCCCCGACAGAAACTGGACGTTACGTATGTTTCACCAGTTCAAACATCTTACCGGCGGGTAGTGGACTTTAGTCCTTGTCGATACCAGTCAAACAGGACAAAAGTATCTATTTCCAACGTGTTACATGCAAGTTGGCTTTCATGAACCAAACACCACAACAAAGCCAACCCTAACCCCCAAATCCCGTGGTAAACGAGCATCATTCATATTCGGTAGCGCACAACCACACACCCCCGAACCGCACCCCAGGGAAGCTGGAATTGCCTACACCTGACACAACCCGGCGAGCAACCACAAGAGCCAGCAGCCGCCGCACAACGAACAAAACCGGGGCAGCACGCCACCCTGGCGCACCACCCCGGCACTCGAACACCCAAGCGAACCGTTACCCCTCCGACACCTCCTCCAACAACACATCCAGATTGCTCAACGCAGCCCGCGCTAACTTGTCGCTAGCATGCGTGTACCCGCGCGTCGTGATGATGGACGAGTGCCCGAGCACCGCCATGATCACACCCTGATCCACGCCCGACTCCAATAGAATGCTCGCCGTGGAATGCCGCGCCTCATGCAACACCACCGGAGGCAACCCGGCCCGCTGCACCGCAGACTTCCACGCCCGCAAATCCGCGCCCGGATCGATCGGCTCACCCTCGTCCGTTGCCCACACCAAACCGTGACGGTTCTCAGGTGAGCGCTCCCGATGCTCCTCCAGCAGCGCCGCCAGCGGAGCAGGGATCGGCACCACACGCCGGGACCGATCCGACTTCGGATCAACCAACGCCAAATTCTTGTACAACGGGATGTACTCGAACCACTCCTCCACATCGAACACCGCCCGAGGACACCGGGACGCCCACTTAGCGCCACACGACCCACCACACCCATGGACCATCGGCAGCCGATCCAATGCCCACTCCAGATTCGCTGTGCGCTTGTCGAGGTCCACCCGATCCCACGTCAACCCCAACAGCTCACCCTGCCGCGCCCCCAACATCAACGCCGCCGCCCACCGCGACACCATCGGATCATCACGTTCCATGCACGTGGACAGAAGACGCTGAGCCTGCTCGACAGTGAGCGCGCCCCGCCTCTCCCGCGTCACCTTCGGGGCCTTCACCCGATCGCACGGATTGCGAACCATCATCTCCTCCGCCACCGCAGCACCCAACGCCGCCGACAACGCCCAATGCGTATTCAACGCCGTCCCCGATGATCGGCCCGCAGCCGCCACCGCGTCGTGCACCTCCCGCACATGATGCGGCTTCAAGTCGTGGAGTTTGGTGCGGCCGATCGCCGGCACAATGTAGGTGTTGACCGCGGCGCGGTAGTTGGCGAGCGTGTTCGGGCGGCCGGTTTTCGGGGCCAGGGATTCCAGCCAGTGCTTGCACCACGTGGCGACGGTGACTTGATCGGAGTGCGGGTCGAGCCCGTCGGCGATGTTCGCTTTGAGGGCGTCCAGCTTCGCCTTGCAGGCAGCCTTGTCTTTGGATGTGACCTGTTTGCGTTTGCCGTTGGGCAGGTAGATCGCCCCGATGAATAACTTGCGGCTCTCGCTCCAGAACAGTGAGCCGTCTCCGTTGTCGCGTCGTGCAGCCATGTCGTCTCCGCTGTGTAGTTGTCGTGGAACGCAGGAATGTATCAGTTTGCGGGCGGGCGTCCACCACCCACGTTTCCGGCATGCAGGAACAGGTGCATCCGGTGAATCTTTCACTCAACCCATAGAAGCCAGATCCGGCCAGATTTGGGGGTGTTTGTGGAGTCGTTTCCGCACGTCACCGGATTGCTTCCAGTCATCGAAACTGTAAGCATTACATGCCACCTACAGGCGCAAAACGCTCCCACCTGCAATAATACCAGTACGCACCAAACCGGGAACGCGCTAGTTAATCCGCTAGTGCATCTAAATGCGGTTTTGGTCAACCTACACGGAAGCCGCCGCCATGCACGATCAGCGTGCACAGCGGCGGCTACATGGTGATGCCGAATAGATTAACTAGGCGGCATTGCTCCACTCGGAGCGTGAAGTCAGATGCCACATTTTGCATCGACAATCCGAGTACACGCGTACCGGCACATACCCGCCCCGCTCACGATGCGCCCACGCATGCACCAACGCCCGCTCCGCATCCACCCGACACCGAAACGCCGCCTTCTCCGGAGTCGGACACCCCCGACGACGGTTCGCCTCCACCCGCGGATCAACCACCCGCGCCGGCACCTTCGGCGACTTCCGCTTCGGCGCGGTGATGCGAGACCCGAACACCGTCACCGCACGCTCATGCGTGTCGTTGAAGTAGAAGTTGAGGTAGGACTCAGCCAACCCACGCACCAACGAAACATCACGATGCTTGGTGTGGGTTTCCCCCAGATAAGTGCCGTCGTTGTGGTGAATCCGCACCCGCAGACGCCAATCCTCCAGACGGTACGTCACCAGAAACCGCTTCGGGGCGCTCACGACGCAACCTCCTTCGAACGGAGGACTACGCGGATTGCATCCCGATCCTTGCACTGGATACGCCCACGCCCAACCGGCATGATCGTGATTGACTCAACTAAGTCCCTCCCAATGGCGCGCCTATCCAGCAAAGACGCGGACCCGGACTCCCATGCCGCCCGAGTTGAAAGACCGCCAAGATACGACTTTGGCGCATCGTCAAGCCGATGCACTATAGCGTCCTCTACGACAGAGTTGGCGAAATCTTCGCTGCGCTTCACACAACGACTCCCGCTTGAGCAGGCGTACGATGTGTACTTCGATTTCACGCCGACAACAGTCGACCCACATACGCTGCATACAGCAATCCCAGACAGTAGGTACTTCTCGGCACCACTTCGAGTCAGCGAGTCGAGAATGGAAATCAGTCGATCCCGATCCTCCGGCGTAAAGATTGGCTGCCACGACCCAACACCGACAACCTCGCCGCGATGCACACGCAATCCTGCATAGTGCGGAACGCGAAGCAGCCTGTCCGCAATCATCCTCGTCCAAGCCTTCGACGTACCTGGCGCAGCAATCTTGCGCCTATTGAAGTCGTCAACGACTCTAGGCAGGGGCTCACCACTTAGGAGGCGCTGCGCAATCTCTTCAATGTTCCTAGAGGATGCCTGATCCTTGACCCTCTCTGTGATCTTTCCCGTTCGATCCCTTATGTCCCTGTAGCCGTACGGCGGACGACCACGGATCGCGCCGACCTCTGCACTTCTGCGATGCGACTTGATAGCGGCAGCGGTAATACGCTCCGCATCTCTCTCTGCCAGTACAACGTCGAGCGCAGCTTTGAACTGCCGATCTAGCTCACCTACTTCAACGAGGCGATGGACGGTAGCAGCATCCACAGAGGACGCCTTGCGTAGACCAACTATCGCAGACGCTGCGTATGTTCCAGGCGAAATGGCTCCACTGTGCGATACAGAACTCGACAGAACATACGATCCTGCGTAGTCGACGGCCAAGTTGATGTCGCCTTCATGAACGCCAGCCAGAAGGTTTAGATACTCGGGGTGCCTGTCAAGCTCGCGATGACAGCGCGTGAAGTAGGTTCCATCTTCTCGCCTGGCTATCCATTCGAGCATGAACTCGCGGTCAGCTACATCCGGTGAGTCGACATGGCACTCCCTGCACATCAAGACAAGGTTGGCCGGGTCAGCGCTCCCCCCAAGCGCATGGGGAATGATATGGCACCGCTCTAGCCCGGCCTGACTCCAAGCCTTGTGGATCGACCTTGAGACATTCTTACGTGGGAACCATCCGCACGCCATGCAAGCGGGTCGGTTGATGTCGGGGACCATCCCAGAATTGGGAGCTTGATGCTCCAGCCAATGCTCAGCAATGGCGACGTGCGACGGAAGTGCTTCTCGCGCGCTCATGCCGCAGCCTCATCGCTGTCCACAACCCGGCTCGACCGATCCGCAGCGAACAACGCCAAAATCCGCTCACGCTTCACATCAGTCCACGCCGGCGCAGCCTCCACCATCCGACGCACCCGCTCATCCAACTCCGCCACCGCAACCGCAGCCCGCTCATCACCACTAGTCATGCACCCATACTAAAACATCAGTACCGGTTTAAACAACACGTCGCGCAGGTGCGGCCACACCCCGCTACAGCAGCCAGCGAACCTCCACATCATCCGGATTGAACCGAGGAGACTTCCGGGCCATCCGCAACACCCGAACCGTCATCAACGCCTGAATCGCCTTCCCGCGAATATCCGGCGACAACTCCTCCCACGCCTCCCCGACCCGATCCCGCTGCGACAACAAATACGTCACCGGAGACGCCTTATTGATCACCACCATCTGCGCATCCAACGCCGCAATTTTTTCACGCACATCCGCAGTCCCCGACAAAAACTGATCCTTGTCGATATGGTCATCCGTGAACATCTCAGTCAAAGACTTCAACTTAGCCTGCAACGCATCACGCTTAATCCTCAAAGCCGCCAAATCAACCGTCGGCTCCTCAACATCCACCACATTCGGAGCATCCGGACGCGACAAATACCCAACCACCAGCCGCGAAACATAATCATCCAACTTTTCAACACTACGACCCACATGATACTTAGGGCACTTATAAGACCGGGCCTCACGCTTCCCGCCGGAAAACTGGTAAAGCGGCGTGCCACACACCCCACACAAATACACACCAGAACCCTGAAACTGACGTTCAAACGAACGATCAGACGACGGCTTATTATCCTCCATCAAAGCCACCAAACTATAGTGAGTGTCCTCACTGATCAACGGCACCCAATCGCCACGCCCGATCACCTTGCCGCGATGCACATGAATACCCGCATAACGTGGATTCACAATCGTTCCACGCACCGCAGTGCCCGTCCACGCCCTCTGTTTACGTGTCGTCCGGAAACCCTGCTCATTCCATTCCCGCGCCACCGCACGAATCGACTTACCGAACAAGATGTCCTCTGCCGCCTTCGCTACAGCTTCCGCCTCGCCTGGCATCGGCTCACCCTTCTGGGTGTACCCGAACGTGCGTGGACCACTCGTGTAGAACACCCCTTGCGCGGCCCGCTGGTCGTTCGCGAACCTTCGGCGCTCCCCCGCATGCTCCGACTCCTGCCGCGCCACCGAGCCGAGGATGCGGGCCACCATGCGGCCCGATGCCGTGGATAGGTCGATGGTGCCGCCTTGGACGGATCGGATCTCTACGTGTTGGGAGTCTGCGATGTCGATGATGCGTTCGAGGTCTTTCATGTGCCGGTAGAGCCTGTCGGGGTGCCAGCAGATGAGTGCTTCGATCTGCCCGGTTTTCATGGCGTGGATGAGCGCTTCGAAGCCGGGGCGAACCTTGCCTGAGTAGGCGGAGATGTCGTTGTCGGAGAAGGTGTGGAGGATGGTCCAGCCGAGTTCTTTGGCGAGGTTTTCGCATCCTTCGAGTTGCCGGTCGACTCCTGCGCCGGTGTTCTTTCGGTCGAAGCTGATGCGGGTGTAGACGGCTGTTTTCACGTGGGTGACTATACGGGTTCAAGTCGGGTTACGTCACAAGGTGACCTGACTTGGACTCTGTTTATTTGCGCTGGTCAGGCGGGTTTTGCCGCTAGAGTACGGGGGCGATCTGCCATTGTTGTTTGTACCCACACGGCGGGTTTGGGTCTATGCAACTTGTCGGGTTTCGGTTTATGCTGCGCTGGACATAACAGACACCGAACGCGGGGAGGCGGCATGAGGGGGGTATTGGGGGCGGCGCGGATTTTGCTTGCCCCGGTCGCAGTGTTCTTCACTGTGGTACTCGTCCAGTTGATTGTGGCGGGCGAGTTCGGGGCCGCGGTGTTCGGGCTCGCCACCCTCATGCTCGTCACTGTCGTGTATTGGTGGCCGCTCGCCACCTTCATGCAGCGCCGCGAGGCTGTCCGCCGGGAGCATGCCGTGATTGCTGCTCGGGCTGATGCGCAACACGATGCGTACCTACACGGCGACCCATATGGCACGTTCGGCAACCATCCACCCACCATCCTCTAGGACCACTCTGATGCG
>Ga0154384_1206_pt2 | contig 11813 bp, 15 predicted proteins | sample RifGroB1_FD_115896 | JGI IMG/M metagenome (GOLD analysis project Ga0154384, IMG submission 115896) | Spirochaetes bacterium GWB1_59_5 | reverse complement strand
GTATAGCCCGCAGCCGCCTGGAACTTGACCTTGGGGGCCTTGCGCTCCGGCGCGTAGCTGGCCAGGGTGGGTGCTGGCAGCAGGTCGAAAATTTCGTTTTGCACCTCGACAGACATCAGTTGTTCCCCCCGGATGACATGGCGTTGCGGAAGGCCGGGTCCGACTTCATCTTTTTGAGCACCACGTCGCAGATCATCTGCTCACCGTCGAACCGCGGCGCCGACTGCTCGGCCTGCGCCTGTTGCCCGGTCTGGTTTATGACGTTCACCTGGACGTTGCTGGACGGCTTCGCGTTGTTGGCGAAACGCTCGAAGAGCTGGTTTTGCTCGATGGAGAGCACCCGCTCCTTCCGGAGCAGCACGGCGGGCACCTCGTCCGAGGCGAGCCCTCCGAAGTGGAACCGCGGCACCATGACCTTGCCGCCGTCATGCAGGATCAGGCCGCCCTGATGCGCGATCGCAACCGTGTCAACCCCACCGAGCCCGCCACCGCCTGCCGCCGGCGTGGCGAACATCGAGCGGATGCCCGATATGATACCCTCTGCCGCCTGCTGGGCCATGATGCTGGCTATGGCGCGCTGAACGGAGCTCAGGAAGGACGCGACGTAATCCCCGAAGCTTTTGAGTTTCCCCTGCATGGCGTCGAAGAAGAAGTCGGAAAACGCCTGCTCCATCCCCTGGGCCGTCTGCTGCGCCAGACCCTCCATCTGCTTGAAGCCGCCGCCCAGCTGCTGGACGTAGGACCTGAAGCCGGAAGAGAGCCCGCCGGCCAGGTCGTCGGACAGATCCCGCAGGGCCAGCTCGTACCGGAGCAGGGTGTCGCGGGTCGCGGCGATGGCGTCGCGCTCCTGCAGCCATGCCTGTTCCGCCACGGGCCCCTGTTCGGCCAGGCGCGCCAGCCGCTCTTCCTGCCCCGCCAGAAGCTCCCGGGTGAGGCGCACCCGCTCGCCTGCGGCGACGGCGGACGGGATCACGTCCCCCTTTTCCTGGTAATCCACCTGGGACAACTGGTAGGCGAGCTCGGCCTGCCGCTTCTTGGCGTTGTACTCGTCCAGGATCTGCAGCTTCCTGTCCTGCGCCGCCCGGTAGATCTCCGGCTCCTTGGCGACGACGGCGGCGAAGTCGAGCCCCGCATCCTGGAGCTTCTCCAGCGCCTCGAGGTAGAACTTGTCCTGGGCGGCGAGCTGCCGGTCGAGCTCCGACAGGGAGTTCCCCGCAATCTGCTCGTCCACGGCGCGCAGGGCGTCCCGGACCTTCTCCGCGGCGGCGACCCGCTTGGCCTCCTGCTCTGCCCGCTTCTTCTCCTCGTCCTCTTTCCGGTCTGAGGCGACGGCATCGAGCTGCTGTTTCCTGAATCCCTCCAGTTTGCCCTTGTCGGCGCCGGGCTTCAGCAGCAGTTCGTCGAAGCTCTTGTTGATGTCGATCATCCGCTTGTCGAAGGCGTCCATGCCGGGCTGAGCCTTCTGCGTCTCGGCTGCGAGGTCGAGGTAGATCTTTCGCCACTCCTCTGCAAGCTGCTTGGCTTTCTTGAGCTTTTCAGCGGCTTCGGTTTCGTTTGATCCGGGGCCCTTAAGGTCGAAAGGGGCCTTGCCGGTGTCCATCACCTCTCTGCCCTTATCCTCATTTACGTGGATCTTGTAGCTGTCCGCGGAATAGCGGTCGGCAAAGGCAGGCGCCGCCAACCTGATCGCGCCGGCGCGCATCATTTTCACGATCTGGTCATCGGTTGCGTCGGGAAACTTTTTCAAAACCTCGCGGAGCTGAGGTCCCTGGAACTGCTCAAGGTTGGGGGTGTCCTCCCTGCCGGCTTTTCCTCTAATCGCGTCCGCGCGCTTCGAAAGCTGGACATTGTCATACATACTGGACGCTGCCGACCCGAGACCTAAAACTCCGACTACTGCGGCCAGCGCGGCAGGGTTGGTCAGAAGGCGCATCAGCAAGCCCCCCTTCGCCAAAGCTTCACCCGCCCTGATCGCCTTGTAGAGATCACCTATGGCCAAGGCGATCTTGCCCACGCCCAAGGCTATGGCGGCGTACATGGCCGGCTCTGCCAGCTTCGCCCCCCACTTGACGGCGGACTCCATGATGATGACCAGCTTCCTGAGGTCCTCGGCCAGCTCGCGGATCCGCGCGATGACCTCGGGCTTGATCTGGACGTCGATGATCTTGCCGGAGGCGTCGCGGGTGATATTGGTCATATCGGCGGTGAGCCTGATGACCTCCTGCCTGATGTAATTGAATAGAGGTTTGGATCCTTCTCCCAGGGCGCGCTGCGCCATATCCCGGAAGTTGGACCACGCGCCGTCCCAGGTGCTGGAAAATTCGTTGGAGGCGTAACTGAAACCATCCAGTCGGGACTTCAACTCCTTGGCCACGGTCCCCTGCTCGCGCCACTTTTTGACCATCGCGTCGCTGATGCCGAGTGCCGTGGCCAGAGATGAAGATGCGGGCGATATGCCGCCCTGGATCAGGTCGCGAGCTTCCTGTTTCACCTGGTTGGTGTTGAGGCCGAGAGCCTTGACGGAGTTGGTGAGCAGCCCGGTGATCTCAAGCGTTTCTTGGAAGGTCATTTTCGCCGAAAGGGCGGGGGCGAGGATGCCCTGGTACACCTCCACCAGTTCGGTATAGGAGGCGGAGGTGAGCATGCCTATCTTTTCCAGCTCGCGTTGCGCCTCGACGGAAAGCTGCTGCGAGGCGTTCCACTTTTCCTGCCCCTGCAGCACGCGACCCTGCTGGTCGGTGATCACCCCCATGGAGGTCATGATGGCGCCGATGCCGAGCTTCGAGATCTCCAGGGTCTTGTTGTAGTCGATCCCGTACTCGGCCAGCTTCTTTGCAAAGGCGAGCGAGCCGAAGATGATCGCCATCTGCACCATTTGGCCGAGCATCGAGTGGGCGTTTTTGGCGTGATCGTGGACCTGCTTCATCCCCTCCGCGCCCTTTTTCCCGGCATCCTGTAGCGCCTGTCCCGCCAGGGTGCCGCCTGCAGCCATCCCGTTCGTCTGCGCCTGCAGGGTATTCAGGTCTTTCTTCAGGGCATTGAACGCCGCATCGGTTTTGCTGATCGCCTCGATGATCAACTGCAGTTTCATGTTGGGATTGGCCACTTGAACCTCTTGAACGGGATGAAAGGTGAAAGGATTTACTTCAGGACAACGACTTCCCTGCTGCAGGCGCCGCAATCATCGTTCATTCCCGCCTCGCGGCAGGAGGCGCAGTATCTGTCCTCCGGGGTCTGCGGCCCTCCTTCGGGTACTCCGAGGAAGGCGCAGACCGCTTCCCGGAAAACCATCTCCCGGCGGCGATGGCGCAGGTACGGCTCGCACTCCATTAGCGTGTAGCCTCGGTAAATCTCCCGCTTCCGGGTTATGTCCCCGCCGGCGAGGATGCAGACGAGCTCGTCGACCCAGTTGCCGTTTCCGCCATTTGCAACCACTTCGCCATCACCCCGGCCAGCTTGTCGAAAACTGAGCCCACCGGGTTGCAGGTCAAAAAATCCTCCACCACCCGGACCGCCGTTTCTATGTCGACGTAGTTTCGCAGGTGCTCAGCCGTGGCCGCCATGTCCTTTTGGTAAACCTCGGTTCCCGCGGGCGTGAGCAGAATTGCCAGGGCATCGGCGATGCGGTCCCCCAGGAGCCGGACGATTCCAACCACGTTCAGACCGGCCGGGATGGTCATGGCCCCGAGAAACGAGGAGAGCTGCTCGATTTGCAGCAGCACAAGCGGGCGCTGGACATAGACCACGCCGCCGACCTTGTAGCGGATGCCGCCCCCCGAGGTGTTCAGGAGGCGGCGGAGAAGAGTTTTCAGCGATTCGATCATCGTGTACCTCGCAAAGGGTGAGACTGGTTTGAAATTCTGGTTATCAGAGAGTCGCCTGGGTGTTCATCAGGATCATCTTCAGGGCTGTCGCCTCGGCGGCATTCTCGTAGTACGACTCGAAAGGCAGCTCCACCAGTATCCCCTTGGGCCCCGCGACCGCAGGGGTCTTCGGCGAGTAGACCAGCTCCGGAATCTTCAGCTCCAGCGATTCGTTGCCGGCGCTGCCGAGTCCGTCGCCGTTGGAGTACTTCACGCGGATCGAGCTCTCGGTGCCGTTGATCGCCTTGTTGTAGAGCGTGAGATCCTTGAACAGCGCGTGCACCGTCCCCGTCACCCTCACGTAGCCGTCAGGGATGGAATCCCTGCTGCCGTCTCCGCCCAGGACGTAGTTGTCGTCCCCCAGATCGAGACCGTTGTCGATACTGAGGCCGGTGATCTTGGAGATGACGGCCGAGGCGACGCCCCCCTCCTCGATGACCATGATGGAGCGACCGTCGAAGCTCACCTTCCCCAGATCGGTCGGGGTGGAGTCGAAGGCGGCGGCGCCGACGGTCTCCTTGGCGCCAGAGACGCTGAAAGTGATCTTCTGGAAACCCTTGTTGGTCACGTCCATGGAGAGCTTGCCGAACTTGCAGCCGTTGTACTTGAAATACTTGCCCAGGGTCGGGTACTTCCTTTCGATCAGGAAGGAGGGGAGGGCGGTGCCGATCTGGATGGTATGGGTGTAGGGCCCGAGGCCGGAGGAGGTGGACGAGCCGAGCACCCCCTTATAGAGCTTGCCGATGTACGCCTGCAGCTCGGTTTGGATATCGCCGGAGACGTCGTCCAGACCCCGGGCCGGTTTGGTCGGGTTGCGGTTGCCGCCGCGCATCACGTCCGATGACTCGTTGGGCCTGGACAGCGATATGGATTCGGAGCTCAGGTAGATCAGCTGCGCGTCCGGGGTCACAGGGTCCGTCTTGTAGACCGTCTCCTCCTGGATGGTTAGGGTGCACCCTATGCCTTTTTCAGTTTCCACCCTTCACCTCCTTCGTCTTGGCCGCTGGCGCCTGGTTTGCCGGAGCGGCGTCGGCCGTCGCCGGCTTCTCCCCCTGGATGAACACGATGGTTTTTTTAGCCAGGATCAGCTTGGCGAGCCCGTCGTCGATGTCGCGCGAGATCCCCCTGACGAAATCTCCGGCGGCTCCCATGCCGACCCGGGGCGGCCCCGCCTCGTAATAGATGTGCATGTCTATCTCCTTGTTAAAGTGTGCCGTACGGCGTGCGGTAGATAATGATGAAAACGGCCTCGGCGCCGCAGATGACCTCGCCGGCCTGCTCCACGTCGATGGTGTGGGCGTGCAGGTCGGTGTATTCGGCGAGATTGTCCCACTTGTCGCCTCGGTTGCGATAGACCGCCCGCACCACGTCGTCCAGTGCCTTGCGGGCCTCGGACGCAGACGTCGAACCCTTGAAAAAAACCTCGGCGTGAACCTTGAGCCGGTGCTCCCACAGGCCGATGGGGACCTCGTCCTGATCGGTCCCGTTGTTCATCTGCGCGACCTCGTCGCGGAACACGATGCCGGGTATGGAGTGGGCGTCCATCGGGGCCTTGCGCCAGGGGAAGACCTTCAGGCCGATGTCGGTCTGGTAGCCGTCGGCCTTGGTTATCTCCTGGAATCGCGCCTCGATTTTCGCGACGAGCTGCGTGCGGACGTCCATCAGCGGGTACCCTTGATTTTTTCCACGCTACGCATGGTGCCCAGACCCAGGAGCCCCGACAGCAGTATCAGGAGGTCATTCATTGGGATTTCGGGGATGGGGGGCACGATGCTTTCCCTGCCGACCATGAGGGCCCCCACCTGGCAGATCCAGGGGAGCAGGGGCTTGACCAGGAAAGTGAGAGTTAGTCCCGCCACGCAGATCCAGCCGACGGCGGGACGCCAGCCGGACTTGAAGATGGAGTCGCTGCCTGCCTCGATCTTGTTCAGGTCCACCTGCCCCTGCATCTGGGCCGCGTCGAAGTCGGCCGCCGCCTTGGCCGCCGCCGATTCCATCACCAGGAGCTGCATCTCGATCTGGGCCTTTTGCTCGGCGGTCATCTCCGGCCCGGTGATGGCTGCGCGGATGTCCTTGGCCAGCGAGCCGACGCCCTCGGCCACGCCCTTGATGCCACCGGCCAGCAGCTGGTCGATGACTCCCATCACGCGACCTCCGCTTCGAATACCCTGGAGAGCCAGGAGCGCATGAACTTCTCCTGCTCCGGGCGGGCTTTGACGATATCCCTGTACCGGATGAACTGCAGGCCGTTCAGCGCCTTGTAGAGGGTGCGCGGCGACTTGTGACCGTTGACGGCCGTGATGGTGGCCGGGCCGATGTTGCCGTCCACGGCGATGTCCGCGGCGGGATAGTTGGAGAGGTTCACAGCCTCCTGCACTATCCGGGCAGCCGTGCCTGCACCGCAGTTGACCGCGGTGTCGAAGATCTCCTCGGCGATCACCTGGCGCTGCACCTCGGAGAGGCGCAGCGGGTTCCAAAAGTCACGCTCGTAGAGCTGCGCGGCGCGCTCCAAGGTGAGTGCCTTGATGTTCTCGTTGGGGTAGGACCTCTTGGAGATGCCGAATTTCGTTTCGCCGCCGGCGTCGTCAGGATCGTTGACGTAGCCGCCTTCGACGCCGAAGAGTTTCACCAGGGCGGGTTTGATCTGTGCCATGTTGGCTCCTTTGATTGTGGGTGTTCAGCGGGTCAGCCCCTTGAGCTCCTCGGGGTTTACCCCTTGATTGACGGCCATGACCAGCAAGATCCCCTTTACGGTGGACATGTCGTCGATCAGGCGCGCCATCGTGTCGTCGTCCTGCTTGGAACAGGCCTCGCAGTCTTTTTTGGTGATGAAGTCGCTGCTGCGCATGACACACGCCTCGCAATCCTTCTTTGTGACGTAATCGTCGCGGGTCAACCTCTTGAAGAAGAAGCCGGCGACGAGGCTGATCGCCTCGCGGGCCAGCAGTGTGACCAGGATTAGCAGGGCGCTTTCAGTGGCGGCGAAGTTCATGTTGCTGGCTCCTAGTCCTGTTTCGTGAGGTTCAGCCTGCTCAGTCCGGTACCGTCTGGAATAATCTCAGCGACGCTGTAGCTAACGTTTTTGATGGTGATGATGGTCCCGTAGACTACGTTGTTCTCGACCACAGCTGCCGAATCCATGGAACAGGCGGGTGCTGTCGTAGAAACATCCGCCTGGAAGAGATCCAGAGATTTGGCGAACTCATCGAAGATAACGTCAACCTCCACCAAGCCGATCAGTGCCTTCTCGTTGCCAAACCGGCTTATGGCCGTGGCATTCGCACGGGCTATGCGGTCGGAAAAGGACACGGCTACTCCGGCTCGGTCAGTTCTGCAAGACGGGCGGTGAATGCGGCGAGGATCTCTGCGGACTGCACCTCATCGGCCGGCTCTTCCTCCGGAAGGAGCGCTTCCAGCTCTTCCCTGGTTGCGGCGGCGGCCACCTTTGCCAGAAGGTCAACATGAGCCTGGAGAGCCAGTTCTGCCGCGGAGGGGGTGGAGATCCTGGCAGCAGGGGCAGGGGCTGCATCACCCGCCGCCGCGACTCCCAGCCCTATAAGCCGTTTCGCTTCGGCTGCGTCGCAGTCGAAGGTGTTCTTGTCGGTCCCGGGAAGGTACACTTCGCCGTTGTAATCGATACGGCCGGTGGCCGTCAGTCTTACGAGTTTTTTTGCCATGATCTTCCCCTTTGCCTGGGGGGCGCGGACTGCATCCGTGCCCCCCAGGCTAACAAAATCGTTCTAGGTGTTACGCCAGGACCTGGACGCTGACGAAGCAATCCGGCTGGAGCAGGGCAGGCAGCGGCGCGGACTGCACCATCAGATGCCGGACGGCCGGGTTCTTCGGGATCCACGACTTGGGGAACCTGGTGACTGCGGCCTGACCGCCCTCGATAGCCTCCATGTCCTGAATCACGGCATAGAGCGTTTTGCAGGCGCAGCGGCTGCAGCACATCCACGCTTTTTTCACCGGGACCATCGGGCCTTCGGTGCTGGTGTCCTCGTCGATAAACCACTCGTCGTAGGTGTAGACGTCGAGGAAGAGCGACGGTGCCCGCAGCTGTCCGAGGTAAGAGACGCCGTTGGGGAGCTCGCGGACGTTGATCTCGCCCATGTCGGCGCGGCGGAAGTTGAGCATATCCTTAACCTTCGGGTGGTTCAGGAACGCCGTCGCGGCGTCAGTGCCAAGGATCAGGGTGTCGGGTGACAAACCGGAGTCTTGGGAGATCAGCTGTGCCAGGCTCCGCAGCTTGGTGAGGGGATCGGAATTGACGGTGTCGGACCAGAGGTCGTTACCGGCCAAGGTGACCTTGTGGCTGGAGGCCATGAGGAAGTCGACGGTGACGGTCTTGTCGCCGGTTTCTGCCTTGATCTTCATGGTGATGGCGCCGGTATCCATGGCCTTGGCGGCCATCCACTCTTCGCGGCGGTCGATCATGTCCATGAGCTCTGCCAGATCCTCGCCCAGCTTTATCTGCGCACGGTCTTCGATGCTCTGCCCGCCCTGGTAGATAGTCTGGCCCGGTTGGCGGTTCAGCAGCTGCTGCGCCGTAGTGATTTTAAACGGTTTGATGTAGCCGGGCTTGATGGTGTTTGTTGAGAAACCGATGTCTTCAACCCGCTTGCCTTCCGAAAGAGGGGATACGAAGGGGGCCAGCCGCCTCTTCCCCTTGATGATGTCGATGTCGACGGTTTCGGTGTCTGCCGGGGCCGCCGGCGGGAAGCACAGGTCGCGCAGAAAACGGCGGGGCCTTTTCATCTGCTCGACCGCTTCGAGCATGGTGCGGGTGTCGAAAATGTCGATCAGCCCGGCGAAGCCAAAAAACATCGGGAGACCGTAAGCCGGCGCGTCGGCGGCCATGGCGTGGCCAGAGGGAAAACAAAGGGCCGCAACAGCGATTAGCAAACCCCAGATGGCGATGGTGGTGAACGGAATTTTTTTCATGACCGGGTGTTCCTCCTTAATTCGAGATGTCTGTCAGACCGCGCTCTTCAGATAGATGTTGAGGTCGCGTAGTGCGGATCGATGGGTTGCGGCAGTATCGGCACCGCCGAAGGTGACGGCGCCCTGATTGAAGGCGCCAGAGAGGAACACCACGGCCTGCTTATCCGCAGCGCTGGCATCGCAGGCTTCGGAGAGAATTGCCTGCGGGCTCTGCGAGCCGTCGACAGCGGCGCTGTCACACTTGATATACTTCCCGGTAGCGGTGACCTTGCCGAGTAAGGTTCCGCGCACCAGGTTCTGCCCGGTCAGGATCGTGACGATGTCGGTGACCATCGGGTAATCACCGGCGAGCAGCTTGTCGGGGTTGTAGTTTTCCATATTTTGTTTCCTCCAGAATGAATTAGGGTGAATTACTGCTGCGAAACGGGAGGCTGCCCCGTCTGTGGGTTATCTCTTGGAACTCCCTCCGGCTGCGATGGCGCTGGCTACCGCGGACCGCTCTACTGCTTCTCCGCTGGCGAGCTTGGCGGCCTTGACACCTTCAGGAGATGCAGCGTGCAACCCCTTGAGGATTGCTGCGCGGCTCTCTGCGTCGGCGCCTGATCCGGAGTCTGCCACGCTCAGTGTGATGCCCAGATCCTTCACGTCTTCAGCGCTCAGGCCCTTGCTGGCGATCGCGCCCAGCTTGGTGCCGGTTTCCTCTCCCAGGGTGGCTGCCACCAGGGCGACCATACGGGTCTGTTCGGCTGCGACCGCCGTGGCCTGGGCCGTACTGGCCTCCATCTGGGTGAGCATTCCCTCGCGGGCCTCAGATTCTATCTGGGACACCAGTTCGGGGTACTGGCTTCTCAACTGGACCGAGTCCATAACTGCCTCCGTTTTCTGTGATTTGGCTGATGATGAATGAATCATCTTGTTGCTTTTGGATTTTCCGGCATTGGCTGTGGCGACTGCAGCAGGGGCGACTTCGTCGGCAAGGCCGATCTTGACCGCTTTCTTCCCCTCGAACATCCCGGCCTCGGTGTCGAGTACGGCCTGCACCGACATGTTCCGGTTGCGGGCTACCGTCTCGACGAACATCTGACGGGTCTCGTTCACCGACTGCTGCAGCAGGGTGAGGGCCTCGCTGCCGAGGGGAGCATGGGGCGAGTAGTCCGCTTTGCGGGCCCCGGCAAAAACGTGGGTTACGGTGATGCCTGCCGCGTCCTCGGCGCGCGAAAAGTCCGCATGGCAGGCGATGACTCCAATGGAGCCGACTCCGCCGGTACGGGGAATTACGATGCGGCTGCAGGCGCTGGCCAGCAGATAAGCAGCACTGTAGGCCATCTCGTTCACCACTGCCGTGATCGGCTTGATGCCGCGGCTCTGGTAGATATGGTCGGCAAAATCGAAGCAACCGCTCACGTCGCCGCCCGGGCTGTCGAAATCGAACACCACGTTCTGCACGGCATCGTCGGACATGGCGAGGTCGAAGGCGCGCCAGATCTCGGCGTAGGTCGTGGGGCCGCCGCTGGGGAATTCGGAGGCGAGCACGCGGTGCATGAGCGGGCCGTAGACGCCGATGACGGCGGTACCGCCGCTTTGCATCTGGTAGCCGACCCCTGTATATCTGCGCTCGGAGTCGGTGACCACCGCGGCCTCCGACTTGGGCGGCAGGCTTGACATGTCCAGGTTGAGGCGCGGTCCCAGGATGTGCAGGATCACGCCGAGCTTCGCCTCGCTTATCATCAGGGGCCGGTTGAAAAGCAAGCCGGCTACGTGCATGTTTCTCATGGGGTCTCCTGCGCCTCAGGCGCCTTCTTCGATACGGTTGGCCGCTGGGCCGAGGCTTCGGGCAAGCCGAGCTCCTTGGCCTTGATGATTTCGCGGCTTCTCTGGGCGTACTGCGCTTCCCAGTCCTTGCCCCTTTTGGCGGCGATGTCGGCGTCTGTGATGATGTTGGCGTTTTTGCCCATGATGGCGGCCACCATCTCCTTGACCGGGTCGAGGTTGGTGCGCTCCGGAACGATCCAGGAAGCGGCGCAGTACTCGGCGCGGTGGCTGTAGAAATCGGGCGCGCCCTTGGGGAGGCGTATCCGGCCCCGTAACCAGGCTTCCTCGAAAACCATCTCCCAGATGATCTGACAAAAGTAGGTGACCATCCAGTCCTGGTACATGCCGAAGACGCGCCAGGCCTCCTCGAGGGCTGCGCGGGCAGAGGAATAGTTGGTCTTGGAAAAATCCTTGGCAATCACCTCGTAGGGCATGCCGGCGGCGGCTCCGGCGCCGCGCAGGATGGTCTCGACGAAGATCCCGAAGCTGTTGCCGGGGCGAGGGTTGGAGAGGAGGTTCGGCTTTTCGCCCAGGTTGCCGTACATGATGCTGGGGCCGACTTCCTGGTATCGGGTCGGATCGGTATCGGTCACCGGCGTGCCGTGCTCGTCAACGGCATCGTAGGGGGAGGTTTTCTCGATGAAGACGGGAAAACTCGCGGCCATGATGGCGCCGACCAGCTCGAAATCGAGGTAGTCCGACATGTCCCGGAAGAATTTCATGGCCGGGGCGATGATGCTTATGCCTCGTACCGATTCGGGGGTCTTCTTATGGAAGCGGTGGAACACCAGCGGACGGTGCCCAGCCATGGGGGGGATCTCGCGGTAATGGCGCAGGTCTAGCGAGCTGCTGAAGCGACCGTCTTCGGGGTCGGCGATGAAGTAGCCGGTAGGCTGCCCGCGCTCGCCGAGGCGGATGCCGTCCCGGATGTTCCTGGTGGCGGAGAGCCCCATGGGGGTGCGCAGCCGGACCGGATCGAGAACCTGCAGGGCCAGAGAGTAGCGGCGCGAAGGGTCGTCGATCATCAAGGGAAGGTTCAGGAACTCGCCGTTCACCAGCAAGGAGTAGATGTTTTGAAATTGCAGGCCGTAGAAGTTGCTGGTGGCGGTTTCGGCGCTGGGGGCCGAGGCGTCGGCGGTTTTGCTGAACTGTTCGAACTCCCACTCCATGGTCTCGGCGATTTCCTGCGCCTGT
>Ga0154384_1242_pt5 | contig 11900 bp, 8 predicted proteins | sample RifGroB1_FD_115896 | JGI IMG/M metagenome (GOLD analysis project Ga0154384, IMG submission 115896) | Spirochaetes bacterium GWB1_59_5 | reverse complement strand
CCGCTACGGCGCTGCCGCCGATGCCAAGGCGCTACTCCAGAATGCCATAGCCGCCGGCTGGTTCGACGATCCCGCCGTGCTCGCGGACGCCACGACGCTGCTCTCCGATCTGTAAGGCTCAATCATCTGTAAGTAGAACAGGCCGCCACCGGAATCCGGTGGCGGTTTTTTTGACGCTTGAAGTTTTTGGCCGAAAACAGGGATGGGTACAGCGTTATTTTTCTACGATCCAGAATCAGGCAGCTTGATCATTTCTTCAGACACGATGGATTCCAGCCGTTCCAGTTCGTTGTCGGTCAGTTCAGGGAACTGGTCGCGCCTGGTTTTGGAGAGCCGGCCTTTTCCCTGCAGGCAGAGGCGGATGAACAAGTCCGCTCGTCGGTCCGGCATATCCACCACGGTAACCATGCGGCGCTTGACCGTGTCATACGTAACCAGAAAGTCAAGTTCTGCCACAAGTTCACGGTCGATGGTGTCCCGCACAAATCCGTAGAGGGCCTCAGCCTGGAGCGTCAGGTCTGGATAGCGATACAACGCTCCGGCATCGTTCCTGACCGTCATGGCTCCACGGTCATCAAGGGCATAGTCAATCCAGGGCAAGAAAGCCCGGGAATAGCGCTCAAGAATTTCATCATAGTGACGTCTATTCCTGAGCATCGCGGCTGACACGGGAAAGATCAGGCCTGGTGGAACAAAGCCACGCCGGGCCAGCACATGATGAATCAGAAAACGGCGAATGCGGCCGTTTCCGTCACCGAAGGGGGCAGGAAGATGAAGCCGAAATCCTCCACAGCAGCGGTTACAACAGGGTCCACGTTGCTGTCGACCATTCGCGAACACGCGACAATCCATCCATCCATCAAGGCTTCCAGTTCTTGCGGACGGGGCGGTACATAGTACACCAGTTCCCGGGTCGGACCAAGGCTTTCGCCGACATAGTTCTGGTCATGCCGGTAGGAGTCGTCGGCATAGCGCGCATCCACGATTGAACGCTGCAACTGTACCAGAGCATCCTGCGAGAGAAAACTGCGGGTCCCCGCGTGCTTTAGCAAGGCGACAAAGACAGCCGCACGCCGGGTGTCGGGTTCGAGCTGTTCGAGGGCGAAGGATGACTTGGTTTCCCGGGTATAGAGGTACGCGGAAGCTCTCGTCAGGACTGATTCCGGGTAGAGGCGCAAGCGCTCGGTTGCCTTTCCGGCCAGATCTTGAGTCGCGTAGTTGTCCAGGGTGCCGGTCCGACGGACGGTTGGGCACCAGTCGCGCACTCCGAGCAGGTTATCCAGTACTCGATGCCGCCGCACGCTGAAGCCAGGCGTGCAATAATATGCAGACGGGTCGAGTACAGGAACATAATTCCCCTGTTCTAGATCGGGCAGGGAGAGCCTGGTACCCGGTAGCCTTCATAGTCGTCCTTATCCCTGAAAACGATTATTATTCAAGAATATCTATTACGAAAGCACGCGCATTGACTCATAACTAATCTAGTCCTGCGAATATGGTTGCCTCATAAGTCAAATCTAGTCCTGTGAGTATCTTGCTCATGGGGTGACCAATGGAGATGACCATGAAAACCCGCCAGGAACTTACCAAAGCGACCGTCAAACGCTACCAGAAGGCAAACAGACAGAAAAAAGTAGCCATGCTCGATGAGTTCTGCGAGACGACTCAGTACAACCGCGATTATGCCGCAACCCTGTTGCGCTCGGCAGGGCGGGCCAAGCGGCAAAAATCCAGAAAATCAAAGGCAAGCACGATACCGTGCAGGCGTACCGGTAGACCTCCCGTGTACGACCAGAACACCATCCGCATCCTTGTGCTGCTGTGGCGTATGTTCGACCAGTTGTGTGCAAAGCGCCTTGTTCCCTTGATCAGGAATTCTATGGCATCCCTGAAAAGCCATGAACTGCTCCGTATCACGCCTGAGCAAGCAGGCCTGCTGACGACCATGAGCGCATCTACCGCCGACCGCTTGCTGAAGAAATCCCGCGCGGCAAACAAGCTGCATGGGCTCTCCTATACCAGGCCGAATGGAGGCCTCAAGGAATCCATCCCGGTCCGGACTTTTGGGGAATGGCAGGACTGCCCGCCCGGTGATTGCCAGATTGACACTGTGGGACATGACGGTGGAATGATGTCCACAGATTGTTCGTTTACTCTATGCCTGACCGATGTTTACTCCGGGTGGACAGAACGCTACGCTATGCAGAACAGGGCCTTCAAGTGGGTCCACATGGGGCTCGATGTCATGCGGGCATACATTCCATTCACCCTGCGACATCTACATCCCGACCATGGCAACGAATTCATTAACTACGGGCTGGTAAACTATTGCAAGGCTCAGACTCCGATTATAGAACTATCCCGTTTCCGGGCTGGCAAGAAAAACGACAACTGCCACATGGAGCAGAAAAACTTCGACACCATCCGCAAGCTGGTGGGTTATGCCCGGTATTCCACTCGGGAAATGCTCTCCACGCTGAACGAACTATACTCAGTACACGGATTGCTCCTCAACTATTTCTACCCATCCCAGAAGCTCCTTTCCAAGACGCGTATCGGTAGCAAGGTCAGGAAGATCTACGACCATCCCCAGAGTCCCATGGACCGGCTTCTGGGGCATCCTGCTGTCGATGAACGCAACAAGCTGGCCATGCGGGCCAGAAGGCAGTCACTCGATCTGATAGACCTGTCCTCGAGGGTCGATGCACTGTCTACCAAGCTCCTGCGACTGCTATCACAGGAAGGTAATAAAGATGTACAACAGGCTGGAGGGCTCTAGTCCTTGTGTGAGCATGGATCACATCAAATATTATGGTGCACCAGCACCGTAGGACTAGATTTAGTTTTGAGGTTGCCTCCAGTTTTGGAGTGTCTCTTCCCCCAAGCTTAACAATGCCAGGGTCGTCAACCCTGACCCCGCTTAGTGTTTCCGATAGTAGGAAGGTGATCGAGGAGTTCAGGAAGATCGAGCAAGTTCTCGAAGAGAATGATGCGGCTTCTGTATAGGAGTCTGCTAGATCATCGACCTCGGCATCAATGCCGAGATCGACATCGAAGTAGTGCCTGGCTTGTACCTTCAGCCCGGTGCCGAGCCAGAACCAATAACAGTGAACTTGGATGATTTCTTTGTTACTAAGATAGTGAGTTACAAGATAAGCAAATTGCTACTCTATTCAAGTTATAAGCACGGAGAGTTTGGAATAATCTTGGAGAATTGTTGGCTGTACTGAACAAAATGAAGTGGTTTTGGCACAGTTAACAGTGTACGGCTGTAGCGTTTCGTGAATATTTGGTGGTAGTTCGAAGTTTCCTTCCAACGGTCCCTGTGGTATGATACTTGCCAGCTTATGAATTGAATTAAGAAAAAGGCGATATAATATGGATGATAAAACATCTGTTGCAGTGCTCAGTTTTCCAAGTAGTTGGGCAAAAATCAACATTTCATTGATTTTGTGGGAAAAACCATGAACCAGCAAGCGTCTTCGAATCCCTTTTTCGACCATCCCATCCTGAACTCGCCGTATGCGCCGCCCGCACGCCACTGGGAGCTGGATGCCCAAGGTCAGCCAACTCAGAAAATCCTGGAGTTGCGACGCCGGGCGGACTTCATCACGCCGATTCCAAAGCCCAAAAAGCATAAACTGGTAGCCAAGCAGGATACGTTTGTTTTCGATGAGGGGCTGGGATTATCAACAAAAGACCAGCACTATGACTCCACGTCGATCATCAACGAAGTCAGAAACAATGTTAATGCCTGGCGCTCTCTGCCCAATTCTTCACAGTGGCAGGTCACGCCGGAGACGGCCCGGCTCCTTGAGCACTGGCGGCACCACCAGTTTTCAGGGCTACGGCCATTTTTCTGCCAGATCGAGGCTGTCGAGACGGCTATATGGCTCACTGAAGTAGCTCCTCAATCCCAGAGCGGCAAGCGCTTGCTGGATTATCTTGCATCGGCAAGCAAGGATGCAAATCCAGACTTGATGCGCCTTGCCCTGAAACTGGCTACCGGAGCGGGCAAGACCACCGTCATGGCTATGATCATTGCCTGGCAGACGATCAATGCAGTGCGGCGACCAGGAAGCAAACAATTCACCCGTGGTTTTCTGGTCTGTGCGCCAGGTTTGACCATCAAAGACCGCTTGCGTGTCCTGCAGCCCAACGACCCCGACAGTTATTATGCCAGTCGTGAACTAGTTCCGGGCGATATGCTCGAGGATATCAACCGCGCAAAGATCGTCATAACCAACTACCATGCCTTCAAGCTTCGTGAGCGCATCGAACTGTCCGCTGGTGGCCGCTCATTGCTGCAAGGCCGCACGGGCGAGGCTTTGAACACGCAGGAGAATGAAGGCCAGATGCTCCAGCGGGTAATGCCTGATTTGATGGGATTGAAAAACATTCTGGCCATCAATGACGAGGCCCACCACTGTTACCGCGAAAAGCCAAAAGACGTGGATGATGAAGATCTGAAAGGCGATGAGAAAAAAGAGGCAGAGAAAAACAACGAAGCAGCCCGGCTCTGGATTTCTGGTCTTGAAGCGGTGAATCGAAAACTTGGGCTTAGCCGTGTCATTGACTTGTCTGCAACGCCATTTTTCCTAAGCGGCTCAGGTTATGCCGAGGGTACGCTTTTTCCGTGGACCATGAGCGACTTCTCCCTCATGGATGCAATCGAATGCGGCATCGTCAAGTTACCCCGAGTCCCGGTAGCTGAAAACATTCCTGGGGAAGAAATGCCCATGTTCCGTGATCTATGGAAAAATATCGGCAAGGACATGCCAAAGAAAGGGCGTGGACAGGGTGGGGATCTGGACCCGCTAAAGCTCCCTACTCGGCTCCAGACAGCCCTGCAGGCTCTCTATGACCATTACGAGAAGACATTTACGCTTTGGGAAGAGAAGTGCATCAAGGTTCCGCCCTGCTTTATCATAGTCTGCCAAAACACGGCAATATCAAAGCTCGTGTATGACTTCATATCCGGATTCCAGCGCAAGAAAGACGATGGAACCACGACCCTGGAAAATGGGCGGCTCGCTCTCTTCCGCAACTTCGATGAGACTACAGGGAATGCGCTTCCTCGTCCGAATACGCTTCTCATTGACAGCGAGCAACTCGAAGCCGGAGATGCTCTCGATGATAGTTTCCGGGGGATGGCCGCGGATGAGATCGAACGCTTCCGGCGCGAGATGGTGGAGCGCACGGGCGATTCCCGAGCCGGAGAAAACATCACAGACCAGGAACTGCTCCGCGAGGTCATGAATACCGTGGGTAAGCCCGGGCAGTTAGGTGGATCAATACGATGCGTTGTCTCTGTTTCGATGCTGACCGAGGGCTGGGATGCCAACACCGTCACCCACGTTCTGGGTATCAGGGCCTTCGGTACCCAGCTTCTTTGCGAGCAGGTTATTGGTCGCGCCTTGCGTCGTCAGTCCTACGACCTTAACGAAGAAGATCTGTTCAATGTGGAATATGCCGATGTGTTCGGCATTCCCTTTGACTTCACGGCCAAGCCGGTCATAGCACCACCGCAGCCACCACGGCAGACCATACAGGTAAAAGCCATTCACCCCGATCGGGATTCGCTGGAAATCAGTTTTCCCCGTGTAGAAGGCTATCGTATCGAATTGCCGGAAGAACGCCTCTCTGCGGATTTCAACGATGAATCCGTACTGGAACTCAGCCCTGATCTCGTCGGGCCATCCATTACCCGAAACTCAGGCATCATAGGAGAAGGTGTTGATTTGAGCCTCAAGCATCTTGGAGACATGAGGCCTTCTACCCTCGTTTTTCAGATTACTCAGCGGCTCCTCTACACGAAATGGCGAGATTCGGGTGAAGAACCTAAACTCTATCTCTTCGGTCAGCTCAAGCGCATAACAAAACAGTGGCTCGATACTTGTCTTGTCTGCAAGGGAGATACCTATCCCGCGCTGCTCATGTACCAGGACCTGGCTGACATGGCCTGCAATCGAATTACTGCTGCTATAACCCGGCAGGTCCTGGGAGAGCGTCCGATCAAGGCCTTGCTCGATCCGTACAATCCCACAGGATCCACCATGCATGTCCGCTTCAATACCTCGAAGACCGACCTGTGGGAAACGAGCTCGAAATCCTGTCATCTCAACTGGGTTGTTCTGGACAGCGACTGGGAAGGGGAATTCTGTCGTGTTGCTGAGTCTCACCCCAGGGTACGCGCGTATGTTAAGAACCATAACCTTGGCTTCGAAGTGCCGTATCGCTATGGTTCCGAAACACGGCATTACGTGCCTGACTTTATCGTGCTCGTCGACGATGGCCATGGGGAGGATAATCTCCTGCACCTTATAGTCGAGATAAAGGGCTACCGCCGCGAGGATGCGAAAGAGAAGAAATCCACGATGGATACTTATTGGGTACCTGGTGTGAACAACCTTGGCAGTTATGGACGCTGGGCATTTGCCGAATTCACGGAAGTCTATCAGATCGAATCGGATTTCAAGGCAAGGGTTGAAGACGAATTCAACACGATGCTTGTGGAATTCGGGAATCCAGCGCGGGAGAGTTGACGCATGAATCCTCAAGACGTACATGCACTCCTTGAACAGAATGAAAGTGAGCACATCGAATTCAAGAAGGCTGAATCGTCTTTCGATTTCGACAAGCTGGTTGAATACGCCATAGCCCTCGCCAACGAGTGCGGCGGCATGATCGTACTGGGCATCACCGACAAAAAGCCCCGCCTGATCGTCGGAACCTCTGCCTATCTCGATGATCTTGCCAAGATCAAGGAACGGTTGAATGCACAGGTCAGGCTACGCATCGATATCGAGGAAGTCCAATGTCCCGAAGGGCGAGTCCTTGTATTCCATGTTCCATCGCGGCCGGTAGGGATGCCACTGCACGTACATGGTCGCTACCAGAAGGGCGCATCATAGTGTAGTCAGCTGCCTCATCGACAGAAAGAACTTTTACTTCTTCATGCTGATTGTTATGGCTTGTTTGAAGTTTTTCTTTGAGAGTACCACTAAGTTTCATACTGTATCTCCTTGGAACATAAGATGTTGTGTGTGATCACGCACGAATATGATGATATCTTAGGTAGTTCCTGAAAAACAGCGATAGAGGGGTGATTGAATGAATACTACTAAATGTATATCTTGTATATAAATATTAAAAGTAAACTAGTTATAACTATTACTTATTTAATTGTCAAGCATGGTGTGGCTAAAAGATATATACAATATTTACATTAAAATCAGATTTGAATTATGATGGATTCATATGTTGCGTTTGTGAATGTTTCCTCTGATGAATATTGTAATTGGTATGAACTTAAATTAAAAAGTTAGTTATATAATTAGGTGGTATTAAGCTAGGCAAATTTGCAATTGAATGAGTAGCCAAAGATTCTGAATCGATGGCTCATTAAATTTTAAAGAAGCTTGACTAATTATTCATTCATTGGGTACAAAGAAAGTAGGTAAAATAAACAGTTGATTTACGAAATAAAATGGAGGGAATAATATTGAAGCATTAAAGGTATCTAATAATGGTAGTGTTGATTCAAAAACATGATCATGGAATAGTGGTCTGCGTAAAAGTAAATATTGATTTTCAAAAAGGCGTGGAAGAAAAATTTCAGGTCTTTGTTTCTTATATTTTGATTTTCCTAGATTTGTAATTGTAAGCAAGTCTTTGCGAAGATCGTTATCAATTTTTGGTTTATATGATTTATAATAATATCTATTAACATTATCCCAGTTTACATTTGATATTATAGCATTTTTCAATAATTTCCAAGGTATATCTCGATTCCCAATTTTATGGAGAGCTCGCAAAATATGAGCTACTTGTATATCAGTAAGCAATTCAAGGTGAATTTTCCCTTTTTTATCAATGGTAAAGTATTTGGGAAAGAAATTAAGATCGCTAAAACATAGAATTATTTCAGGAAAAACGTTATACAATTTTATAATATAATTTGGTCTTTTAGGTTTCTTCTTGTTCACATCTTCGTATGAAATAACATTATCTAGAAACTGCTCAACAATTTTAATTTGAAGATCAATTTTATTTGTGTGATAATTGAGCTGGTCAAAAAGTAGTCCAAAGAGCTTGGCGGTTTCTTCATTTGACAAGGGGATAGTTCTATTTTTATTTATACTCCGTCCGGTCAATGACTGCTGAATTGAATCATAAGTATCCTTATCAAGTTTGATGCAAAAAAACGGGGTTGGAATTAGTGCAGTATCGTTGAATCCTTTTTCCACTTGAATAAACCTTAATAATTCTGCAGCAATAATTCGAGGGAGCTCAGAATCTATTATCGTTTTTAGCTCAGCAAGCAATTCTGGGGTATTTTCTCTTGGAAGATCGATCTCCTTTTTATGTTCAAATAATAACTTATTCATTTCAATGTAATTCATCGTTGGTATTGAGTTCTGAACAGTAGCGAAAAATTTCTGCGAAGTATCATTTGAAAAACATTGAAAATATTTACTCAAGCGTTCTAGTATAAAAGACACTTCGTAATCTGTTCTGCAATCTTTGTCGCCAATAATAGGAATAGGAAAGCTTAAAACTGGGATAATGTTTTCAGATATTGATGTAGGCTGAAATCTTTTAATACAACACCAATAGTTTATTAAGGACAAACAGTGATTAAATACTACTCTAAGGTCGAAAAGTCTGATAAGTAAGTTGTAATTATATGTATTCATATGTGCGAGGGTAAATTGTAATTTTGTATCAGAGCGATAACACTCTTCCCAACGTGCTTGAATCTTGGGGCCATTTTTTGTTGTTCCTGGATGATAGTATTCAATTATCATTGTTATCTCCTTTTAAGCAATTGCATTACTAAGAAATTCAATATTTTTGGCTTCTTTAAGTTCACCCATCGCTTCTAGTTTCGCCATCGCATCTCTCATAGTTGCAATGTCTTCCTTGCTCATATGATTTGCATAATGATCAAAGATAGTACTTGTCTTGTGACCGAGTATCTTCATTCCTATAGATTTAGGAGCAATCATTGAAAGATTTTTTGCAGTGTAATGACGCCAGCTATGGAATACAAGGTTGCGTTCCTTCCGAGCGATGTGATTGATTCCGATCAAATCAAGAGAACGGTAAAAATCTTTTACAATCTGGCGCTCATCGAATGGTCGACCTTCACGATTCCCTGGGAAGAGGAGACTGTCAGGGTTGAATACAACAAGGCTTTTATCGAGGTAAATAAGGATATTCTGGCGAAGCGATGCTAGTAGTGGTATTTCACGGGCTTCATGGTTTTTGGGGTCCTTAAGCCCTCCATCCTCGAGGCTCCATGCATGTCTTACGAAAATTCTGTCGAGTCCGATATCCTTGACTTGAAGTGCTCGTATTTCTCCCATTCTCATTCCAGTTCCGGCAGAGATTAAGTTGACGAGACGGGATCGCGGATCGCGCCATTGCACCTCGAAAAGCTTCTTGACCTCTTCTGGCTCCAATATGCCCCGTGGTAAGGAGGATCCACCACAACGGAGAACTTGGTCGAAATCAAAACTCTCTATTAGTTTATCTCGTTTTGCATAACGGATCGCAACGAAAGCGACATTTCTAGTCTGGTTGACTGTTGCAGATGCTAATTTTTTTTCAGTTTTAAGGAAAAGAATGAATGAACGAAGTTCAGATTCATCTATCGTTCTTAACAGGCGCCCTCCAAAGTAAGGTCGATAGTATCGGCGAACAAGATTTCGCATATCGCTTGCATGGCGTCTGTGGATATGGTGACCAGCCGCAAGCGATTCCATGATGTAGAGAGATTCATCATAATCCCAGAATGCGTCGAGGTAGTCGACGAAGGATATATTGGATTTTTGATTCAATCCAGGAACCCCATCTCGAAGCCATGTTTGAGCAATACTTTCAGCCTTGCGCTTATCTGAGGTTTTTGTGGACCTTTTAGTCCCTACCTGTCCTGTTTTAGCATCACGGAAGGCTACATACCAGCTGGATGAGGCGGATCGTCTTGAAAGGTAATACAAAGACATGTTCTCTCCTTTGGTACACTCTTGGCACACAATGGGAAAACACGCCTTTTGTGGTGGTGGCGTTTTCTCAATAAAAGCGCTCAATTCCTTATTAAGTAAGGATTTGAATTTTGGGCTCACCTGGACTTGAACCAGGGACCGACGGATTATGAGTCCGCAGCTCTAACCAACTGAGCTATGAGCCCATATATATTGATCGCAATTATCCATGAATGAGGAAAAAAGTCAATCAGAGGGGAGGTTTTGCCGATTTATTGAAGGAACTACCTCCTGGAACCGCGATGAGCGGGTACTTTCCTGGAGCGGAAGGAATTGCTTTATGACAAAGATTCCGGTTATTTCCGGTGACGACTCCTTAAATTCATTCATTAAGAGCCAATGCGCGGCTATGGGCCACGAGTACGTTCCCGTATTCTTCAAGAACAAGGACGAGGTTGTCGCACATCTGAAGTACGAACTGCCCGAGATCAAGATGATCTACTTCTCCGATCCTACGATCGAGGCCAGGGCGGTGCTCGAGGAGATTGGCAAGGACCCATGGTTGCATTATGGCGGCGTCATTGCCATTCATGATGACCTGGAGGAGAAAGAACTACTCGAGGCGATGCAAGATCAGAATGTCATTGCCGTGCTGAGGAGGAGCGAACTGAAGCGCGGCTTTGCGCGTTTGATGAAGATCCTCAAGCAGAACAAGCAGATCTTGTTCCAGCGGGGCATCCAGCAATTCCTGCTCAAGAACATCGCAGGATCGTTCGTGATAGACAATGATCCGCTCGACATCACGACCTACTCAAACCTAGTGACTAACTATCTGTTCAACGCCAACCTCATTAGCAAGGATACCAAGGAAAAGCTGCACGTTACGTTGCTGGAGTTGCTTATCAATGCTATAGAGCACGGCAACTGTACGATCAGTTTCGACGAGAAGACTGCATGGTTGGAGTCAAACCGCGACATCATGGAACTGATACGGCAGAAGAACACCGACCCAGGTATCAGGGCCAAGAAAGTGTACTTCACCTACACGATTACACCGGAATCGAGTCGCTTTGTCATTAAGGATGAAGGCGCCGGCTTTGACTGGTGTACGCGATTGGCAACGAAGACCGACGAGCCGGGCTTGCATGGGATGGGTATGACGATGGCTTCGCTGTACGTGCAGAACCTCAGCTACAACGAAATCGGCAACGAGGTTTCGTTCGAAATCGCGCACCAGCACAACGAGGCCAACACGATACCGGCTATTTTCGATGTGGCACAGGAGCGAACCTTCGAGGATGGCGAGTATGTGTGCTCCGAAGGCGAAGAATCGGATTTTTTGTATTATATAGTTTCAGGTACGCTTTATGTATACTCCAAGGGCAAGCTTGTGTCGGCATTGACGCCGGATGACATTTTCATGGGCGAGATGAGCTGCTCGCTGTCAAACCGACGTTCCGCTACGGTTGTGAGCAAGGGTCGAAGCGTGTTGATAAAGATTTCAAAGCAGGACTTCGTCAACCTTATAAAGGACAGCCCGCACTACGGTATCTTTCTGGCGCGGCTCCTCGCACAGCGCCTTGCGAGGCTGAACCTTCGGACTTCCCGACTGAACACCGAGTATCTGAAGCTCAAGAACCAGGTGGCTTTATTGACTCCCAAGGAGTAGCCGGTCGGATCATGGCAATATAGCCGAAGTTTTTTCTGCTGTAGTTGAATTCTCTCTTTACCGTTGGAATCAGGTCGGCGTATCCTGCTTTTCCTTGTGTGTCGTTATTCTGAGCGGCGCCAAGCGAAAGAAAAGGAGTTCATTGATGCCGAACTGCGATCCAAGCGCTTTTCTGCGGCTCGCCGCTCCCCGTCTGCGGGACGCGGTGGCGACGCTTGAGGGCGTCTATTCTTATCTGTCAG
>Ga0154384_1113_pt2 | contig 12279 bp, 16 predicted proteins | sample RifGroB1_FD_115896 | JGI IMG/M metagenome (GOLD analysis project Ga0154384, IMG submission 115896) | Spirochaetes bacterium GWB1_59_5 | reverse complement strand
AATCGACGCGCGCATCCAGAGTCAGCTCCACGAACTCGAGGAGAAGATCCTCGATATCTCGCCTATTAAGGCGAGGGGAAAGGCGCAGTAGGGCCGTGGATCTTATCGGAAAATACCTGGATGTCGTCGACCGCTCCGACCCCATCAAATACACAGGTAAGGTCGTCAAGGTACAGGGTCTTCTCGTGGAGAGCCGCGGTCCTCAGGCCGTGGTCGGTGAACTGTGCCAGATACTCATACCCAGGCTCGGAACCGTGGCCTGGGCCGAGGTGGCCGGGTTGCGCGGCGAGACCGTGCAGCTCATGTCGTACTCGGGGCTCGATGGCATAGAGGTGGGCTGCATCGTCATAGCCTCGGGCGAGATGCTCCGTGTTCCGGTATCGGGCAAGCTGCTGGGGCGCGTCCTGGACTCCATGGGCAGGCCAGCGGACGGCAAGGGCGATATCGCGTCGCCCGATTATTATCCCGCCGTTGCTATACCGCCGGACGCGATGACACGCAAGCGTATAAAAAACCGCATCAGCTCAGGCGTCCGGTCCATCGACGGGCTCTTGCCGCTAGGTCGTGGCCAGCGCATCGGAATCTTCGCGGGATCGGGCGTAGGCAAATCGACCCTGCTGGGCATGATGGCCCGCAACACCAACGCCGATATCAACGTGATCGCGCTGATAGGGGAGCGCGGTCGCGAAGTCCGCGAATTCATAGAAAACGACCTGGGCGAGGAGGGTCTCGCGCGTTCGGTGGTCATCGTATCCACTTCAGATACGCCTCCTCTGGCGAGGTTACGCGGCGCCTACGTCGCCACAGCCGTAGCGGAGTATTTCAGGGACCTTGGCAACGACGTGCTCCTACTGTTCGATTCGGTTACCCGTTTCGCGAGGGCCCAGCGCGAGATAGGCCTTGCGATAGGAGAGCCGCCTACGACCAGGGGCTACACTCCCAGCGTTTTCGATTCGCTGCCCAAGCTGTTGGAACGCTCGGGCACTTCGCAGAAGGGGTCCATCACCGGCGTCTACACGATACTCGTCGATGGCGACGACATGGACGAACCCGTCTCCGATACGGTGCGCGGTATACTCGATGGCCATGTGGTGCTGACGCGCAAGCTCGCGGAGCGCTACCACTATCCGGCTGTCGATGTACTCAAGTCTATTTCCAGGCTTTCCCAGGCCGTTACGGGGCCTATAACTCAGAAAGCCATGGGCGCCGTCCGCAGGCTCATGGCTACCTACGAGGAAGCCGAGGATATGATAAACATCGGCGCCTACGTCAAGGGCACGAATCCCGGGATCGACGAAGCTATCGCCAAGCGACAGGCCATAGAGGCGTTCCTGATGCAGCTTGTCGACGAAAAAGCGCCCATAGCGGATACTATCAAGCGGCTCGGTGACATCGCGGGGCTGACTATTCCTCAGTCAGAGCTGACGGCCTTTGCCGAGCCCGATCATAGGCCTCATCTGGTCAAAGTAAATCCTGACGTCGAGCCGATCGGGGATGTTCCGTGAAACGCTTTGCGTTCAGGCTGGAAAGTGTCCTCGAACTGCGGGCTTACGCTGTAACTGTAGCAGAGGCAAAGCTTGGAGAGAAATCGGCCATATGCGACCGACTCAATCTGTCGCTTGAGGCTAACGCCCGCGCTACGCTTGATGCGGCCAAGGAACGTTTCAGGCCCGGCGGCAACGCCGCCGATCACAGGGCGGGCGAGTTGTACTCGGTACGTCTGACGCAGGAACGCGAACGGCTCATGAAAGCGCTGACCTATGCCGAAACGGAACGGGAATCCGCCAGGCTCGAGTACGTCAAGGTTCGTCAGGCCAAGGAACTCGTGGCCAAGCTTCGTGAGCGCGAAGAGGCGGCCTATTACAAGGCCGTCTCGCGGGAAGAAACGAAGACTATGGACGATCTGGCCAACGGGGCGCATGCGCGCGTCGTAGCCGGCATTCTCAGTAACGGATCGCAGGTAGAGGGGTACCATGGCATCGTTCGGTAAGCGGCGTGTGTTAGGCAGGATAGTCGTCATGCTCATCATGATACTGGCCCTTGCCATAGGAGGGCTGTTCTGGTTCGACTATCTAGGCGTTGTCGACGCCAAGGCCTTTTTTGCCCCGGCCTTGAGGCTTGCGGGCCTTAGAACGCGGACTGGCACTGCCTTGCCCGCCGATTCGCCCACGCTGCTTGACGACGAACGTTTCGCCAAACAGCTGGAAGCGGTAGAGGCGATGCGCCAGGAACTCGGGGAACGCGAAAAATTAGCATCTGAACGCCAGTCGGCTATAGAGGCTATGGCTCAGGAAATCGAAGATCGTGCCAAGACTCTCGATGAGCGTGAGAATTCGTTCAAACAAATGGCAGAACGGTACGAGAATAGAAGAGCGAACGTCGAACAGAATGCCAGGTACTTGAGCGGCATGCCGCCCGCCGATGCGGTGAAGATCCTGGTAGCGTCCGACGATCAGACGGTCATCGATGTGTTGCGCGCGGTCGAAGAGATCGCGGCGCAGACCGGTGAGGCGTCCGTCGTAGCGTACTGGCTATCGCTGCTGCCCGCGGAACGTTCCGCTACGCTGCAACGCAAGATGAACGAGAAACCTGCGTCATTGGACTAGCGCTTGACCGCTCCTAAAGCGGTTCGGCGAGGCCGGACGCGAAAGGAGCCTGCATAGATGCTGGCGCTACCACGTATAGCCGCCGTACAGAACGGCGTCGGAGCTTCCAACCGCGCTGCCCGATCAGGGAAGCCGCTTGCCGCTGTCAACGAATCATTCGTAAAGTTGCTCGCTGGTCTCCGCTCCGCGAAGGCGGAAGCGGCCCCTAACGCCAATGCGGATACTGTGCCGATGAGAGCCTCTGCGGCCAAGAACACCCGGCTTGAAACCCGGAAGGCTGTCGATGGACGGTCGGTTAAGGGCGAGAACCCGATAGATCAGCAGGCCCAGGCCAATCGGACTGGAGCGAACCCGGAAGCAAACCGTCTTGCCGTATCAAGCGCGATTCCCCTGGCAAAGGCCCCCGCGACGACAGCCGCGTTATCCGACGAGAACGCCGTTGCCAAGCCTGAAAAACCGCGTGCCGGCACTACTGCCGCAGAAGGCATTGATGTTTCAGTCATAGCGGCCGCGACCCGTGCCGCTACCTTGAGCGCCGCGGACAAGGGCGTCGCGCTCCGCTCGCAAGCGGGAAATTCAGGATTAGGAGCCCGTGACGAGCGCGAGAGGGCAGGTATCGAGATGGTCGGAACGCGCACTGAAACCGACCGGAATGGCACCAAGCTGACCGTCATCGATATGCGCATGAAGGCTGCCCTGGATGCCGCCGCGAAGCAGGGCGCCTCGCGGTCTCGTCCCGAGGGAGAATCTTCTGCCGATACACTGAAGGGTGACGTCATCAGAGCCGATGCCGACTCGTCGTTCGCCGGTCGCCTCGTAGCCAGGACCGGCGGAGAAACAGATAAAACCGTCGTTTTGGCCAAAGAGAGTCCCGCCGCTTCAGCGCAGTCTTTCTCGGAGGCTCTCGCTTCCCGTCTACAGACCGGAGCCTCGGATATCGTGCGTTCAGCGCAGATAGTGCTCCAGCATGGCGATTCCGGCATAATCCGCCTGCGCCTGGACCCGGAATCTCTCGGAGGCGTCAAGATAGAACTGAAAATGACCGAAAAGCAAATAAGCGGCAAGATCATCGTCGAGTCCGATATCGCCGGAGAGGCCTTTCGCTCTTCGCTTGATGCGCTCAAGGACGCCTTTGCCGAGAGCGGATTCGAGACGACGGCGCTTGAGGTCGAGGTACGGAACGATATGGCATCGGGTACTGATAGCGGCAACGGCAACGGAGCCCGCGGTGACGATGACGGTCCATTCTGGAGCCGTTCGCTCAGGGAATTGGATGCGGCTGTTCCAGTCCTCGCCTCGGCAGGGCGCGATGGCCTGCTTGATGTATTTGTGTAAGGTAAGGAGCGATCCATGGATATAGACCTAAGGATGAGCCAGACTGACGCGACGAGGACGAGGCTCCAGGTCGACGCGCTCAACAAGGAACTCGGCGGCGGCAAACAAGTCAAGGCGGATCTAGACAAGGATGATTTCCTGAAGATCCTCATCACCCAGCTTCAGCACCAGGATCCCACGAACCCGATGCAAGACAAGGAATTCATAGCCCAGATGGCGCAGTTCTCGTCGCTGGAACAGATGACCAACATGGCATCCAGTTTTGGCAAGCTGTCCAGTGTCCTCAATTCCAGCGAGGCGCAGTCACTGCTCGGCCGTAACGTCGAGGTGCTGGACGGAGACAAGGCCCTCTACGGCAAGGTGTCGCAGGTCGTTCGTGGAGAATTCCCCCTGGTCATGGTCAACGGTTCATTCTACGACCTCGAACAGGTCAGTAAAGTCGAAGAGTAAGGAGGCGCCGTTATGATGCGCTCATTGTATTCAGGCGTCGCCGGCCTCCAGAACCACCAGGTCCGCATGGATGTGCTCGGCAACAACATAGCCAACGTTAATACTACCGGCTTCAAAAAAGGCCGCGCCAATTTTCAGGATTTGTTGTACCAACAAATGTCCGGCGCCGCCAAGCCGACAGAAGAAGTCGGCGGCGTCAACCCTAAAGAAATTGGCCTTGGCATGTCTATCGCGTCGATCGATACGATTCATACCCAGGGTTCTCTCCAGACGACCGGCGTGATGACCGACCTCGCCATCCAGGGCAACGGGTTTTTCGTGCTTGCCAAGGGCGATCAGACGATGTTCACCCGTGCCGGCGCCTTTGGCCTCGACGCCGACGGGCGTCTCGTTAATCCCGGCAACGGACTGCGAGTCCAGGGCTGGAACGCCGAAATGGTAAATGGCGTTGAAGTACTCAACACCTCGGGCGCCCTCAACGATCTTACTATTCCCGTCGGCTCCAAGGATCCGGCACGCGCCACTGAGCAGGTTTTCCTGGCCTGCAACCTCGACAAGCGCCTTCCAGAAATTCCCGAAGGCGCGGCCGCCGAGACCGTCAGGCAGGGCACCTGGCGTGTGGAAGAGAAGGTCTACGACTCCTTCGGTACCGAGCACACCCTGCGTGTAGAGTTCACCCGCGTCGTGGGACAGCCCAACCAGTGGCAGGCTACTGTCGTGGTGGATCCTGAAGCCGCAGCCGCGGCCAACGTCGCCGTCGGGCTCACCCCCGAGGGTCTCCAGGGCAATACCTTCACCGTCGAGTTCGATAACCTCGGCACGCTCCGCAGGGTTGTAGACGGGCAGGGCAACCCCTCCGGCGAGGCCGGCCTTCTCTCCATGAACGTCGCTTTCGATGTTGCCAATAGCACCCCCGGTGAAGGCGGCGCGCAGACCAGGCAGAACTTCGCGCTCAACCTAGGCGTAGCCGGTAGCGTGAGGAGCACCGTAACCCAGTTCGCCGAGGCGTCAAGCACCAAGGTGTTCGAACAGGACGGCTATGGCATGGGTTACCTGGAGAACTTCAAGATAGACCAGTCCGGCATGATCACCGCCGTCTATTCTAACGGTTCTACGAGGACGCTCGGCCAGGTGGCGCTCGCCAGCTTCACGAATCCCAACGGCCTCGAGAAGACCGGAGAGACAAACTTCGTGGCGTCAAACAACTCCGGCATGGCCAATATCGGCCCCTCGGGTATCGCGGGCAAGGGCAAGCTCATTGCGGGCGCCCTCGAGATGTCCAACGTCGACCTGGCGGAGCAGTTCACCGACATGATAGTGACGCAGCGCGGCTTCCAAGCTAACTCCAAGACGATTCAGACCTCGGACCAGATGCTCCAGGAACTCCTGCAGCTCAAGAGGTAAGGTAAGTACATGAAGACGCGGAGGCGAGGATGATAGAGCTGACCAGACTGTCCGGAATTGTGTTCTGGCTTAATCCGCATCAGATCGAGTATATTGAGAAGATTCCGGATACGTCGATTGCAATGCTGTCTGGCAAGCGAATTACCGTCCTCGAAAGTGTTCAGATCGTGATCGAGCGAATAGTTGAATACCGGCGTCTTATCGGCGCATTCAAGAACGAGGAGTAGGGGATGGATTTTGCTTCGTATATCGGTTTTTTCGGCGGTTGGTTCGCAATCATAGCGTCGATTTACATAGCCGGAAGTACGCTTGGCACTTATATAGATATTCCCTCTGTATTCATGACGGTATTCGGTTCATATATGGGCCTCATGCTCAATTACAGCGTCAAGGACACGCTTGGCATCTTCAAGGTCATGGGCAAGATATTCAAGGTTCCGGATTTCGCTGAAATGAAGGTCGCGGAATCCTTGCTTTCACTGTCCGAGCGGGCCAGGCGGGAAGGCATTCTTTCGCTTGAAGAAGAGATCGAGGGTATCGATAGCGCGTTCATGAAGCGTGGGTTGCGCATGGTCGTCGACTCGACCGATCCGGAAGTCATACGCACTATTCTCGAGAACGAACTTACCCAGATGAATGACCGGCACGGCGTCAAGCTCAAGATGGTTGATCAGTGGGGTAAACTGGCGCCGGGCTTCGGTATGTTGGGAACGGTTCAGGGACTCATAGCCATGCTCAAGAACCTGGAGGACAAGAGCGCCATCGGCCCTAACATGGCCGTAGCCCTCATCACTACGTTCTACGGCGCCATCATGGCAAACTTCCTGTTCATTCCCATAGGCGGAAAACTCGCCACTCAGGATGCCGATGAAACCAAGGTGATGGAAATGGTTATCGAGGGAGTCCTATCGATACAGCAAGGCGATAATCCTCATATCCTCCAGATGAAGCTCGCCGCGTACCTGTCGCCCGCCAACCAGAAGAAGCTTGAAGAGCTTCATCCCGCGGCCTAGGGGGCGAAGGTATGGCAAGAAAGAAGAAAGTTCAGAACCTGGGCGGTATCGGCGAATGGATCGTCACCTACGGCGACATGGTCACCCTGCTCCTCTGCTTCTTCATAGCCTTATTCGATACAAGCGAGATAGAACCAGCCCAGATGAACCAGATGATATCGAGCCTCGCCAATATCGGCATGGGTTCTTCCACCGGCGGCAATTCACTTTCGGTCGGTCGCTTGGCTGAACTCGGCAATTCCGTGATGTCTCTGCCGTCGATGGAAAAGGGTAAGATGCTTGCGACCGCTAAAAAAAAGGCTGTTTCATTGTTCCAGCCCGAGATCAAGTCGAATAAGGTCCGCATCAGCTCGGACGAACGCGGCATTGTAATTTCACTGGCTTCTGACGCGTTTTTCAGGCCGGCAAGCGCGGACATAAACATAGAAGAAACCAGAGCCATGCTTATACGGCTTTCCGAGCTCCTCAAGTCGCAGGAGCTGGCGGGCCGGAAGTTCAGGATAGAAGGGCACACAGATTCGGCCCCTACCGATCCAGCTGGCCCCTGGCAGTCAAATTGGGAACTCTCGACGGCGCGCGCTTTGGGCGTTTTGCATTATCTGAGCGATTTTGGCGTGCCTGAACAGCGTTTCCAGGTATCGGGACTCGCCTCGACGGTTCCCATCGCCGACGACGCTACTGAAGAGGGACGCGCCTACAACCGGCGCGTCGATATAATCATATTAGACGAGGGCCATCTATAATGACCGGAGGTAAGCACCCATGAGCGATGATTTTGATAAAGGCGGACCGGATTTCAGCGAGACGCCTGAAGTCGCTGACAAACCAAAGAGCAAAGGCGGCGGGAAAGCCATTCTCGGCCTGCTCAAGTGGATAGCTATCGGCTTGGGGGCGGTAATATTCATCATCGTTATAGTCGTGGTAACGGTGAGTCTTCTCAATCGTCAGGCCAAACCTATGACTACGGTTCCTACGTCGGAAGAGTACCAGAGGGCCACTCCCATCTGGGCAACCTTCACTGCCATCGACCAGATAACGACGAGCACCATCGATAAGGAACCTTGGTCGGTAATGATTAAGCTCAATCTGGCTTATGATCCCGCCGACAAGGAAATTCAGACTGAGCTGACTTCGCGGAAGTATCAGATCCAGGATGCGCTCCGCAACTTTTTCAGCATGAAGAGCATTCAAGCGCTTATGCCCGATGAGGAACGGGTACTCAAAGAAGAACTCCGGGAGATGCTCAACCGGATACTCACCAAGCCAGGTATAAAAGATATCTATTTCCAGACTTTCTCCAGGAACCAATTATAGCGTCTCGACGTTGCTAAACGCGCTGTTCTATGCAATTATGTAAGGCGGAGTGAACAGATGACCGAAGTCCTGTCCCAGGACGAGATAGACCAGCTCCTCACCGCCATCAACGCCGGCGATACGTCCCTTGAGACGGTGCAGTCGGCGACTGACTCCCGCAAGATAAAAATATACGATTTCAGGCGCCCGGACAAGTTTTCAAAGGAGCAGATGCGCACGGTGCAGAACATGCACGAGACCTTTGCGCGCCTAACTACCACGAGCCTATCGGCCTCGCTTCGCATTCTCGTCAATGTGCACGTCGCCTCGGTGGATCAGCTAACCTATGAGGAATTTATTCGGTCCATCCCCACGACCACGACGCTCGCTGTCGTCAGCATGGATCCGTTGAAGGGTCAGATAATCCTGGAAATAGACCCAGCCGTCACCTTCACCATCATAGATCGCCTCTTCGGCGGCGCCGGCGAAGGTTCCAAACTTACCCGCGAACTGACCGATATCGAACATTCCGTCATGGAAGGCATCATCGTCAAGATCCTGGGCAACCTCCGTGAAGCCTGGACCCAGGTCATCGACCTTCGTCCCCGGCTTTCCCAGATCGAGGTCAATCCGCAGTTCGCACAGATAGTACCGCCGACTGAAATGGTGGTGCTTGTGACGCTCGAGACGAAGATAGGCGATGTCGAGGGGATGATGAACCTCTGCATACCATACCTGACCATCGAACCTATCATCTCGAAGCTCTCAGCGCAGTATTGGTACTCGTCGGTGCGCCGCGGCGCCACCACCGAAAATCTCAATATCCTTAAAGAAAAACTATCGACAATCGACGTACCGGTGATAGCTGAAATCGGGCGCATACAGGTCACGGTGCGTGACGTGCTGAACCTAAATCTCGGCGACATCATTCGGCTTTACAACGTCAAGGTCGACGATCCCATGGTACTCAACGTCGGCAACAAGAAGAAATTCCTGTGCCGCCCTGGCGTCATCGGCAAGAAGATGGCTGTTCAGATCAGCAAGAGGCTCGAGGAGCTCGGCCAGCAAGAATACGAAGAGCTGGCCGCGGAAGGTGAGGATTCTTATGAGTGACGGCGCTCTCTCCCAGGACGAGATAGATTCCCTGTTGGCGGGGCTCGATCCTAGCGCGGGCGGCTCGCCGTCCCCGAAGTCTTCAGCCGGTGGCCTGTCGGCCTCTGACCTGCAGGCCTTCAATTCGATATTAGCGGAGCTGAGCGATACGCACGCTCAGACCGTATCGATGATGACCGGGAAGGACGCTACGTTCTCGGCGCCCAGGATCGATTCAACGACGCGTGACGGCATGTTGCCTTCATTGCCCGACGAGATCCTGGCCGTCAAGATAGACATGGTCGGCGGAATTCCCGGAGACCATCTATTCCTGGTGCCCAAGGATACGGCCCTCAAAATCGCCTCGCTCGCAAACCAGGACGACTCTCTCACCGATCTTGATGAGATGGCCGTCTCCGTAGTTTCCGAGTGCATTTCCAGCCTTACAGGTTCGGCTATCAACGCATTCACCGAGAAATCCGGCAACCGCTCCATACAATCAGATGTCGCGGCCGGCGCCTTCGGACCTAAGGCCATAGCGCGCTTTCCTGCCGGTGAATTCGTTAGAGTGGCCTACGACCTGTCCATAGCCGGCGCCCGGTTTAAGCTCTGGGAAATCTATGCGCAGAGCTTTGCCAAGGATATCATCCTCGCTTCCGGCATGCAGTCCCAGCCGCAACAATCAAGGGGCGGCGGTCAGTCTATGGGGGGACAAATGTCCCAGGGTGGAGGATCCATGGGCGGGATGCCATCGATGAACTATCAGCAACAACAGCAGCCAATGTACCAGCAGCCGATGATGGGCATGCAGCAGCAGCAACAGCAGGGCATGTACCAATCCCCCGTCATGGCCCAGCCCAATGTCCAGCCTGTGCAGTTTGCCAATCTTGGCCTCGGCCACTCCGCCCAGGAATCGGGTAATATCGGTCTGATCATGGACGTCTATATGGAGCTTACCGTAGAGCTCGGACGCACCAAGAAGTTGATAAAGGACATATTAGGCATAGGCGAAGGCACTATCATCGAGCTTGACAAACTCGCCGGCGAACCCGTAGACATCCTCGTCAACCACAAGCTCATAGCCAAGGGTGAAGTCGTGGTAATCGACGAAAACTTCGGCGTGCGCGTAACTGAAATAGTGTCCCCAATGGAGCGCATGGCTGACTTGAGCTGACCCGTGGGTTCAAGCCTTACCAGTTTCCGACTTACCGATCGACCCAGTGCTTGTTGTGTTTCCGGCCGCTTCATTGTACAATGCGCGCCGGAGGTGACATGCGCAGGTTTATCCTTTTTTGTTGCTTAGCAATACTTTGTGCCGCCTCTGCAGGCACCGCGTTCGCTCAGGCCGCGCCTGCGGCGGGGACCGTTCCCGCCGCCGCGATCGACGAGACTACCCTGGTCTTGCCCGATACCGTAGGCACAACAGACACTTCAGAGAGTACCTCCATCATGCCGTACTTTCTGCGCATGATATTCGTGCTGGGGCTCGTGCTAGCGGCAATCTATGGCCTGTACGCGTTGCTCAAACGTTCTGTCAAATCCGTTGCTCCTACCGATACTTACCTGCGTGTGCTCGCATCCACCAATCTCGCCACGGGCAGGAGCCTGCATGTGGTAGCGGTAGGAGACGTAGCCTGGCTCGTGGGATCCACCGACACATCCATCGGGCTCATCTCGGAGATAAAGGACAAGGAACTCATCGACGCGCTCGCGCTCAGGGCCGCGGAGTCTCCGCAGACTCCGCGCAAGGATTTTGCCTCGATGCTCGGCGAACTCCTTGGCCGCAAGAGGGGGCGCGCGCCGGCTATCTCAGTTCCCAGCGATTTCTTCAGTCGTCAGAAAGATCGCCTAAAAAAATTCTAGAGTTTCTGTCACGTTGGCGAACGCCCCGTCGTCCTGGAGGATTTCGTGCGAAGAGCATTGCATATAGCTATCATGATGACGGCGTTTGCGGTCGGCGCGTGGGCGCAGGCTGCGCCCGCTAGCACTTTTCCGTCGAGCCCGGCCGATACAGCAAGGAGCGTCCCGATACCGAGCGCCCAGCCGGCCCAGAGAGCATTTCCGTCCGGCGCCGCGACCGCGACTACGGCGATTCCTAGAAACCTGCCGGTAGTACCCTTTGTCGACCTGGCAGTCCGCTCGCCACAGACGGGACAAGAAGTCGCGTTTAGTTTGCAGTTGCTATTACTTCTGACCGTGCTGTCGCTCGCGCCCAGCATGATCATTCTCGTCACCAGTTTTCTGCGTATTTCCATCGTACTAGATTTCGTCAAACGGGCGCTTTCCTTGCAACAAGTGCCGCCTAACCAGGTGCTGATGGGTATCGCGCTTTTTCTTACGATGTTCATCATGTGGCCTACCTTCGATGAAGTGTATACGCAATCGATAAAACCGCTTGCCGACGGCCAGATCGGCGTTGAAGAGGCGTACAGGGCGGCGGAGAAGCCCTTCAGGATATTCATGTATTCGCAAATGAGGAGCGACCCCGAGAACATCAGGCTGTTCATGAGCATGCGTGGGCTACCCAAACCGCAGTCGCTGGCCGACGTGCCAACCTACGTGCTCATACCGTCGTTCATCCTTTCTGAACTTACGATAGCCTTCAAGATAGGTATTTTGCTGTATATTCCGTTCATCATCATAGACATGGTCGTGGCGTCGATACTCATGTCCATGGGCATGATAATGTTGCCGCCCGTCATGATTTCAACGCCGTTCAAGCTGATCTTGTTCGTGCTTGTAGATGGATGGAACCTTATGGTTAGACAGCTCGTCGAGTCATTTATGAGGAATAGCGTATGAATGTTGCGGAGGCCGCGGCGCTCATGACCGGCGCCGTGCTCGAGATAGTCATTCTGGCGGCTCCAGTGCTCATCACGGCGCTGATCGTAGGATTAATTATAAGCATCTTGCAGGCCACGACCAGCATCCAGGAACAGACGCTGACTTTTGTTCCAAAAATCGCCTCGATTATGCTCGTATTAGCCCTGCTTGGCGGCTGGATGTTCACGCATCTTGCCGAGTATACGCGCCGCCTTTTCGAGTTGATCCCCTCGATGGCTGGATGAGGGACCCGCTCACGTGCT
>Ga0154384_1213_pt4 | contig 12285 bp, 10 predicted proteins | sample RifGroB1_FD_115896 | JGI IMG/M metagenome (GOLD analysis project Ga0154384, IMG submission 115896) | Spirochaetes bacterium GWB1_59_5 | reverse complement strand
CTGGGCCTGGGCAGGATCAACATCATAAACAATGGTGCCACTGTCAGCGCTACCGAAACCGGCGAAGGTACCCTCAGCATCACCAATAACGGGAGCGTGCTGAGCGCAACAAACACGGGCAATGGCCCCATGACCATTATAAACACCTGTACGGCGACTGTTACCGTTACCAACACGGGCAACGGGCGCGTATTCGTAACCGCGACCGGCTCACTCCCGATCACCCTTACCCACACAGGACCTGCCGACTACTACTATCCTTAATAGGTAGCGCGAGTCGCAGTAATGCCAAGGCCGTCTTCGGACGGTCTTTTTTATTTCACTAGTTTGATTTAACATTACTGCAAAAGCGCTTTCCCGCTACTCATACCGTTTTTTGTACGCGGTATTTACAAATTGAACCTTGTTAGTATGCTGAGGTTCAGAGGTAGAAGGTACAAGCGAATACTGTTACGCAGAACCCGAACCCTAAGACAGTAGCTTTCGTACTATCGGGACATTGGAGTGAATCCAACGTCCCGTTTCCGTGCATGGGTGGAAGCAGCCGCTCTCCTATGCCTTCGGCTTCTCGTCATCGAAACGGATCGTAAGCTTGTCCCATATTTTTTTCAGGTTCTCAAACGATTTCCGCTGCCAAAGGATGTTGGCGTTCCCCACGATAATGACCGGCTTATACGGCGTCAGGTCCTTGATGTCGAAAATAAACTTGCAGAGCGTGCTTATACCGGCGCTGTTCATAAACTCGAGTTTCTTAAAGTCGAACATGAGCTGGAGGTCGTCCAGCTCATACGCTTCTTTCATAAATTTCTTTATCTTGTCAAATTCAGCTAGCTCGTTCATGCGAAGAGAGCCGAAAAACGAAACTGTCTTTGTTTCCAAGTCGTAGACCACTTGGAAACTTTCTTCGTCAATCCGCATATTATAACTCCTCGATGTTGATTTTAGCTTGAATACAGTACATCTGTTGGTGATTATTTCGAGCAGCCGCACCTATGCGGAAGCTCAGGCTCGCCTGATAATAGTTTATTATCGTCAGGAGCCCGATTCCCGACTTGTCGCTTGCCTTGCCGCTCATCGTCAGGAGGTCTATGTACGCGCCGTTGACATAATCAACGTCAATTAGGTGTTTCGCCATCTCAATCAACGGTGGAACCTGCTCGGCGAAAACCGGATTGGTTATGTCGATTGTTATGAAGTCGCCCTGTTTGAGAAGGGCGAACTCCAGGATGCTTTCCTTGGGACGCGCGTATTTGACAGCGTTTTCCAATAGTTCATTCAGAATAAATGATAGAGAGTTAGCTATATTTTTCTGTGAAGGACAGGCCACCGCCATGTAAGACGATCCAAAATTTGCAATAAGGCCGCAACGGCTCCAAAAATTCATTACTTCAATAGCCGGCAACGCAAACGAAAGGGTCAGCGCCCTCTTATCATCACTGATGTCAAGATAATTCCCGATTATCGCTTCTGTAAACATTTACAAACCTCCGATTTAGATTACTTTTGCTTTATCACAACCAAGCTTATATCGTCCAGAACCAGTGAGTCGCCCATATAATTAAAAAGATCCTTCATAAACTTATTAATGATTTTCGCGGCAGGAAATTTTTGGTATTTCTTAATCGTACTGCAGATCAAGTCCTGGCCAAATTGTATCTTCCTGTCGTTCTCTGCTTCCGTGATGCCGTCAGAATAGAGCACCATCAGATCACCGGAAGCGAGCGTTAAGGCCAACTGGTCAATCTTATCGGAGATATCAGGCATGAGACCAACGTAAAACCCTAGGTTCATGGTGTCCAGCACTTCTATCTCCCCAGAGTTCCGGAGGACGATGATGGACTCGTGTTGGCCTGTAACCACGAATCGCCCGTCCCTGTAGGTTAGGAGCGCGAGGGTCATGTTGCGGTCTTCCTTGATGCGCTTTATGTTAGCGTACAGGACACGGTTTACGACGTTCATGAGCACGTTGGGATCGCTGACCTTCATCTCCGCCAGGGTGCGTATGACTGTTTGCGCCATGAGCATGATAATGCCCGAAGATAGCCCATGGCCAGTGACGTCACCGATTCCTATAGTTACCGTGTCATCAATCTTTATTACGTCATAATAGTCTCCACCAACTTCATCCGCCGGTATCATCATGCAGGCTATTTCTAGCGAGTCGACAAGTTCGATCTCCTCAACTGAAGGAAGAACCATAGTCTGGATTTTCCTGGCGATGTTTACTTCCGCCTGGAGGCGCATAGATTCGTCACGCAGACGCTCGGAGTAAATTTCCAGCTTGCGATTACTGATAGTTATCTCGTTAAGCAATTCCTTCTGCTTTTTGCGGGCAAGCAGATTTTCACGAAATATGATATCAATGATGACGGCTGACAAAAAAGGAATTATCAACAGGGTAATAACGGTAAAAATAGCGGTCCCGGAGGGCGGAAGATGAGAAAACGCCAGAACCAAATTCTCAAGCTCTGGAAAAAAGAAATGCAGGGAAATGAAAAAAATAACCTGCATAAAACTTATCAGGAGGTGCCTGAAACGCGAGACTTCTACGAGTGCGGCAAGCAAAGGGTAAACGCTAACAACAAAAAGAGCCGCACTGGACCAAGCGTTGGTAAGCAGGATAGCGAAAATCATCTGTACTTCAAAAACATACAATGTAGATTTTCTGACAGTATCCAAATACCCCCTGGACGTCATGACGAGAGATCCGGTGTAAATGAAGGTCGCTACTATTTGGACTCCCACAAGAAATTCAGGATTTGGCAAGGAAACACCGATGAGCACGCCGGTAGAAATTGCGACGATAGCGTAGAAAAGATTTAAGCCGTTTACTTGCCTCAAAAGCCGTAGCGACATTGAGTTTTTAAGTTTGTCAGACCCCAAATTCAAGATAGTTTCAAGAATTTCCATATTATCCCCTCTGCTGAGACCAATTCATTTTTTTAATACGCTGACCAATATGCTGTTTCCTTGAAGGATGCTTGTGGTTTGAACGCTTATATTTTTATTGATTTTTGGGAGATCCGCAAAAATCTGCTGGATCTCGTTTTTCGTGTAGAATCCGGTAAAATCGCTCCATAATAGATGCATTAGCATATTACCGGCCAGACCGATCATCGAGGATTCCGCCTCTACCAAGTTGAAGAAAACGCCTTTACGCGCGATTCGTATTAAATTGTGAATCAAAATATTTCGTTTGTCCAGCGGTACGAAATGAAGTACATTAATAAATGTTACCCATTCATAGGAGTTATCAGGAAAATCATTGATATCCTCGACGATATCGCCTACTAGCATCTTGATACGGTCAGTCAAACCCAACGCAATATTTTCTTTTTTCCCTTTCTCTACAGAGAATAAATTAACATCTACGCCAGTGTAGAAAAGTGTAGGGATAGCCTCATACAGTTTCCTTAAAAAACTTCCACTTCCACAGCCAAAATCGAGCAATTTGTCATTATCTTCGAGTTTATGTTCCTTAAGATGGGTTACAAGCGCTGCTGAAAGGTTGTCGCTTACTCTTGGTTGGTAATCTTTGCTTATTTTACCGTCAGAAAGCTTGTCAAAGCTCTGATTGACCTTGAAAGTCGTTTCCGCTGAGCCTGCAGCCTTTATAAAATAGGTAGTTCCCTCGACAAATGCAAGAATATCCCGGATTGGAGATCCAGAGGATATCAGCAATCCTTTTGTAGTCAATGTTATTTTACGATTATCGTTTTTAACAATTCCTGCGCCTTCAGCGAAAGAAATCCATTTTTCGACTTTCCCGACATCATACCCTTTTTGTTTTGCCAAGTCGTCGACCGATATGGGTGTGTCAACCTTTAGAATATTGAAAAAACCCGCCGAGTGTCCTGCGGCGATAGCCAATCCTTTCCACGTTTCTTCCGTGAATGCCCTGATTTCGCCAAGGTTTGTTTTGATGTCGTCGGTCATGTTGGTCTCCTTTACTTTGTTTAGCGTATCCTTACTTGGTTTCTTCCACTTTTCTTTGCTTCGTATAAACATTCATCGACTCTCTCGAAAACGATCGAAGACTTTTCCCCCCTTTTGAATTCCGTAACCCCAAAGCTACAGGTAATGGACTCGACCTCGCCCTGGAAAACTTTCTCGATAGTTTTTCTCAGGTATTCAGCCAAATCGCTTGCTTGAGCCAGCATAAATCTGGGAGCCATGATCATAAATTCCTCGCCACCCCAGCGCGCGAAAATACAAATTTCCGGAAGGTGCTTCTTCACGCAGTCGGTAAGAGCCAACAGCACTCGGTCGCCTACATCATGCCCGTATTTATCGTTGACCTGCTTGAAATGGTCTATATCCAGCATGATCAACGAGAGCGGCTCGCCGGTTTTAAGTATCTTAGCCTGTTCCAGCGAGAGGCGCTCGTTGAATCCCAGTCTGTTGAAGATTTTCGTAAGCGGGTCGTGCACGGCCTGGTATTGCGCAGCCTGAAGGGCGACGTCCAGTTGATCCTCTAGAAATGTGCCATGGGCTGCAACTGTGTTTATTATCACGTTCATAGATTCAAGGTTATGCAACGCCTTTCCGTATGCTTCAAAAATGGCTGCTTTCTCCGCGTTTAGCTGGGCGATCTCGCCATGCAACCTCGTTAGTTCGGCATCAAGACCACTTATCGGTGGAGTTCCTTGCGAGGCGTTTTCTTTCTTCAACCCTTCGAGAGCGTGTCGCAACCGATTGATTTTATCTGCGTCCTCATGATGGACTTTAATTTTTGATAGCAATTCTTCATAACAGAGAGGAAATGCCATGTAATCGTGGGCTCCCGCCTCGAAGACCCGAGTGACTTCTAACGATGGGGTGCCGTGGGGAACAAAGGCGATGATAGGTATGCTGTCTCCTTTGCAGCGGTTTGCCAAGCCGGATAAAAGCTCGAAGGCCCGGTCGTCCGAGTGGTCAAGATCCATCAGTATCAGGCTGGTCACAGCCAACATCTCCGGCGTCGTGTCGTTTTCGCTAAAGGCGATTATAAGTTTGTATTTACCGTCTTCTTCCATGCACTCCGCGAGTTCTTTATGAAGAGGTCGGTAGGTCGATATTAACAGTACGTTGGGTCTCGTTACATTGGTCATTTTCCCTCGATTTTCACCCTAGCGCCGCGATGCTTTATACTTTTGCGAGCGGCATACTTCCGCCTGGCAATCGGAGTAAACCACCCCAACCAAAGGTGGGGGCTTTTAAGAATCCGGCCTCTCAAAGAGGCTGTGCTCTTTCCTCTTCAACCTTCTCATACTGTTCCTGATACCGAACAAACCGTCTGATCTTCTTTTCATCCATGCCAATCGTTGTAACGCAATATCCCCTACTCCAGAAATGATTCCCCCAGTGAGGTTTCTTCCTCAAGCCACTCATTTGCTTGAACACGTCGATTGCTGTCACGCCTTTCAATATTCCCATCATTTCCGACATCGAGATTCTTGGCGGTATCGTTACCGCCAGATGTACATGATCTTTTTTGGATATTCAGTTATTATTATAAAAATCTTGCGCGTGGTTGCCGCTACTACAGAGACGGCACTGTCTCAAGTAATCGGTGCCGCATAATATTTTCAACCTGCACCAAGACTTCGTTCCCAGAAAGCTGCTTCCCTGGCATCTCCCTTTCATTAATGCTAGGCATTGCACATTTTCCTCAAGATCCGCATGTAGTGAAAACACGCTTCGTCTTCCGGCAGGCCTACGAGCACGTTCTTGAAAAATTCGTTAGCCTGCTCATACTGCTCCGAATAGAATGCGCTGACCCCTCGCTCGAAGAGTCCTTTCGTGGAATCTTTTTTCGCCTTCAGCTCAGCGGAATCGCCGTCGTATATCTCGAAGATCGATACTGATTCGTGCCGTCCCTTCACGTCAACCTTCCCAATGAACCGGAAATGGTAAGCGCTTGGATCCTCCAGATTGAAAAGAATACGCTCGCTTACGGCTACGCCTATCCCGAACTGCTTTGAAATTCCCTCTATTCTGCTAGCTGTATTTACAGTATCGGAAATGACCGTGCCGTCCATCCGTTCCTGCTCCCCTATTGTCCCGAGCATGAGCCGGCCCTCATGGAGCCCGATGCCTATCTTGATGGGTTCCTGCCGCGTCTCTTGGCGCTGCCGATTGAAGTCGTTAAGTTGCCCGTGCATCTCGATAGCGCACTTGACAGCCGACTCCGGCGATTCAGGAAATAGCGCCATGATACCGTCCCCAATGTACTTGTCGATAAAGCCCCCGTGATTCCTTACGGGAGGGCCTAGCCTCGCCAGGTATTGATTGATAAAGGCAAAGGTCTCCTCCGGGCTCATCTGCTCCGAGAGAGTCGAGAACTGCCTGATGTCCGCGAACATGACAGCCATATTGGCGGAGGTGTGATCCCCTAGTTTAACTTCATCGATAGTCGATCTGCCGAGGTGCCGCAAGAATTGCTCGGGTACAAATCGTCGCATCGCCTTGTTGTTATCAGTTAGCGTCACAGTCAACGCGCTCAATTCCTCGGTCCTCTTGATAACCTCCGCTTCCAGCTCCCGACGATAATTTTGCATGAGATCATCGTACGCCTTGACCTTGAGTAGCGACCGAACACGGGCCAGCAGCTCTTCCTTGTTAATAGGCTTGGAGAGGAAGTCGTCACAGCCCGCCTCGATTCCTTTGATGCGGTCACTGGTCTCGCGCAGCGCTGTCACCAGTATGATTGGCACTAGTTGGTTCGCTGGATCCCGCCTCACCCTTGCGGTTAGCTCGAAGCCGTCCATCCCCGGCATCTTGACGTCCGACAGGATAAGGTCGATCGCGTTTCCGGCAATAGCCAATAGAGCTTCCTGACCGCTCGTTGCAGTTATCACTTCATAATGGTGAGGAACGAGCAAGGCTTCGAGCAGCTCTACGTTCTGAATGAGATCGTCGACTACTAGTAGCAACGGCTTATCTTTCATCTCCGGCACCCTCCCTGGCTTGCTTCGAAAGCAAAGCATTTTTCAACGACGGCGAACAGCCGCTTACGTCGGTGAGGAGACGCCGGAGTTCCTTCTTGACGACTGCATAGCATTCGCAGGAACGGTTCTCGAGTCCCTTCCGATCGAGCACGGCGATATGGCCGCGGCGGTAGCTTATGAACCCCGCCTTCTGCAGATTGCCCGCCGCCTCCGTGATGCCTTCTCTCCTGACGCCAAGCATGCTGGCCACCAGCTCCTGTGTCATGATGAGTTCGTTCGTGGAATTGCGGTCAAGGGTCAAAAGCAGCCATCGGCATAACTGCTGCTCCACCGAATGGTGTCGATAACACACAGCGGCCTGGGCCATCTGCGTAATTAGCGCCTGTGTATACCGCAGTAAAAGATGCTGCAGAAATCCGCCACGCTCGAATTCCGACTTAATGTCGTGCCGATTCAATCGATATCCATGCCCCGCCGTCTGGACGACAGCTGAGCTCGGTGTCGTATCGCCGCCCATGAACAGCGAGATGCCAACCACCCCTTCGTTACCGACGCCAGCTGTCTCGGCGGACGCCCCGGATTCCAGAACGTAATGCAGGGATACAATAGCTGTCGTTGGAAAATACGCGTGCTCAAGTTGGCTGCCCGGCTCGTAAAGCATTTTCCCTAGCGGCATGGCCACAAGTTCAAGCTTCTGTGCTAGGGCCTTCAAGTCGCCAGGCGGGAGCGCAGCGAGCAACTGGTTTTGATTAGTGTTATGGAATATTATCATATCAGCGCCCCCTCAGCCCGGGTTTCCCTTCAGCGCCGGCAGAGCCACGCCTATTCCCCTATAGCCAACAAAGCGGCAGGTCCTGTCGAACATCGGCTCTCCGCTAACCTGGAAACGTTGTAGCGAGCCGTCGGCACTGACGCGGCCGAAAACAAAATCAAGAAACGGACGCCTCGCGAGGATGGACTCCCTAAGCGTTGACCGTTCTTCCACGTTCCAACCGAAACCATCGCCACCGCGTATATCCGTGGCTCCGGTGGCTTCTGGGAATCCAAGCATCTCCAGGACCGGGCCGGATATCTTTGTAAAATTCATGTTTTCGTCTTGCTCCCAATACCAGTCCGAGGCAAGTTCCGTAAGGCTTCGGTAGCGAGCCTCGCTATCTCGGAGTTCCGCGGTCCGTTCCATCACGGTTTTCTCCAGTTCCTTATTATACTCTTCAAGCTTCTTATATAGCAGGCGCACTTCAAGCATGTTATATATTCTTGTCTTGACTTCTACAAGGTCGAAGGGTTTGCTGACAAAATCTTTAGCGCCCGACTGCAGCGCCTGTAACTTATGCCCGGGCTGAGCCGTGATTACGAGCACGGGCACGTAACGATCAGACTCGGGGACTTTCAGGGCCTCTAGGACTTGAAATCCATCCATGCCGGGCATTTGTAGGTCAAGGAGTATAAGATCGAAATCGTTTTGCCGATGCAAAAGGCATACCTCCTCCGGCTTCATAGTCGAGCTAACGCGGGTATAGCCGGCGTCGTCCAGCAAGGTTTCGAGCAGTATGATGTTGGACGCTTGGTCATCGACAATAAGTATGCGTGCCGAGTGGATATCCAATTCCGTTATGGTCATGATTGGTCCCTTTCATTGGCGATGAGCGCTTTTTTTTTGACAATCTCAAAGACTTCATCAAGTGTGGCCATGAATTCATCAACCTTGAGAGGTTTCGTTAGATAGCGGAAGAATCCAGCCGCAAGGCCTTTCTCGATATCGTGCGGTATCGCGTTCGCGCTGAGCGCGATCACGGGGATGCCCGCGGTCTTTGGGTCTTCGAGAAGTATTTCCAAAGCCTGAAGACCGCTCATCCCGGGCAAGTTAATGTCCATGAGAATTACATCCGGAATTGTAGATCTGGCGATGAGGAGTCCTTGGTTGCCGTCCTGCGCGCTCAACAGACGAATTCCAGGCCGGCGCGCAACGAGATCCTCAACAAGCATCAGGTTCGCCGGGTTGTCTTCAACATAAAGTAACGTATATTTTTCGCTCCGGAGTATTTCTTGCGGCAGTTCAGTGGAAAAAGTAACTTCTTTACGCTCCACGAATCGCGGTTTGATTGAAAGCTTCAGCTCGAACCAAAAAACGCTGCCCTTCCCGACTGTGCTATCTACCCCGATAACGCCCCCCATCAACTCCACCAATCGCTTGCACACCATGAGGCCGATGCCTGTACCTTCCTCGAGTTTAGCTTCTTGCCCAAGGCGATTGAAAGGCTGGAAAAGCTGGGCGAGCTGTTCTGGGTCTAGCCCGTCGCCTGTATCGCGGACACTTATCCGGAAAGTATCAGTTGAGCTAGTAGAGCATTCCACATGTACCGTTCCACCGACCCTGTTGTACTTGATAGCATTTGAGAGGAGGTTGAGGATGACCTGCTTTACACGCGTCCGGTCTCCCTTGACGTAATACGGTACTGGGAATTGCGTAAAGGCAACGCTGATGCCCCTCTTTTTTGCCTGTGGTTCTATCATGGTCTCACATTCGTACATGACCTCGATCATTGCGACGGGTTCAATCGACAAGGAGAGCCTGCCTGACTCGATGAGGGCGAGATCGAGTATTTCGTTAATGAGCTTAAGCAAGTACCACCCGGCCTTAAGTATCTGGTCTATGCTGCGCTTCTGTGCGGCCGTAGGCTGAGGAATGCCCGATTCCAGTAGCTGAGCGAAACCGAGCACTGCGCTCAAAGGAGTGCGAAGCTCATGACTCATGCTAGAAAGAAAATTCGATTTGGCGAGATTCGCTTTTTCCGCGGCCAGCTTGGCATGCTCAAGCTCGACATTCTTATCGAGCAGGGCCTGGCCGAGGGATGACCGCTCCGCCTCGATGCGTTTCCTCGCGGTGTTGTCGGTGCCGATCAGGAGGTACCCTATTATAGCGCTTTGCACGTCGCGGAGGGCAGTGACAGAAACGACCGCGGGGAACCTGCTACCATCCTTGCGAATATAGGTAAGCTCATAAATGTCTTCGATGCCTCGCGATGCCTTGAATATCAACGCTTCGAAGCCCGGGGCTATGGTCGTTCCCAGCTCGGCGCTCAGACTTTGCGCTCGCTCTACTATTTCGGCCGAATCAGAAATTTCAGCCGGGGTGATCTTGTCCAACACGTCCACGGCGGAGTAACCGAGCATACGCTCTGCGCCTACATTAAAAATTTGTATCACGCCATTGGCATCGGTCGCGATGCTCGAGAAATTAGCGCTGTCGAAAATTGCGTTCTGCAATGCGCCTGCCTTCAGCAGGGCAGCCTCGGTAGCCTTGCGGTTTGTCGTGTCCCGCAGTATCCCGGTAAAGTAACGCTCTCCGTTTAGCACCATCTCACCCAGCGCGATTTCCATTGGGAATAAGCTGCCGTCAGCGCGTCGACCAAGTACCTCGCGTCCCATCCCCGCAGCTCGCGCCTCATCGCTCTCTTTGTAATACTCAAGCGAGCCGTTCCACAGGTCACTGTCGAGCTCGGGTATCAGAGTGCTAAAGCTCTTGCCCTCAATATCGGCGACCGTGCAGGCGAACATCGCCTCGGCAGCCGGGTTCGCAGTTACAATGATGCCACCGCAGGCCCGTATAGTAATGATACCGTCGACAACAGTTTTTAGTATCGTCTGTACCAGTGCATTACTGTCGTGCAGGGCTTGCCGAGCCGCATATTCAGCGGTGACATCGCGGAACACCAGCACGGCGCCTATAACCTTGGATTCGCGATCGAAGATGGGGGCGCAGCTGTCGGCGATGGCGCATTCGGTCCCGTCCCGGGCGATCAAGACGGTATGATTCGCGAGTCCCTGAACGGTACCTTGCGCGAGCGTTTCCATAACGGGGATCGTGGCGAGCGCCCTTGTCTCTTGGTTAACAATATGGAAGATCTCGTCCACAGGCCGACCGGCGGCATCCTCATGAGACCAGCCGACGAGTTTTTCCGCTACTCGGTTCAGTCCCGTCACTCGTCCCTCGGCGTCGGTCGTCAGCACGTCGTCGCCAATCGAACTAAGCGTAACCGATAATTTTTCTTCACTTTCCTGCAAGGTAAAATTCGCGCGCAGCAGGCGGACATTCGTATCCTCCTGAATGTCAAGCAGATGCTTCGTCTCGAGGTAGACAGTGCTTTTTAGCCTTTGCATCATTTCGCGGAGCAGTAGCCAGGCGAACAGGAGTGCGAACAGAAGCGTGAATATGGTTGTCAAGGCAATGGAAACGAACATCTGTCTCATCTTTGTCTGAAAAGCGTCCTCATAGCGCGCGAGGACGTTCTCCTCGTCTCGGATGCCGACAGCAAGCTCGGATTGTATGGAATCCATTAAAGCCTTTCCCCGAAAACTGTTGATATTCGCGATTATGGCCGGTTTGTCGTTCTCGTCAGCCAAGCCGATGTTCGTTTCGAAATATTGCATCTTCTCGTCAACGAGAGACAGGAGTAGTTCGACTCGGAACCGCGTCTTTCCTAGTTCATCAAGATTGCGTAGCATGCCGATAGAATCGCCGATGGAGGCACGCGCCTTAGTATACGGTTCGAGGAAACCTGGATCGCCCGTAAGCAAGTATCCGCGAGTGTTAGTTTCGGCGACGAGGAGGGCGATCAGTAATTCGTTTGCGCTTTTCAAGCTTATGGATGATTCTTTCCTGAGCCCGCTCGTGGCCTCGATTTGCCTGAAGGACAAGAACAACAACGCCAGTCCGAGCGCAACTAACAGGGCCATGGCCGCGAGCGTAACCCCGATTCTTACCGAAGTCTTGAGAAATGCCTTGCCCCCGATATTATTTTTTAGCATCATAGACCTCTTTTCGCTCTTTAGCCTTTTGCGGCTTCCGGTCGGGTAAACGATTGGAAGCCGAACCTCAATTCGATCTCAATGAATGATAATGCTAAACCGGGATTCGGTATATGCGCTAACGAACATACATAGTGGCTTAATTATGCACTTTCGAAAGCGACTTCTCGAGCAAAATGCGTTTTTCCCCAGCGCATGTTTTTGTAAGCAGGTCAGCTTTTTTTAATCCGACATAGTTCTGTGCGATTGCGAACAGACGCTGACAATGGAATCTTATACCGTAAATGCATAAGCGGGGTACCAACTATGCTAGATGTTACAAAACGCGAAAACCCGAGCCAACACGGAACGCTGAGCCTTTCCGTACGGCCGGGCCGCAGGGAACAAACATTGGTAAAAGATGATTTACTTGCATTCCTAAACGCGAGGGCCGTGCCCGCGGCCCGGATCGACAGCTACGCCATGATTGTCGACGAGCTCGTGACGAACAGCCTGAAGTACGGCCTGTTCAAGGACCCCGAGGACATCATATCGGTCTGCGTTAACG
>Ga0154384_1003_pt1 | contig 12300 bp, 20 predicted proteins | sample RifGroB1_FD_115896 | JGI IMG/M metagenome (GOLD analysis project Ga0154384, IMG submission 115896) | Spirochaetes bacterium GWB1_59_5 | reverse complement strand
CCGCCTCGGTGGTACGATCACACGAGTCACGAAGGGCTAGATGAACAACGAGGGGTTGCTGGCCCAGATCGCCCAGCTTCGGCAACAGAAGGATGCGGGCGTACCCGGTGCGGCTCAACAGCTTACCCGCGCCCTCGACAAGCTTCAGAAGCGGCTTATCAAGCTCATTCACGAGCAGCCGCGTACAGCACTCGACACTTTGAGGGAGCATGGCAGCTAACAGAGCATATACAGCGGTTGTGTTCGGTGACAGTCACTTCCCGTTCCATGACCCCAAAGCCATCAAGGGCGCACTCAACTTGGTGAAGGAAGTCGAACCTGACGGTGTGGTTCATCTTGGTGATATAGTTGACTGTTGGCAGATTTCTGACTTTGATAAGGATATCGAGCGGCTAGACACGCTTCAGTCTAACATTCACGAAGCCACTGACTTCCTCGCTAGCCTCCGCAGAGTTGCCCCCAAGGCTGAGATCACACTACTAGAAGGCAACCACGAGGACCGCCTCCGTAGGGCTATCTGGCGTGCTGGTAGAGTGTTGCGCGAAATCCTCCGGCTCGATCAAGTAGGCTTGATTGGTAAGGAAGGCGGCTGGAAGAAGATTCTCCGTCTCAACGACATGGGCATCCGGTGGGTAGGGCTGAACGATCAGTCTCATGCTAATGTCCTCCCTAAGATCATCACCAAGCATGGTACCAAGATCAGTACGTGGGCTGGCGTCACCGCACGTAATGAGTGGATGAAATATGGGCGCTCCGGTATCAGCGGGCATACACATCGTCTTTCCTACTTCGGTCACCGCGACCACAACGGGCGTAGTGTGTGGATTGAAGCGGGTTGTACCTGTGATCTTAATCCGGTCTACTGTGACGATCCCGACTGGCAGCAGGGTGCGGTTATCCTACGGTGGTCTAATAATCGTCGGGTGATGGGCGAGCAGATCGTCGGCTTCCGCGACGGGGAGTACGTAATCTAATGTGGACAGGACTACTCATAGCAATACTGACAACAGTAATATACATTTGGTTCTCCGACAGCGGAGACTGGAGTAAACCAGCATGAGTGAGAAACAGAAGTGTTGCTATGACGGGTGCGATGAGGATGCCGACTTTTCTGTCTACCACACATGCGGACATCCCGGCTGTGTAACCGATGCCTGCGAAGATCATGTAGGACGGTTGATAGGTTGTATCTCAGGAAGCCCTTCTGCCGAGCGGCAGCCGTGGCGAGTGTATCCGCTATGATAGTCTGCTTCGACTTTGACGGTACCTTCGCTGCTGATCCTGTATGTATGGGGAAGATAAGGGACACTCTAGTTCAGCATGGCCATACAGTAATCCTTTGCACCCAGCGCTCTGAGAACTTCAGGAGCGATGTGGAGGAAATCTGGGGGACTGAGTTACCAGTGGTCTATGCGTCGGGAGTCGCCAAGAAGACCGCCTGTGCCAAAGCGGGTTACAAGGTCGATATCTGGATTGAGGATAACCCCGCCTCCGTTGAGCTACCGCTTGTCTACTCTGGTGATCTACCGAATGAACCAGTCGCCCAACCCGAGCGTGAACGTGTGATTATCCGGCGCCACGAACCCGACCCCTCTTGACATTTAGACGAGATTAGTATATACTAGGCACCGTGAGCGAGAGGCAATCCCAAGCGCTCATTTTTCATCTTGATGACCTAGTAAAGAGTTGAGGCAGGTGTCTAGGTGCGTAGTGTAGGGCTACGGTTACTTCGCTAATCATGAACTAGCTCAGGGCTCACGCCCTATCTCCGTACCCGTCCGTCCTCGTACCTAGGCATCTTCTCCTAGTATTATTACAGCGGTCGAACCGTAGTGTAGAGAACAGTTACTTCGACTTCTAATCGAGAGGTTGCAGGTTCGAGTCCTGCTCGTCTGATCCCGAAAGGGCGGGCGATAGCTCAAGGAGATAGTATGGCGCGTATTAACTACCAGTTGTTCGACAGCATCCCACGTACCCACGAAGGCGCTCCCGCTCGGCGTACAACGACTGAGCAGGAGCTTACTCGTTCCCTCATGGCCTGTATGTTGTGGGAGGATACCTTCTATGAAGGTGGTGTGGAGATCGCTGAGCGTATTCGTAAGCTCACCCTCGCGGTAGACCCGGAGTTCGCTGCGACTCAGGCGACTATCGCTCGTAATGTCATGAAGCTGCGTCACGCTCCACTCCTCGTGGCGGCTTCATTGGCTGGGGGTAACCCAGAGCAGCGCCGTGTGGTCAGCTTGGTGCTTCCCGCGATCATCCAGCGCCCTGACGAGATGGGCGAGTTCCTTGCTATCTACTACACCCTCAACAAGCCGGATGCTCCCCTCGCTGCTGCTGCCAAGCGCGGCCTAGCTAAGGCTTTCACCAAGTTCGACGCTTATCAGCTAGCCAAGTACAACCGGGAGCAGGACGCCTTTAAGTTGAAGGATGTCATGTTCTTGACGCACCCAAAGCCGACCAGCATCGAGCAGAGCAGGCTGTGGAAGCAGCTGATCGACGGCAAGCTTCCTTCTCCTGAGACGTGGGAGAACCGCCTCAGCCGTGGTGACGGCAAGCAGGCGGCGTGGACAGAGCTACTGATCGAGAATAAGCTGGGTGCGCTGGCCCTCCTCCGCAACCTGCGTAACATGCAGCAGGCTGGCGTGAACGAGGACTTGGTGCGGCAGGCTATCCTCAAGATGAATAGTGCGTGGGTGCTACCGTTCCGCTTCCTCAGTGCGGCCAAGTACGCTCCGGTGTTCGAAGCCGAGCTTGAACAGGCAATGTTCAGGTCGTTAGAGGGTACGGTCAAGCTGCCGGGCAAGACGGCTCTACTTGTGGATGTGTCGGGCTCGATGGATGGGCGTATCTCTGGTAAGAGTGCGCTTACCCGCCGCGAGTCTGCTGCTGCTGTAGCGGTCATGCTGCGTGAAATCTGCCAGCAGGTTGAGATCATCTGCTTCGAATCCCAGCCACACAGGATCGCCCCACGTCGTGGGTTCGCGCTAGTTGAACAGATCATGCGTATCACCAGTGGTGGTACCTTCACAGAGAACGCGAAGCAGCTAGCCGACGAGCTAGGCTACGACCGTATCGTCATCATCACCGATGAACAGTCACATCAAGCGCTCAGCAACCCGAAGGGTCAAGGCTACGTAATCAACGTCGCTGCCTACAAGAACGGTATCGGCTACGGGAAGTGGACGCACATCGACGGCTGGTCAGAAGCGGTAGTGAACTACATCACTGCTATGGAGGTTGAATATGCACATCTTTCATAAATGGTCTAAGTGGGTTTTACACGCAACTCATCAAAGCCGTTTTTGTTATAAGTGTAACCTCTACGAGGTACGATACCTCTAAGATGCTCGTTATCTGTGACGTGGACGGGGTTGTCGCCGACCTTCATGCTGAGTGGTACAAGCGGTATGATAGAGATTACGGCGACAACCTCAGCTCCAATCCTGACCGTATAACCGATTGGGACCTGCACAAGTACGTAAAGTGTGGTACACGTATCTATCAATACCTCACTCAACCTGATCTCTATGATTGTGTGCTTCCAGTACCCGGAGCGGCTGAGGGTATCCTCGCTATCCGTAACATAGATTGCAGAGTAGTATTTGCTACTAGCTGCCTCAGTGGTACCACCGATGCCAAGTTCAAGTGGTTGCTTAGATACTTCTTCCTCACTAACCCCAAGTCCCGTAAGGACTATGTGAGCATCGAGGATAAGGGGGTACTACGTGGTGACGTACTGATTGACGACGGCCCACACAATGTCGAGGCGTTCGAAGGTCAGGTTATCGTATTCGACGCTCCGTGGAATAGAAGTCTGCAAGTAGATGATACCCGCACCTTTAGAGCGACGAACTGGTCGGAAGCGGTCAGCCACGTCGCAAGGATGGTGGCGTTACGTGAGTAAGACTGACGAACTGCTACTCGCTGTAACGGAGTTCATCGTAGCAGCCGATGCAGTGTGGCCGATCCCTGTCGATAAGCCCGCCGAGCGTGCAGAGGCACTGATGCGGGTATACAGAGCGCGCAAGCGGCTCAACGAAGTACACAAGGAGGTATTGAGTGTCCCAGACTGGCATGTCGGACAAGACTAACTTTGGTAGGCTCGCTGAGGAAGCGCGTAAGCTGCCTACTCTCGGCGCGGAACGCCTTAGTGACAACACTATCGCTGCTTGGTTCCAGCAACACAAGCTGGAGGTCGTAGTGGCGCTGGAGTATGTAGATGATATGATGAGTCATGACTATGACTATTAACCTGAACACTATTGGTATCGCGAGATGGAGCTGCGCCGGTTGTGGCGTTGTTAGGAAATGGAACTACGCTCACTGTGGTGGCACTAGTCCGCAGCCGCGCTGCTGTGCCTGTGGCTCTTCTGCGTGGCTTCCATACGCAGAGGACCAGAATGACAGTACTAATCCCAAGGACAAGATCGGTATCAAGAAGCCTCATATCTTCACCGTCCCTCCCGCCGCTATCATCTACCTCACGCTCGCTATGCAGAATGGTGCAGAGAAGTATGGTGCTTACAACTGGCGTAAGAAGAAGGTCAAGGCCAGCATCTACTTAAGTGCTGTCCTGCGTCATATCCTTGCTCTCATCGACGGAGAAGACTTTGCACAGGATTCGGGTCTCCCACATGAGGCTCATGCTATGGCTTGCCTCGCTATTCTTGCCGACGCTCGGGAGACTGGTAGCTTGATTGACGACCGCCCTGTCAAGGGTCCGGCTGCGGAGCTACTCAAGAAGTGGACGAAGAGCTAATGAGAACTCTATCATTCAGAGAAGCTCTTCAGAGAGGTATGAGTCCTAAACCAGAGTCGGTGGTACCATCAATCTTTACCAACCCACTGTTCCCACACTCTGATCGTGATGCTAGACCGGACCTTCGTGAGATGCGGCTGGAGCGTGCTAGAGCCAAACGTCTGAGGAAAGCGTCTCGCCTACCATGAAACTAGACCTGATCGAGGAGCTACACCGCAAGTTCAAGGCCCGCAAGGCGCTACCGGTGGGGTGTATCAGGCAGAATATCTTACTTGAAGCCCCTATATGGCGTGACCTACGCGGTAACGCCGTCCTTGCTGGTCTCGGAACATGGGTAACCATCGACGCCAAGGAAGCTGGTGAATTTGACGTATGGCTGAAGCAAGATAAGTTTGGTGTTCACTTGCTCCAATTCAGGGGTGGCAAACGTAAGCAGTGGTGGGTAAGTGATTGTCAGGACTTGATGTGCCTGATCCTGAATCACACCTCACTCTTGTTGAAGGGTTGCTGGCTGATCTCGGAGCTTGACGGCACGCTCTCGGTGGAGTATATTGATGCTCCAGCATACGAAGAGGCCGTTACGCGCACCACCCAACTCCTAGAAGACCTCAGGAAACAGGTACGCATTAGGAAGAACAGCCCGCGTGGTCAAGCGGCCTGTCCTCGTTGCCCCGCCAAGAATACCTGTGACGCTCTCGACCTTGAAAATGGCGAGACTGCGGATTGGACTAACGAGTGGATAAGATAGTTGAAACGGGTTTTGTAGAAGCTACACTAACACCGGGGTATCTACCGTTGTATGTGAAGCTTACCTGCAATAAATGTGGTGACACAAGAGAAATAAGAGTGTCCTTCCTGCAAGTGGACGGTCGTTTATTAACCTGCCCCAGCGACACACTGACGCACTTTTATATAGATAGAGTACGTACAGGCTGGTTCCTATTCCACGACCAGTGGTATTGCAATAAACACGAACCGGCTGTTGTTGATAGGAGCAATAGTGGCTAGCATCCTTACCGAGGAAGTCTACCTCAAGCCGCCGTTCGCTACTCTCGAACAGTTGGCTACCGAGATCGAACTGTGGGATGCCACTACAGCTGGTCAACTAGCTTTCTGCCCTCGGAAGAGTGAGTATGCTACCTGCTATGCCCTCAGAAAGAGCGGTGAGCAGCTTCAGCTCAAGACTGGCTCAGCGATCCACGCCTCGCTTGCCCTCTTCTATACTGGTGGTAGCGAAGAGGAGTGTATGGCGGAACTGGCTGCGGTGTTCGGCAAGGATCACTCCTTCCGCCTCCCCACCGGCCATCGGTACCAGCATCTCCATCTCGGCCATCTTGAGACCATCTTCCGTAATTACATGGATTACGCGAGGAAGCGCGATACATTCAAGCCGCTGCTGATCCACCGTGAGCAGATCAAGCTCGATCAGGTGCTCGGCGGTATCTGGAAGGTGACCGAGAAGGGCTTCGTGGTGCTGGGTGAGTCTAAGTTCATCATGCGCTTCAAGCTCACGCTACCAACCGGTGAAGAGATCGACTTCGATTATGCCGGACGACCGGACCTACCCATTCAGATGGGTGGTGCGGTCTACATCATGGATCACAAGACGAGTAGTGCGTACCTCAGTGACTATTGGGCCGATAAGCACCGGTTCAGTAATCAGTTGCGTGGGTATGCAGCCATGCTCGAAGCAATCACCGACCTGTCTATCGCTGGTGGGCTTATCAATGGTATCTTCGTAGGTGAGAAGGCATCCAGCACAGAGTTCAAGGGGAACAAGTTCGCTCGCTTCGGCCCGTTCCTCTACCAACCAGCCCACCTGACGGAAGCGCTGCTGAATCAGTACTACTGGAAGCGGCAACTCTACCGCCATTGGGAGGATAAGTACTTCCCACAGGCTGGTAACCAAGCGTGTTGTGGTTGTGACTTTACCGAGCTATGCAACGCCGCGCCAGCTACTCGCGTAGCTGCGATGTCCGCGTTCAGCCGTTCAGAGCAGTCCGTAATGGAAACATTCCTCAAACTGTAGAAAGGGAAAGATGAGACTCAATTTCAAGATGGTTGAACACAATGCTTCTACCGAGCAGCCGCTCTACAAGGTGTCCATCGCGTGGACCGGGGCTACGCCTCGCATCGACGTAGACTTCGAAGCGCTAATCTACGCTGATACTCCTTCAGATGCTAAGGTGAAGGCACTGAACGAGTTCTTCACGCTTGGCATCAGCAACAGGGAGTTCTTCTCCGGCAGGCTAAGCGTGTTCTGTGAGGTGGACGATGAGTAGGTTTGACATGCACGTACCGGAGGTTATACCTGTCCTTCCCAGCCTAACCGGTATTGAGGTCGATATTCGCACGCTACTTAATCAACTTGAAGAACTCTACAAGGATATGAAAGGTATAGGAGAACGTCTTTATAATGACAGCTAGACCCACCACACTCTTTAACATCGTACCTGCCCGTGACCTTACCGGCGATAGGTTCGCTTACGTGGTTGCGGGGCCTCCCGGTACCGGCAAGTCCACCCTGCTCGGCTCGATGGCTGAGGTAGGTAAGACGCTCGTACTCGCTACACTGGCTCGTGAAGCAGCCTCGTGGAAGTATAAGGAGCACAATGTTGATGTAATCCCTCTCTGGGAAAGCGGCTGGTACTCTGAGGACAACAAAGAAGGTCGTCTCGCGCCCGGCGTCAAGACCGAGGGATTCATCAACTTCATGAGGGCTGTGAATATGTTGTACGAGGATGAGGTGTATGATTGTGTGGTCCTCGACAGCGGCACGGAACTAGCCGAACTTGGCTGGCACCACGCGCTTATGCCGCATGGTGTCATCGCTCCTGCCTACATGGACGGTAAGTCCCGCTGGCTCCCTTACGAGACACTCGCTACCAATCTCGATCAGGCGATCAAGAACCTCGTCAACCTGACGAACGCTGCTGCCGCCAAACGCCCGAAGTACGTAGGTGTCAGTTGGCACGTCCAGCCGCCGAAGGACGATCAAGTAGAGACGGTCGGTGAGGGTCAGAACCGTACCACGCAACGTAAAGAGTCCGCCGACAACAAGGGTGAAGGTGTAGAGTACGAAGGTAAGGTGCTCCCCATGATCCGTGGTGGATTCAGGCGGAAGTTGACCGCCCAGCTTGACACGGTGGTTTTCACGGATATATTGTACACTACGAGACCCGAGGGTGCGAAACTCGTCACCGTACCTCGCTTCGTCATCCAAGTCCAACCAGACCCCGAGCGCCACGCCAAGCTTCCCGGCCCACTAGCGCCTATGAAGTACATCGACAACAATTTCAAAGCCCTACATGCCCTCGTCATGGGCGGCAAGAGTGAGGCAGCGCAGACCGCTGCCCCGGCAGCAGCGGGAAAGACCCGTCTGCGTTAACCACCATCCTTAAGGAGAGTAGTAAAACATGTCCACGCAGCGCATTCCGTCGTCAGTAGCACAAGGTAAGCGTCCACCGTTCCCGAAGGGAGTATTTATTGGGACCATCGAAGCCGCCAAAACGGACTGGTCACAGGACCAGACGAAGATGGTGGTTCTTGTGACGCTCACCAACAACTCTCCTGCTGACTCTGAGAGTCCGCAGGTGGGTGCTCGTAAAAAGATGCAGCGCATCCAGATCATCGACCGCCTCAAGGACGCTAAGGAGTCGGTGGCGTTGGTCGATGTGACGGACTTCAACGACACCAGCGTTCCGATCAGCATTCAGCGGTCGGCTACGCTCGTCACGCAGCTGGCGCTGGCCCTTGGTGCGGCCAAGGCCGTAGAGGGCGGTGACGTTGATCTTGACACCGAGCAGTTCCTCGAAGCTCTCACCAGCGGTGCGTTCAACGGCAGGGAAGTCGTGTTCGAAGTCAACCACCGTGAGTGGAAGTCAAAGACGACTGGCAGCAGTGGTGTCAGTGATGACATCGTGCATTTCGCGTCGGCTGATGCCGTACAGGTACCCGTCGATGCAGAGGAAAGTCCTGCTCCAGCCGAGGCTCCGAAGCCCGCGCTGAGCGGTATGCGGACTCGATAACAGAACTCAGTGAGCACAACTACCCCGGCTTCGATAGTGAATACAGTGGATACCAGAGCTATCGACACGTACCTCCTTTCCGTGCGCCTCACCGGGGCCACTGGTTCACTTTTAGAGCAACCATGCCTGAGATTTACACTGATGGAAACAACACCTCCGTAAATCCTGATGTACTAGGACAGCAACTCTGGACAGCACTGGCGTTATTTATCTGTGGCCACGAGAATCGACCATGTAAAGCGTGTCTACGATTGACGCGAGCCCAACTGAAGCCTATCGCCAGAGCCATCAAGATCGCAGGACGCCGCCGCCGCCATGATTACTATTTAGCGGGGCGTGCTGTCTTGTACCTGCTTGAACAAGCAGAGAAGTGGTCGAAGGAGCACCCGTGCGGTTTACAATCCCCATAACAATGAAGCTGGAGCAGCGCTCGCAGTTGGTGAAAGGTACCAAGCTGTTGGGGGCTGCCAAGTTGGAGATAGAGTGTGGTCAGGACAAGGAGCTTGCTGTTCAAGTGTTCGCTAGACTTGGAGGAGAGCTACAGTACATGTCTGATATACTGAATGGTATGAAAGAAGCCGCACCACCCTCTGACCAGTTAGAACTTCCATTTGGAGAGGACGATGGACAAGAGCGATCTGATCGAAACGAGTAATGTAGAGGATGTCGAGCGGCTGGAGAAGGCCGTCGAAGAGGCCGCGCAGGGTGAGGAAGTATTTGCCCTTCATTTAGACGCTGGAGCCGCCGCGACGGTCGCTGCCTGCACCATGATTGGTTGGGCGCTTATTGGGGCCAACCCTGAGCTAATCTCTCGTGCCATGCACTCACAAGCAGAGCGTGAGGCTATGCGCCAAGCTTTCACCATCATACAGGTAACTGGTCTCGATAGGGATGGTGTAGGTCTTAATGTCATGCAGGCTGTCGGTCAACTCTGCTTGCAGTGGATAGCGAAGGTCAAGCCGGAATGGAAGCGGGAAGTGGAGCGCCGGATGGTTGAACCTATACTTACAGATGTCGTCATCGCTGAGGGGGGTAACTAGAGTGAAGCTGCTGACTGAGGAAGAGTACGAGGCGCTGTACGCGGCGTGGAAAGAACTAGAGCACCGAGTATCGAAGCTTGAATGGGAGATACGCCAGATAGAGAACGTCACCTTGCCCGTCCGGTAGATGCACAAGGTTCCCAACGAGATCAACGTCCCCGAGCGCGGGCGAGTCTTGATCGTCGGGCGTGATCCCGGCGAGCAGGAAGTCGCCTATCGCAGGGATGATTACTTAGAAAAGGATTATCCTCATGGCAGACCATTCGTCGGACCAGCGGGAGCCGAGCTTGATCGAGTGCTTTCTTTTATCGGTCTCCGAAGGCAGGATGTCAACATCGCAAATCTGGTCGGGTATCGACCGAGAGATAATAAATTCAAAGCCCACGATCCTAGAGCGGTTGAAGAGGGCATTGCTGAACTCTCCTCCTTACTTGATTTTCTGCGGCCATCGCTTACCATTGCGCTTGGTAACGAGTCTTCCTATACCCTTGTGCCTGATTGGCCTACGGCAGGACGCGGGGTCTTCGGAGCTAAAGGTATCGGTGAGCGGCGTGGATACTTCTGGACGGGTGTTCACGGTGGAACTGTCCTTACCGCCTTCCATCCTGCCGCCGTCATCAGAGAGCAAGTCCCCGGAAAGTATCTACTCGAAGTAGACTTCGGGCGCGCGAGGAAGTGGCTGGCTGGCAGGCTCCCACACGAGCTGCCACCACCGCTCAAGATGTTGGATGAGGCGGGGGTTCAGAAGCTCCTGCGCTCTTCACTGGTAGCATGGGACGTGGAGACGAAGTGGGATATGACTTCGCTGGCAATGAGTGGTTACTGTGGGGATGATCTCCAGCCCTACATCAGTATGTATCCCGGTAACTTCCAGTACTACGGTCGCCGTATCCTCGAAGCGCCGGTCGCTAAGGTAGGCCACAACGGTCCCTTCGATCTGACGATCATGAAGAAGCTGCATGATCTAGACGTAGTGAACTACACAGATGACACAATGCACATGTGGTGGGCGCTCGAACCTGATCTAGCTGGTAAGGAAGATGTAAGTGAGGCTGGCGAGGATGGTGGGTCGTCCAAGCGCACCCGAAAAGCGCTGGCCTTTCTCACCACTATTTACGATTTCAACATTCCTTACTGGAAGTACTACCCTAAGCCAGATGATCCTGACCACGACGCTAAGTTAGCTACTGTCAACCAGTTCGATACTTGGGTGACACGTATGCTGGCGTCCTGTATGCTGCCGGAGATACAAACTGCTGGTGTTGAAGGACAGTATAGGCTACGAATGGGGCTTATCCCTTTCACCAACCGTGTTCATCTAAGAGGGTTGAAGATTGATGATGGGCTGAGGGCCGAGCGTAGAGAGATATTAGATAGTAGAGGTGAAGTACTTAGCCAGCAAGCGGTTAGCGTGGCCATGAAGTACATCACCGAGCACCAGATCGAGTTCTTCAGGGAGATGAAGCGGTGTAGCTGCTGCGGTGGTGGCAAGGTCCAAGCCCAACACTGCTGGCGCTGTGGAGGGCTCCCAGAAGCCCCGGAAGGCAAGGGGGGCTATCTCGCTCTTCACCAACGCATCCACGAGGCTCATGGAGGCATATACAGCGTTCTAGGGCCATCTGGAGTGCCGGTAACCACCCAGCTTCCAGTCGAGTTCAAGAAGTGTACAGTGAAGCTGCTACAGAGTTTGCTGCCTATCTGCAAGCAATGTAACGGGTTAGGTAAGGTAGCCCACTACGACTTCAACCCGCTGTCCCCTCAGCAGGTGAAGCACCTACTTTATGATGAACTCGGTGTCCCCAAGAGTTACCAGCAGGGTGGCAAGGACACTGTAGATGAATCTGCGCTTAAGAAGGTGTTACTATGGTGCTTAGCATAGGTGGTTAAACTCGTCCTCACCCGTTACACTCACGCAGGCCCGGCGCTGGCTTCACTCACCGTACTCAAGGACGGACGCTATTACATCCTGCGTCCTACCGAACCGGTAAACTGTGAGCTAGAAGGTGTTGGGATAGATGAAGAGAATCTGCTGCTGATACTACCTGATGGCAGGAAGGTAGCGCTAGAGATCGTGAAGGAGGTACAAGGTGAAGGTGTGTATAGTAGGCTCCCGAGACTTTCCCCAGATGAAGCAAGTTGAGGAGTATGTCAACTCGCTGCCGGAGGGTACTACAGTCGTCAGCGGTGGAGCGAGAGGTGTAGACACTGTAGCCGAGGAGGCAGCGAGTAAGCGGGGTCTACAAGTGGAAGTGTTTAAGGCTGATTGGGAACGCTACGGTAAGATAGCCGGTATGATACGTAACCGTACCATGCTGTCTACGCTTACCAAGGATGACAAGGTGGTAGCGTTCTGGGATGGTCATAGTCATGGCACCAATCACTCTATCAGTTGTGCATCAGGGCTGGGGCTCAACTATGAAGTGAGGACGGCCCTTGTAACTCCACATATACAGGAGTACGAAGCTCATGA